>OIFD01000032.1_pt1 | contig 168297 bp, 152 predicted proteins | sample 1582021 | NCBI WGS metagenome assembly OIFD01 (sample SAMN07501059, study PRJEB24779) | human gut metagenome | isolation source: stool | host: human infant | place: USA: Pittsburgh, PA | reverse complement strand
AGAAGAGAATTCAAATTCATGAATTCTCTTCTTTCTTTTTATCGGATTGTATCAAATTTATTTTGATACAGCCCCTTTTCAACGTCTAGGGAATTATAAAATTTCTGGAAAATCATAAGATATTTAGGAGGAATATGGAACTGTATGTAGAATTTTAAAGATATGAATGAAATGTTAACAAACAACTTTTAATAGACAGAAGAGTGGGAGATGAGATTTATGATTGAGGCTATGGAACAGCAAATGGTTAACTACATTAATAGCAGGTGGACAAAAGACATAAATAAGAGAAGAGAAGTTGATATTAATAAATTTTGTGAGTGTTTTAGGGTACTATGTTCAAGTAGAAATTCCACTTTGTGCATAATTACAAGCATTAAAGAAGAAGGATATACCTATAAAAATAAATATTAGTTAAAAGAAAATCTTGCTTGGATATATGATTGGGTTACCAGTGATTGTATTAATAATGTAATTAAAAAATATGAGGAGTCTACAGGCAAAGATACAAAGAAGGTTGATGAATATAAAGCAGAGGTTCCTTTAATAAAAGAATTTCTAACAAATCTTAAAGAAGAAGTAATTGAAATAAGCATAGGCAAGTTATTTGTGTTTCATAACATAAGTGAAGAGGTGTAAGATGATTAGTCCTAAAAGAGCATGGAAAGAATTTGATTCTTTTGAAGAAAAGTTAGAAAAATTAAGGGAGTTTGAAATTATATCTCCTAAGGCAAAAGAAATAAAGACCCTATACTACAAAGGAGCTTATACTGCAGATATTGTAGAATGTGATGTTGTAGGATATGTAGATAAATTTGAAATTATATTAAATATAAATGGTGAATTACATAGTATTATGCCAGAGTGTTTTGTAGAGATGCAAAAAAGGGAAAGGTTTATAATTGTTGATATAGAGACTCCTAAAAGTTTTAAACCAAAGGATGGAATAAGAGAAGTAGCAGCAGTTTTTGTGGAAGACTACAGAGTGGTAGATTCTATTCATATTGCAAAGATAACAGATGAAGACTTGTATAAAAAAGGTTATGGACAAGGCCTAGAAGCAATTGAAGAAGATAAAGAGAGTATAGAAAAGTTCAAAGCATTCATATCAAAGTATAAATGTCCCATAATAGCTCATAATGCACAGTTTGAAAGAAGTTTTCTAAGATATTGGAAGTGGGTAGATGAAAAACAAAAGTTTTACTGTAGTATGCATAATATAAAGTTAAAAGAGGATTTAGAGAGTTATAAGTTAATTAGCTTATTAAAACACTTTAGAATAAAGAGTGAACAAACATATACTGCAATGCAAGATGTCTTAGACTTACTGGAATTATTAAAGGTAGTAAAAATAGAAAAATGGGTAGAATTAGGTGCATCATCAATTAAAGAAGCCCCAGATAAAGATACTGATAAAAAAGTTAACACTAAAATAAAGTATTTAAGTAAGGAAGAAAAAGAAAAAAATAAAAGAAGGCTTGAAAAGGCTAAAAACAATATAATTAAAGACATATTTAATGGCAAGAAGCTTGTTTTTACAGGTGATATGACAAAGGAAAGAAACGAAATGATGGAGTTAGCAATTAAATATGGTGCAACAGCTGCAACAAGCGTAAGTGGTAAAACAGGTTTAGTTGTATTAGGAGAAGCACCTGGAAAAAGCAAAGTAAGTAAAGCAGAGCAATTAGGTATCCAAATGATATCTGAAAAAGAATTCTTTGAAATTATAGAAAGAGAAGAAATAGTTTAGGAGGTTAGGAAACTAACTTCTTTTTTTATATAAAATATTTGGAAAATGATAAGATATTTAGGAGGAATATGGAATTATGTATAGAATTTTAAAGATATGAATAAATTATTAAAGGTTAAGTGAGATATGGATAAAGAATTTGTGAGAAATGTATAAGGAGTTTGCAAGAAGTATTACTATAGATATACAGTTTTGATAGTGTATTATAAGCAATAAAACTTTTATGGCTATAATTATAATAAATTTATTAATATTTAGGAGGTAGTCATGGCTAGAAGAGGATATGGTATATCAAGCGCTATTAGGGAAATGGAAAGGGCGAATAGGAGAGCAATCGCAGAACAGGCTAGAAGAGAGCGAGAATGTTTGAAAAGACAAAAAGCGTTAGAGAAACAACGAATGCTTCAGGAAAAAGAAAAAGCAATATGCTATGCTAATAAATTAACAAAGGATGCTGGCGATGAGAGAGTAAGAATTATTAGTTTATTAAATAATTTAGATACTACTAAATTAGAAGTTAATTGGGATGATTATAAAGATTATTCTAAGTTTGAAGAAAAATTAGAAATAATAGATATGCCTATAAAACCGAATGATGAAGACTATAGGTTGAAGTTCTCGATTATAAATAAGTTGATACCGTCTATAAAAGAAAGAAAGCAAGAAGAATTAAATAATAAATTAGAGTTAGATTTACAAAAATGGAATGATGAGTGTAAAAGGATTGAAGAGATTAATTCTAATAAAAATGAAATATGGAATAATAGAAAAAATAACTTTGAAGCGCAAAAAGATGAGAAGAATAATAGAATTGATGCTTTAAGAATGTTGTATAATAATGGGGATGAAGAAGGCGTTGAATTTTATTTTAATGAGATATTATCTAAGAGAGAGTATCCATCATACTATATGTTAGATTGGGAAATTGAGTATAACAAAGAGAATAACATTTTAATTGTAGAATATAATCTTCCTAAAAAAGTAGACATTAATAATATAAGGCAGGTTAAATATATTCAGACAAGAAAAGAATATAGTGAAATATATATAAAAGATACAGAAATTAATAAAATATATGAAGAAGGTTTATATCAATTATGTTTGAGAGTTAATCACGATATCTATGTTATGGATAAATTAAATCATATTAAAGGAATAATATTTAATGGATATTTAACGGATTTAAATAAAAGCAATGGAAAAGAAGAAACGAAGTGTATATTATCCTTGCAAACTGAAAAAAACAAATTTATGCAATTAAATTTATCTGGAGTCGATGCTAAAATATGCTTTAAGAGTCTTAAAGGTATAGCAGGTGCAAAATTATCTGATTTAGTTCCAGTAGCTCCAATTGCAAATATTAATAATAATGACAGAAGATTTGTTGAGTCACGTGAAATTGGAGAAAAAGTAAATGGTTATAATTTAGCTTCTATGCATTGGGAAGACTTCGAACATTTAATAAGGGAATTATTTGAAAAAGAGTTTTCTAAAGATGGCGCAGAGGTGAAAATTACTCAAGCAAGTAGGGATGGTGGTGTAGACGCAGTTGTATTTGATCCAGATCCTATCAGAGGAGGAAAATATGTAATTCAAGCTAAAAGATATACTAACGTAGTAGGAGTTTCGGCCGTGAGAGATTTATATGGAACTGTGCTAAATGAGGGGGCATCGAAAGGAATTTTAGTAACAACTTCTAATTATGGATTTGATTCTTATGAATTTGCGAAAGATAAACCAATTACATTATTAAATGGATCAAATTTGCTACATATGCTACAAAAGCATGGATATGAAGCAAGGATAGATTTGAAAGAAGCAAAAATTGAAATAAACAACTTGAAGGAAATATAGTAAGTGAGTGTAGAAATATTAAAAAAAGCAGATTATTATTTATAATGAAAAGTCCACGATATGAATGTCGTGGATTTTTTTAGTTGTTATTTTTTGTAGAATTATAATTTGCAAAGTATAAAACAATGTAAAATGATTGATAAAATGGTAAAATATTAATGAGTAGAAATTTAGGAGAAAAAGAATCTTATGAGAGAAATAGATATATTTAATAGTGTTCCTGAAAATTATTTTGTTCCCTTAAGTAGTAAAAATAAGAAAGTGTATATAAAAATAATTTCATTATTATATAACTTGGTTGAAAGTGGGTTATCTTATGGGGCCGAGAAAGAAATATTTGTATCTGAAATAGAGGATTATTTTTATTCCGAGACTATTGATGTCTATTTAGAAGATGGGGAGCAGGCAAATAGTAATATGGATAAAGCTAATCTATTCATTAGAAAACTTGAAGAGTATAAGTGGATATATACTGAAACTACAAATGATTATAAGAAAATAATTAACTTTCATGATTATTCTATAACCATTATTGAGGCTATGATTAAAATAATTAATAAAGATAAGTTAGAGTACCAAGGTAACATTATTACTATTTATACTCTATTGAATACATGTGAAAAGGAAAATGCAGGGGTAATTATTAGACAGGTACATGAAAATACAAGGGGAATAATGAGTGCTTTAAAGACTCTTAATGCAAACATAAAAAAGTACATGGATAACATAACTAAGAAAATGACTCCTGAGGAAATTTTGCAGGAGTTATTTGGAAATTACACACAAGATGTTTTAGATAAGGCATATCATAGGCTTAAAACCTCAGAAAATGTTTCGAGATATAGGCCTAGGATAGTTGAGAGATTGAAGGGAATTTTAAGTGATTCTGAGTTTATTATAGAAGCAGCTGAATTTTATAAGGATCAAGGTGAATGGAAGTCAGAAGCTGATGCAAAAGAAGAGGTTTGTGCGATAATTACAAACATTATAAACGCATTTGATGATATTGATGATATTATTTCGGAGATAGATGCAAAAAACTCAAAATATATTAGGGCAGCTGTTACTAGAGCTAAATTTTTATTGAATAACTCAAAGGATACAGTTGGACTATTAAAAGGTATTCTTGAATATACTTGTGATCAATATAAAAAATTAGAGCTTAATTTATCTGGCGATTATTTAGAAGAATTAAGTGACTTATTTACAATATATTCTTATGGATATTATGATGAAACTTCTTTATATACAAAGATTGAGGGAAAGAAGTCTTTTAAGGCAAGTGCTATAGAAATTAATAATATTTCACCAGAGGAAAGAGAAAAGAAACTAAAAGAATTTCAGGATAAACAGGACAAAAAATATTCTCCTAAAAAGATAAATGAAATTGTATATGAGCTTTTAGGTGATAAAGAAAAAATTAATGCAAGTGAGATAGAAGTTAATAGTATTGATGAATACGTTAAACTTATTTATATAAGACTTTATGGTAATCATTATTTTACAAAATATAAAGTAGTAAGAAAAACTACTATTATTGATAAAAATGGATTTTCATATAGGGACTTTGAGGTTTGGAGGGAAAAAAGGTGAGATATTATGAATTGAATTCTAGAGAAAAGGAAGAGTTTAAGAGAGTTTGTAATTATTTATTAAGCCATTCCTTGGTAACTAAGTATAAAGAGAGTAATAAGAAGGATTATTACTTTGTAGAAAATAACCTATTAGTAATAAATGAATATTTAGATATATTAGGTTTTGAGGTTGAAGTTAACAAAAACTTAAAGGTAGCACACCTAATAAATAAGTTCGGAACTAATAAATTAGCTTTTAATTTAATTGAGAGTATTACTTTGTTAATCTTTAGAATTTTATATCAAGAAAAAATGGAGGAGCTTTCTTTAAGTCAACATGTTTCTATAGAAGTTGATGAAATACAAAATAAGTTTATAGCTTTAGGATTTAAGGATAGGCTTATGGATAAGACTATTTTGAGAAAGACGTTAAGAAAATTTAAGAGGTATAACATTATTGAAACTTTAGATAGGGATATCACGGCAGGAGATTCGAGGATTATCATTTTTCCAACGATTCAAATGTTAGTTAGAAGTGAAAATATAGATAATGTTTATGAAAAGCTTCAAGTATATAAGAGTAGGGGGGATGAAGATAATGAAGAAGATGACAGGGATTAGGCTTATTAATTGGCATGCATTTCAAAATGAGACTATAAGAATACATAACTCTGTTTTGATTTCAGGTGAAAATGGAGCGGGTAAATCTACTATTTTAGATGCTATTCAATATGTTCTAACTTGCTCAAAAAATAATTTTAATAAAGCTGCAAATGAATCGGCAAAAAGAGAGTTAGAAGGATATGTTAGATATAAAACAGGAAAGGAAGAGAAGACTTTTGAGCGAAATGGTAATGTAACTGCACATGTGGCATTAGAATTTTATGAGGAAAGAAAAAAAGAATATTTTATAATAGGAACGGTTATTGATTCAGCATCAGATACATCATCTAAGTCATTTTTTTATAGAATCGAGGGAAAAAGATTAAATGATATTGAATTTATAAAAAATAATAATATTCCAAGAGATATTTCTGATTTTAAGGTTTATGGGAAATATTTGAAGATCCAAAATTTAAATAGTCCATCACAGGCTAGAGAGGACTTTAGAAATAGATTAGGTAATTATAATAATAAATTTTTTGAGCTTTTACCAAAGGCGCTAGCATTTAAACCAATAGGAAACGTTAAGGAGTTTGTGTATTCATATATACTTGATGAAAAGGAAGTTAATATAGAGAATCTTCGTCAAAATATAAGAACATATAGGGATTTTGAAGAATTACTTGAAGAAGTAAAAATTAAGATAACAAAGCTTGAAGAAATTAAGAATATATATGATAACTATCAAAATTATAAAAAAAATGAAAAATTACAAAGTTACATAATACTAAGGGCAGAAGAAGAACAGCTTTTACAAGAACTTGAGAATTATAAAAAAGAAATAGAGACAAATAAGTTTAAGCTTAGAAAACTTGATGATCAAAAAGATAATATAGAGAACTTAAAAAGAGACAAAGAAGAGCTGAAAAATGGATTAGTTGTTGAATTAAATTCTAATGGAGATTATCAAGCAGTTAAGGGATTAGATGATAAAATAGAAGTAATTAAGGAAAAGTTAAAAGAAGAATGTAAGGAATTTGATAGGTTCAAGGAATTAATTAAAAAACAAAAGGAATTTTTAAGAGTGCTTTCTAATAAGTATGATGATTACTATTCTGACTTTTATAAAGCTGTATCAACTTTAACTTATGAGAATTCTGAAGAGTTTTGTAATAAAGCAATTCGTGTGGAAAAATATACAAATAATATTAAATATAAGTTATTAGATGAAAAGGCTCATTTAAATATTGAAATGGAAAGTATACGTAATAATTTATCTTTAAGCGAAACAAGAATTGATGAATTAAAGAAAAGAAACTTACAGTATCCAGAAGGTATTAAGTTTTTAAGGGATATAATTATTGAAGAGAGTAAAAAGGAAGGTAGGATTATTAAGCCTAAAATTCTTTGCGAAATTATAGAAATTACTGATCCAGTTTGGGCCGATGCTATTGAAGGATACTTAAATACTCAGAGATTTTATTTTATAGTAGAAAGCACTGAGTTTGATAGAGCTTTAAAAATATATGAGAGATATAGAAAGAAAAATAATATATATAATGCAGGTATAATAAATACAGCGGGGCTTGAAAAATATGATGGCTGTAATGATAATTCATTAGCAAATGTTGTGATTTCAAAGAGCAGGGATGCTAAAAGATTTATAAACAGTATATTAGGTAATGTTATAAGATGTAGTAATGTTGAGGAATTAAAAAATCATAGGTCATCAATTACTTCTACCTGTATGGTGTATAAAAATAATGTAGCTCGAGCTATTGATCCTAAAATATATAACACTCCATATATAGGTTCAGAAGCTTATAAAGTACAACTTGAGCAAGAAGAAAAAATGTATTTTAAGTTAAAGGAAAGCTTAACTGAAATAGATGGAAAGCTTAAGAATAAGGAGGGAAATCTTAACATACTAAATTGTCTTAAGATAGAATCTTTAATAGAAAAGCAAGGGATTTTAGGAAAATATCATAATGATACATCTAATTTAAATAAATATAAAGAAGAGAGAAAGGAGCTTGAAAAAAATTCAAGTTTCATTGATATTCAGTTAAAGTTACAGACTGTAGAGAAGGAAATTGAGAATTACAAAAAGGAATTAAATCAATTAAATGATGTTTATATAAAATTTAATACCGACTGTAATTTATATAATGAACATATTAATAGTGTGAATTACAAAATTCAGCTAAAGAAGGAAGAACATGAATCTTTGAGTAATGAAATTGGTGAGTTAGCCTCTCAAGCAGAATCAAGATTTGACAAGGAAATAAAAAATAGAAAATATGAAGATATTATTTTTAATTTTAATAATGCAAAATTAAGGGCAAGATCTATGGCTAATAATGCTGAGGAAAACCTTAAGGATTATATGAGAGAATATAATAAAGATTATAATCTAGGTGCAGAAGTTGGCTTAGGTGGAATAAATAATTTTATTACAGCTTTAGATGATTTAGTTAAAAGTAAAGTAATTGAGTTTGAGGAAAAAGTTAATGATGCAAAAAGATGTGCGGAGGAAGAATTCAAGTATCACTTTATTGCAAAGCTAAAGGAGAACATTGAGAAAGCAAGGTCAGAGATAAAGGAATTAAATAGAGGTTTAAGAGGAATTTATTTTGGCAATGAAGCTTACGAGTTCAAGGTAGGAAAAAGTAAAGAGTTAGATAAGTATCATGATATGGTTATGCATGAAGAAAATATTGCAGATGGATTTAATCTTTTTAGTGAGATATATCAATCAGAATATAAGGAACTTTTAGATGAGTTATTTGAAAAGTTAACGTTAGATGATAGTAATAGTGAAGCTGAGCTTAGGAAATTTACCGATTATAGAAACTATATGGACTATGATATACAAATTAATTATTCTGATGGAACTTACTCTTTATTCTCTAAGGTTAGTAAAGAAAAGAGTGGAGGTGAAACACAAACTCCTTACTATGTTGTTATTGCATCTTCATTCCTACAGTTATATAAAACATCTATGGGAAGGGAAAGCATAGGCTTAATTTTATTTGATGAAGCCTTCGATAAAATGGATGATGCAAGAATAGTAGCTATGATGAAGTTTTTTAATAAGCTTGAAATTCAGGTAATAATAGCATCTCCACCACAAAAAATAGAAGCAATTGCACCTTATGTGAATACTACATTATTGGCTATGAGGATTGATAAAAACAGTGTGATTGAGGAGCATAGACATGAAAGATTATAAAAAAATAATATTAGGTAAGCTTTTAGATAAGTATGAAAAAAGTCAAGGGTATAAAGGCGAAATTAGCTTACATAGAAAGATATATTTTCAATTCAATGAAAAAAGTATTGGGGATTACTTTGACGAGTATGATTCCACTAAGAAAAAAGAGATAGATATTTCATGCAAACAACTTGAAGAAAAACATTTAATAAAAATACACTGGGGAAAGGGATACAGTAATCATAATATTGTAAAAGTTCAGCTTAATGAAGAAAATATTGTAGAAGTATATAAGTTTCTAAATAGAAAAGAGAGAAGAAATAAAGAGGATAGTGTATTAGAACTTTTACATAATTATAATTCAAGAGAAGATTGCCTTGGAAAGTTTTCAAGGTTTATCCTTGAAATGATCAAAAATAATAAATCTATAAAAAAATATCTTGATATAGATAATTTAAATGAGTGTAGAGATATAATAAGAGGTTTAGAAGAAGTATTAAATCAAAAAGAAGAAATATTTAGAAGAAACTTTTCTATAAAAGTTTACGGTGATTCTAAAAGATATGAAGTTCTCGAAGGAAAAATTTTAAGAATAATTCAGGAATTTTCTAAGGATTGGAGTACTGAAGAATACAATATCTCAAAAAATTACACCTATGTTTATTTTAAAGGTGATATAAAAATAAAGATGAAAAAATCATCAATAAATACTTTAGACTTTAAAGGTGGAATAGCATTAAGTTCTAAAGATATTGATGATATAGAAGAGATAAAAATAGGATCAACTAAGTTGATAACAATTGAAAACCTAACATCTTTTAATAACTATGATGAAGACAATGCTGCAATTTATCTTGGTGGATATCATAATAGTGTTAGACAAAACTTATTGCTTAAAATATATGAAAATAATAAAGGGATTTTATACTATCATTGTGGAGATATTGATGTAGGAGGATTCAAGATATTAAATCATTTGAAGAGAAAAACGTCCATTCCATTTATTCCTTTAAATATGGATACAAAAACTTTAAATGATAATATGAAGTATGCTAAGGAATTAACTATTAATGACAAAAAGGAACTGGAAAGAATGATTAATGATGAAGATTACACAGAGTATTATGATGTGTTTAGGTATATGCTTGACAAAGGAAGAAAATTAGAACAAGAAATTATATTTTAGATTAATGATAGGAGGTGTAAGTTAACGTCTTTTATTTTGGGATGAATTAAGATAAAGAAGAAGGAGAATGTTGGAGAAGTTATAGTAATTATTTTGTGTTAGTATATTTTTATGGGAGATGTTATATTAAAATAATATCAAAAACTAATAGAGTGGAATAGTAATACTTATTGTGAGAAAATAAGCTATAGGTATTTATATAATAAATAGTAAAGGAGAAAACAAATGAAAAATTGTTTATTTTGTACATATGATAAAGGAAAGTTTATAGCAGAAAATGATTTTGCTTTTGCAATTTATGATAACTTTCCAGTAAATGAAGGACATTCATTAATCATTCCGAAAAGACATTTTGCTAATTTTTTTGAAGCTACCGAAGAAGAAATAGCAGGAATATATTCTATGTTACATGAAGTTAAAGGCATTGTAGATAAAAAATATAGTCCAACTGGATACAATGTAGGAATAAACGTTGGTGAAGATGGAGGACAAACAATTATGCATCTTCATGTTCATTTGATTCCAAGGTATAAGGGGGATGTAGAAAATCCAAAGGGAGGAATAAGGAAGTTAAAAAAAGAATTAGTACCTTATAATGGTTAGATTTAAGATGAGAGGGATTAGATAAATTGGTTACTAAAATAAACATTGATACGATTGAGCATAAAGAGATAACTAATAATTCAATATCATTAAATAATGCTATTACTGGCGGAAAGAATAATTATTTATACTATAGATTGAAAGAGAGCTTTAAGAAGGCTAAAAAAATAGATATTATTGTTTCATTTTTAATGGAGAGTGGGGTTAAGCTAATCTTTGATGATTTAAGGGAAGTTTTAGATAGAGGCGTTGAAATAAGAATTTTAACGGGAAACTATCTTAATATAACTCAACCGCAAGCTCTTTATCTGTTAAAAGGAGGGCTTAAAGATAAAATAGATTTAAGATTTTATAATGTTCCGAATAAGTCATTTCATCCAAAGTCATACATTTTTCATGGTGATTTAGATAGTGAAATTTATGTAGGATCATCTAATATATCTCGTGGAGCATTAACCAATTCTATTGAATGGAATTATAGATTTTTAAAGTCTCAAAATGAGGATGATTTTAATGAGTTTTACAATACATTTGAAGATTTGTTTTATAACCATTCCTTAGAAATTGATGATACTGTGCTAAAGGCTTACTCAAAGTCATGGAAAAGACCTAATGTTTATAAGGACATTGAAAAGGAAGAGGAAGAAACGAATGTAATTGATCTTTATGAACCTAAGGGCGCACAAATTGAAGCTTTATATGGATTATCAAAATCACGTGAAGAAGGATTTGATAAGGGGCTGGTGGTAGCGGCAACTGGAGTTGGAAAAACTTATTTAGCTGCCTTTGATTCAAAGGATTATAAAAGAGTTTTATTTGTAGCCCATAGAGAAGAGATAATAAAGCAAGCAGCACAAAGCTTTAAAAATGTTAGAAATAATGAGGCGGTAGGATTCTTTTATAATAGTACAAAGGATAAGGATAAAAACTTAATCTTTGCATTAGTACAAACATTAGGAAAAGATGAATATCTTAATGAAAATTATTTTGCAAGAGATTATTTTGATTACATTGTTGTAGATGAATTCCATCATGCAGTATCTAAGAATTATAGAAAAATAATAGACTATTTTGAACCAAAGTTTTTATTAGGATTGACAGCAACACCTGAAAGACTAGATTCTAAGGATGTATTTGCTTTATGTGATTATAATATGGTTTATGAAGTAAGGTTAGTTGATGCTATTAATAAAGGATGGTTAGTGCCTTTTAGATATTATGGAGTTTATGATGAAACCATAGATTACTCACAATTACATATTAAAAATGGTAAGTATGATGATAAAGAATTAGAACAAAAGTTAATGCTTAATTCTAGAGCTAATCTAATATTAAAGCATTATGAGAAGTATAATTCAAAAAGAGCTATGGGGTTCTGTTCATCAAAAGGTCATGCTGAATATATGGCTAAGTACTTTACAGAACATGGAGTAGATGCAGTTGCAGTATACTCAGGAGAGTCAGGAGAATATTCAGAAGAAAGAAATATAGCATTAAATAACTTATCTAAAGGGGAAATAAAGGTGATATTCTCTGTAGATATGTTTAATGAAGGTTTAGATATACCAAGCATAGATATGGTAATTTTTCTAAGGCCAACGCAGTCACCAACTGTATTCCTACAACAATTAGGAAGAGGACTAAGAAAATATAAGGGTAAAGAATATTTAAATGTGCTAGACTTCATAGGAAATTATAAACGGGCAGATTTAATTCCATTCTTATTAAGCGGTAGAGACTATTCAGTTGGAGAGTGGAGAAAGGGAAAACCATCAGACTTTAAATATCCTGATGATTGTATAGTTAACTTTGACTTTAAGATAGTAGATATGTTTAAAAAGCTAGCAGAAAAAGAAATGTCTATAAAGGATAGGGTTAAGGCAGAATACTATGAGGTTAAAGAGCAATTAGGTCATAGACCATCAAGGGTTGAGTTCTTTACATATATGGATGACGAAATATATGAGGAGTTAAGAAAAAAAGCTAAATTCAACCCACTAAATAACTATCTAGAATTCTTAAATGAAAATGGAGAGTTATTGGAAGCTGAAGAAACTTTATATAATGGTAGAGGAAGAGAATTTATTAATATGATAGAAACGACTTCCATGAGTAAAACCTATAAAATGCCATTATTACTTGCCTTTTATAATAGAGGGGATATCAAGATGGATTTAACAGAAAATGACATATATATAGCTTTTAAAGAGTTCTATTCACATGGTTCGAATAGAATAGATATTAAGCATGATAAGGATAAACAGAATTTAGATAAGTGGGAAAAGAAGCAATGGGTAAATTTAGCGGTTAAGAATCCAGTACATTTTATGATTAAGACACATAGAGATTTTATGGTAAAAAGAGATGGACATGTAGTTGGATTGGCAGATGATTTAGAGCCATTGCTTAATAATGAGGGATTTAAGATGCATATGTTAGATGCTATTGGATTAAGGATAAAGACTTATTATAAGAATAGGTTTATAGATAGAAAGTAGTTGGAGAGGGTAAGGTTGAGAAAAAAATATGAGGTAGCACTAAATAATTTGTTTAGTGATAAGGTAGATAAAATAAGTAAAATAGATAAGTTTAAAATTAATAGAATAATTAAGAAAGAAGAAGAACTAAAGATAACTACTTCTGAGATAAGAGAAATTAAATTTGCAATTAGAGAAAAATATAAAGAAAATGCAGAATCTACTGAACTGTTATTTGAAGAAGAAGTAAATAGATTGCAATTTTATCAAGGAACATATATAAGTGAAACAGGAAAGAACTTAAATAATTATTACATTAGTGTTATGGTTACATTAATTAGTATATTAATTGCAAGTATGTTTCCACCAGATAGTAGATGGCAATTAGTTGTTTGTGTAAGTATTTTAATAATATATTTATATAAAGTTTCTATAAAAGATAAAATATTAGATTATGCAAATGATTATGTAATAGATCTAGCTAAAGAAGTTCTAGAGGATTTGAAAAAGGAGAATATAATGATGAAAAAATATAATAAATTGGTTAGAGATAAGATCCCTGAAATAATAGTAGCTGATGGTAAGGAATGTGAAGTTAAAATTGTTAAAGGCAAGGATAAATATGATCTACTTGAGAAGAAACTTAAGGAAGAGGTTAATGAGTTTTTAGAGGATAAAAATTTAGAGGAACTTGCGGATGTGATGGAAGTTCTTTTTGGATTGGCTAATGAACTTGGGTATAGTGAAGAGGAATTAGTTAAGAAGAGGGAAGAGAAGAAGAGTGAACGTGGTGGATTTAAAGAGGGGATTGTTCTTAAGGAAGTTAAAAATTAATATTTTAGTACACTTTATTAAAAAATACAATTAGGATTAAAGAGGGATGAGAGTTGAAAGAGATGATCGAAACTGGAGAGTTTTTTAGTGCAAAGAAGAAAGATTATAGTGAAAAAACGTTACAATGTATTAGAGCAGCAATGAATAAATTAGAAGGTTTAGAAGATAAGCCGTTAATGATGTTAGGGAAAATTCAGAGTGGCAAGACTAGATCATTTATAGGATTAATATCAATTGCATTTGATAATGGATATGATTTAGCAATTGTATTAACTAAGAATTCAAATGCACTTGCTAAGCAAACAACCGCTAGAATGCGTAATGAATTTAGTGCTTTTAAGGACGAAGATATAGTTGATGTGTTTGATATAATGTGCATGCCACAAGGAATGTCTAAATTTGAGTTGGAGAAAAAACTAATTATAGTAGTAAAAAAAGAAAAAAATAATTTGCCTAAGCTGATAAAATTTGTGAAAGATTATTCTCTAGATAAACATAAGAAGTGTTTAGTAATAGATGATGAAGCAGATTTTTGTAGTATTGGATATGAGAAAAATAAGGAGACTGAAGAGTTTGATCTGAGAAAGATAGCATCTCAAATAAATGAATTAAGGTTAAAATTGACTTGTAGATTTGTACAGGTAACGGCTACACCTTATTCGTTATATTTACAGCCAGAAACAATAGACTTAGGAAAGGAAGCTGAAATAGTACCTGTAAAACCGTTAGAAACAGTTTTAGTTCCACCTGGTGATGGATATATTGGTGGAGATTATTACTTTGATAGGCAAAAGTATCCGATAGGTGAGTATTTATATCAAGCTATAGATGCATTCGAGTTGGAAATAATGAGAAATAGTGATAGAAGAAGATTTAAAGTAGAAGATGTACTCACAAGCAGTAAGATTAGTGGATTAAGAGATGCAATAATAAATTTTATAGTTGGTGGATGTATAAGAATTATTCAAAATGGTGGAGTAGCAAGAGGAAAGAAAAATAAGTTTAGTTTTATTATACACACGCAAATTGCAAAATCTGCTCATATACTTCAAGAAAATATAATTAGTGAGTTGTTGAATAAACTTGAGGAAGCAGTATTGAATAATGATGATTTAGTAGATAAATATATAGAAAAAAGTTATAATAACCTATCTTTATCGATAAAAGCATATAGATTTATATTGCCTGAATTAAAGGATGTAAAAACTTTTGTGAAAAATGCAATAAGGGAGCAATGGATAAGTAAATCAATTGTTAATTCTGAGAATGATATTAATGCATTACTAGATGATAATGGACAGTTGAAGTTAAGGACCCCGTTTAATATATTTATTGGAGGACAAATATTAGATAGAGGAATTACTATATCGAATTTAATTGGTTTTTACTATGGTAGAACTCCGCAAAAAATGCAACAAGATACTGTATTACAGCATTCAAGAATGTATGGGTATAGAAAATTAGAAGATTTGGCGGTGACTAGATTTTATACAACTAAGGATTTGTATCAAAGAATGTCTAAAATTAATGAATATGATACTAAGCTTAGGGAGGATTTTGAACAAGGTAATTTTGAGAAAGGAGTAATTTTTATTAGTAAAGATATTCAAGGGAGAATAATTCCTTGTTCACCACAAAAGATTTCTATTAGTAACACTCAGGTATTGAAATCATGGAAAACAATAACTCCGATAGGTTTTCAAACTGGATATAAGACTTATATAAAGAATTCTATACTTAAAATAGATAATATATTAAAAGAATATAATCACGGCATTTTAGAAGGTATGTATAAAATATCTAAGGAAGATGCTTGCCAAATCGTTAGCTTAATTTATAGTACAATAGAAGTTGAAAATAAAAATTGTATTGATGAAAAGTCATTTGTTTCTTTAATTAATTATTTGAGTCATGGATATGTGAATATTTATTGTGGTGTTAATAGGAATATTAGAAGACTAAGAAAGACTTCAAGATATTATTCCGATATGCCATACAATATTGATAATGATTTAAGAAAGTCAAAGGAGATGGCAACAAAAGAACCAACATTGATGTTAATGAAGCAAAATGGTAAAGAAGAGCTTGGTTGGAGAGGTACTGAATTCTATTGGCCTGTATTATTAACACCTAAGATGGTTGATACTGCAGTATATACATCAGAGATAATTTAAAATATTAATAGAATAACATTTGATAATTAATGAGATATTATTAAGATCTACATATAAGTAGGTCTTTTTATATACAAATTTTCACAAGACATACTTCGACAATTTTGGAGATGAGTTTGATATATAATTAATGTAGGACTTTGGTGAGTTTTATTAAATTTGTGGGGGGATAAAAATGTATAATCCAAGGTATTCAATTATTCTATATTATGAAGAACTTTTGGAAGAAGATATAGAATATATTTATGAATATTTAAAGAAAGGTATTGTAGTACATTTATTTTTAAAAGGTAGTTTTTCGGAAGAGCTATCTTTGAATGAATATGGTGAAGAAGACTTTAACGTAGCAAAGGAAAATAAATTATTATATGTTTATGATGAACAAGATAATATGGCAGATGATAACGTTGTTATAGCTGTAGATGGTAATATATTGAATTATAGCATTTATGAAATAATATCAAAGGATAGAGGCTGTAACTTTAATCATCATCAATATGACATTATTACAGCACCAACAAATTCTAATATAATTGTTGTTTCTGGTGCTGGTACTGGAAAAACGACTACTATGATTAATAGATTAGTTTACTTAAGAAAAGTAATGACTGACTTTACTTTTGATCAAGCAGTACTAATTACATTTACTAATAAAGCTAGTATAGAGATGAAAGAAAGACTTTTAGAAGTTTTAAATAGATATTTTAAAGTAACAAATGATCCATTATATCTTGAACTGATGGAGGAGGGTGCAAGATGCTCTGTTTCAACAATTCATAAATTTTCAAAAAAATTATTAAATAAGTATGGTAAATTTATTAGAATAAATAAAGATATACAAGTTAGGTCTTTTAAATTCCAAAGACAAGAAGCAATTATTGAGGCGCTAAATAGAGTATATAAGGAACGAAGAGAGTTATATGATATTGTAAAGTATTATCCTATTTATGAGCTTGAAAGTAAATTGTTAGCAGTATGGGACAAACTTGATAATTATTCAATTGATTTAAATTCCAATAAATATGATATGGACTTTGGAGAAGATGAAAGTAGCTTTACAGAATTATTAAGTATTGTGTTAAGAACTGCGCAAATTATTTTAGATGAAAATAAAGATAATCAATTAGAAATATCAGATTTGATGAAGAAGCTATCACATGATAATTTGTTTGAAGGAGTTCAAAAAGATTACAAAGTAATAATGGTAGATGAATTTCAAGATAGTGATAATATACAAATTGAATTTGTGTGTGAGCTATGTGAAAAAATGAATGCAAACCTTTTAGTTGTTGGAGATGAAAAACAAAGTATTTATAGGTTCAGAGGAGCTGAATATACTGCTTTTGATAAGTTAAAAGATCTATTAAAAGATAGTAAGAAACAATTAAAGGAATATAAGATGATTAGAAATTATAGAACTAATTCGAATCTGTTAGAAGAGATTAATAACATTTTTATAGATGTGGATAAGAAGGTTGAATGTTTTAATTATAAAGAAAAAGATTATATTTATTCTAATGTTGATCAGAATATAAAAACAAAGATAGATAACATTGACTTCTTAGGGTATGAAGATAAAGCAGAATTTTATAGTTCTTTACTGAATAAAAGGAATGATAATGAATCTATTTCTGTTTTATTTAGATCCAATAATGATATTAAAGAATTTAAGGAGTTTTGTGATAGACATAACATATTATGCAGAGTAGATGCTTCAGGTGGATTCTATAGGCATGAGGCAGTTAGAGATTTTTATGTAATGATAAAGTCTTTAATTTCAGAGAGAGATACAAAGACAATGTATTCCTTTATTGAAACTCCATATATAAATAAAGCTATAGATAAAAAAGTTATTTTAGAAGGCAGTGAAAAGGAGAAAAATGACTTTTTATACTCAGTTCTACAGGAAGCGGGATGGAGTGCTAAAAGAGGGGCAATAACTTATAAGAATCCGTTAGTTTTGATAGATGAGATTATTACGGAACTTAAACCAATTAGAAATTACTATCAAGAAGTACTAATAAGGGCAAAAAGAAATCAAGAAAAATATAAGGATATTGCTTATATAAAAACTTTAGAGTACAAGCTTAATTTAGAGCATCTTATATTTTTAATAAAGGAAGAATTCTCGGAAAATATAACATCATTATATCAAATTGAACAATTTTTAAAGATAAAAATCTCCACTGATAATAAAGTAGATATAAGAAAACCAGGGAAGTTTGAAAATAATTATATTCAATGTTTAACTGTTCATAAGGCTAAAGGATTAGAGTTTGATTATGTAATATTGGACAAGTTAACTAATAGATTTTTGAGTAATAGTCATAAGGTTGAGGTAATATTAAAGCCTATAAATAATGTGGTTAAAGTAGGATATAGAATCATCTTAGGAGATGAAGAGTTTAAGAATGGTATCTATTCTCAGTATTTGAAAGATGAAAAAGAAGAGATAAAAGGTGAGGAAGCTAGGCTGTTATATGTTGCGTTAACAAGATGCAAAAAGAAGCTATATTTAAATATGTCAGGTGAGCATGCTGCAACTGGAGGAATAAATACATGGAAGAGTTTAGTTGGAGGGGCTATTAGTTATGTATAAGGTAGAAACACATAATAATTCTAAAGAGTATTTTTTAAAGTTAGATATTAATGAGAACTCTTTACATGTTACTTCAAATACTGGTCTTAGTAATATGATAAAGGAAGTTAAAAGACTAACAAAAGAAAAACGTTGGAGAGTTGTTGATATAGAGAATTTTATTTCAACTCTATACGATAAATGGTCTAAGCCCTTAAATCAATTAAAAATAAAATCAGAGATAAGAAAGATAATATTAGAACTAAAGGGTGAATATATAAATGAAGAAGAGCTAAAGGAACTAAGTTTTTTAGAGGATAATATAGATGCCTTAGTAAAGGATATTAGTTTGATTTCAGAAACTAATATTAAGGAAATTAAGTTCAATAAAGTAAGCAAGATAAAGTTACTATTAAAAGAAATATATATAAGATTGACTATAACAGATGTTTTTAAAAGTATTTCAGAAGAAATATTGAATTATTCTAATGCACAATCTTTTTATAAAAAATTAAAAGAGTATACATCAGGAGAGGTTAAGAAAATATATTTTTATAATATAAATAACCTTGACCTAAGGAGATATTTAGTTATAGAGCTATTAAAAACAGCAGGATACCAAATTATATTTAGAATACCTTATTTTAATGATCTTAAAGTAATTAATAAATGCTGGGATCAAGTATATAAAGATCAAGATATATTTTATTTAGATGTCAAAAATGAAAGTAGGGCTAATATAGAATCGAAGTATATTTCATTCTTAGAGGGAGAAAAAAATAATCCTACTATATATGAAAATGTAGAAACAAAAACTTATGTTGAAGTAAGTGACTTTAGGAAAGCATTCAAATATAGAAAAGTAGTTACTTTTTACAAGGATAGTTTATCATCATGTTTAGGTAAAGAAAAAGAGAGTTTTCAACACGGATTTCAAACTAATATAGGAAGATTTTTATTATACTTATATTCAGTTGATGTAAAGGAAGATGATGTTAAATTAGATTTTATTACTTATAGAGAGTTAATTACATCAGGATGGATGGAATATAGGGAATGGAATGGAATAAGATTATCGCAGTATCTATCAGAGAATGAAGAGTACTTTAATGGAGTTTCTTCCATTAATGAAATTATAAATAGAATTGAGAAGGTAAAAGAGTTAGAAGAGGTTAATGATTTATTTGAAGATGGAGTAAAGTCGAGAATTAAAAATAATGATCAGAAAAAATTACTATCAAATCCTTTTAGAGCTTTAGCTTATAATAACTGTGAAAAATATAATATTACAGCTAATTATATGTATGAGGTCACTTTAAGACTAAAACGATTTATGCTTAAAGCTTTAAAAGAAACAAATTATTTGATAAATCTAAAAGAACATTTTGAATTACTAATGATTGCATTTAGGAATACATATATTATTAAGCGAAATAGAGAAGCTGATGAATTTGAGAAAAAAGTAATTCGAAAAATTTGGGCCATATTAAATAATCCAAAAGAACTCGGAGAGGAATTATACAAAGATGAGATAAAAGAGGCTTTTAATATTAAATTAATTATGTCTAATTATAAAAATAATAAAGATGAGGATAAAGAATCAATAAAAGAAGAACAGGATTTTGGTATTGATCAATTAGAGAGTATTATCTTAAGACCCAGTAAGATTCAAGAACAGAATGGTCAAGAGGTTGTATATTTATCAGATCTATCTTTTAAGGCATATGATGAATATATATCTACAAAATATTCTACTAGTAAAATATTAGATAATGATGATCTTATAGATATATTTAATGAGTCATTATTGGGTAAGCATAAAGAAGTAGTTATTAAAGGATGTGAACTTCAGAAAAAAAGCGTACAAGCTACGGAATCATATATTAAGTTTGTTATAGGAAATTTATTTATAAATTTCAAAGGAAAAAAGTCATTTAGCTGGATTTCAAGTTTAAGAGATGATGATACTGAATCTGTTTTATTAAAACAAATTAAGGCAATATATGATGAAAATGAAGATCAAGTTATCAATGGGCTTGATTCTAGCGATATGATAAAGGAAGATGAGATAGAAAATAAAACATACTACAATTATGATAGAAAAGAGCTTCAAAAGGGATTCGAAAAGTATTCAGAAGCAGCGTATCGAGATCTTGACTTTTGTAGTGGCAAGTTTCTTTATTCATCTATTTTAGATTCATATCCTATGTATTTCTCTAACTTCCATCAAAAATTGATTTTTTCTGGAATAGTATCTATATTAAAAAACAGTATTGAGGATAGTTATAAAAATATGTATCATTTCGTTTTCCCATTGTTCCCTCAACTAAAAGATGTAGTTAAATCAAATATTCTTACATGTGAGTATGGAAGAAAAAATATAAGACAATATAAGTTTTTTGATGGAATTAATTATCCTAAAAATACAGATGTTTTATATTTATTAAAAAGTAGGTATATAGTAGGAGAAAATTGGAAGATAAAAAATAGATATAACAAGGGAAGTTTTAAAGTAGAAGAATACTTTAAAGAATTTCTAGATGAATACAGTAATAATGATATTTATAATGCTGGATTACATTGTTCAATGTGTCCACATGTATATATTTGTAGGAAGGGAGAGTTTTTAGTTGGCACTAAGTAAAGAAAGTAGATTGTTTTTTAGTAAGCTATCTAAGGTATGGCAGAATTTTAAAGATTATACCTATTTAGAAGGAATTAACCTATCTTCCGAACAAATAAGTATCATTGAACAAGATGCAGAACAATTACTTATAGAGGGATATGCAGGTACTGGCAAGAGTTTAACATTATTATATAAGTTTATTAATGTTCTATTAAGGGAAGAAGGAAAAAAGGTTTTATTTGTTACTTTTAATTCAACCTTGATAGAGGATACTAAGAAAAGATTAAGAAGTTCAAAAGAATATTGTAATAATGTAGATAAACATATTGCACATATAATGACATTTCATGAGATGGCTACGAATATATTAAAGGAACTGAAGGTAATAGAAATAGGAATAGGGCGATTAAGTGTCGAAAAGATAAATAAACTTCAAGGAGATGCATTTGTACGAATAGCTGGAATACATGCTAAGTATACTGAAAAATCTTCAGAAATATTTAAAAGTTTAACTAAAGATGAGAGGCTCTATTCAACTCATGATATAAAGTTTGTAACAGAAGAAATAGCATGGCTTAAAGCTATGGGGTTTACAACATTAGAGAGATACATTTCTACTGAAAGAACGGGTCGAAGTAAAAGTATAAGACTTACAAGAAATCAAAGAAAAACTATATTTAAAATTTATGAAGAGTATCAAGGAGATCTTGAAAGTTTCAAATATGGTAATAGATTAGATTTAGAGGATTATGCATTAAAGCTAATATATAATAATCATTTAATTACGGATGATATAAAGTATGATTATATATTTGTAGATGAAGTTCAAGACTTAGATCCGATGCAAATAATGGCTTTATGCAATTTAACTAAAAAATCTATTATTTTATCAGGAGATGCTAAGCAAAAGATTTATAAGAAATGTCCTGTAAAATATGAAGAGTTAGGACTAAATTTAAAGGAAAAAGGTAGAAGAAAGATTTTAAATAAAAATTATAGATCGACAGAAGAGATAGTAAGATTAGCAAATTCATTAAATTTTTATGACTCAGAAGTTAAGTTTGATGCCAAGAGATTCGTAAAAAATGGGGAACGTCCAACTATATATTTAGCAAAAGATATAACAAGGTCAGCAAAATATATAGCTAATAAAATACAAAATATATTTGAGAATAATCCAAATAAAAGTATAGCGATAATTCATAGGGAGGAAATTAAGCAGAAAACAGGTTATAAAAGTTCATTCCGTTTAAAGCTAGAGCAACTGTTGCTTCAGACTTTCTCTGATATTAGTAATTATAATTCTAGATTTGATTTTGGTAAGGAAAGGCAGATATTTTATTCAAATGCCTATGATGTTAAGGGATTAGAATTTGATGTTGTTTTTATAGTAGATTTCAATAACAAATATTATCCCAATTATCATGGGATAAAGAGTATAAGAGAAGAGAATGATGGAAAAGATGAAAAATTAATAAATGATGATATCCTAGAATTTATAAATACTGAAAAGAAGTTATTGTATGTTGCAATGACAAGGGCAAAGGAAAAATTGTACTTGGTTTCAAATTCTGAAAATAGCAAGTTAGAAGTATCTGAATTTATTTATGATTTTGATTTTAAGGATTATAAAGCAATTGGATTTACAAAAGAATCTATTAAGAAAAAATCATCGATATATAAAGTAATGGGTAATGGGAAGTTATATAGGAATAAAGATAAAGACAAAAAAATGAACTATGAACTGGTAAATACAAGTGACAATGATATAAAAAATAATGAGGTTGTTGATGCAAAAGACAATTATGTATTTCAAAATCAATATGTAATAAATAATGATATGTACAGTATTAAGCATGAAATACGGAATGAGTTTGATGCACGAATTAATAAAATAGAGAATTATAATTATGATTTAAATAAAATTCAAGATGTGGTAAGAGATACATATCAGAATAGTAAAATAGTACAGTGCATAGATTGTAAAAATTTAATGTCTAATCTTTATTGTTATAAGATAGATCAGAAAATAGGTGATGTTTTTAGAATAATAGAATGTAATAATTATATGAAAAAATAGACTGATATTTTATTATCGATTAATGCTAATATTCATATAAAAATAGATAATATATTAAGTTTAGTAGATAGTTTGATTTTAGATTTTAACGGGGAGAATAGATATTAAGTAGATAAGAGAAAAATATTTGTATCATAAGAATTTTAATATGGTGATTTATGTCTATAATTAATTCTTATATAAAAGAAAAGAATATAAAAGGTGAGGAAAATGAAACAAGGGTTATATGAGCAAATAATAAACACTAAAATATTAGAAGAATTAGATGGAATAAATAAAGAAAACTTCATAATAGATAAAGAAAACATTGATAAAGAAGAGGCAAAGGTACTTTTATCTCAATATATAGAATCAGTAATAAGAAAATCCCTAAACTATATTAGGGATAAAGAGAAAGAAAAAGACTATAAGCTATTAAGACAAATTGAAGCTTGTAATAAAATTATTAATATACTTAGTGAAATATCCAATGAAGAGGATATAAAAAAATATAAAATAGATGAAAATGGAGAAATGCTAACAGCTCTCTATTCAAGAATAAATAATAAAAGAGCACTTACAAAAGAAAAGGCTATAAGACCAGTAACACCTCTTTCTCAAAGCTCTTTATTCACAGGGGCGTCCCTAGAACCTAATATGTTAAGTGAGTTAAATAAAGAGATACTATCCTGTGATAGCATTGATTTACTTGTATCCTTTGTTAAATGGAGTGGTATCAGATGTCTTATGGATAGTTTAGAAGAGGCTACTCAAGGGGGTAAAAAACTTAGAATCATAACTACTTCATATATGGGAGCTACTGATTTTAAGGCTATTAATGAGTTAAGCAAATTGCCTAATACAGAGATAAAAATATCTTATGATACAGAAAGAACTAGACTTCATGCAAAAGCTTATATGTTTAAAAGAGATACAGGCTTTACTACTGCATATATAGGGTCATCTAACCTCTCTAATGCTGCATTAACTTCAGGGTTAGAGTGGAATATAAAAATTACTGAACAAGATTCCTTTGATATTGTTAGAAAATTTGAGGCTACCTTTGAAAGCTACTGGAATGATTCAGAGTTTATTTCTTATAAAGGTAGCGATGAAGATAAAATTAGGTTAAAGAGATCCCTAAGAAATGAATTAAAAACTGAAGAAAATGATTTTAATTTTACCTTTGATATAAGACCATATTCATATCAAAAAGAAATTCTAGATAAGCTAAAGGTAGAAAGAGAATTATTTAATAAAAATAGAAACTTAGTAATTGCAGCAACTGGTGTTGGTAAAACTGTAATATCAGCTTTTGATTATAAAAACTATTGTAATGATAATAAGGGAAAAGCTAATAGGCTTTTATTTGTAGTACATAGAGAAGAAATATTAAAACAAGCTAGAGATACTTTTAGAGCTATACTTAAAAATAATAACTTTGGGGATTTAATGGTCGGGGGAAGAACTCCAGATAGCCTAGAGTATTTGTTTGTATCTATACAAAGCTTAAATAGTAAAAGCCTTTATGATGTAACTTCTGATGACTACTATGATTTTATTATAGTAGATGAATTTCATCATGCAGCTGCACCATCATATCAAAGGTTATTAAGTTATTATAAACCTAAAATATTATTAGGTTTAACTGCAACTCCAGAAAGAAATGATGGAGAGGACATATTTAAATATTTTGATGATAGGATTAGTGCTGAAATAAGATTGCCAGAGGCTATAGATAGAAAATTACTTTCGCCTTTTCAATATTTTGCTGTAACTGATGATGTGGATTTATCTAAGTTAAAGTGGAAGAGAAAAGGATATGATATTAGGGAATTAGATAAAGTATATACAGGTAATGACTTAAGAGTAAGCCAAATTGTTACTAGTCTAAACAAATATGTTACAGATATAGATAAGGTAATAGGTTTAGGGTTCTGTGTAAGTAAGGAACATGCAAAGTTTATGGCTAATAGCTTTAATAATATTGGTATTCCTTCTTTAGCCTTGACTGATGAGAGCAAAAAGGAAGATAGAAACTTAGCAAAGGAAAGACTGGTAAGTGGAGAAATTAAATTCATCTTTGTAGTTGATCTATATAATGAAGGGGTAGATATTCCAGAAATAAATACAATCTTATTTTTAAGACCAACAGAAAGCTTAACTGTTTTTTTACAACAGTTAGGAAGAGGATTAAGATTAAGCGAAGGTAAGGAGTGTTTAACTGTTTTAGACTTCGTTGGACAAGCTCATAAAAACTATAACTTTGAAGAAAAGTTTAGAACTCTTATTGGAAAGTCTAATCATTCAGTAAAGGAATATATAGAAAATGGATTTATAACCTTACCAAAAGGATGTTATATACAGTTAGAAAAGCAAGCTAAAGAGTATATTCTAAGAAATATTAAGTCAGGAGTTAACAATAAAGCAAAATTAATATATAAACTTAAAGTCTTTAAAGAGGAAACCTTAGCTGAGCTTACTTTAGAAAACTTCTTAAAGTATAATAATTTATCTTTAATAGATTTCTATGGTAAGCAAGGAGATAGAAGTTTTTCAAGGATGCTAGTTTTAGCAGAGGTAAAAAATGATTTTTATGATGAAAATGAAATAGATATAACTAAGAAACTTAAGAACTTATTTCATATAAATTCAAGAAGATTAATTGAGTTTATATTTAAGGTGATTAATAACGAAATACCTCTGAATTTATTAAATGAAGAAGATAAATTAATGCTTAACATGATGTATTATACATTCTATAATAATGCACCAGATAAAGAAGGCTTAGCTTCATTAGAAGATGGAATATTAAAGTTACTTAGAAATAAAACAATGATGGAAGAGGTTTGTGAAATACTGAAATATAATTATAGCAATTTAAACTTTGTTGATAAAAATGTAAGCTTAGATTTTATATGTCCTTTAGATTTGCATTGTGAATATTCAAGAGATCAGATTATGGCGGCATTTGATTATTTTAATGGTGAAAACAAACCATCCTTTAGAGAAGGAACAAAGTATTTTAAAGATAAATCATTAGATGTATTCTTTGTGACTTTAAATAAGAGTGAAAAAGATTTTTCTCCTTCCACCTTATATGAGGATTATGCTATTAATGAAAAGCTATTTCATTGGCAAAGTCAAAGTACAACCTCTGTAGAGAGTTCTACAGGGCAAAGATATATAAATCATAAGAAGTTTAATAGTAAAGTGGTCTTATTTGTTAGGGAATACTCTAATAGAGATGGAATTACTAGCCCATTTACTTATTTGGGATTATGTGAATATAGAAGCCACAGTGGTAGTAAACCAATAAGCTTTATTTGGGAGTTGGAAGAAGAGATTCCTTCATGGTTAATTAATAAAGCAAATAAAAGTATTATTTTGTAATAAAAGAGGAATTTTAATAAAAGTGTGGAATTAATAATTATACGAAAGATGTTGGACATCTTTCGTTTTTTTTATAACACAAATAGCATTCCAAGAAAGGGGAATAGAAGGAGTGCAATGTTTGTAGCAATTTTTTTGAGAGGAGGGAATGAAATGGATCTGTATTATGTTCATGATGGTGTTGACAATAAAGGACAACATGAAGTACATAAAGATAGTTGTTCATGGTTACCTAATGATAAAACGTTTTTAGGGTATTATTCAAACTCTAAAGAAGCTGTAGCAAAAGCTAAAACTATTTATACTAATTCAGATGGTTGCTGTCATTGTTGCCAAGATGCTGATACTGACTAATGGTAGAGAAGGATGTAAGAAGGTTTTTTTACATCCTTTTTTAAGGGATTGAAATATTAGAGTGGTTGGTACAAGTAAACAATTATTAATTAATAATTATGAATTTTTGGAGGAAGGGTTATGAAGATAGAAATGGGAGAATCTCTAATGATGACATGGGTTAAACATATAAAAAAGTGTCAGATTGTACAAACTAACTGGATGCCATCAATGGAGTCTTGGGATATTAAGAATGAAGAATTAATTGAAGAATTAATGAAGGAGTCTGATAGATACTTTAAAAATAGATACGGGCTAGAATTATATAAAAAGAATTCTTCATTTACACAGCTGCTACAACAAGCTGAAGTGGATGTACTTGGATTATCTATGGTGGCCAAAGAACAAATTGAGATATATGCGATTGATATAGCATTTCACGAAGCAGGATTAAATTATGGTGATAAAAATGAAACGTCTACTAGGGTTGCTAAAAAAATACTTAGAACAGCAATGTGTTTATTAGCTTTTTTCCCAGATGATAAGGGAAATATTATTTTTGCTTCTCCCAAAATAAATAATAATATACTTGAATTAGTAAATGTATATATGGAAGATATAAAAAGTATTTTTAAAAAGCTTAATATAAAATTTGAAGTGAAACTAGTGTGTAATAATGATTTCTTAGAAAATATATTAAATCCAGTAGATGAAATATCAGAAAAGTTTACAGATACGTCTGAACTTTATGTAAGAAGTATTCAGTTATATAAATTATTGAATAAAGAAAAGAGAAAAAGAAAAATAGGAAAAGTAGAGAACACATCAGTAAAGGAGCATCCAATAGCAGATGAACTTAAGGTTGGTAAATTTGTTAGAAAAACATTAACTTATTTATTAGAAAATAATAAAATAGATAAAAATGAAATAGAGAAACTAAAAGATAAAGCATACTCAAAGCAGGTGTTTAATATAAATTATCCATTATTAGTAGATGTTAAGGATAAAACTAAAGTTGATTCATCTAGGTACTGGAAGGATATTATTACTTCTAATAATGGAAAGTATTATATCTGTTCACAATGGTATGAAAAAGACAAATCATATTTTATTGATTGGTTAGTAAAGGGGTGTTATTTAAATTAAATCAGTAAATAGTAAAGAAGATTTGAATTATTTACGATGTTAATTATAAGTAGGGATTAGGGTGAAGGGTATAATGGAGAATACTGTAGTAAAAATAATTAAAGAAAAGTTAGAAGAATGTGGCGGACAGGCATCAGTACCATTACTAAGAGGTAACAGAAGTTTTCAGGTAAGATTAGTTGATAATGGTGTTGAAGTATCAAATTTAAGAAGTTATCCTTTTTTGCCATGGGAGGTTTTTATAAAAACTATTGAATTATTAGATAAAAATAATGGAGTAGCAAAGAAAGGAAATGGAAAAGTTAGTGATAAACTAGGGGATGGTGCTGTGGCACTAGATACAATTGAAGGGTATATTGCAAGAGAAGTATATGGAAAAGGTATTGGAGAAAGTGTTTTTAGAAGAATAACACCTATATGTAATATACTTATTTGGGCTGGTATTTGTGAAAATGGTAAGGGGACATTAAAAAAGATATAGTTAAGGAAGCATTACAACAATAAAATAAAGAGTAATTAAACTACTTCTAAGTAATTAGGAGTAGTTTTTTATATTTACACCACAAAGCATAGAGCGTAAATCAAATAACACAAGTTGGTTTGTAATTGTAAAATATGGTATAATATTCAAGTGAAATGCTTATTTGTGGGGGGATAATATGTCTTTTTTAAAGAATTTATTAGATATTAGAGAAATAAAAGGTCCAGAGTTCTATAAAGATTTTGAAAGTGAAAACAAGCAATTATATGATCTAGAAGAACTCTTTTCTAGGGTGAAAAGTGAAAAAAGAAAGAAAATACAAAGAGACATAATAAATTTAAAGATAGGTCTAGAAGGGGAAAGAGCAGTAAGCTATGAGCTAAAGAATTCTTTTATTCCAATGATTTGTTTACATGATATAAGAATTGAAAATGCTGGATATGTTGCTCAAATGGACTATATCTTGATTACAGAATATTTTATTATGGTACTTGAAACAAAGAAACTTAATGGAGATATTGTAATAAATGAAGCAGGAGAATTTATAAGAAGATTCAAAACTAAAGAAGGAAAGGTCTTTAAGCAAGAAGGAATGTATAGCCCAATTGCTCAGAATGAAAGACATATAAGAATATTAGAAAATTTCTTAAAGGGTAATGGAATAATTAAAAGAGTGCCAATTTATTCTACAGTAATAATTGCAAATCCTAAAGCTATTATTAATAGAAGTAAAGCACCGTATGCTATAAAAAATGGAATTTATAAATATGATCAAATAACAACTATGTTAAAGAAAAAGATAAGTAAATGCCAAAAGGATGGCAAGATGTTTGAAAGCTACATGGTTAAAATAGCTGAATTCTTATTAGAGAATAATAAGAAGATAACTTTTGATTATAATGCTAAGTATGGATTAACAGAAGAGGATTTTAAGGATGCTACAGTTGAAGAGGCTGTTGAGGCTTCAGTGCAGGAAGAAGCCTGTGTTGAGGAAGTAGCTGAAAATGAGCAAGTGGAATCTACTAATGTTGTGGAAGAAGAGAAAGCTGAAGAGCAGGTAGTAGATAATGCAAGTGATTTATATGAAGAGATAAGAAAGTATAGATATAATAAATCAAAGGAAGAAGGGAATAAGCCATATTTTCTTTTCAATAATAATACCTTAGATTTATTGGTTAAAGAAAGACCAAGAACAAAGGAAGAACTTCTAAAGATTCAAGGCTTTGGACAGGTTAAGGTAGACAAGTATGGTGATGACCTTTTAAACATAATAAATAAATATATATAATGAAATAAAATCTATAACTTTGTTAAGTATAAAGATAAATTTTAATATAATAACTGAATGGGTTCTAATAGAGATATTTTTCAGTAAGAATAGCAATTGTGAAACTACTTCTAAGTAACTAGGAGTAGTTTTTTATACAATAAGAACAAATGTTTGTATAAAAATATGGTAATATGATAAAATAAATAGTGAAGAATGTCGTGTGTGTATTGTGAACTTATTAAAGGATATAAATAAAGGGTATTTTGTTTAGTAATAGTGCTATGTTAGAAGATTTTATAAAGACTAGGGGAGGAATAATGAGAGAGCAGGCAAATAAATTATTAAAAAAAATGATAGGTGAAGATGCAATTTTTCATGATGGACAATGGGAAGCAATTAACTCTGCATTACAGAATAAAAGAACTTTAGTTGTTCAAAGGACTGGTTGGGGAAAAAGTATAGTTTATTTTATAGCATCAAAGTTGATAAAAGAAAAAAGAGGGGGAGTAACTATACTTGTTAGCCCACTTCTATCACTAATGAGAAATCAAATTGAAACAGCAAAGAAAATTGGAATAAGAGCTGTAACAATAAACAGTGAAAATGAAGAAGATTGGGATAATATTGAAAGAACATTAAACAATGGAGAGTGTGAGATCATACTTATATCCCCTGAAAGATTAGCAAATGCAGATTTTATGCAAAGGGTAATTCCAGCTATAAAAGGTGGCCCAAATATGATAGTTATAGATGAAGCTCATTGTATTTCAGATTGGGGTCATGACTTTAGGCCTAATTACAGCAGAATTGTTAACGTGATAGAAAACCTACCTCCAAACATACCAGTAATTGCAACAACAGCTACTGCAAATGAAAGAGTAGTAAAAGATATAAAGGAACAGCTTGGTAATAATATTTCATTGATACAAGGACCGTTAATGAGAAAATCACTAAGTATTCAGGTAATCAAATTGAAAGCCCAGTCAGAGAGGATGGCGTGGCTTGTTGAAAATATAAATAAAATTACAGGTTCTGGTATTATCTATTGTTCTACTACTAGGGATTGTAACATAGTAGCTGATTGGTTAAAATTTAATAATATAAAAGCATTACCATATCACAGTAGATTATCTAATAATAAAGATGAAAATAGGGCTCTTAGGGAAGAAAGAGAAGAACTATTAATTCAAAACAAAGTAAAAGTATTAGTATCAACAGTTGCGTTAGGTATGGGATTTGATAAAGGGGATATAGGATTTGTTATTCATTATCAAATGCCTGGAAATATAATAAGGTACTATCAAGAAATAGGGCGTGCAGGTAGAAAAGTGAATAATGCATATGCTATATTATTAGTTGGAGAAGAAGATGCGGAAATAAATGAGTTTTTTATAAAAAGTAGTTTTCCTAAAAAGGAACAATTAGAAGAGATACTTCTATTTATTGAGAATAGTGATAGTGGATGTAGTATATATGATATTAGAAAAGTTTTTAATATGACCCACTCTTCTATAAAAAAATGTTTATCATTATTAGAACTTCATGGAATAATAAGTAAGCAAAAAAGTAAGTATATAAGAACATTAAATCCTTATGATTATGATAGTTTTAAAGTTGAAGAAATTTTAAAAACTAGATATAAAGAATTGGAGTTTATGGAAAAATATATAAATACAGATGGTTGTTATATGAAATTTATCGCAAATGAGTTAGATGATAATTCCTGTGGCAATTGTGGGAAATGCTCAAATTGCTTGGGAAAAGATATATTTCCTAAAACTATTAATGAGTTCAATAAAAAGAGAGCAGAAGATTTTATAAAAAGCAGAGTTATAAAAATCAAGGTAAATAAAACATGGCCAGCCGGTGTTGTTGCTTCAACAGGAAAGAGAATTAGCATAGACGAACTTAATGAAGAAGGAAGAGTACTTTCTAATTATGGGGATTCTGGTTGGGGAAAGATTGTAGAAGAAGATAAATACCATAATGAATTTTTTAGAGATGAGTTAGTTGATGCGTCTATTAATTTAATACGCACAAGATGGGTAGGATTAGATAGAATTGATTGTATTGCAGCTGTACCTTCATTAAGAAGGTCTGAATTAGTAAAATCTTTTGCACAAAGGCTTGCGAATAAGTTAGCAATACCATTTATAGATGTACTATATAAGCCTGAAGAAACTCCTGAACAAAAAACTATGGAAAATACAAATATGCAATGTAAAAATGCATATAAAGGATTTAAAATTAATGATATGGTTAGATATAGTAATGTATTATTAGTTGATGATATGGTTGATTCTGGTTGGACATTAACTGTTTGTGGAGCGTTATTAAGAAAAAATGGAGCAGAGAAGGTATATCCATTTGCTCTTGCATCTACAGCAAAAAACGGGGGAGATGAATAATTTGAATAACAAGAATATTTCAGAGGATAGTTTAGCAATTTTATTGTTATGTAGTAATTTAGCTATAAATTATACTGTAGATAAAGTAAAGCCATTTACAACTGTAGAGTGGAGTAAATTAGCTAAGGTTATTCTTAGTTCGCCTATAAAAAAACCATCTAATCTATTTAATAAATCAAAAGAAGAGATTGAGAAGGAACTTTTGATAGATCATAGTAAAGCTGAAAGAATATATAATTTACTTTTAAAGGCTGGACAAATTGGTTTTGAAATAAATAACCTAAAGAATTTGGGAATAAATATTTTAACTAGAGCAGACATAGTATATCCTAAAATTCTTAAAGAAAAATTAAAGGATAAGTGTCCACCAGTTATTTATTATTCTGGAGATATAAATATTTTAAATGATAAGTTGATAGGTGTTGTTGGTTCTAGGAATATTGATGAATATGGATTAGAATTTACAAAAAAAATATCAGAAAAGATAGTAAGAGATAATTATTCTCTAGTTTCTGGTGGAGCAAAAGGTGTTGATGGAGTAGCTCAAGAAGAGGTGCTAAAAAATGGTGGCAAGGTAGTAGCTTTTATTGCAGATAGTTTAATTAATAAAATAAAAAAGAAAGATGTTAGAGAAGCTATTATAAAGAATAAATTATTAATATTAAGTTCAATTAATCCGAAGAGTGGATTTACAGTTTATTCAGCAATGGATAGAAATAAATATATTTATGCTTTATCAGAAATGACAGTTGCAGTTTCTTCTGATTATAATAAAGGAGGAACTTGGGCTGGAGCTACAGAGAATTTAAAAAATGATTGGGTTCCTCTATTGGTTAGGAATGATAGTACAGTTCCTAAGGGGAATTTGGAGTTGATTAAATTAGGTGGAAACAAGATAGAATTATCAGATTTAAATAAGGATTTTAAAAATCTAATAAAAGAGAGAATGAAGACGGATAAAGCTTATTATGAAGGTGATTTACTTTCTTTTGTAGATAATTCGGAAAGCAAGATTTGTGAAGAGAACTTAAATAATAAGATAATTGAAGAAGAGAATAAAGATGAAGGGGTAAATTATGATATTTATTTCCTTATTAAAAATACAATAAAGACAATTTTAAAAGAAGAAATGACTTCTGAAAAGTTTTGTGAAATTCTAAATATTAATAAAACTCAAGGAAATACTTGGCTAAAGAGGGCTGTTGAAGAGGGGATAGTTGAAAAACTAAATAAACCAACAAGATATAAATCTGTATAATTTTTAAAGAGTGCATGGCACTCTTTAAAAATTATGTGCGGCCAGCATGGGCATACACTAATCGGTGAAAGTCCGTAAAGAGGGCTGATAGTGCTAACCGTATAGCTTAAGACAAGGGTGTCTATCATGAGGTAGAATCTGGAGGAAGTCGGCGGAAAACCTTTGGTCTGAGGAACACGAATCACAGGAGGCTTAATTTAGTGGGTAAGCTTGCATAACAAAGTAAAAAAATTAAAATATTTGAATGGATTATCATTTTACAATCGTATTATAGGTGAAGTCAGAAATGACTAACTTAAATAATAGGAGGACAATATAAATGAAAAAGACATTGATTGGTATTTTAACAACAGTGATGGTGTTATCCATTGGAGTAACAAGTGCATTTGCTGTTAGTTCTAGAGCAGGAGAAAACTTTGTTGATGCTGATGGTAATGGAATTTGTGACAACTACGATGAAAAACAAAACATAAATGGTAAAAACTATATTGATGAAGATAATGATGGCGTTTGCGATAATTATAATAGTGATAATGGGCAGGGACAAAGAAAAAGATTCCGAGGTGGACGCAAATAGGTAGTAGGTGAAAATACAATGAGGAGCGAGGAAGAGTTAAATAGAGCAATGGAGCTATATTCTAATACAATTAGGCGCCTTTGCATGATACATTTGAAGAACTATGCTGATACAGAGGACATATTTCAAACAGTGTTTTTGAAGTATGTCCTTAGCTCCGTTTCATTTGAAGATGAAGAGCATGAGAAAGCATGGTTTATTCGTGTTACAATAAATGCTTGTAAAGATTTGCTTAAGAATTTTTTCCGAAAGCGCACTACATCCTTAGATAAAATAATGGAGAAGCCAGAGGAGTTGCCTCCAGATTACAGAGAAGTTTTAGAAGCGGTACTTTCACTTCCACCAAAATATAGAGATGTTATATATCTACATTATTATGAAGATTATACTGCTCCACAGATTAGCCATATTTTAGGTAGAAATGTAAATACCATTTATACACATTTAAATAGTTCCAAGGAAATGCTTCGAGAAAAGCTAGGAGGTGATGGATATGATTGGTAAGTTAAAAGGGATTTTAGATGAGGTACAGGCAGAAGAAGAGTTAAAGGAGAAAACCAAAGAATTTATTTTGCAGAAAACACAAAATTGTACAAGAACCAAAACTGCAGGTTATAGACATTTTATTCCTGCTGTTGCTTGTTTGTTATTTATATTAATTGGAGGATATTGGTTTTACTTTACTCCAACAGTTGAAATTAGTATAGATGTAAATCCATCAATAGAATTAGGGGTTAATTCCTTTGATAAAGTAATTTCTGTAAGTGGATATAATGATGATGGAGAGGAATTAATAAAATCTTTGAATATAAAGTTTATGGATTATTCTGAAGCAATAGATGAGATATTAGATAATGAAAAGATTGCAACTTTATTATCTAATGATGAGATTATGACAATTGGTGTAATTGGGCAAGATGGAGAAGTTTCTTCTAGAATTTATTCAGATATTGAAAACTGTATATCAAAAGAAAGAAATTCTTACTGTTATTATGCAAGCTCAAAAGAAGTTGAAGGGGCTCATAAAATGGGGCTTTCTTATGGAAAGTATAGAGCATTTCTAGAAGTACAGGCTCTTGATCCTAATATTACAGCTGATGAAATAAAAGGCATGACTATGAGAGAAATTCATGATTTAATTGATGACTTGTCTAATGAGAATAATAAAGGTCATGGACATTGTGGAAATGGTAAGGGATATGGACATAAACAAGGGAATGAAAATTAGAAAGGATTTTTGAGAGGGTGAATGGCAATAGATAAGGAAATGTTACACAAAAATATTCAGTATTTATTAGATAGGAATGGAGAGTTTGAAGTAGACTATTTGTTTTATAAAGAAAAGATAGATATTGATTTAGCTAAAAAAAAGTCAAAAGAATTAATTAACTTTTTAATAGAAATTCAAAAGAATCATTTAGGTTATGAAAGTAAAGGAATAAGCAAATATGAGCCTTTAATATGCTATTATAATATATTTATGACCATGTTAAATTCTTATATAAAGGAAAATATTATAAAAGAAGATTGGATTAAGGAGTTTACATATTGGGCTTTAGATAAAAGCGAAAATGAGCATTATATAAAATTAGGGTTAATATTATCTGAAAAGTATATAGATAAAAAAGATGTAAAAAAATATATAGATAAATATTCATATGAAGGTAAATATGTCTTTTATTTAATGAATGTTATAAGAACTATGCCTAAATATAACGCATATTTAATGAATATTATAAAGAACTCATCAGGGGTAGTTAAAGTATTTTGTGTATCTATGCTAGATATTGTTACTATTGAAGACACAATTTATTTATTAGAGAAGGGCTACAAGGATAATAAATATGAAGATTTATTAATATATTTAATTTTTAATGTAGTGAATATAAGAGATTATTTATCAATTAAAGAACTTACAGATGAACAAATAGAGAATATTTCATATGTAATGAGAGTATGTTTAGACAACAATAATATTGAGTTTGTTAATGATATTACCTATGTAATTCATGAGATTTTACCTCTTATTAGTAGTAGATGTAATGGCATAAACTCGTTAGTATTTTTATATAGATTAAAAGAGAAAATATGGAGTGATTATGAAAACTGTGATAATAAAAGTGAATTGGAGTTTGGGATAAGAAGCTTTTTACAAAATGAAGAATTTATTGAGATTTATTTAAACTCAATAGGTGATGGAAAAGTAGAGTCAGAGGATATAATAGCTTTAGCAAATTTTTATGATTATACAATTTCCTTTGATGATTTTATTCCATATCTATCAAAGAATCCATTAGATATTGATATATATTTTTATTTTGTAGATAATGGAGAAGAAGAAGATAAGAAAAAATTAGTGGATTTTTTCATGGATGTAGTTAATATAAAGCAGTTAATTGGGGACGTAAAAGATATTGATGATGAACATCTTGATAGAAGCTATTATGGAGACATTATTTTTTCTGTTTTATTAAAAATATCAAGAAGGCTTTATCCTAAGTGTAAAAAAATTGCTTTAAAAGGGCTCTTTGGAAATATAAATTCTGTAAGAAAAGAAGCAATTTCAATCTTAAATAAGTATAAAGGTACGTTGACAAAAAAGGAAAAGAAAATAATATTAAATGCTTATGAAGTTGAGCCTAATTTCAGATTAAAGCAAAGTTTGTATAGATTAATTTATAGTACAGAAAAAAATAGTGGAAAAATAGAGTATGTGAATGTAGAAGAGCTTAGATGTGAAGTGTTAGACAATGATATATACTTGTTGTCTACTAATGTAGCAGGATCTAAATTTAGGGATAAAGAATGTGTTCAAAAAGAGTTGAGTACAACATCAGTACTTTTTCTGCTTAAAGAAGAGGATAATCCTTATGATATAAGAGCAATAAGGTTAATAGGAGAGGGTGGATTTTGCGTTGGATATATACCTAGGAAAGATAATTTCATATTAAATAATCTTTTAACTGGTGGAAAAAAGTTATATGCATTAATAAAAGAATATGATATAGAAAGAGATTATATTAGAATAAGAGTATATATGAGCGATAGGTAATGTAAAAGTATTAAGTTTTTTTCTTTATCTTTAGTATAAGTGGGAGAATATTTGTTTTAATGTGATTTGGAGCTTTGTAATGGTATGGATAAAAATAAAGTGACTTCTTCCCTAAAAGGGGGAGTCACTTTTTTAAAATTCAATATTTTAAGATTAATCTTGTATTTCTCTATTTGATTCAATAGTTTTATGTTTTCCAATTGGTTTAACATTTATATTAGATCTATATTCTGTTTCTGCCCAGTATATATTTTCAGCAACTAAAGCTTCAGGGTTTAGTTCAAATCCATCTAAAATTATTTCTTTAAACCTATGATATCCAGCTCTATCTATTAAGTGGCCTCCATGTAAGTATTCAGGCTTATAATCCAATGCCCAAGCAGAAAACTTTTGCCAGTTTGCAAACATTCCTAATACTACATCTTCAGTAACAAAGTTTAAGAAAGTTTTACCCATTCTAGGAGTTTGTTTTCCTGTTCTTCCACCTATAACAACTCTATAGAATTTTTGAGGACTTCTTGTCCATGCACTTGCAGGGCAAGCTAGAACACATTCACCACAACCAACACAGCAGCATGGGTCTTTATCTACAAGCCCATTTTTATTTAAACTTAAAACTCTAGTTGCATGATGTTCACATGCTTTTACACAAGCACCACAACCAATACATCTTTCAGGATGATATATCATTCTAGATTGACCAATAACACCAAAGTCTTGGAAATGAGCTTTAGCACAATCATTTGGACAACCTGATACTGAAACTTTAATATGGTAGTGAGAAGGGAAGACTAGGCTTTCTATTTTATTTGCTAAATCCTTAGTGTTAGCATTTGCTTTTATACAATGAGAATTACCTATACATGCCATAACATTTCTAGCACCTATTGTAGGATATCCATTTTCATCTACTGTCATGTTACAGTTACATTCATCAACTTCAACTTCTTTTAAATAATTAGAAATATACTCATTAACAGAAGGAATGTTTTCATATTTAATTCCAGGGATACTGAAGGTTTGTCTCATTCCCATATGAAAAGTACCATTTCCATAAGTTTCTGCAATATATTGAATATCACTTAAATATTTAGCATTAACAAGACCTCCTGGTACACGCATTTGAAGCATGAACTCTCCAGGAACTTTTGATTGACGAAAACAATTTAATCTAACCTTTTTAATATCTATATCATGATTCATAAAAGTATCCTCCTAGTCTAATAATGATTTAGCCTTAGTATAGTTAAATACAGGGCCCTCTAAGCATACATAAGTTTCATCAATTCTACAGTGTCCACATTTACCAACAGCACAAGACATTTTTCTTTCAAATGATACCCAAATTTTTTCTTCAGGAACACCAAGTTTTAGCATTTCAAGAGCTGTAAAGTGCATCATTACTGGTGGCCCAATTATAACAACTTCATAGTTATCTTCAAAAGAGTCTAAAGGAAGTTTTGATAAATGTTTAGTTACAAGACCTTGTTCCCAACCATCTTTTTCACCCTTATCTAGTGTATATATTGTATTAAATTTTTCTCTCCATTTCTCTAATTCAGGTTTGAACAATATAGAATTTATATCTTTAAAGCCAAAGATTAAATTTAATGATTTTACAAAATCTTCTTCAAGATAAAATTTATTAATCATACTTCTTACAGGGGCAACTCCTGTACCACCAGCAATTATAACTAAATTTTTATTTTTAAACTTTTCAATTGGCCATCCTTTACCATATGCTCCTCTTAAGAAGAGTTTATCTCCTGGTTGTAATTTGAAAAGCTCATCAGTTACCTTTCCAACAGCTCTTATTGTAAAGTCCATATATCCTAGTCCAAATCCACTTACAGAAATAGGAGCTTCGCCAATTTTAGGAAGTGATAGTTGTAGGAATTGTCCATGTTCAGGGACTATATCAGTTGCAATTCTAAAAGTGTATTCATTATTAGTTTCGTGAGTAACGCTAATAATTTCATATGATTTAGGTGTTAATATATTGTTTTCCATATTATTTTCCCTCCATAATTTCATTAACTGCATTATTTACTTTGTTTATTGTAGCTGTAATTGAAATATGTTCAGGACATCTATCAGTACATCTACCACAACCAACACACATATGCTCATCTCCAAATTGAGCTTTATAATCATGAATTTTATGAAGAACTTTATATCTCATTTTATCTGCCTTAGTTGTTCTAAAGTTATGTCCTCCAGCCATTTCGTCAAAACCATCTATGTGACAAGATGCTTGTACTCTTCTTCTTTCACCAATTTTACCTAGAGAATCATATACAATATCACGTGTAGTGTAGCAAGAACATGTGCTACAAGCTATTGTACAACTTCCACAACCAAGGCATCTTTTGTTGTATTCATTCCACATTGGATGATTTTTAAGTTTTATTAATATTTCTTTATCATTAATTTCGGGAATTGTTACCTTTGCTTCATTTTCTTCAATAAATTTTAGTTCAAATTCTTCTTCTTTTTTATTATTGAAAAATTTACTAAATTCTTTGTCTTTAACATCAAATAGTAAAGAAGATTCATTAAATCTTACAGCTAAAGAGTAATCATCAGTCTTATTACTGTTCATTGATACGCAGAAGCAAGTGTCAAATCCATCAACACATTCAATACAAATAAATTTAACTCTTTCTCTTATCCTTTTATAGAAGGTATCTTCAAAGTTACCATTGTGAAGATAAATCATATCTTGTCTTCTTTGTGCATTAATATCACAAGGTCTAGCAAAAATTAGTATCTTTTTGTTATGACCTATAGAACTTTCTCTAAATTCATCTTCTGTAAAGTAATAAAGGGTTTGAGTAATAGGAGTTATTACTTCCTTTACTGGATAGTGTGATTTTTCCTTAAACTCAATTTCTTCTACAGTAGAAACTTCATCATACTTTATAATGTCTGTATCTGAGTATCTACCTTGTTTTTTAAATCTCTTTGGTGCATAAATCTTGTATTCTTTCTTTAAGTCTTCAAATAAAGCATTTACTTCTTGGAATGATAGATTATATCCCATATGATACCTCCTAAAATAGTTTATTTTTTAACAATGTCTACAATTTGATTATATAGCTACATATGAAAAAAATATAATATCAAAAAAATATGGTAATCATAAGTAAAACCTATAATAAAAAAATAAACTGCTACAGAATTATTTTTCTGTAACAGTCATTTTTATGTGGTTATAATATTTTGTTTAAATATCAAATTCTAGTTGAGCCATTTGATTAACGGCATCTATAATTTGATAAAAGCCTAATCTATTTATTTTAAAATGTGTATAATTATATATTTGAACTATGTCAGCATTGTTTAATGTTGATAGTTCCCCAATGCTTGTACAAATTAGAGGGGAGTTCATTTCTTTTTGCTTTTTAATATATATTTCTATATAATGCATAAGATTAAATTCTTGACTAAAATTAGTTTTAAATGGAGTCCCCATATATACACTTATTTTACTTCCATCTAATCCTTTTAAATCTAAAAATATTTCATCTGAATAGATTTTAATTCCATCAATAATCCCATGAATTTCTTTAAAAGTATTAATATCTTTTGAGGAAATTTCAGCTACCTCCCTCTTATAGATAAAAGGTTCTTTTCCCTCAATTATACTTTTGCCTTGTCCTGTTGTAACAGGAGTACCAGATAATTCAATAGAAGCAGCTAATGTATTATCTTGAAGTGAAACTATCTTCTTTTTTCTCTTTATCTTTTCAGTTGTTTTATCTTTGGATGGATACAACTTATTGAGAAATGTTTTATAAGCATCATCAAGTACTTTTTGAATATGAGCTTCAGAGATATTTATATCATCCCCGCCTATATGAAGCACCGGCTTTTTCCCTTTTTTATGTTTAATCTCATTAGGACAGCCCTTTTTATGATTACTTCCTTGCAGTGTACTAAAATATCTTACAAATTTACCTTTCTGTCTTTCGTTAAATACTAACTGAGCATTGCAGTCTGCTTGCTCACAATATAGCTTACCACGATAAGTTCTTTCATATTGTTTTGGTGTAATTGACTTTGCTTCTATTAAAATATTCTCCTCTGTAGATATATAACGTGCTTTTTTCATATTATCTCCTTTTTGAAAATATTCTGATAATTTAAGGGTAAAACAATAAAAATAAAGTGTCAAATATTTGAAGAGTTTTGGTGAAATATAATATGGATATTTTTAATATAGTAGAATATAAGTTTAAATGGTAAAATATAGACATAAAGTCTATATTAAGGAGAAATACTGTGGATATAAGTAAAAACCTAATAATGGTTATGAATAATAAAACAAATAAATTTGAAGATAAAACAAAAGAAATAAAATGGATTAAATATGAAAATGGCAAGCAAAACATTACATATACAATAGGAAAGACATACCCGCATAACTACAGCAACGTAAAATGGTTTAAAGATCCTACAGAAATAGATTGCAAATCTAATGTAGTATTTCACAAAGGAGAGCCAATAAATGGAGCATTAAAAATCTTAGATTTTAATGAATATATAAAACTGTTTTTTAAAAATGATTACACTGAAATCCATGAAAAAAGATACATAAGAGTAGAAAAGTCATCTCTAGACAGTGCAAAGTCTAAAAGTTGTTTTAAGTATTTAAAGCATCTATCATCCATAATAAAAATAGATGAAACAAATTTCCTAGAAAAACAATATGAAAAAATGGAGTTTATAAGTTCTAATAGTGTTTTGTCAAAATATCTTCATGGTAAAGAGCCAAAAGAAAGAAAAAAATATGAGAGTTTTATATATCCCTTTGGATTTAATATAAGCCAAAAGGATGGTACAGAAAAGGCTCTAAATAGTGAAATTAGCATAATTGAGGGGCCTCCTGGTACAGGTAAAACTCAAACAATTTTAAATATTATATCTAATGCAATAATTAATAATAAAACTGTAGGTGTTGTGTCAAATAATAACTCTGCAACCTCAAATGTTATGGAAAAGCTTAATAAATATGGTGTTGGTTTTATAGCTGCCTTTCTTGGAAATACAGAAAATAAAGAGAAGTTTATAGAAGGACAAGATGGTACTTATCCTTCTATGGATGGGTGGAGTCTTAATTTTAGTGAGGAAGAGGAACTTAAGAACAAGCTACTTCAGGTAGAAAAGGATTTAAACCAAATGTTAAATAGAAAAAATGAATTAGCAAAGCTAAAGGAAGAATTAGATGGAATAAAGGTGGAGAAAGAGCATTATTTAAGCTCTAGTGAAAAGCCTAATATACTTCCTTATAGGAGCTTGTATAGAAAAACTCCAGATAGAATACTTACTTTATGGAATAATATCCAGTATCACATAGAAAATAAGGGGGATTTTACCACCTTAGATAAGGTTAAGTATTTAATTAAGTTTGGTATATATTCTTTTAAGTTTTATGATAACCCTAGTGAAGAGGTGGTTTTATTATTACAGAACTTATATTATGAGATGAAAATTGAAGAGGGTGAGAAAAGAATTACTGAAATAAGCAAGTCCCTAGAAAGATATAAGTTTGAAGATAAGATGAAGGAATATACTGACCTTTCTATGAAGTTATTTAAATCTAGTTTGTATAAAAGAAAGGGAAACAAAAGTGCAAGAAGTAAGTTTTCTAAGGATGATTTATGGAAAAACTTTGGGGATGTGGTTAAGGAGTATCCTGTAATTTTAAGCACCACTCATTCCTTAAGAAATTCCATAGGGGAGAACTATTTATTTGATTATGTAATTATAGATGAATCCTCTCAAGTGGATATTGTTTCAGGAGCTTTAGCCTTATCTTGTGGGAAGAATGTTGTAATTGTTGGAGATGAGAAGCAATTGCCTAATGTGGTATCTGATGATTTGAAGGTTAAAACAAATGAGGTGTTTTATAGCTATGATTTAGATGAAGCTTATAATTATAGTGAAAAGAGCCTTCTTACTTCTATAAAAACCTTGTATCCAGAGGTTCCTTATACTCTTTTAAAGGAGCATTACAGGTGCAATCCAAAGATAATAGGCTTTTGTAATGAGAAGTTTTATAACGGAGAGCTTATTCCTTTAACTGAAAATAATATAGATAATCCTCTAATGGTTTATAAAACCGTGGAGGGAAATCATGCTAGAGGTAAGTTTAATCAAAGAGAGCTTGATGTTATCTTTGATGAGGTAATTCCTAAGGAAAACCTACAAAATTTAAATGAATCCATAGGGATAATATCTCCCTATAGACTTCAAGCTGATGAGATTAGAAGGTATATTGGTGATTTAGATATTGAAGCAGACACTGTTCATAAGTTTCAAGGTAGAGAAAAGGACAACATTATAATATCTACAGTTTCTAATGAGATGAATGACTTTATTTCTAATGCTAATTTAATTAATGTTGCAGTTTCTAGAGCTGTTAATAGGTTGATTCTTGTGGTTTCTGGAAATAAGGAGTTTATTGAAACTGAGAGCAATATTGGAGATTTAATTAGATATATTAGCTACAACAATGTGGAGTGTATAAAGGAAAGCAAGGTTAACTCTATTTTTGATTATTTATATAAATCCTATAATGATAGAAGGTTAGAGTTATTAAAAAACACAAATAAGTCAAGGTATGATTCTGAAAATCTTATGGTAAATTTATTAGATGGTATTTTGGAGGATGAGAAATTTTTAAGTATAGGATATGATATGCATTATCCTTTGAGAAACTTAATAAGGGATACTTCCTTACTTAATGATAGAGAGAAAAGCTATGTAGAAAATATTAATACTCATGTGGATTTTATATTGTTTAATAAGCTTGATAAATCACCTATTTTAGTTATTGAGGTTGATGGCTTTAAGTATCATGATGAAAATGAAGTTCAGCTAGAACGTGATAATATTAAGAATTCTGTTTTGGAAAAGTATGAGATTCCTTATTTAAGGTTGAAGACTAATGGTAGTGATGAAGAAAAGAGGATAAGAGAAGCATTAATATCTTAGGATAAGAGGTGAATAATATGGCTATGTGGAATCCTTGGCGTGGATGTAAAAAGTGCAGTGATGGATGCAAGTTTTGTTATATTCATAAGGGAGATTATAAAAGAAAAGTAGATACTAGTAAAATAGTTAAAACAAAAGATTTTTATAAGCCTATAGAGAAATTAAAAAATGGAACTTATAAGATTAAGTCAGGAATAGTATATCTATGTTTTTCATCAGACTTCTTTATTGAAGAAGGTGATCCTTGGAGAGATGAGTGCTGGAATATGATAAAAGAAAGAAGTGATTTAACTTTCTTATTTCTAACTAAAAGAATAGATAGATTTAAGGATTGTATTCCTGATGATTGGAATGAAGGGTATGATAATGTAGTAGTTTGTTGTACTGTTGAAAACCAGAAGAATGTAGATTATAAGCTTTCAATTTTTAGGGATTTCCCTGCAAAGCACAAATGTATTACTGCCCAACCACTACTGGAAGAAATACATATTGAAAAATATTTAAAAGATATTGAACTTGTTGTAGTTGGGGGAGAGTCTGATTATAATGCAAGACCATTAGATTATGATTGGGTTCTTAATATTAGAAAGCAATGTATGGACGCAAATGTGAACTTTGAATTTAGACAGTGTGGCACACACTTTATTAAGGATAAAAAATTATATAAGCTACAGGTGAAGGATTTATGTAAACAAGCCAAATTAGCTAATATAGATTATAAAGCAACTTAGAAATATAAACTACTTCTAAAATTAGAGGTAGTTTTTTATTATTTCCTTACCTTTAGTGCGAAGGGAATAAATATCTATCACACTTTTTATGTTTAGAGTAAAAAAATTACCACTTACTTTTGAAAAATTACCACTTGTTTTACTTTTGTTTACAAAAAGATACCATAAGTTATAATTTATATTGTGGAGTGTGAGGAGATGAAAATAAGGATTGAAGTTGATGAGAATATTCAAGATGATGAAGTTATCATAAGATGTGCTAATTTAAATGAAGATATACAAAATCTTCAAGGTGCAATTAAAGATGCTTTATCTAAAAAGAATAGAATAATATTCTACAAAGATAATACACAGTTTTATATATCTTTAGATGAAATATTGTTTTTTGAAACAGAAGAAACAAGTATTAGTGCACACACATTAAATAATGTTTATGAGGTTAAATATAAGCTTTATGAGCTAGAAGAAATACTGCCTAATAATTTTATGAGGGTTTCCAAATCAACAATACTAAATGTAAATTATATTTATTCCATAACTAGAAATCTTACATCATCAAGTCTTGTTGAATTTAAGAATACACATAAAAAGGTTTATGTTTCAAGATATTATTATAAACCATTAAAAATTAAGTTATTAGAAATGAGGAGATAAAATGAAAAAGGAAAGAGTTTTTTGGGGTCTATTTCTTGTAATAGCTGGAATAGCCTTAGTTGTTAGTAAGCTTGGATATTTTGCAGGCGTTAATTTGTTTAGTTTAGTTGCTACAGTATTTTTAGTTGCAATTATTATAAAAAGTGTATTTAAGATGAATTTTGCAGGCATTCTATTTCCATTAGCATTTATAGGAATACTTTTTGATGATCAGCTTGGAATTACTGCAATTACTCCATGGACAGTATTAATTGCTGCAACATTAGGAAGTATAGGGCTATCAATTATATTCCCTAAGAAAAAGAAATGGTATGGTAGAAACTATGATTATGATTGTAATGTTATTGATGTAGAAGATGATAGTCATATTAAGTTGGAAACTTTATTTTCTGGCAGTACTAAATATGTAAATTCTGACTCATTAGAACAAGTAGATCTAAAATGTAATTTTGGTGGTAGTACAGTATATTTTGATAATGCAAAGCTAAATGGTGGAAAAGCCATTGTAAGGTTAGATGTTAACTTTGCTGGTGTAGAATTATATGTGCCTAAAACATGGACTGTTGTTAGCAATGCAAATGTATCTTTAGGTGGAATAGATGAAAAGAATAAAGGAATAGGTAATGGAGAAAATATATTAACTTTAGTTGGAAATGTTAGTTTCTCTGGTATAGAAATAATTTATATTTAAAGGTAATAAAGCTACTTCTAAGAAATTAGGGGTAGCTTTTTTAATTTCCTTACCTTTAGTACGCGTGGGGGGGATATTTGTTTCCATGTGACTTGGAGCGTAGAGACGGAACAAACAAAATAAATATCCACTCCACCTTTTTTATGCAAAGTTCAAATTCTAAAAGGAATTTTATATAGCAATATAGAATTATATATTTAAACAGATAATATTTTGAAGGGAGAGATATTTATGGAAATGAAGAGAGTTTTAATACCTGTTGATGGAACTGAAAGGAGTATGCATTCTCTAGATTTTATTAAAGGTATATTTCCTAAGGATTCAGTTCACATTACCCTAATGAATGTTAAAGAGTTAGTCTTTATTAATGGTATGGCAGTAGCTGAAGAGCTTAAGGATGCTCAGGAAATTGGACAACAAATACTTGATAAAGCAGCTGAAAGAATGCAGGGATATTCCATATCAACATACTTTACCTTTGGATATGCAGGAGATGAAATATTAAAGAAAGCAAAAGAAGATAAAACAAATGTAATAATAATGACTAAATCAACTAAGAGTGCATTAATAAGAATGATAGGATCAACAACATCACATGTAGTAAAAGGAGCTAAATGTGTAGTGATGATAGTCCCAGAATAAAAAGAGGTTGTTCACGCAACCTCTTTTTTAATTTCCTTATCTTTAGTATGAGTGTGTGGTTATTTGTTTTGATGTGACTTTGGACCATAGCGAGGGAACAAGCAAAATAAATACATACTCTACTTTTTATAGTTATTATAACTTCAATTTAGAGAATAAAAAATTTCATAAAATGAAATTTTTAAATCTTTTTTCTGTAAGGTGATATATTATAGACATCCAAAGAAAACATTTACAGAAGAGAGGTATGTATATGAAGAAAAATGCAGTAGTTATAGTAGGTGCAGGAAGCACACACACACCAGGAATAATTCAAAGTTTATTACAAAAGAAGGATGAATTTCCTTTAAGAAAATTAGCTTTATTTGATATCGATGAAAAGAGATTACATTTAGTATATGATATCATGAAGCAATTCATTAATGAAACTTATCCAGGTCTTGAGGTTGTAGTTACAACAGACGAAGAAGAAGCTTATACAGATATAGATTTTGTATTTGCTCAAATTCGTCAAGGTGGATTAAAGTTAAGAAGTTCAGATGAAAAGATTCCATTAAAATATGGAGTAGTTGGACAAGAGACTTGTGGTCCTGGAGGATCAATTTCTTATGGAATGCGTTCAATTCCAGCTATAATTCATATCATAAAAATGGCAAAAAAGTATTCTCCAAATTGTTGGATTTTGAATTATTCAAACCCAGCAGCAGTTGTTGCAGAGGCTACAAGAAGAGAGTTCAATAATGAAAGAATACTAAATATATGTGATATGCCAACAGCAATTCTGTTATCTTACTCTAAGATGTTAGGCTTAGATAGCTGGCAATCACTAGATCCATGTTATTTTGGATTAAATCACTTTGGGTGGTTCACAGCTTTATATGATAAAGAAGGAAAGGATCGTTTACCAGAATTAAGAGAAATGATATTAACTTCTGGTATGACAGCTTGCAGTGATAAGCATCATAAAGATAAGGATTGGCAAAAAACATGGAAGCAATATGCAGAGATAGTTAAGGATTATCCTGACTTCTTACCAAACAGCTATCTTCAATACTATTTATATTCATCAGAAATGGTAGCCAAAATGGATATAAATCGTACAAGAGCAGATATGGTTATAGAAGGACGTGAACAAGAAATGTTTGCAGAACACAAGAAATATTTAGAGTCACCAGAAAGCTACAAGAGTCCATTACAAGAGTTTACAGTATTTGGCGATTTTATAGTTGATGCAGCTTCATCTATTGCATACAATAAGGGAGAACGTTTCTTAGTAATTGTAGAAAATAATGGAGCTATCCCTAATATGCCAGCAGATGCAATGGTAGAAGTACCAGCATATATACGTTCATGGGGGCCAGAGCCAGTGTCAATTCCTGCAATACCAACCTTCCATAAAGGAATGATGGAAAATCAATTAGCTTCAGAAAAATTAGCTGTAGATGCTTATTTTGAAAATTCTTATGATAAAGCATTACAAGCTATAGCTATAAATAAAACAGTACCATCTACAACAGTTGCAAGAAAAATTTTAGATGACTTAATTGAGGCAAACGGTGATTATTGGCCAACATTAAAATAAAGAACGAAAGATAAGGGGGATTTTCATGGATAAGAAAAAAATATTTAGCTCATTTCAAAAACTAGGTAAAGTTCTAATGGCACCTGTTTTACTTTTACCTATTTCAGGTATTCTTGTTGGTGTTGGTAGTGCATTTACAAATGCTAGCTTAGTTGAAGTTGCACCTTTTTTAGGGAATAGTTTCTTTTCTCTTATATTCCAATTAATGAAGGATGCAGGTAACGTTGTAAATAATAATATTTCAATTATTTTTGCTATATGTATTGCGTATGGATATGCTAAGTCTGAAAAAGCTACAGCAGCATTATCAGGCTTCTTAGGATATATGACAATGAATACAATAATGGGAAGTTTTTTAATTGCTAGAGGTGTTATAGATACAAGCAATTTAATAACTGGGCAAAAAGCAATTTTAGGTGTAACTACTTTAGATACTGGTGTATTTGGTGGTATTATAATTGGTCTTATAGTAAGTTATCTTCATAATAAGTATTATAAGATACAATTACCTCCAGTATTAGGTATCTTTAATGGAACACGTTTTATACCTGCAATTACAATTATAGTTTCTAGTTTTGTAGGTATTGGGTTATCGTTTATATTTCCTCCTATACAAAATGCTTTAGAGCTATCTTCTGAATTTATTAATTCAACAGGTGTGTTTGGAGCATTTGTATACGGATTTGCAGAGCGTATGTTATTGCCTTTTGGGTTACATCACTTTATATATCTTCCATTCTTCTTTACATCTCTTGGTGGTGTAATGGAAATTGGAGGTCAAACAGTAGAGGGAGCTGTAAATATATATAATGCAATATTAAATACTCCTGGTGCTATGTTTGATATTAATATAAGTAGATATGTAATGAATGGTAAAGTATTATTTGCTATGTTTGGTTTAACAGGTGCGGCACTTGCAATATATAAGACTGCAAAGAAGGAAAATAGAAAGAAAGTAGCATCTCTTATGATAGCAGCAGTTATACCTTGTGCACTTATGGGAATTACTGAACCACTAGAGTATAGTTTCCTTTTCGTAGCACCTATGCTATTTGGAGTTCATGCTTTATTGTCAGGAATAGCTTATGTATTAACATATATAGTTCAATTTAATGTAGCAGGACCATCAGCCTTTGGAGGACCATTATTATCATGGATATTCAATGGAATATTAAATGCTGATAAGGGATCTAACTGGTATTGGTTACCTATACTTGGAATAGTCTATTTTGCAGTTTACTATTATGTATTCAAATTTGTAATTATTAAATTCAATTTAAAAACCCCTGGAAGAGAAGTTGTAGATGTAGAAGAAAATGCAGTAAGTGAAAGTAATACAGGAGATTTAATTCCTAGAATAGTAGAAGCTGTTGGTGGCAAAGATAATATTTTAAAAGTAGAAGCATGTTTTACTAGATTACGCTTAACACTAAAAGACACCTCGGTAATAGAAAAAGATGAGTATTTCAAAAACGAATTATCTGCTAATGGAATAGTTAAGGTTGCTCAAGGTGTACAAATTATTTATGGTAATAAAGCTTCTGTTTATAAAACTGAAATGAGAGAATATTTAGGTATTGAATAATTACATAAAGATATAGGGTAGTTTATGCTATCCTATATTTTTGTATTATAATATATATTTAATAGTTATAGATAGATAAATGGAGGAAGGTATGTATTCATTTTTTTCTAACTTAAAAAGATGTGTAGAAGAAATAACAGAGTATTCTTCTACAGATAGCTATATAGCACAGTACATTTTACATAACCATGAAATAATACCTAACATGACTATATTTGATATTGCAAAAGCATGTAACACCTCACCTTCTACAATAACAAGGTTTTGCAAAAGGGTTAATAATTCAAGCTTTAAGGAGTTAAAAGAGGATGTTATTGTTTATAATGAGTTTCTTCAGGATGAGATAAGCAATAGAAGTGTTAAAAGTGGTAAAGAAAATAGGAATAGTAATTCTATATTGAATGGGTATTTTAAGGCACTTAATAAGTCATTTGTAGAAACAAAAGAACTTATTGATGAAAAGAAGCTGATTAAAGCTGTTCACTGGATTGAAGAAGCTAAGGGGATTTATGTCTTTGGCAGCTCTTTTTCTAATATTGTTGCTAAAAATTTCAGCGAAAAATTTACAAGGTTAAATAAGACTGCTTATTCGTTTCCAACTTTAAAAAGCCAGATACTTGCAATAGAAAGTATGAGTGAGGATGATATTGCAGTAATTATATCATTTTCTGGAACAACACGACATATTAAGCAAATAAATAAACTTTTAAAAGAAAAGAACATAAAGATAATTTGGATTACATCACAAAATGAAATTAAGAATTCTTTTAGAGAAATTAGATTATTAGTAAGTACTTTAAAAATGGAGGAGTTTCAAACATCAATTATTCAAGATCATGCACTAAATAGCATTGTAGATATATTATATATTTATTGTGTATACCTATATACTAGTTGATACAACTTGGCGTTTTCTAGCTTTTTTATAAAGTGTGGTAAAATATAAAAATAATAGAAAAGGGTTTGTATAAGGGTGGAAATAGTTACATATGAACATAAAGCACATTATTATGAAACAGATCAAATGAGAATAGTTCATCATAGCAATTATATTAGATTTTTGCAGTTTCTTTTTTTGTGTGGGTTTTGTATGAAAAATAGTTAAGATTATTTCATATATATTAATGAGGGGGTAATATGTATGAAATTGTATAAGGTAATAGTAAAAGAGATTCATCCTGATGTATGTAAAGAGAATGGTACTGAAGAGGCAATGGCAGAACTAACAAGCATTTATAATAAGATGGTATATTATGAATAATAAGAGTGTGATTGTATTTAGTTCTGATATAAGAGGTATAAACTATAAGATGCCTGAAAGAGCAAAGGATTTAGATAAAACTACTGTTAAGAAGATTACTAATGCAATAAATTATGGTAAAACAGATAGTAGAGGACTTATTTGGATAAATTGTTCAACTATTCATACTGTATTAAGAGTAAGAAGAAAGGTAGATGCAAGACATTTATTAGAAACAATTGATTCAAAATATAAAACAACCTATGAAGGGGCAGAATATGTATTGTGGTCAAGCCTTATATCTATAGTTGAAAGAAGAAGGGAAGAAAATCCTAAAAACAGATATTTATCATTAGTTATGGAGATATTAAACGAAATAAATGAAAGTGATGATATACAGTTGTTGAGGTTAAGACCCCAAAATTTAATTGAGAAAAGGGTTAAACAAGTGGGAGATAGACGTGAAAAGTTCTGTTAGAAAGTAATGAGAATATAAAAAATATGAATAAAATATGAATATATTATTTTTTTGAAGAAACTAATATTAAGTTTGATTTTAGTTTCTTTTTATTTTTGAATTAAAAAAAATTAACTTCATATACTAAAGGTTATAAAAAAGTATAAAAGTTGGGAGAGGTGATTGATTAGTGTATACTAATTAATCAATATGTGGTATACAGACAAGTATTATTTGGTAAATAACATCTATATGTGCTACTTAAAATTATTAAAGAATTATAAATTTATTAAAAGAAGTGGGCATTTATCGGAAAAAGTGTATTAATGTTATTAATTAGTTAAATAATAATTATAAAATGTTAAAATAACAGATATAATCTTGTAAAAGTATGATGAATTTAGTATATTATGAGTAGAACTGTTACAAATCGGTAACAAGTTTTTATGATATTTTACAAGCATACTAGGAAGACTTAAAGAAAACTAAAAATTACTAGAGGTGAAACATGATACAGATTGAAAATCTAAAAAAAGTTTATAACAACGGTTATGAAGCTTTAAAAAGCATTAATCTCGAAATTAACGACGGTGAACTTATTTGTTTATTAGGACCAAGTGGTTGTGGGAAAACTACAATCCTTAATTTATTAGCTGGATTATTAGATCCAACAGATGGAGATATCAAGTTTGACAAGGAATCAGTTATTGATAAGCATCCTAAGGATAGAAATATAGGCTTAGTATTCCAAAACTATGCATTATATCCACATATGACTGTCTTAGAAAATGTTATGTTCCCTCTTACAGTTGGAAATAAAAAGATGCCTAAAAAAGAGGCTGAGGAAATAGCAAGAAAATATATGAAGGTAACAAGTATAGAAGAGCTTGCTAATAAAAAACCAGGGGAAATGTCTGGTGGACAACAACAAAGAGTTGCAATTACAAGAGCACTAGTTCAAAATCCTAAGATTCTTTTACTAGATGAACCATTAAGTAATTTAGATGCAAGATTAAGATTAAAGATTAGAGAAGAAATTAGAAGACTTGTAAAGGAAATTGGTATAACAACTGTATTCGTTACACATGACCAAGAAGAAGCTTTATCAATAAGTGACAGAATAGTGTTAATGAATGAAGGTATAGTACAACAATTTGATGTTCCTCAAAATCTTTACCTAGAACCATCAAATCTTTTTGTTGCAAAGTTTATGGGTAACCCAATTATAAACATCTTCGAAATGGAGAAGGAAGGGAATGCCCTTAAAGCAAAAGATTTTACAATTGATTTAAGTTTACTAAATAAAGATAGATTCAAGGGTGAATTAAATGAAAGTAAGTACTTTGTAGGGATTAGACCAGAGTACTTTGAATTAAGTGAAAATCCATTATTTAAGGCTAAGGTTGAATCAATAGAATTAATAGGAAAAGATTGTATAGTAAATTTCAATGCTAATGGTATACATGCTAAGTCAATTACTGATATTACTCGTAATGTATCAGAAGGAGACGAGTTAGGATTTGAAATTGACTACAATAGTATATACATATTCCAAGAGAATGGAGTTAGAGTGTATTAAAATGAGAAAGTTAAAGTATAGAGCGGAGAATTCACCACAGGCATGGTTTTTCTTACTTCCTGCCTTAATAATAATAGGAGTATTTAGCGTATTCCCATTAATTAGAACATTTATAATGGCCTTTCAAAAAGGTACATTAAATAGCTTAGAGTTTAATGGATTTAAGAACTTTGAAGTAGTATTATCAGATCCAAAATTCCATACAGCAATAGGTAATACATCTCTTTATGCCTTTGTTGTTGTACCTGTTGGATTAATTATTTCAATGTTTATTGCAGTTACAATATATGAAAAGATTAAGCGTAAAGATGTGTTTGAAACAATTTTCTTTATACCTTACTTAACAAGTATTATAGCAGTTGGTATTGTATTTAGATTTTTATTAAATGGAGAGTATGGATTTGTTAACTATATATTAGGATTATTTAATGTAGGACCATTTAATTTCTTAGATGATCCATCTATGAGTATGATTACGTTAATTATATTTGGTATATGGTCAGGACTTGCATTTAATATAATAATACTTCTTTCAGGTTTAAGAAATATTGATGATAGTTATTACAAGGTTGCAGATATGTTTGGAGCAACTAAGAGACAACAATTTTTCAGAATAACTTTACCTCAAATGATACCAATTATTACATTCTTATTAATGGTTAACTTCATTAATGCATTTAAGGTATATGCACAGGTATTCTCTATATTCAACGGAAAAGCAGGTATAGCAGATAGTGCAACTACAGCAGTATTCTATATCTTTAATAAGTTCTATGTAGAAAATAGATATGGTCAAGGTATGGCAGCAGCAGTTATCTTATTTATACTAATTCTATTGTTTACATTAATTCAAAATCGTATATTAAAAAGAATATCTAAGTAGGTGAAGAGATGAAAAAGTTTAATTCAGTTTTGTCAAAAACATTCATTCTTATAATGGCATTAATTACGTTATTTCCTTTTGTATATATGATTCTAGCAAGTTTCATGACATATCAAGAGGCAACAAGTATACCGCCAACATTGATTCCTGAAAAGTTCAACTGGAGCAATTTTTCAGAAGCAATGAAGCAAGCACCATTTGTTAGATATTTCTTTAATACAATTTTAGTTTCAGGAATATCAACAATAGGTACAGTTTTAACTTCAGTTTTAGCAGCTTTTGCTTTAGTAAAGTTAGAATTTAGATTTAAGAATCTTTTAGTTTTAGTTATGGCAGCATTATTAATGGTTCCATATGAAGTTACAGTATTTACAAATTATCAAACAATTGCACAATTTGGATTATTAAATACATACACAGCTTTAATAGTTCCATCACTTGCAAGTGTCTTTTATATATTCTATCTAAAAGAGTATTTAACTAGTATTCCAATATCTTATTATAAGGCAGCAAAGGTAGATGGATGTGGAGATTTAGAGTTCATAAGAAGAATTTTAGTTCCATTAGGTAAGCCAGCTTTATTCACAATGGGAATATTAAGCTTCATTAATGGGTGGAATTCATTCCTATGGCCAATACTAGTTACAAATAGTAAGGAAATGAGATTATTAAGTAACGGATTAAGTGCATTTGCTACTGAAAGTGGTACAAATGTTCAATTACAAATGGCTGCTTCAACTATAGCTATAGTTCCAATACTAATTTTATATTTAGTATTTAGAAAGCAGATAATTAGAGGAGTTGTTAAGAGTGGCGTTAAAGGATAAGAAAACTAAGATTACTTTCCACAATGGTATTTTAACTATAGGTGGAACAATTATAGAAATTGCATATGAAGATAGTCATATCTTCTTTGACTTTGGTAGTGAATATAACCCAAAGGCACCAGTGCAACCAACAGACTTACAAGGATTATTAGATGAAGGATTAGTTCCTTATTTAAACAATATGTATGACCCAAGAATTCCTTTAAAGGGATATGAATCAAAGGAAGATAGTTTTAAGAATACAGCGGTATTCCTATCACATGTTCACTTAGACCATTCAAAGATAGTTAACTATTTAAATCCTTCAATTCCTTTATATACATTAGAAGGAACAAAGTCTTTATTAAACACTTTAAATATTAAGGATGATTTCTTATTCCCACTTCATGTTAAAGAAGGAAAGAATACAAGAGACATAATTGGTGTTAAGGAAAATGAAGTAATAAAAGTTGGAGAAATTGAAGTAAAGGTAATGCCTGTTGACCATGATGCTTATGGAGCTTGTGGCTTACTTATAAAAACTCCTGATTTAGTTATATCTTACACTGGTGATATTAGATTACATGGATATAGAGAAAATGATACATTAAACTTCTGTAAGGAAAGCGAAGGCTGTGATGTTCTTTTAATTGAAGGTGTTTCAGTATCATTCCAAGAGTTTGATGAAGATGTAAGTGATAAAGAAATATCTAATGAACCAGAATTATTAGATAAGATTAATGAAATTGTTAAGAACAATCCAGATAAACAAATAACTTTTAATTATTATATTTCTAATATTGAAAGAATTAAAAAGATAATAGAAACTAATCCAAGAAAGGTTGTTTTAGATGCTTATTATTCTTATGTAGTTAAAGAAGCAACAGGATATCAATCATATTACTATCAATTAGATGATAAAGATTATGGATTAGATGCAGTTTATAAAATTGATTTTGAGACCCTTTTAAATGACCAAGGTGATTTCTTCTGGCAATTAGATACTCTTGCCTTAGAACATATAGATAAACTTAAGGAAGGTGGAATTTATATTCACTCGAATGCTGTTCCATTAGGTGATTTTGATCCAGCTTATGAAAAGTTCATAGACAATCTTGAATCACACAAAATTGAATTTGTCAGAACTTCTTGTAGTGGTCATGCTCATCCAAATGACTTGATTAAGATAATTAACTTAATTAAGCCTAAGCTTTTAGTGCCTATACATTCATATCGTCCAGAGAAACTTTATAATGAAAATGGCGATAGACTATTACCAGAGAAAAAACAAACAATATAACTATGCGGAGGGAAGAGCATGAAATTTAAAAGATTATTAGCTTTAGGTCTAGTATTTATGTCTGCTGCTATGGTTGGATGTGGATCAAAAGGAAATGACACATCAAGCGCAGATATCGTAACTGAAATTAAAGAGCCAGTAGAAATTACTTTCTGGCATGCCATGAATGGAGATTTAGAAAAATCTCTTACAAGCTTAACTGAAAAGTTTATGGCAGAAAATCCAAACATAAAGGTAACTTTACAAAACCAATCAAGCTATAAGGATTTACAACAAAAGATAACAGCAACAGTTGCAAGTCCTAAGGATTTACCAACAATGACTCAAGCATATCCTGACTGGATGTTCAATCCAATAAAGGATAACTTAGTTACAGATTTAACTCCATATATTGAAAATGAAACTTTAAAGTTTGATAACTATGAAGATATATTACCAAGTTTCAGAGAAGCAGCTAAAATAGATGGAAAGATCTATGGAATGCCTTTCAACAAGTCTACAGAAGTTTTATGGTACAACAAGACTTTACTTGATGAACTAGGATTAAAGGCTCCAACTACTTATGACGAATTAGTTCAAGTTGCTAAGACTATAAAAGAAAAGAAGGGTATAGCTGGTGCTGGATTTGATTCATTAAACACTTACTATACAACTTTCTTAAAGACTGAAGGAAAAACTTTCGATTCAAGCTTTGATGTAACAAGTGAAGCATCAGCTAAGGCTCTTAACTACTACTTAGAAGGAGTTAAGGAAGGTTACTTCAGAATTGCAGGAACAGACAACTATTTATCAGGACCATTTGGTAATGGAACTGTAGCTATGTACGTTGGTTCAAATGCTGGTGAAAACTTTGTTAAACAAGGTGTTGGTGATAAGTTTGAAGTAGCAGCTGCTCCATACCCAACAAGTGCTTCATTACAACAAGGAACAGATTTATATGTGTTCTCAAGTGCTACAGCTGAACAAAAGACTGCAGCATACATGTTCTTAAAGTTCTTAACAACTAAAGAAAACCAAATTACTTGGGCTTCTGAAACTGGATACATGCCAGTAAGACAAAGTGCTATTGATTCAGAAGAGTACAAAAAGTCAGGAAGCTTAATAGCTCCAATACTTTCAGATGCAACTAAGAATCTTTACACTAATCCAGTTGTTTCAGGTGCAGATGCTGCATACCGTGAAGCAGGTACAGTAATGGAAACTGTATTAGCTAATCCAAGCAATGCAGATGTAACTAAGACATTAGAAGGATTTAAGACTACTTTAAAATCAATCTGGGAATAGAATAATTTAGGGCTGTATCAATAGAGATACAGCCCTTTTGTAAATAGGAGGTTTTTATGAAGATTGCTATATATCAAACAAGCGATTTACATGGATTTGTTTATCCGACTAATTATGTAACAGAAAAGCAATTAGGAATACTTAAAATAGGAAGCTATATATTAAAGGATAAGAAAAATTATGATGCTTCATTAACTATAGATTGCGGAGATTTAGTTCAAGGTTCTTCTCTAACTCATTATTTATCAAAGAAGAATCCTGAGGTGAATCCTATAGTTCAATGCTTAGAAAAAATAGGTTATGATGCCTATGTACTTGGTAATCATGAATTTAACTATGGATTAGATTATTTAACTAAAGCTTATACTCCTATTTCAGAAAAAGTTATTAATGCTAATATTGAAGGGTTAGCATTTAAGTCAAAACCATATAAAATATTTGATTTTAATGGATTTAAAATAGGATGTATAGGTCTTACAACCTCATTTATACCAAACTGGGAGCAAGAAAAAAACATTAAGGGAATTAAATTCTTAAATCCTGTTGAGGTATATGGAAAATATGAAAAAGAGCTAAAAGAAAAAGCAGATTATATTATTGTTTGTTATCATGGCGGATTTGAAAAAAGTTTAGATGAGAATATGACTCCTACTGAGAAGTTAAATAAAGAAAATCAAGGAAGTGAGTTATTAGAAACTTATGACTCTATAAATATGATTTTAAGTGGACATCAACATAGATCCTTCGCTACTAAAATCAAAGGGGTAGTTTGTACTCAACCTTTAAATAATGGTCAAAACTTTACTAAGATAATTTTTGATACAGAAACAAAAGAAGCTACTTTTGAATTAGTGGATGTTAGTAAGTTAACTGATGATATTAATCCAGATTTAGAAAGTCTTTTTACAGAGGTAGAAGGAGAACTTCAAGAGTACTTAGATAAGGAAATTGGAGAGTTTGATAAGGACATTTTAATGGATGATATATTTGAAGGAAGATTAAAAGGGCATCCTTTTATAAACTTCTTACATCAAGTACAGTTAGAAGAATCAGGTGCTGATTTCTCTGTTTTATCACTATTTGATACTGCCATTGGATTTAAAAGAAATGTTTCTATTAGAGATGTACTAATTAACTATCCTTACCCTAACACAATGATGGTTCTTAAGGTAAGAGGAGATAAGTTTAAGGAAGCAATGGAAAAGAGCGCTACTTACTTTGTTGTTAATGATGGTAAGGTAGAAATAAATGAAGAGTTCTTAGTTCCAAAGGTGCAAAATTACAACTATGATACTTTTGGGGGAATAACTTATGAAATAGATTTATCAAGAGATTTCTATGATAGAGTTGTTTCTATAAAGAAAGATGGTAAAGAAATAGAGTTAGATAAATATTATACAGTGGTTATGAATAACTATCGTGCAACTAATACTTCAATTTACCCATCTTATGAAGGTGCAGAAGTAGTAAAGGAAATTACAAAAGAGATGAGTGAACTTATAATAGATTACTTTGAAAAGCATCATACTGTAAAAGCAATAGAAGAAAGTAACTACATAATCAAATAATGGATATATTTACATAGAATGCAAAGTGTGTTATTATATTAACAGAGTGATTAAGGTATCACGAAGGGGGACACCACCAAGGGTGTCATTCCTTCGTGATACCTTTTTTTGTTTTCAATGGAAGGAGGGAGAAGATGATTAAGGTAAATGGTGAACTTATAAATGGATATGAAGGTAAGACCTTAAATGAATTCTTGTGTAATGAAGGATATGAAATTACTAGAATTGCTGTTGAATTAAATGGAGAAATAGCAAGAAAAAAGGATTATCAAAGTATTATTTTAAAAGAAAATGATACCTTAGAAGTTGTAACCTTTGTAGGAGGGGGCTAAAGATGAAAATAGTATTAAATGGACAAGCTATAGATACTAATTGTAAAACTCTCAATAAACTAAAAAGAGAGTACTATGGAACCAAGGATAATATAGTAACAATAATTGAAGGCTTTGCTACAAATGATGATGTAGAATTACATGAAAATAGTGAAGTAACATTTATTGAAAAGGGGAAGCTTCCTTCAAAAGAAGTTTTTGAACATATGCTTTGTGCAAGGCATACTCCAAAGGTTCATGAAAAAGTAAAGATAGCTAGGGTAGCAGTTGCAGGACTTGGTGGTTTAGGGTCTAATATAGCAATAAGTTTAGCTAGAACTGGAGTTGGAACCTTACATTTAATTGATTTTGATATAGTTGAACCCAGCAATTTAAATAGGCAGCAGTATAAAATATCGCATTTGGGAATGTTTAAAACAGAGGCTTTAAAGAAGGAAATATCAGAAATAAATCCTTTTGTGGAAGTAATAGTAGATAGTGTTAAGGTAATAGAAGAAAACTTAGAAAGTCTTTTTAAAGATGATGATATAGTATGTGAGGCCTTTGATAATCCAGAAGGAAAAGCTTTGTTAGTCAATGGTATTTTACAATATTTCCCAGGAAAAAAGGTTGTTGCATCCTCTGGTATGGCTGGATTTGAAAGTAGTAACACAATAAAAACAAGAAAAATAACCAATGATTTTTATCTTTGTGGAGATGGAGAAACATCAGCAAGGATTGGTAGAGGCTTAATGGCACCACGCGTAAGTATATGTGCTGGCCATCAGGCTAATATGATTTTAAGATTAATTTTAGAGGAAAAGGATGTGTAGGTTAAATGGAAAATAGAGATGATAAATTAATTATAGGTGGACATGAGTTTAATTCAAGGTTTATTTTAGGTTCAGGTAAATACTCTCTTGATTTAATTAAAGCAGCTGTTGAAAATGCTGGAGCAGAAATAATAACTCTTGCCTTAAGACGTGTTAATGATGGTGGAAAAGATAATATTTTAGATTACATTCCTAAGGGAGTAACTTTATTACCTAATACATCTGGTGCAAGAAATGCTGAAGAAGCAGTAAGAATAGCAAGGCTTGCAAGGGAGCTAGGTTGTGGAGATTTTGTAAAGATTGAAGTTATAAGAGATAGTAGATACCTGCTTCCAGATAATTATGAAACAATAAAGGCTACAGAGATCTTAGCTAAAGAAGGCTTTGTAGTTATGCCTTACATGTATCCAGATTTAAATGTAGCAAGGGATTTAATGAATGCTGGAGCTTCAGCAATAATGCCGCTTGCAGCACCAATTGGGTCAAACAAGGGATTATGTACAAAGGAATTTATTAAAATTTTAGTAGAAGAAATAGATTTACCTATAATAGTTGATGCAGGAATAGGTTCACCTTCTCAAGCTTGTGAGGCTATGGAATTAGGGGTAGATGCAATTATGGCTAATACTGCAATAGCAACCTCAGGCAATATACCATTAATGGCACAAAGTTTTAAGAAAGCAATTGAAGCAGGACGTGAAGCATATATAGCTGGTCTTGGGCGTGTTTTACATAAGGGTGCTTCTGCCTCATCTCCATTAACAGGATTTTTAGAAAAGTAGGAGGGGATTAACATGATAGAAAGAACAAATCATATGGAATATACCCCTGGAATGGAAATAATAGAACATGATATTTTTGATAAAGTAATATCTGAAATGAATTCCTATGACTATAATTCATATACTGAAGAGGATGTAAAAAGAGCTTTAAATAAGGATAGCATTAATTTAGATGATTTTAAGGCATTACTATCTCCAGCTGCCTTTCCATTTTTAGAGGAAATGGCAAGAAAAGCACAAATAGAAACAAAAAAGCACTTTGGAAATTCAATATATATGTTTACTCCTCTTTATATATCTAATTATTGTGAGAATTACTGTATTTACTGTGGCTTCAACTGTTACAATAAGATTCATCGTGCTAAGTTAAATGCAGAAGAAATAGAAAATGAAATGAAAATAATTGCAGATACAGGACTTGAAGAAATTCTAATTTTAACTGGTGAAAGTCCAACTATGTCTGATGTTAAATATATAGGAGAGGCTTGTAAAATAGCAGGTAAGTACTTTAAGGTAATAGGGCTAGAGGTTTATCCAATGAACTCTGAGGATTATGCTTATCTTCATGAATGTGGTGCAGACTTTGTTACTGTATTCCAAGAAACATATAATTCTGATAAATATGAAACCCTACATTTAGAAGGGCATAAGAGAATATTTCCTTATAGATTCAATGCACAAGAACGTGCAATAATGGGTGGAATAAGGGGAGTTGGTTTTGCAGCACTTTTAGGATTAGATGATTTTAGAAAGGATGCCTTTGCAACAGGAATGCATGCATATATGCTTCAAAGAAAGTATCCTCATGCTGAAATTGCTTTTTCATGTCCAAGGTTACGTCCAATAATTAATAATGATAAAATTAACCCTAAGGATGTACATGAGCCTCAATTATTACAAATAATAACTGCCTATAGATTGCTTATTCCTTCAGCAAATATAACAATTTCAAGTAGGGAGTGTGCAAGGTTTAGAGATAATATTATAGATATTGCAGCAACTAAGATTTCTGCTGGAGTTGATGTTGGAATTGGAGGCCACACAGGAGAAAATAAGGGTGATGAACAATTCGAAATATCAGATGGACGTACTGTAGATGAGGTTTATAATGCAATAGTTGAAAAAGGTTTACAACCTGTAATGAGTGATTATTTATATGTTTAAGATAATTGCTGTTACCAATAGGAAGTTATGTCATATTGATTTTTTAGAACAAATTGAAGCTTTGGCAAAATCAGAGGTGGATTCAATTATTTTAAGGGAAAAGGATCTTAGTGAAGATGAGTATTATGTTTTAGCTAAGAATGTACTTAGAATATGTGAAAAGTACAATAAGGAGTGTGTTCTTCATAATTTTCTAGGTGTAGCTAAAAAGTTAAATCATAACAAGATTCATCTATCCCTTCCAATGTTAGAAAAACATCATAATGAAGTTAAGAATTTTGAAAAGGTAGGAGTATCTATTCATTCACTAAAGGAAGGGGAAAGAGCAGTAACCCTTGGAGCAACTTATCTTACAGCAGGTCATATATTTCAAACAGACTGCAAAAAGGACTTGGAACCAAGGGGACTAGCTTTTTTAGAGAATATCTGTATAGGAGTAGATGTACCTGTTCATGCTATAGGTGGAATTTCAAAATATAATATAAATTTGGTTAAAGAAGCAGGGGCTAAGGGTGCTTGTTTAATGTCATCATTTATGCAAAGTAATAATGTTATATTAGATATTAATGCTTTGAAAATATAAAAATAGTAAGAGACAAGGTTATATATATATAACCTTGTTTTTGTTTATTTTTAGCATAAGAGGGGAAAGAAGTAAAAAGAAATATTTCTTTAATTGTAACTAAATAGATATATTTAAAGCTATTAATGTGACTATATTGAGATAATGAAAATTTATAATTAAAGGTGGAGGAGGGGAATAATAAAAAATGATAATAAAAACTAATTAATAAAGATTAGGGGGAAGATTTATGAGAAAATTATTAATTTCAGCAGCTCTTACTCTTACAATGATTTGTGGAGTTACAGCTAATTCTACTACTATTTTAACAGGGAAAAATGAAAGTATTAACCAAAAAGTAGAAGAGAAAATAAGTACAATGACATTAGAAGAGAAAGTAGGACAAATGATGTTCTATGGAGTTAATGGGACGAATGTAGATGATAAAGTAGTAAATTTATTTGAAGATCAACATGCAGGAGGAATTATTTTATATGGTTATAGAAACTTTTGGGGAAGTAGTTTAGATAATAATGTTAAGTATGTAAATTCAATTAAAAAAGCTAACAGACAAAATAGTGATATACCTTTATTTATTGGGTTTGATGAAGAAGGAGGAAGTATGTCACAATTGCCTCAGGAGTTAATGAGAACACCGTCTAAAGGAGAGCTAGGAAATACAAATGATTCAAGTTTAGCATCTGGAATAGGAGCTGGTACTGCTAAAAAATTAAAGTTATTAGGAATAAATACGGATTTTGGTACTGTTTTAGATATTAATACTAATAAAAATAATCCAATTATAGGGGTAAGGTCTTATGGCTCAACAAAAGAAAAGGTAACAGAGTTTGGTATTAATGAACTAAAAGCAATACAAAATGAAGGGGTAATTCCAACAGTAAAGCATTTTCCGGGACATGGAGATACAGAAGTAGATTCTCATTTAGGGCTACCATCATTGAATCATGATTTGAATAGATTAAAAAGTACAGAACTTGTTCCTTTTCAAGCTGCAATAGATAATGGAGTAGACATGGTAATGACAGCACATATTATGCTTCCACAAATTGATAAAGAGTACCCAGCAACTATGTCTAAAAAGATACTAACAGACTTGTTACGTGATGAAATGGGTTATAAAGGAGTTATTATTACTGATGATCTTGAAATGTAAGCTATAAGTAAGAACTGGGATTTAGGAGAAGCTGCAATAAAATCAGTTGAGGCAGGTGTAGATATTTTATTAGTTTGCCATACAATAGAAAATCAACAAAAAGTATATAATGCTGTAGTTCAAGGAGTTAATGATGGAAAGATTGATGAAAATAGAATAGATGAAAGTGTTAGAAGAATTTTAAGATTAAAATATCAATATAAACTTTCTGACAAGGCAAATAATCCTACTGAAGATGATATAAATAATGTAAATGGCTTCATATATGAAAGCATACAAAAGTATAATTCTAAAGTAGTTGAAGCAATGTATAAATAGATAAAAAAATCCATGGCTAAATAGTCATGGATTTTAAATTTAAACAGTGATGATTTCGTTTACAAAAAGTGTTATGATATAAGTAGGCAATGAATTATGCTTTAAGAAAGAGGGGATGTTATGAGATATCAAGATTATAAAGAAAAAGTATTAAATCACTTAGAAGAATACAAGTTAAATTCCTTAGGTTGTGTAAAAAATGGGCTTTATCAAAATAAGGAATATGGACACATATTACCAAGTGGATTTAGGCCATTGAATTTTCTTTTAGGAGTTAATCAACCTAAAGATATACATTATCACATGCATTCACACCACTTAAATTCATCTCAAATTATGTGTATAAACTTTTTTGAGCCAATAATGAAAGACAATTTACTAATTGATATTTTAAAAGATACTTTAAAGATTAATATTCCAGATCACACAAAGATAATATTTTCAAAATTTGAATATGGAGATCCAAAAGGAAAGGATGGCACAACCTTTGATTTCTTTATAGAGCTTATAACTGGAGAAAAAATATATTTTGAAGTTAAGTATACTGAACAAGGCTTTGGAAAAATTAGCAAAAGTAAAGAAACTAATAAGCTACCTGAAAAATATGAACACAAATTTACTGATGTTTATATGAAGCAGCTAGGGGAAAGCATGCATTTAAAAGAATTAGCTAATGATAAGGACAAGTTCTATTCCAATTATCAACTGTATAGAAATATTTCATATATAAAAGGGGATAAAGATTATGTGGTTTTCTTGTATCCTTATGATAATGAGAATTTAGTCCAAGAAATGAATGAAGTAAAGGATTTAAAAAATATCTATTCCTTAGATTGGAAGGAGCTTTCAACAAAAGCATTAGAGCATACTAAAGATACTCACAAATATAGAGTATATAAAGAGTTTTATAATAAATATATGGATATATAAATGGACTAACACATAAAACAACAACATGGAATATGTTGTTGTTTTTTTTGATTCATACTTTATATTCAAGACTTAATTCTTATAGTATAATAACATAATAATACATAGGAGGTATTTTTATGAAAAAGGGTATAATAATAACGATATGTGGGATATTAACGATTTTACTAGTATCATGCGGAGTAACACAGGATGATAATAAGGAACTTATAAAAAGTATTGAAAAAACTATAAACGAAACTTTTAATAAATCTGAAGAATTGGAGAAATCTAGTTTGCAAGAAGAAGACTTTTGGAATAGCTTGATAGCTATGTATGAAGATGAGTATAAGTTTTTTTATGAATTAGATTTTGATGCCATAGAAGATAATGAACTTAAAGAATGCATTAAAGATTATTTAAATGGTGCTAAAATTAGAGTTGATGCATATAAAGCTTATAAAATTGGTGATACTGATACATTTGAAAAAAAATATGAACAAGTTAAAGAAGAAGTTGATGGATCAATTATTAAGTTAGTAGAAAAATATAATCTTAAAATTGATTATGAAAATAAAGATATGTATAAATTTATAAAAGAAAGAGCATAAAGCTAATAAGAGGTTGAAGTTTTCTTCAACCTTTTATTTTTAGAAAATAAATATAGAATTTTAGTTAATTGGCTTAATAGTATGGAAGTTTAGTTTAAGTTTAATGTTAAATTATTAAATAAATCTGGACCAGATTTAATTTGAATTATATTTTTATCTAACCACTGAATATCCTTATCTATATTAATTTTATATGATGACACAAAATAAGCTTTTGGTATGGGCTTTTTAAAAAAATGAAGATGTTTTTCAAAAAAGCTATACTGAAATTTACCATTAAATGATGAAGTTTCTGTTACAATTAGCGAAGAATTTAACTTATCATTTTGTACAAGGTAATTATATGTAGGATTATTCAGAGTTACAGAACAAAGAATCATTAATGTTATTAACATAATACCCACTTTGGTAAAGGTCTTATTATTTATTAATTTAAGAAATATTAGAAATATAGTTGAATTAATAAATAAGTAATAGAAAGAGTTTATAAAGTAATATTGATGTCTATAAGCAATAAGTTCACAAATTAAAATTATAAATAATATTATATATGCAATTCTCTTTTTCAAATAATTATTCCCCTTTCGTTGAATAAGTTGTTTTTTACAATATATATATTATATTACATTTTATCTCTGTTTGTGTACCATATATTGCAATTCTCATAGGTTATAATCTAGAGTTACGATGACATTTTAAAATAAATATCTATGGACTAAAGTAAACAAACATATACATAAACTATAAGAATAATTTAAAGGAGAAAAGTTTTATGTATTCCCTTGGAGATCAATTTATATCAATAGAAGATTTTAAAGAACCAGAGAGAATAAGAGGGTTATTAAATAAATGCAGTAATGTATATTTAATAGTTGATTATGAACCAAAGTATGTATTAGTACCAATTGAAGAAACTAAAGTAAGGGATGTATTAGAAAAAAAGGAAGAGAAAAAAATAGGAAAATATATTAAAGAAACTTTATTTGATCTTATAGAAAAAGAATTAATACCTTTTGAAGAAGTAGAAAGGCTAAAGGAGGAAAAATATTCTAAGAAGGCCCTAAATTCTAATTATCCTGTATTAAAAGAAATAAGTAATGATGCAGGTGAAGAAGAAATTGATAAGGCTAAGAGAGATGAAAGAGGATATGGTAGATACTACAAAACTCCAATAAAAGCTTATGGAAGAACTTATCTTTTAGTTTCTCAATGGGTGGAGAACCAACATAGAAAGTATTTTAGTAAATGGATAGAGACCTTAAAAAAATAAATCCTTTAGCAAGAGGGGAATGGATATAAGAAAAGTGGAAAGCAAATGCTTGTCCACTTTTTATATTTAGTATGGGATAAGTACATATCTATTCCATTACTTCAAGTAGTTTAATTCTTCTTTGGAATTTATCCATACTTCAGTGTAACCACATTCACAGCAAATATAATAATAAGGATTTAATAATTTAGGCATAATACCTTTTTGCATTTGAACTGGGGGAGCCTTTACTACTTTAATTTTATCTGAATTACATTTTAAACATTTCATTTAAGAGAACCTCCACTCTTCGTTATAATTCTATTATAAATGATTTATGGATTATAATTCCATAAAGATGTATTGTTTTAAATATATAAATATATAAACAAACAAATATATAAATATAAAAACATATAAATATGCAGTAAAGAAGTTGGCTTGGACAGTTCTCTTTGAGATGAATCTTGCTATGAAAAAGGAAGAAATAAAATTCTCATAGGTTACAATCTAGAGTTACGACGGTATTTTAAAATAAAAAAATTATAATGACAAAGATAATAATTTTATAATTTCATTACTTTCAGCACGAGGGGAGTAGATATTTATTTTTCTGTGACTTGGAGCTTGCGACGGAACAAACAAAATGAATATCTATTGACCTTGCGAAAGCTAAGTAAAAATGCTATTCTCAAAGTAGTGAACAAGAGAAAAAAGTAGGAGTGGGACCATGAACTTTGAGGAGAGAGTTTTATTAAATGAGTTGAGATTAACAGACACAGATGATCAAGTGGTAGATTATATACGAGAAGATTATAATAGATTTGTAAATCAGTCTGTACAGAAAGTAGCTGAAGATTTATTTACTGTACCTAATACTATAGTAAGATTATCTAAGAAGCTAGGTTATAAAGGCTTTTCAGATTTAAAGTTTTCATTACGTGCAGAGCTTGAAGGAAAGACTGGTGAATTAAAAGGAGATAACTTTAAAAATCTAGAATTAATTCCTGATACAATAAAAAAAACCTTAGACATTTTAGATAATAAAATAATTGATAAATTAGTAAGCCAAATAAAAGAAGCTAAAAATGTATACTTTGTAGGAATAGGGGATTCAATATATTTTTGTGAGATGTTTGCAAAGAATATAAGATGCATTGGAATAAAAGCTGAGTATTTTAATCATAGACACGATATGATGTATGCAGCAGAAAATTGTGATGATAAGGATTTGTTTATTGCTATAAGTGTAAGTGGTGAAAGCAAACAGATATTAGATGTGTGCAAAATTGCAAAAGAAAGAAATGCAAGTATAGTTAGTATGACTCACTTTAATAAGAATTCACTTATGGATATTGCTGATATAAATATTTTCTTTTGGGCACCTAGAGTTGAGATACATAAATATAATGCTCCAGATAGAATAGGAATAATGCTTATTATAAGAATCATAAATGAAGCTTTATGGAAAGATTATAATTGTGTATAAATACACAATGTATTAAATAAAAAGAAATATTTGTGTAAAAATAAGAAGAATTAAATCTTCTTGTTTTTTTTTGATAATATAAGCTTGTAAACGTTAAGCAAATCGGATTTGTTGAATATGAATGGGAGGAATAAAAAATGAATTTAAGAAGTCTAACAAATGAGAAACTTATTTCAATTGGTCTAGATTTAAACAAAAAAGAGGATGTTATTAAACACCTAGTTGAAAAATTATATGAAGAGGGAAAGATTACATCTAAAGAAGAATTTTTTAAGGATGTACTAGAAAGAGAAAAACTTTCTCCTACAGGTTTTGAAGGTGGACTAGCTGTTCCCCATGGAAAATCTAGTTCTGTTAAAGAAGCATCATTTGCAGTAGCAATTCTAAATAAACCTATGAAAGAATGGGAAAGTATAGATGAGAATAATGAAGTTGAAATAGTATTCTTATTAGCTATACCAACTGAAGAAGCAGGTTCAACTCATATTCAACTATTAGCAGAGCTTGCTACAAGAATAGCAAATCCATCTTATAAAGATTTGCTTAAGAATTCAAAGAGCAAGAAAGAACTTTACAATAATTTAGATAAGGAAATTAAAAAAGAAGATATAGATATAAGTAAGTTTGAAAAATCAATCGTTGCTGTAACAGCTTGTCCTGCTGGAATAGCTCATACATATATGGCTGCAGAAGCTTTAGTTAATGCAGGTAAAGAAATGGGAGTAGCTGTTTATGTTGAAAAACAAGGAGCTAATGGTATAGAAGATAGACATACAAAAGAACAATTGAAAAATGCAGATGCTGCTATATTTGCAGTAGATGTAGCTGTAAAAAATGAAGAAAGATATTCGCATTTACCTACAGTAAGAGCTAAGGTTGCTACTCCTTTAAAGGATGCAAAGGGACTTATAGAAAAAGCACTTAAGGCAGCAGAAAACAAAGGAAAAGGAGAATATGTAGAAACTTCTGACGATGAAGAAAAAGTTTCATTTAGAGAAGAGGCTAAGAAGTCAATTCTTACAGGTATATCTCATATAATTCCTTTAATAGTTGCAGGAGGTATGATTCTAGCTTTCGCAGTATTAGTATCTCAAGGTTTTGGGTTACAAGAATTATATGAAACAGATGGTTCTTGGATTTGGATGTATCGTAAGCTAGGTGGTAATTTACTTGGAACAATAATGGTTCCTGTATTATCTGCATACATGTCATACTCAATTGCTGATAAGCCAGGTTTAGCACCAGGTTTTGCAGCTGGTATAGCAGCTAATATGATAAATGGTGGATTCCTAGGTGGTATGCTTGGAGGTTTCCTAGCAGGTTATACAATTAAATTATTTAAGAAGTATATACCAGCAAAAGGTACATTAGCAGGATTCGTTAGTTTCTGGGTATACCCTGTATTTGGTACATTATTAGTTTCAACACTTATGTTCTTTGTAGTTGGTAAACCTGTAGCAGCATTAAACCAAACATTAATTGATTGGTTAGGATCTATGGGAGGAACAAATGCAGCACTTTTAGGTGCAATACTTGGTATCATGGTATCATTTGACCTTGGTGGTCCTATTAATAAAGCAGCTTATACATTCTGTGTAGGTGCAATGACTGATGGAATTATAATGCCATATGCAGCTTTCGCATCAGTAAAAATGGTTTCAGCATTTGGTGTAACCTTTGCTACTTTATTAGCTAAGAAGTATTTCAATAAAGAAGAACAAGAAATAGGTAAGTCAACTTGGATTTTAGGACTAGCAGGTATTACAGAAGGTGCTATTCCATTTATGATAGAAGACCCATTAAGAGTAATTCCTTCATTATGTGCAGGTTCAGCAGTAACTGGTGCTTTAGTAGCAATGTTTAACATAGGACTTGATGTTCCAGGAGCAGGTATATTCTCAATATTTATGCTTAAAGATGGTTCAACTATGTTAATGAATATAACAGTATGGCTTGGAGCAGCAATACTTGGAGCAATTATATCAGCAATATTATTAGTAATAACAAGAAAAATGAAACTTAAAAAGCAAGGACTTTTAAAATAATATTTTGCGAGAGGAATTTCCTCTCGCAAAGCTATATCATGGAAAAATATAAAGTTAAATCGGAGTAAGAGGTGTAATAAATGAGTAAAGAAGTTCATGTTGTGCCCCATATGCATTGGGATAGAGAATGGTATTTTACAACGGAAGAGTCAAGAATTCTTTTAGTTAATAATATGGAAGAAATAATGGATATGTTAGAGAACAATCCTAACTATCCTAATTATGTATTGGATGGGCAAACAGCTATATTAGAAGATTATTTCGCGGCAAAGCCAGAAAATAAAGAAAGAGTAAAGAAATTAGTTAAAGAAGGCAGATTAATAATAGGACCTTGGTATACTCAAACAGATGAAATGGTTGTAGGTGGAGAATCTATAACTAGAAATCTACTATATGGATTAAAGGATTGTGAAGAATTTGGTGATGCTATGATGATAGGATATCTTCCAGACTCTTTTGGACAATCTTCTCAAATGCCACAAATATTAAATGGATTTGGAATAAATCGTTCTATATTCTGGAGAGGTGTCTCTGAAAGAATGGGAACAGATAAAACTGAATTTTACTGGGAAGGTGAAGGGGATTCTAAAGTATTAACTCAATTATTTCCATTAGGATATGCAATAGGAAAGTATTTGCCAAGCAATATGGATGATCTTAAGAAGAGAATGGATAAGTATTTCCCTGTACTTGATAAGGGAGCTACAACAGAAAATATCATACTTCCAAATGGTCATGATCAAATGCCTGTACAAAAGAATATATTTGAGATATTAGAAAAGTTAAAGGAATTATATCCAGAAAGAGATTTCTTCTTAAGCAGATATGAAAAGGTATTTGAAGAACTAGAAAAAGAAAAGAATTTGCCAACATTAAGAGGGGAATTCTTAGATGGAAAGTATATGAGAGTTCATAGAAGTATCTTCTCAACAAGAATGGATATTAAGGCTACTAATACAAGGATAGAAAATAAAATAACCAATATATTAGAACCTTTAGCTTCACTTGCTTATTCATTAGGTTTTGAATATCATTCAGGGTTAATTGAGCTTATTTGGAAAGAGATAATGAAAAACCATGCTCATGACTCTATAGGATGTTGTTGTTCTGATAAGGTTCATAAAGAGATAATGAATAGATTTTTCTTAGCTGAAGAAAAGGTAGATAGATTAATAGATTTCTATATGAGAGTTATAGTTGATGCTATGAGCAAAGAGATAGCATTAGATAAATTAACAGCATTTAACCTTCTTCCATATAAAAGGGAAGTTGTAGTTAAAGGTGAAATCATTACAAAGATGAAAAACTTCAACCTTGTTAGTGATGATGGAGAAGAATATGATTTCCAAGTTATAAATAAAGAAGTAGTTGATGCAGGGTTAATTGATAGACAAATTGTTCACTATGGAAACTATGATCCTTTTGTAAGATATACTATTGAATTAAAGGATGTTATTCCTTCAATGGGATATAAGACATACTTAATTAAAGAAGCAGAAGGAGTTATAAACTCTGAAGAAGGTAAGAAAACAGATAAGATTGAAAATAAGTATTTTAATGTAACTGTAAATGAAAATGGATCATTAAACATACTACATAAAGATACAAACACATTATATAAAAATGTACTTTTAATAGAAGATGGTGCAGATGATGGAGATGAATATGATTTCTCACCACTAGAAGATGATTTTATTGTTAAGAGTGATTTAGTTAAGTGTAACTACAGTATAAACACTTATAAAAATAGCAGTGAGATAGCTATTAACTATACTCTAGATGTACCAAAGGATTTAGATAGCAGAAAGAATAAGAAAATTGATGGTTCTATGGATATATCAATAATTATTAAGGTTGATAATTGTAGTCCATATTTAAATGTTAAGATGGATATAGATAATAGAGCAAAAGATCATAGAGTAAGAGCATATATTCCAACTGGAATAAAATCTAATTTCTCATTCTCTGATAATCAATTTGGTGTTATAAAAAGAGATGTGTATGATAGTGCTATGAATGTATGGGAAGAGGAAAACTGGGATGAAAGGCCAGATTCTATTTATCCAATGCTTTCATTTGTAACTTTAAAAAATGAAGAAAGAGGAATGGCTGTCTTAACTAATAGTACTAGAGAGTATGAAATAATTGGAGAAGATTATGATACAATAGCCATAACTTTATTTAGAGGGGTAGGATTCCTTGGTAAAGAAGAAATGTATAGAAGACCTGGAAGACCATCAGGAATTAAATTAGAAACTCCTGACTCACAAATGCTTGGAAAAGTAAGTTTGGAATTTGGAATATATCCATATGTATCTAGGGAAGATAAGGTGTCAAGAGTTGCAAAAGAGTACTTAACTCCAGTGTATACTTACAATAAAATGCCTCACAATGCTATGAAACTAAATTCTGTAGACTTTGAAACTCCATATAATTATTCTCTATTAAAAGAAGAGAATGATAGTGTAACTTTAAGTGTATTAAAGAAGGCTGAAAATAAAAAGGGCTTAGTTATTAGATATTTCAATGGAACAGATTCAGAAAAGAAGGTTCAGTTTAGCATTAAAGGAAGTAACTTTAAGAAGGTTAATCTTAAGGAAGATATACTAGAGGAGATAGAAGATTTTAGTAAACTAAATTGTAGTAAAAATAAAGTAGATAATATATACTTTGAATTAGTATAAAAGGTTAGTAACTCTCTTAGCTAAGTTTAAGAGAGTTACAATAATTTTATTTAGAGGTGAATGATATGAAATTTATTTTAGCACCAGATTCCTTTAAGGAGAGTATGACAGCTAAGGAAGCTTGTATATCTATGGAGAATGGAATAAGAAAAGTTTTTAATGATGATACATGTATACATGTTCCTATGGCAGATGGTGGTGAAGGTACAGTGGATGCTTTAATAGAATCTACCGATGGAAATTTGCATGAAGTAGAAGTAACAGCTCCCCTAGGAAATAAGGTGAAAGCAAAGTTTGGAATATTAGGTGATGGAAAGACTGCTGTAATAGAAATGGCAGAAGCTAGTGGAATTCACTTAGTTAAATTAGAGAATAGAAATCCACTCCTTACTACTACCTTTGGAACTGGTGAAATTATAAGATATGCTTTGGATATGAATATAGAAAGAATAATTATAGGCTTAGGTGGAAGTGCAACTAATGATGGTGGAGTTGGTATGCTTCAGGCATTAGGGGCAAGTTTTAAGGATAGTGATGGTAAAGAGATAGCCCTTGGTGGTGGAGCCTTAAAAGATTTATGTACAATAGATTTAAGTGGTTTTGATAAAAGAATTTACGGTGTAAAAATAGAAGTAGCTTGTGATGTAAAGAATCCATTAACAGGAGAGAATGGTGCAAGCTTTGTATTTGGGGCTCAAAAGGGTGGAAATAAAGAAACTTTAGAGGAGTTAGATAGTAACTTAAAACATTATGCAGAAGTAGTAAAAAGAGATATGGGAAAAGAAATTGATAAGGTTGAAGGTGCAGGTGCAGCAGGAGGCCTTGGTGCAGCTTTAATAGGTTTTTGTAATGGGAAACTAGAATCAGGAATAGATTTAGTAATTAAGTATTCTAATTTAGAAGAAAAAGTGAGAAATGCAGATTTTGTATTTACAGGGGAAGGAAGTATAGATTTTCAAACTAAGTTTGGAAAAACCCCTATAGGAGTAGCTAAAATAGCTAAAAAGTATAACATTCCTGTAATAGCTTTTGGGGGAAGAATTGGGGAAGGAATAGATGAATTATATTCATTAGGAATAGATTCTGTAATAGGAATAACCCCAGGGGTAATTTCTTTAGATGAAGCATTAAGAAAAGGGAAAGAGAACCTAGAGATATCAACTGAAAATGTAGTTAGAATATTAGAAACTAGAAAAGTATAATATAATTTATGATAAATTAAAAGAAAAATACATTTTTTCTTTTATGATTAGTTGAATTTTATTATATATAATGCTAATAAGTACAGAGAAAAAGGGGATATTTTGTCAATATTAGTTAAGTAAGAATCTTGAATATAATATATATTATGATATAATTAGGAAAGTAAAGAAATATAACTTGTCACAAATCTAATCTTAAATAATAGAATAACTAAATTATTTATTTTATTTAACTTTTCAATAAGGAGAAAATAAAATGAATGAATTTGGTATTCGTACAAGAGTTTATTTTGGTAAGGGATCATTAAATAAGCTTAATGATATTAAAAATAAGAAAGTTTTAATTGTATGCGATAAGTTTATGGAAACTTCAGGGATGGTTGAAAAGGTTTCGAAAGAACTATCTAATTGTGAAGTATCCATATTCAGTGATGTTGTTCCAGACCCAGCAGTAGAAATTATTGCATCAGGAATTCAAGCTCTTAAAGCATGCAATGCAGAAGTAATTATTGCATTAGGTGGCGGTTCAGCTATTGATGCAGCAAAATCAATAAAAGAGTATTATAATAATTTAAATGACGGTATACAAAAAATAGAAGAATTTTACGCAATTCCAACAACTAGTGGGACAGGTTCGGAAGTTACAGAGTATGCTGTAATTACTAATAAACAAGAGGGGATAAAATATGCTTTAACAAGTGAGTCATTGTTGCCTAATGTGGCTATATTAGACCCGGAACTTGTTAAATCAGTTCCTAAAAGTATAACTGCAGATACAGGAATGGATGTAATTACTCATGCCATTGAAGCTTATGTAGCTAATGGAGCTACTGATTTTTCAGATGCTTTAGCTGAAAAAGCATTAACTCTTGCTGTTAGATTTTTACCATTAGCATATGAAGATGGTAATAATTTATTAGCTAGAGAAAAACTTCATAATGCTTCTTGTCTAGCAGGGATTGCTTTTAATGCAGCAGGTCTTGGTATTACACATAGTTTAGCTCATGCTATAGGGGGTAAATTGCATATCCCACATGGAAGAAGCAATGCTATAATATTGCCTCATATAATAAAATTTAATGCAAATTTAAATGGTGGTTTATACAATAAGGATTATAGTTTAGCAGCTAAGAAGTATCAGAGATTAGCAAAGCTTTTGAAACTTCATGCACCTAATGTCCATATTGGAGTTAATAATTTAATTAGGAAGATTGAAGAACTTCAAAAGAATCTTATGATTCCAACTACACTTACTAAGCAAGGAGTAGATATTGGGCTATTAGAAGAATCTATGGAAGAGATTTTAAAGGCTGCGTTAAAGGATGTATGCACAGAAGCAAATCCTAGGGCTGTTACTAGAGAAGATTTATCTAATATAATAGATAAATTAAAGTAAATTAAACCACCAGATGGTGGTTTTTTTCTTTGGGGAAAGATATAAAAAATAAATATAATAGATCATTTTTATAAATAAATTGGGGAGAATATAAAAGTTGGAGGCTTATTTATGGAAAATGATATGTACTCTATAGGTAAAGTTGAAGAAATGTGTAAGATTACAAAAAAAGCTTTGCGATATTATGATAAAATAGGAATTTTATCACCAGATAAGATATCAGATGATAGTGGATATAGATACTATAGTAAAAGAAATCTTTTGTTGGTGCCTTTAATAAAATATTATAAACAAAGTGGTTTTAAACTTGATGAGATGAGGGAATATCTTGGAGGGGCATCTTACTTTAAAATTGAAAATGGTTTCAGAAAAAAGATAGATGAATTAATATCATTACAAAGTGAACTTGAATTAAAGCTAAGATCAGTAAACGATTGGTACAAGCTTATTCTAGAGGCTGAGGGGATAATGGAATGTAATGCTTGTCAAGTTGGAGTAAAATATATAGAAAAGAAAGAAATGATTTTCTTAGATCAAGACTTTAAATATGATTATATGGATTCAATAATAAATATTGAATTTACTAATTATATAGAAAGCAAGAAGAATGCAATAACAGGACCAGTTATAATATCATATCCCTCTTTTAAGGAGAAGATGAATGGTAATTGTAAAAAGATGAGGATAATGCAAGAAACAATTTTAAAGTGTGATGAGGGGATAAAAGTGGAATATGGTGGAGGTACAGTTGTATCTTGTTATCATATAGGACCACATGAAACTATAAATGAAACTTACAAAAAGATGAGTGAATGGATTAAAAAGCATGGTTATACATGTGAGGATGAATGTTATGAAAGATATGTAACTGATTATTGGACAACGCAAGTACCAGAAAAATTTGTGACAGAAGTAATTTTTAAAATAAAAAAATAAATAATAGAGAAATTATGTAAGTGTATACTGAAAAATCAAGTTATTTTTTAGTATACACTTTTTCATATTTTAAAAGATAATTGAGAAAAAAGGACTTATAAAAATAATGTTAAATTAATATCAAATTTCTATTGACCTTCCTCCTAAGGGGAAGGCATATAATTCGAATTAGGATATAGTTGTCCACAAAGAAATAAATAAGTTGTTATTCTAAATTATTTAAGCAGAGATGTGACAAGTTTGTTGCTTTAATATCCTTGAGTTAAACGTTTAAACAGTTTATTAAAAGCTGGCTTGAATTTTTATTATATTTTAGTAGAACACTTGGGGAGTGTTGTAAACGATATATAATATAAGTTTTAGTTTTGTTAAGGAAATTTAGAATGTTTTTTTGGATGGCTAGCTCAGGTTTATATTAAAGTTGTGTTGAGAATTACGCTCAAACAGAAATTGAATAAAAGGATGATAGGAGGGATATAAAGCAGCAATCTTCTAAGATTTATATTTGGATAGATAAGTATAGCTAGCGATTTACTGATCTAAAACATATTCACTACAACAATTAATTTAATAAAAGAAGGGAGATTTATCATGAATGTAGTTTCAACAGATAAAGTCAATATAAAAGAAGTTAGCATAAAAGCAACGGAAGCTAAAAAGAAATTAGCTAGTAACTTTTTTAAAAAAGGTATTACGTTAGCTTTGTTTTCGGGGGTAACTTACGGCCTTTATACAGCTTTCTTAACAATGGCTATGAGAAAAGGTGTATGGGAAGATTGGACAGGGGCAAATACAGCAGGATTATCTACTTTTGTGGTTATATATCTAGTTGCAGCTTTAGGAAATGCTATTAATGATACTTGTAGTGCCGTATGGGCAATATTAAATTCAATAGCTAAAGGAAAGTTTAAAGACTTTGTAAGGTGTCTAAAGTCAAAGCCAGGTAAGATTATGATATTAGCAGCATTAATTGGTGGTCCAATAGCTGGGACAGCTTATGTTGTATCAATCCAATTGGCTGGTTCAATCGTAGTTCCAATATCTGCACTATGTCCAGCTATAGCTGCTATTTTAGGTAGAGTTCTTTATAAACAAGAATTAAATAAGCGTATGAGCGTCGGAATTTTAATTTGTGTATTTGCAAGTTTTTTAATAGGAAGTACAGGTTTTGGAGGGGAAACTTCTCCAACATTGGTATTAGGTTTATTAGTTGCAGTAATAGCTGCATTAGGATGGGGATTTGAAGGATGTGTTGCTGGGTATGGAACAGCAATGATTGATCCAGAAATAGGAATATGTATACGTCAAGTGACATCAGGAATAGCAAACTTATTTATTATAGTTCCAGTATTAGGTGTAATGGCTGGAGGAGTTGATATTTCAATTGACTTAGCTTTTCAAGCATTTACAAGTGGACCAGCTATGATTTGGTTTGTATTTAGCGGATTATTAACATTCATTACTTTTATGACTTGGTATGCTGGTAATAGTATGTGTGGTGCAGGACTTGGTACTGCATGTAATGGGACATACTCCTTCTTTGGACCTTTATTCTGCTTCTTATTATTAGGAGTATTTGCAGGAATGGAAGGTTGGGCATTACCAGCTGTAGCATGGATTGGAGCTATCATAATGATGGTTGGAATTTTAACAATAGCTATGAATCCATTAGATATTTTTAGAAGAAAAAAAGGGAGTGAAATTGATGAAACCGCTTAATTATGCAATATTAAAACATTTTACTAAAGTAAAAGAGGCTTGTGCAGAAGATATTATTGAAGCTTTAAAAGGAGACTATGGAAACTTTAAAGCTTTAAACAAGAAAGATGTAACTACAGCTTTAATGACAGCGGAGGCAAATGGGCTTATAGAAGAAACTAGATATATGCTTGACTCTAATGAAGAACTAAGAGTTTATTATCATGCTCATGAAGAAGGGGCAGCTACAATTAATAAATATATAAAAGATTAAAACATTTACCTTAGGGTAATTTTCCAAGATATATTATATGGATTAATAGCTATATAAAACATATAAATTTTTCATTGAATGGTAGCTATTGACTAAGATTATGTTTATTCCCTAAAAAATAAATTTATAGAAAAACATATTGACTTTCCCCTTATGGGAAAGGACTATAATCACTTTAGGGAATAGAACATAATTAAAAATAAAACAGATTATTAATATAAAAAATCTTAGGGTATGTATAGATATGCTCAGCTTGGAAGGAGGAAATTTCATGAGATATTATGGAGATGAAGCATTAGGTCTTATCGAAACCATAGGATTAGTACCAGCACTTGAAGCGGCAGATAAAATGTTAAAAGCTTCAGATGTTGAGCTGATTTCATATGAAAATATTGGTTCAACCCTTGTTACCATAATAGTAAAAGGGGATGTAGCTGCCGTAAGATCAGCTGTTGAAGCAGGTGCTGAAGCTGCTGCTGCTATTGGTAAATTAACTGCAAAGAATGTTATGCCTAGACCTATTAGAGAAGTAGGAGATATTGTTTCAGTACATGATATAGATAGTTAATATAGAAAGGAAATGATGTATATGGCGAGATATGAAGCTATAGGATTAATTGAGACTTTCGGCTTAGTTTTCGCATTAGAAGCAGCAGATGCTATGTGTAAAGCGGCTGACGTTGAGCTTGTAGGTTATGAAAACGTTGCCTCTGGATATATTTCGGTATTAGTTCGTGGAGATGTTGGTGCTTGTAAGACGGCAGTTGATGCTGGAGTTAAAGTTGTTAAAGAAATGGAAGATGGAAATCTTTATAGCTCAGTAGTTATTGCAAGACCACATCAAGATCTTGAAAAGATTATTGAACGTTATGCAATAAAGAATCTTATACCAGAGCAAAATTAAAGAAAGTTTTTAAATAGAAGGAGAGAGAAAAATGAATATTATTGACAATGATCTACTCTCTATGCAGGAAGCAAGGATACTTGTTGAAAATGCTCGTGAAGCACAAAAGAAACTTGCAACATTTCCTCAAAGTAAGCTTGATGAAATAGTTGAGCGTATGACTGAGGAAATTGAAAAACACATAATTGAGCTTTCGAAAATGTCACATGAAGAAACTGAATATGGTAAATGGGAAGATAAAAGAATAAAAAATACCTTTATATGTTCCTATTTAAGGGAAAGATTAAGGAATATGAATTGTGTAGGCATTATTAAGAGAGATGAAGAGCAGAAGACTATGGATGTTGGAGTTCCAATAGGAGTAATTGTAGCCTTTTGTCCTGCAACAAGTCCAGTGTCTACAACAATTTATAATGCACTTATTGCTATAAAATCAGGAAATGCTATAATTTTTTCTCCTCACCCTAGAGGTAAAAAAACTATTAGTAAGACTATTGATATATTAATTAGGGCAGCAGAGGGATATGGATTGCCAGAAGGAGCTATTTCCTATCTTCATACTGTTACTAGAAGTGGGTCTGTGGAGTTAATGAACCATAGAGATACTTCACTAATTATGAATACAGGTGTACCTGGAATGTTGGATTTAGCATATGAGTCTGGAAAACCATTAATATATGGAGGCACAGGAAATGGACCAGCATTCATAGAGCGTACAGCAGATATTAAGCAAGCAGTAAAAGATATAATTGATAGTAAAACTTTTGATAATGGAGTGCTTTCAGCAGCTGAACAATCTATTGTTGTAGATAGTTGTATTGCATCAGAAGTTAAAAGTGAACTTCAAAAGAATGGTGGATATTTTATGAGTGAGGATGAGTCTGAAAAGCTTGGTTCACTTTTGTATAAAGCAGATGGAAGTTTAGATGTAGATTATATAGGTAAATCACCACAATTCTTAGCAAAAAGGGCAGGATTTAATATTTCTGATGAGATTAAGATTCTAATTTCACAGCAAAAGTATGTTTCAGCAAATAATCCATATTCTAAAGAAAAACTTTGCCCAGTTATATCTATGTATATAGAAGATGATTGGATGAATGCATGTGAAAAATGTATTGAATTATTGCTAAGCGAAAGACAAGGACATACTTTAGTCATTCACTCTAATGATGAAGAAGTAATTCGTCAATTTGCTTTAAAGAAACCTGTTGGTAGGATACTTGTAAATACACCAGGAGTATTTGGAAGTATGGGAGTAACTACAAATTTATTCCCTTCTATGACACTAGGAAGTGGTTCAGCAGGAAAGGGTATGACATCTGATAATGTTTCACCTATGAATCTTATATATATTCGAAAAGTAGGTTATGGTGTTAGAAGAATGAAAGAAATAATAACTTCTATTACTAATGTAGAGGAACCTCAAGGTAGCAATGATAGATTAAATAATAATGAAAATGATAATGAAGAGCTATTAAAGATGCTACTGAAGAAGATTCTTAAAGAATTAAAATAGCTAATAAAAATAATTAATAGAATGTGAGGTAGTAAATTGGATATTCGTGAGTTTTCAAATAAATTAATGGAAGCAACTCAAAATATGTCTCCTTCAGAACGTGAAGCTTTGATAGAGATGTTTGAGAGTGTTTCTAATGAGATAACAAAGGACGAGGATACTAAGTCTAATGTAGTATGTGAAAATAATGGACAAATTCCAGATGGAATAACAACACGTTTGATGAAGTTAAAGGAAAATTATTTAAAGCAAGTTCCTAAAATCACTATTCATCGTGCTAAGGCAATTACAAAGATTGCAAAAGAAAATCCAGGAGCCCCTAAAGCAATTTTACGTGGTAAGAGCTTTAAATATTGTTGTGAAACTGCACCGTTAGTTATTCAAGATAATGAACTTATAGTTGGTGCTCCAAATGGTGCTCCACGTGCTGGTGCATTCTCTCCGGATATAGCTTGGAGATGGATGGTAGATGAGTTAGATACTATAGCAACTCGTCCACAAGACCCATTCTATATATCAGAAGAAGATAAAAAATATATGAGAGAAGAGATATTCCCATTCTGGAAAGGAAAATCAGTTGATGAATATTGTGAAGATCAATATCGTGAAGCAGGTGTATGGGAATTATCAGGTGAGTCTTTTGTTTCAGATTGTTCATACCATGCAATAAATGGTGGTGGAGATTCTAACCCTGGATATGATGTTATCTTGATGAAAAAAGGTATGTTAGATATCAAGAGAGAGGCAGAAGAGAAATTAGCAAAATTAAATTATGAAAAGCCAGAAGATATAGATAAAATATATTTCTATAAATCAATAATAGATACTGCAGAAGGAGTTATGATTTATGCAAAACGTATGTCAGACTATGCTGCAGAATTAGCTGAAAAGGAAACAAATCCTAAACGTAAAGCTGAATTATTAAAGATTTCAGAAGTAAATGCTAAAGTTCCAGCTCATAAGCCAACTACATTCTGGGAAGCTATACAAGCAGTTTGGACAATAGAATCTCTATTAGTTGTAGAAGAAAATCAAACTGGTATGTCTATTGGACGTGTTGACCAATATATGTATCCATTCTATAAGGCTGATATTGAATCAGGTAGAATGACTGATTTTGAAGCTTTTGAACTTGCTGGATGTATGCTTATAAAGATGTCAGAAATGATGTGGATTACAAGTGAAGGTGGTTCTAAATTCTTTGCAGGATATCAACCATTTGTAAATATGTGTGTTGGTGGTGTAACTAGAGAAGGTAGGGATGCTACAAACGAATTAACTTACTTATTAATGGATGCTGTTAGACATGTAAAAATATATCAACCTTCATTAGCATGTCGTATTCATAAAGGGTCACCACAAAAATTCTTAAAGAAGATAGTACAAGTTATCCGTGCAGGAATGGGATTCCCAGCATGTCACTTTGATGATGTTCATATTAAGATGATGCTAGCAAAGGGGGTTTCTCTTGAAGATGCTAGAGATTACTGCTTAATGGGATGCGTAGAACCACAAAAATCAGGAAGATTATATCAATGGACTTCTACAGCATACACACAATGGCCAATATGTATAGAACTTGTTCTTAATCAAGGTGTTCCTTTATGGTATGGAAAACAAGTTTGTCCAAATCTTGGTGATATAGATAGCTTTAAAACTTATGAGGAATTTGAAGCCGCAGTAAAAGAACAAATAAAATATATTACTAAATGGACAAGTGTAGCAACAGTAATTTCACAACGTGTTCATAGAGAACTTGCTCCAAAGCCACTTATGTCAATTATGTATGAAGGATGTATGGAAAATGGTAGAGGAGTAGAAGCTGGTGGAGCAATGTATAACTTTGGACCAGGAGTTGTTTGGAGTGGACTTGCAACATATACAGATTCTATGGCAGCAATTAAGAAATTAGTATTTGAAGAAAAGAAATATACATTAAGAGAATTAAATGAAGCTTTAAAGGCAGACTTTGTTGGTTATGAAAAACTAAGAAAAGACTGTTTAGAAGCACCTAAGTATGGTAATGACGATGATTATGCGGACTATATAGCTGCAGAACTTATCAACTTTACAGAAATGGAACATCGCAAATATAAGACTTTATATTCAGTATTAAGTCATGGAACATTATCAATTTCTAATAATACTCCATTTGGACAATTAACAGGAGCGTCAGCAAATGGACGTAGAGCTTGGATGCCATTATCAGATGGAATAAGTCCAAGCCAAGGTTCTGACTATAAGGGACCTACAGCAATAATAAAATCTGTATCAAAAATGAGTTGCGAAAACATGAATATAGGTATGGTTCATAACTTCAAGCTTATATCAGGATTACTTGAAACTAAGGAAGGTGAAGAGGGAATTATTACACTACTACGTAGTGCATGTGCTCTTCAACTTGGAGAAGTTCAATTTAATTACTTAGATAATAAGACATTAATAGAAGCTCAAAAACATCCTGATCAATATAGAGATTTAATTGTTCGTGTAGCTGGATATAGTGCATATTTTGTAGAACTTTGCAAAGATGTTCAAGATGAAATTATAAGTAGAACAGTCTTAACACATTTCTAATAATTAAAATTTAATCTGGTAAGTGGCTATATAGAGAATTAATTTATATAGTCACAACCAGAAAAAATAATAGTGGAGAAATAAGAATGAGTAATGAAAATCTAGGAGTCTTGGAAAGAAAAGCAACTATATTTAATATACAGAAATACAACATGTATGACGGACCAGGAGTAAGAACTTTAATCTTCTTTCAAGGATGTCCACTTAGGTGTAAATGGTGTGCAAACCCTGAAGGGATGATTAGAAAACATAGAGTATTGTTTAAAAGCAATTTGTGCATTAATTGCGGAGCCTGTGTTTCTGCCTGTCCAGTAGGTATACACACAATTTCAAATGAAACCTTAAAGCACGAAGTAAATAGAAATATTGACTGTATTGGTTGTGGAAAGTGTAAGGAAGAATGTGTAAAGTCAGCTATTTCTATAATAGGAGAAGAAAAAACTATATCTGAACTTCTAGAAATAATTGAAGAAGATAGAACTTTCTATGAAGTTTCTGGTGGTGGAGTAACACTTGGTGGTGGAGAAGTTTTAATGCAACCTGAGGCTGCAAGTAGCTTACTTATGGCATGTAAAAATGAAGGTATTAATACAGCAATAGAAACATGTGGATATGCAAAGCTAGAATCAGTCCTTAAAGTTGCAGAGTTTACTGACCTGTTCTTGTTTGATATTAAGCATATAAATTCTGACAAACATTTATATTGGACAGGTGTTAGAAATGAACAAATCTTAGAAAATTTGAAGGAACTTCTTCGCAGAAAGTATAATGTGCAAATTCGTATGCCATTACTTAAGGGAGTTAATGATTGTCAGGAAGATATAGAAAATGTTATGAAGTTTTTACTTCCATATAAAGACTATAAAAATTTTAAAGGCATTGATTTATTACCTTATCACAAGATGGGGGTTAATAAATATAATCAACTTGGAGTTCCATATCCAATTGAAGGTGATCCAAGCTTAAGTAATGAGGATTTAGATAAGATTGAAAGTTGGATTAAGAATTATGATTTGCCTGTTAAAGTGGTTCGTCACTAAATGATTTTCAAATAAATAAAAAGGTGGAAAGTAAGGTTATGGAGGATTTTCTTAATAAGAATATACAGCGTGTTATACAAGAGTCAGTACCAGGTAAGCAAATAACAATAGCTCATATTATTGCCTCACCTATGCCAGATATATATGAAAGATTAGGAATTGATGATAAGGGAGCTATTGGAATACTAACTCTTTCTCCTTTTGAAACAGCAATAATAGCTGCTGATATAGCAACTAAAGTTGCAGATGTTGAAATTGGATTTCTTGATCGTTTCACTGGATCAGTAGTTATAAATGGTGATGTTCAAAGTGTTGAAACAGCACTTAGTGCAGTAAATGATGCTTTAAAAAATATGCTGGGCTTTACAGTTGCTCCAATAACACGAACATGAGAAAAAAACGAATAATGATTATTGGTCCTTCAAAAAGTGGCAAAACAACTTTGGCTAATGAGCTTAATGGTTATACTGGTCCATTAAGAAGAACATCAGATATTATTTATGGGAAAAATACTATAGATGTACCAAGTGCATATATAGAAAATTCATGGATGTATAAACATGTTATTGCAGTATCTCAAGATGCTTCAAAAATTCTTATTTTAGTTGATCAATCAAATAGTGTAGATGTGTATTCTCCAGGATGGGCAAAGTTATTTAATTGTCCAGTGATTGGAGTGATTACTAAGAGTGATATGAATCCAGAAAATAGGAATATATGCTTGCATCAGCTTAAGAGAATAGGAGTAAATGAACCTTATTTTGATATTAGTTTTATAAAAAGAACAGGAATTGATGTTTTAAAAAAATATTTATTTGAAAAGTGTGAGGAGTAATGAGGAGATGATGAAATTTATTACTGAAGAGTATTTAAGGGATGTTTATAAGGAAGCTCCCTTTGATACATATAAATTAGCTGAAGGACAACGCCTTACACCTGGAGCAAGACAATATCTATCTGATAAAGGAATAAAGATGGAAGATGATGTCGTTCAAGAAAAGAAAAAGGTTACTCAAGTCAATGCCTTAAAAGAAGATGAGATATCTCAAAAAAGAAAAAGAGAAAAGCTATGCAATAGATTAAAGTCTATTGAAGCTGTATTCTTTGATACTAGTAGAGAGCTATTGACTTTAGATATTATTTTAGCACAGAACATCATTAGTTTAGGAAGAAAGGTTACAAACATTAGAAAGGTTGTTGAAGGTAACTCTACTTTAGAAACAATTGAAGTTAAAGAATGTAGTGGAATATCCAAAGAAAATTTCTTTGATAATATAGAAGACTGTTTTGAAATTACAGAATTTCATATACAACTTGAAAAAGGTAAAGAAATATTAAAACTTCATTTATTAAGATGTGCTTTAAGAGAAGTAAGTTTAGAAATTAGTGAAAGTTATAAGCATGATGAAAGTCAGACAGGAAATGAAATTATAAAGAATGTTAATTCAATTATAAATAGTATATCCCAGATGATTTGTATAACAGTAGGAGGAGAGAGATGTCAGAGAAAAGTATAGCTTTTGAATATTGTGATAATCTCGTTGAAGAGTTTGAACATGTAATAGAGTCACCTAAAGTAGGGGAAACTTCTACGTATTATACAGGTGTTGATTTAGGTACAGCTTGCATAGTTTTAGCAGTTTTAGATGAAAATTATAAACCAGTAGCTGGTGCATATAGATATGCGGATGTTGTTCGTGATGGCATGGTAGTAGATTATTTAGGAGCAGTAAGAATTGTTAGAGAGTTGAAAAAAGAAATAGAAGAAAAAATTAATGCAGAATTAATTTATGCAGCTGCTGCTATTCCACCAGGAACAGATGCTTTAGATTCTGGAGCTATAAAAAATGTTGTTCAAGCTGCTGGATTTGAATTAACAAACCTCCTTGATGAACCTACTGCAGCTAATGAAGTTTTAAAAATACAAAATGGAGCAGTTGTAGATATAGGGGGAGGAACAACAGGAATATCTATTCTGAAGGATGGAAAGGTTGTTCATGTAGTTGATGAACCTACAGGAGGTACACATTTTTCATTAGTTATTTCAGGTGCTTATGGAATGCCTTTTGCTAAAGCAGATGAGTTTAAGAGAGACAATAATAATCATAAAGAACTTTTACCAGTTTTAAAGCCAGTTATTGAAAAAGTAGCATCTATAATTAATCAACATGTAAAAGGATATGATGTTGATGGAATATCTCTTGTAGGAGGAACATGTTGCTTGACAGGAATTGAGGATGTTATACAAAAACAAACTGGTATATATACACATAAGCCTAAGAATCCTATGTTTGTGACCCCACTTGGAATAGCATTAAGCTGTACTCAAGAAATTATTGAATAAGGAGAGTGTGAAGAAGTGGATTTCAGAATTATTAAATCACCTTCTGAGAGCACAAAAAATATTCTTAGAAGAAGAATGGGGACAGGTTGTAAAACTGATTTAGATAATATTGGTGCAATAGGATTAGTACAAGGAAAACTTATAGATATGATTTATGCATCAGATATTGCAGATAAAGCAGTTGATGTTACAGTTGAGGATATTAAAGGAAATTGCCCTCAACATATGATACTACTTGCTATATTTGGAGATATATCATCAGTAGAATCTGCCATTAACGAAATAAAGCTCAAGTTGAAAGAGGGAAAGATAATATGATTACAGCTAAACTAATAGACAATGTATGGGCTACTAGAAAGGCCGAATCATTAAATGGATTAAAATTTATGCTTGCTGAGGTAATAGGTGGTACAGAAGCAGGTAGAAGGTTAATAGTAGTGGATATAATTAGTGCGGGTATTGGTGACAGAGTTATTGTAAGCACTGGTTCCGCAGCACGTAGAATGCTTGGTGATGATAATATTCCGGTAGATGCAGTAGTTGTGGGCATCATTGATGATGACTGTGATTTTATATAAATTTCAGTTATACATTGAAAGGAAGTGAGTAAATGAAAAAGTTAATATGTGTAAAAGAGATGGAAGAGTTCATAAAAACAGGAAAAACAAAATTTTATGTTACCAGTGATATGATTATAACTCCATCTGCAAAAGATCTAGCAAAAAATAAGAGCATAGAATTAACAACAGAAAGCCAAGGGTGTGAATTAAAATCAAATATTAATTTAAATTTATCAGATAGTGATTTAGATTCTGAAGCCATGTTAAAGTTGTTTAAAGCTATGATGAATAAAGGCCTTTTACAAGAAGTTCTTAAATGTTTAAAGGGAGAGAATCTTCCATATGAATCAGAATGCGATGTCAATGGTCTTAAAGTAGTTAGAGGTAACACAGTAAAGTTGGATGTGTTTGATACAGGGAATCCAGATGCAAATGCTCATTATCAAGAATTAGTAAGTAAAGAAGAATCAAAAATGAGTGCAGGTTTTTTAGTAATTGAAAAATCAAGATTTGATTGGGAACTAACTTATGAAGAGATTGATTATGTAATTGAAGGGACATTAACTGTTGAACTAAATGGTAAAACATATACTGCCCATGCGGGAGATGTGTTATTTGTACCTTCAGGATCTAAAGTAGTTTGGGGTTCACCTGACAAAGCAAAAATATTCTATGCAACATATCCTGCAAACTGGGCTGATCTTTTATAGTGGCATTAAAAGGAGGACTAATCTATGCAGGCATTAGGTTTACTAGAAACAAAGGGATTAATTGCAGCTGTTGAGGGTGCAGATATTATGGTAAAGGCAGCAGATGTAAGTATCCTTGAAAAATCATATGTAGGTGGTGGATTAGTTACAATTACCATAACAGGAGATGTTGGAGCTGTAAAAGCTTCCATAGAGGCTGGCGTTGCTGCTGTAAAGAAATTAGGTAGTGAATTCTTAATTTCAAATCATGTAATTCCTAGACCTCATAATGAATTAGGTATGATAATTGAAACTAAAACAATACAAGAGAGAGAAGAAACAAAAGAAGATAGTACTACTGATACAGATATTATTAAGAATGATACTCCTTTAGAAGATAATACAGAAAGTATCACAACTGTTATATCAGAAGAAAGCGAATTAGTAGACGATGAAAATTTAATTATAGTTAATGATATTAGTAAATTTCATAAAGAAGATGTAGATAAGCTTGTGCAAGAAAACGGGTTAGAAGAAACCATTGCTACTTTAGGAAAACTTAAGGTTACGAAGCTAAGAAACTTAGCACGTGAGTATAACAAGTTTGAAATAGTAGGAAGACAAATTTCTAAAGCAAACAAAAACGTCTTGATTGAGAAATTTAAATTATACTATGAAAAGAAATAACATTTGAGTCTGAAATAAGGAGGAAGAAAAATGCAAAATTTTGATAAGGATTTATGTTCTATACAAGAAGCAAGAGATTTAGCTAGACTTGGGAAAGCAGCTACTGACATTATTGCAGATTATACAGAAGAACAAATTAATAAAATAATATGTAATATGGTTAGGGTAGCTGAGGAAAATGCGGCATGCTTAGCACAGATGGCTGTTGAAGAGACTGGTTTTGGTAAAGTTGAAGACAAGACATTTAAGAATCATTTAGCATCTGGAGTTTTATACGATTCAATTAAAGATATGAAGACTATAGGTGTAATAAATGAAGATAACGTCAATAAAATAATTGAAGTTGCTGAACCAGTTGGACTAGTAATGGGAATTGTTCCTTCAACTAATCCAACATCAACAACAATATTTAAATCAATAATAGCTATAAAATCACGTAATGCTATAGTATTTTCACCACATCCATCAGCTGCAAAATGTACTATAAAGGCAGCTCAATTAATGCATGATGCTGCAGTAGAGGCAGGTGCACCAAAGAATATTGTTGGGTGCATAACTAAGCCATCTCTAGGAGCAACTAATGAATTAATGAAGAGTAAGGAAGTGTCATTAATTATAGCAACAGGTGGTCCTGCAATGGTTAAGGCAGCATATAGTGCTGGTAAACCAGCTTTAGGAGTAGGTGCAGGTAATTCACCTGCTTATATAGAAAGAACTGCAAATGTTCAACAAGCTGTAAGAAACATTATGGCAAGTAAGACTTTTGATAATGGTACAATATGTGCTTCAGAACAATCTATAATTTGTGAAGAATGTAATCATGACTTAGTTGTAGAAGAGTTTAAAAAGCAAGGTGCTTACTTCATGACAGATGAAGAAACTGAAAAAGTTTGTAGACTACTGTTCAAAAATGGACATGCAATGAATGCTAAATTTGTTGGTAGATCTCCACAAGTAATAGCTAACGCAGCTGGAATAAGTATTCCACAAGGAACAAAAGTACTTATTGGTGAACAAAAAGGTGTTGGAGAAGGATATCCTCTATCATTTGAAAAATTAACAACAGTTCTTGGGTTCTATACAGTTAAAGATGATCAAGAAGCATGTGAATTAAGCATTAAGTTGCTTCAAAATGGAATTGGTCATACTATGAGTCTTCATACTGAAGATAGAAATATAGTGATGAAGTTTGCTAGAAAACCAGCATCACGTATTTTGGTTAACACTGGAGGTACACAAGGTGGAACAGGTGCAAGTACAGGACTTATGCCATCATTTACATTAGGATGTGGAACATGGGGTGGAAGCTCAGTTTCTGAGAATGTAACTCCAAGACACTTAATTAATGTAAAAAGAGTAGCTTATGGTTTAAAGGATTGTGCAACATTAGCATCAGCAGATCCAACATTTAATTGTATAAAGACTGAAGAAAATTGCCATTCAGTGAATAATCAAAATTTAAATATGAGTCCAGCAGAAATTTTTGCTGCAGCGCAAAGACTATCTAATAATGAATGCAATACAGAAAAATGTAAAGCTGCAAATGATACTGAGAATAATGAAGAAATAAGAAATTTAGTTAATCAAATCGTTGCCGCTATGAAAGGGGCAAAATAGATGGATAAATACGAGGCTGTATTAAAGCTTTTAGTTGAAGCTATACAGAATAACCAAGGAAAAGAAGTAATAGAACCTAAGATGTTTGAGATACCTGTTGGAGTATCTAATAGACATGCTCACTTATCTCAAGAAGACTTAGATATATTATTTGGTAAAGGATATAATTTAACAAAAATTAAAGATTTATCTCAACCAGGTCAATATGCTTGTAAAGAAACTATTACTATTTGTGGTCCTAAAGGAGCTATAGAGAAAGTTAGGATTCTTGGACCAATAAGGAGCAAAACACAAGTAGAAGTTTTAGCAGGAGATTGTGTTAAGTTAGGAACAGCTGCTTATCCAAGATTATCTGGAGACCTAGCCAATACTCCAGGAGTAACTTTGGTAGGACCAAAGGGAGCAACACAAATTAAAGAGGGATTAATAGTAGCTCAAAGACATATACACATGACTCCATGCGATGCAAGAGAACTAGGAGTTCATGATGGCGAAATTGTATCAATAAAGTTTGACACAATAAGAGGTGGAATTTTCAATAATGTAGCAATAAGAGCCAATGATGCTTCAAAGCTTGAGTGTCACTTGGATATTGAAGAAGTAAATGCTATGGGAATTAATTCTAAATCAAAAGTTGAAATCGTTAAACATTAGTAGATTATAATAAAAAAATTATAATAAATAAATTTATTAACATTTTAGGAGGATTTAAAAATGAAATATGATGCATTAGGAATGATTGAAACAAAAGGATTAGTAGGATCAATAGAAGCAGCAGATGCAATGGTTAAGGCTGCAAACGTATATTTAATAGGAAAAGAATATGTTGGTGGAGGATTAGTAACTGTAATGGTTAGAGGAGATGTTGGAGCTGTTAAGGCTGCTACAGATGCAGGTGCAGCTGCAGCACAACGTGTTGGAGAATTAATTTCAGTACATGTAATTCCAAGACCACATGTGGAAGTAGAAGTAATATTACCTGCTTCAAAAGAAGCAAAATAATATTATTGTAGAATAAAAGCCATGCTAGGAAGCTAGTATGGCTTTTTTATATTTAGATTTATTGGAGATTTAAAATTTGGTTTTCTCCTCACGAGGAAACAAGGTTTATCATAAGATGTAGAAGAATAAGCGCATATTATGCTATCTACTTAATATCATTATTTTTTATTGAATGTTTATTTGGTATAGAAACAAGTCTAACAGGTGTTTGTTCAGGGATAGCAACTGTTGAAACTGAACATCAATTTACTAGATTTACAGTATATGCTACTGGTTTTAATAATAAACGTGAAATAAAGTTTTTTGTTAAAGCAAATTATTTATCTATAACAGAGGGGGGAGGTTATCACTGTAGTTCATGGGGTGTTTTCAAAAAGAGTAATATATGTTAAAGGACATAGTTTAAATATTATATAAAGGAAGGTGTATCATGAGTTCCATAACATATTCATTGAAAGGGGGACAAGCTGCTTCAAATAACTATTACGAAAAAGCTGAAAGGTTAAGCAAGAAAGTAATTTTAGATGTTTTTCAAAATGGAAAGGAATATCTACAAGACTTTATGGAGTATATAGTGAAAAACAAAGTAGAAGCTTTAAGGACTAAAGAGGAATATGCAGTAGAATTATTATTTATTGGTGTAATTCTTATGGAGTATAGTGAATATGCCTATGGTTTCAATCCTAAGTGGAGTGGAATTTTTAAATGGTTAAATTCCTTAAGGGATAAAGAAAGAATAAAAGAAAAAGTAGATATTATAAAAGGTAGAGCAATACTTAAGAATTTATTAAAAAAGAAAAAAATTAAAGAATTAGATTTAGATTTATTTAAGAAGATCCTATCTTGGTTGGAATGTACAGGTGATTTTAAAGAAGAAGTCTTTAGGCTTAACATATGGATGGATTTTTTATGTGAAAAAGATTCTAATTATGTAGGAAAAGTTTTAATGTTTGCTTTAAAGGAAGGGGAATATCTTCTAAAGGAAGGTCAGTATTATTTAGGAGAGTATATATCAGGTGTAAAGAGTTATTTAAGTACATATGAATTAATACATAGAAACAAAGAGGATATAATTTATTGTGGCAAGGGAGAAATACAGTACATTTTTAATATGGTTTGTGCTGAAATATTAAATAAGGTATATAAAGAAAAATTTTTAAGATGTGAAGAAAAAATTGTCTTTGCACCAGCTTGCATGAAACAAACTTTAAAGCCATGCCCTAGTTCAAAAGAAAAACTTGGAGATGTATGTAAAAGATGCTCAAAAGAATGCAATATAAATAAGTTAACAATCTTAGGAAAAAGTTTAGATTTTAAGGTATATATTATATCACATGAAACAAATTTATTAAATGCAAAAAGAGAAAAAAATGATAAGATAGGAATAATAGGAATAGCTTGTGTGCTAAATTTAATCTCTGGAGGATGGAAGGCATTAAGGTTAGGATTTATTCCTCAGTGTGTTATCTTAGAGGAGTGTGGCTGTAATAATCACTGGCTTAAAGAAAGCAAAATGACAGCTATAAATGAAAAAAGATTAAGTTATATACTTAAAGGATAAAGGAATAAATAAATGGACATCCTATCCTTAGGGAGGGATTAAATTATGAATGATAAGAATGTGTATAACAAAGAAATTCAAGATGTGGTTAAGACGGAACTTAGAATGGATGAGGTACATGAAAACTTAAAGCCAACAGATCCAGATAAGGTTCAAAAGGATGCAATTAAAATAGGAACTATCTAGTCAAAAATACCTATGGAGGAATTCTATAGGTATTTTTTTATGTCTTGAATAATATAATTAACAGTATATTAATAAAATATTCAGAATTTTGTGTTAAAATTAGTAATATAAAGTAGAAATAGAGAAAAAAGGAGGAAAGATTATGGAAACAAAATTTTTAATTTGCAAACATTGTGGTAATATCGTTGAAGTAATAAGAGAATCAGGAGTATCTATAGTTTGTTGTGGTGAAAAGATGAGTGAGTTAAAGGCTAACACAACAGATGGTGCAGTAGAAAAACATGTTCCTGTTGTCAATATTGATGGTAATAAAGTAGAGGTAGTTGTAGGAAGCACTTTACATCCAATGGTGGAAGCTCATTATATACAATGGATATATCTAAAAACTGATAAGGGTGTTCAAAAGAAATATTTATCACCAAGTGATGAACCAAAAGCAGAGTTTGTTATAGGTGATGATGAAAAAGTAATTGAAGCATATGAATACTGTAATTTACATGGTCTTTGGAAAAAAGAAATTTAAATAATTAACGAGGTGATTTTAATGAAGGATTTAAAAGGTACAAAAACAGAAGCTAATTTAATGGAAGCCTTTGCAGGCGAATCAATGGCAACTAATAAGTATATGTATTATGCATCTAAAGCTAAGAAAGATGGTTATGTTCAAATAGCATCTATTTTTGAAGAAACTGCAAAAAATGAAAAGGAACATGCAAAGCTTTGGTTTAAGTTATTACATGATGGAATTGGACAAACTACTACTAATTTAAGTGATGCAGCTGATGGAGAAAACTACGAATGGACAGACATGTATGATAAATTTGCTAAAGAAGCAAGAGAAGAAGGCTTTGAACATATAGCTAAGCTTTTTGAAGGCGTTGCTGCAATTGAAAAGGAACATGAAGAAAGATATAGAAAGCTTTTAGCTAATATAGAAGGAGATTTAGTATTCTCTAAGGATGAAGATGTAATTTGGCAATGCTCAAATTGTGGACATATCTGTATTGGGAAGAAGGCTCCAGATGTATGCCCAGTATGTGCTCATCCACAATCATATTTCCAAGTAAAAGCAGAAAATTATTAATATAAATAATTAATGGAGGGGAGTTGCAAAGCAATTCCTCTTTTTTTGATGTCTAGGAAAGTATAAAATTTCAATTGACTATAACTCAAAGGTATTATTATAATTTCATATTAAAAAAATATAAAATCAAGGATAGTAATTTTATAATTTCCTTACCTTTAGTACACGTGGGGTGGATATTTGTTTCCATGTGACTTGGAGCTTGCGACGGAACAAGGGAAATAAATATCCACTCCACCTTTTTTGTGGTAAAATATAGTCAAAAATAATAAAAAGTGGGGATTGATATGAAAAAGCTAAAAGGGGTAATAATATCAGTTTTAATTAGTATTTTTATCATTAACATTGTAGAAGTAAGGCCCAAAGCAGAAGATGAAGGATATTATATAAAAAATATGCAAGTGGATGTGGAGGTTAATGATAAGAGACAGTTTTTTATAACAGAAACAATAGATGTTTACTTTAATGAAGACAGACATGGCATTAAAAGAGATATAACTACTTCATCAGGTACAGAGGAATGTAGTATTTCAGATATTTCTGTAATAGGGGCACCCTATGAATCAACTAAGGAATCAGGGAATGTAAGTTTAAAAATAGGTGATGAAGATGAAACTATAGATGGAGACAAAAGATATATAATAAAATATACCCTAAATTATTATGATGATGAAGAAGTTGATGGAGACTATATTTATTTAAATCTATTGCCAACTTGGGATACAAGAGTTGAAAGCTTTAGATCAAATATAACGTATCCTAAAGGAGGAAAGCTAGAGAATATTACCTTAACAGATGGGGAATATGGAAGTAAAGAAAATAAGCTTTCTAAATATACAGTTAAAGATAACGAAATTATAATTGAATCTACAAAAGAAATTAAAGAAAATAATGGGATAACTATAAATGCAAGGTTAGAAGAAGGGACATTTAAAAATGTAAAAGAAAGAAAATATCCCTTCAATATAAATGATGAAATAGTTAATATTAAGATTACAAAAGAAAAGGAATACTTGGTAGAAAGAGAATTTGAAATAAAGGTTACATCACAAAACTATGATTTTGGATCAAATGAAATAAAGATATGGGATGATAATAAATATAATAAGATAAGTGAATTAAGCTGTGATAATTCCCAATTTAAAGTGTCAGAAAAATACTCTTCAATTTATGTTCCTAAAGAAGTTGGAGTATATAAGGTTAAGGTATCTTATAAGGTTAGGCCAAGACTTGCAGATGATATCTATTTAGGTTTAAAGAGTAATAATTACGAAGGTAAGGTTGATAATCTTATTGTAAATGTAGAATCAGAGGTTCCTATAGAAAATGCTTTGGTAAACTTTTTAGATAGAGGCATTGGTAGTAATAAGGATAGATATACCCTAGCTAGAGAGAATAATAAGGTTACATTTAATAATACAAATACTATTCATCCAAGAGAAAAGGTATTTATATCAATAGACTGTGATAATAGTTTATTTACAAGAGAGATGGATAAGTCAGAAATAAAAACTATTATTTTATCATTTATAGTAGTAATAATTTCAGGAATTTTATTTTTAGTATTTAAAGAAAAAAGGAGATACGAACTAGAGTTAGAGTTTTATCCTCCAGATGGAATGAATAGTGCAGAATTGGCTTATGCCTATAAAAATAGTTGTACACCTAAGGATATTACTTCATTAATTTATCTTTGGGCAAGTGAAGGTCATTTAGAAATCAATTTTGATGAGAATAATGAGTTTAAATTGATAAAAATCAGTGAACTAGATAGTGAGCATAAAAAGTATGAACATACTTTGTTTAAAGGGCTATTTAAGAAAAGTAATGAGGTAACAGAAGCTAAGCTAAGGAATGGAGAGTTAGAAAATAAAATCTCCTCAGCTATTAATTCAGTTCAATCAGTATTTAAAGGTAAAAGAAAGAAGCTAACAGATGCAAAATCAAGAAAGATTTCAGTGTTGTTATTATTCATATCATTTATTCCAATGGTATTGTTCTATATCTCTGCCAAGTATACAAGCAATTTAACTAATGGAGATGTAATTGGATTATCTTTAATATCAGCTGGAATAATAAGTATTGTGTATATTATAATTTATGCTTTAAACGTAAATAATTTAAATAGAATTGTTACTAATAAAGCTAAATTAGGATTTTTTATTGCTTTATTTATATATTTATTATCAGCCTTTATTATAGTATTAATCTTTAAGATAGGATCCTATGCTATAACTGATATTGTAGTAGCTATATGTATTTTTTCAATAATTATTATGGCAGGACTTTTACCAAAGAGAAGTGAATATGGAAGAAAGATATTAGAAAAAATATTAGGATTCAGAAAATTTTTAGAAACAGCAGAAAAAGAAAGGTTAGAAGCCTTACTAGAAGAAAATCCAAATTATTTTTATAATATACTTCCTTATGCTCAAGTACTAAATATAACAGATAAATGGGCTGATAAATTTGAGGGCATAGAAGTAGATAAATCACCATATTATACAGGGTATACAGATTTAAATAGCTATAGTATGCTTAGGATAATTAGTACTAATATGAATTCAGTATCTGATACTGTGGGATCTCATAATACAAGTTCTTCTGATGGAGGTTTCTCGGGTGGAGGTTTCTCAGGAGGAGGAACTGGTGGTGGAAGTGGATCAAGCTGGTAGGCTATAGGATTTAACCTCAATATTACAATTAGTTTACAAAGATGTAATTTGATTTAACAATGCTATGTTATCATAAGGTTGTAGCAAGCAATTGATAAAATTTCTTTGGTTTCGTGTTTCATCCCACTTAAAAAAGCGTCGCAAAAAATGCGACGCTTTTTTCTATTTATTTTTACAATCTACTTCTTTAATTTTTATGTTTTTAGGTAGTATAACCTTAATGTCTTTAATAGTAGATTTACTATCTTCTACATTTATCTTACAAGATACAAGGTCAGTCTTAGTTGTTACTTCCATTTCATATGCTCCATTTTTAGGATTCCTTTTTAATAATAAGTTGACCATTTCTGAGTATTCAATATAGTTATTTTTAAAAACTAAGTAAGTATCAAAAAAGTAAAGTTCTTTAATACTTAATCTTATTAGTAGTCCAACTACAATAGTAATTATAACCATTGCTCCAGTAATTATAGGACTGTACCCAGAATTTCTAAAATAGAAAGCAAATATTATTGTTGCTAGGATTAAACCAAATAAAGGAGCGTAAGAAGTTATTGAACTAGTTTTTACTCTATATTTAATATTTGATTTGTTTTTCCATACAGTTTTATAATGAACAGAATATAAAGAGCTTATGTAGTATCCTAGTGTCATTAAAAAAACAATTCCAAGTAATATTATTATAAATGAATTCATATGCCATCCCTCCATAATGATAAATAGTCAATGTAGAACATTATACTACTATAAATAATGTAGTCAACTATGTTAAAGGATTTGGTAAAATAGAGGTTTATAGGTCACCCCCAATGTATAGTGTTAGTTTTAGGGGTACCACAATATATAGTGAAAAATTCTTATCATAACCCGATATTTTGTGCAAATGATGATATAGTGCAATAATTAGCAAAAATAATAGAAAAACGAAGAAAGATGAAAATAGTTATAAATATCTATTAATTTAATTTCTGAAAACTATTTTTTTATAAGTTATAATAGCTTTAGTTGATTTGAAAAAATAAACATATTAAACCATAAGAGGTAATTTATTGTAAGGGGAATGTACATGGAAGTAATAAAAAGAGATGGAAGCATAGTTGAATTCAACAAACACAAGATTAGAGAGGCTATTTTAAAGGCTATGAAACATGGAAGTGGTATTTATTTACCAGATATAGCAAAATTAATAGCAAATGATGCAGAGAATTATTTTAAGGATGAAAATGAAACTCCAACAATTTATAAAATTGAATCTTATGTTTATGAAAGACTAGTGCATTATGGTCAATCAATAACAGCTAAATCATATGAGGGATATAGAGCTGTTCAATCATTTAAGAGAAATATTAATACAACAGATGAAAGTATATTAGGGTTAATTCAAAAGACAAATGAGGATGTACTAAAGGAAAATTCAAATAAGAATTCTGTAATAGCTGCAACTCAAAGAGATTTAATTGCAGGAGAAGTGTCTAAGGATATATCAAGAAGAAGATTAATTCCACCACATTTAGTGCAAGCTCATGATGAAGGTGCAATTCACTGGCATGATATGGATTATACTCTATCACCAATATTCAATTGTTGTCTTATAAATCTTGAGGACATGCTAAACAATGGTACAGTTATAAATGATAAATTAGTAGAATCACCAAAATCCTTTGGTACAGCTTGTACAGTGACTACACAAATTATTGCTCAAGTTGCATCTAACCAATATGGTGGTCAAAGTATAACAATTAAGCATTTAGCTAAGTTCTTAAGAGTTACATATGACAAGTATTATAAATTCTATATGGAAAAATATAATAATGAAGAATTAGCAATAGATTTAGCTAATGACATGAAGATGAAAGACTTGAGGGATGGAGTACAAACTATAAGATATCAGCTTTCAACTCTTCAAACAACTAACGGACAAGCGCCATTTAGTACAATTTACCTTGAAATTGAAGAAGGTAATGAATATGAAGAGGAAATGGCATTAATATGTGAAGAAATGATTAAACAAAGACTTGAAGGTATGAAGAACTATAAGGGACAAGAAATAGGTGAAGCCTTCCCTAAATTAGTATACCTTTTAGATGAGCATAACTGCCTAGAAGGTGGAAAGTATGATTACATAACTAAGCTTGCTGCGGAATGTACTGCAAAGAGATTGGTACCTGATTATCAATCAGCTAAGATTATGAGAATGAACTATGAAGGAAATACATTCCCACCAATGGGATGTAGATCTCACTTAAGTCCTTGGAAGGATTCAAATGGAGATTATAAGTGGTATGGAAGATTCAATCAAGGTGTTATAAGCCTTAACCTTCCACAAATAGGTATTATTGCAAATGGTGATATGGAGTTATTCTGGGAACTTTTAGACCAAAGATTGGCTTTATGTAAGGAAGCATTAATAACAAGACATAATATGTTATTAGGTACAGTTTCAGATGTTTCGCCAATTCACTGGCAACATGGTGCAATTGCTAGACTTGAGAAGGGTGAAGCTATAGACAAGCTTCTTAATGAAGGATATTCAACATTATCCCTTGGATATGTAGGAGTACATGAAATGGTTCAATCAATGCTAGGGGTAAGCCATACAACTCAAGAAGGAGAGAAGTTTGCACTTGAAGTTATGAACCATATGAAGGATGCATGTGATGAGTGGAAGAAGGAAACAGGATTAGGTTTTGGTTTATATGGAACACCAGCAGAAAACTTAATTTATAGATTCTGTAGATTAGATAAAGCTAGATTTGGAGAAATAAAGAACGTAACAGACAGACTTTATTATACAAACTCATATCATGTTCATGTATGTGAGGAAATAGATGCTTTCTCTAAGCTTAAGTTTGAATCTCAATTCCATGGTATTAGTTTAGGTGGTTGTATTTCATATGTTGAAGTGCCTGATTTAACAAGAAATGTAGAAGCTGTAGAAAGCCTAATTAACTTCATTTATCACAATATTCAATATGCAGAAATCAATACAAAACCTGATATATGCTATAGTTGTGGATATACAGGAGAAATTAAGTTAGATGAAAACTTAGAATGGTACTGTCCATCATGTGGTAATAGAGAAGAAAGCGAAATGCAAGTAATGAGAAGAACTTGTGGGTTAACAATATAGGCTCACGTTAAATTACCGAAACTGCGGGGACATCCTTAGAGCTTAATGCTACCAAGTAATATTAGAAATAGTATTATGGCTAAGAGTAATTGCTTAGGTATGGTAAAAAGGCATTAGGATTGGACAATCCGCAACCAAGCTCCTAAAAATATGGAGAAGGCTCAACGACTATAATGGTAATACATGTGTAATGAACATATTGTAAAGGGATAGTCTAGTCCGACCTTATATAAGGTGTTAAAGTATTGGGAAACCAACGGTGGTACGATATAGGAACAAATTTCTGGAATAAAGGAAGAACGGCTGAAATAGGAGATAGAGTACTTCATTTATAAGAAGGTGTTTTCATGAGATATGCAAAAATAAGAAAATTTGATGTAGCAAATGGACCAGATATAAGAACAACTCTCTTTGTTACAGGATGTACAAATAACTGTGAAGGATGTTTTAACAAAGATCTTCAAGATTTTAATAGTGGAGAACTTTGGACAAAAGAGATAGAAGATGAATTTTTATCCTATGTTAAAAATCCTAATATTAAGGGAGTAAATATTCTAGGTGGAGAGCCAATGGAACAAACTATGGATGATTCTTTAGTAAATCTTTTAAAAAGAGTTAAAGAAGAAACAGGGAAAGATATTTGGCTTTGGTCAGGTTATATTTATGAAAATATAATTAATGATGAAAAGAAGAGAAGAATTCTTCAACAAGTTGATGTTCTTATTGATGGACGCTTTCAGCTAGAAAATAGGGACATAAAACTAAAATATAGAGGCTCAAGTAATCAAAGAGTTATTGATGTTAAAAAGACTCTTGAAACTGGAGAAATAAGTTTAATAATAAAAGATGAATAGTTGATATTTAAAGGAGAAATTGCTTTGCAGTTTCTCCTTTAAAATTATTTAGGAGTAATCACTGTTTAGTTTTATTTTCATATAATGTTATAATGAGTAATTATAAGAAGGGATAGTATGACTCCTAATAAATTATTAAAGCTATACAATATAAGTGATAGAATACCCTTTGATAGAGAATCTAAAATAGTTGTAATTAGCGATGTTCATAGAGGAGATGGAAGCTATGCTGATTCATTAATGAGCAATAAAAATATATATGTAGCAGCTTTAAATTACTATTATAAAGAAGGATATACACTTATTGAAGCAGGAGATGGAGATGAACTATGGAAAAATAAATGTTATAGAGATATTTCTTATAATTATAGAGATGTTTTTCAAATATTAAATAAATTTAATAAACATGGAAGACTTCATATGCTTTATGGGAACCATGATGGTAAGAAAGCATCTAAAGAATATTTAGAAAAGCAAAAAAGAAAGCTTCATAAAATAGATAGGGCCTTTGGTGAAGACTTAATATATTTATTGGATAAAATTAAATTTAAAGAAAGTATAGTTTTAAGACATGAGCCAAGTAAGAAGGAGATATTCATAACCCATGGGCATCAGCTAGATTTTATGAATTATGAATTTGCACCTGTAAGCAAGTTTTTAGTAAGGCACCTTTGGAGATACATGGAAGGTATTGCAGGGTTTAAAGCTCCAACTAGTCCAGCTAATAACTATAAAAAAGGTGGTAAAGTAGATAAGAAATTAGCTGAGTGGAGCAAAGAATATAATAAATTTATTATTTGTGGACATACTCATGAAAGTAGGTTTCCTAAGTTAGGAAAAGGCTTGTATTTTAATGACGGATGTTGCGTTTTACCCTATTCTATAAGTACAATAGAAATTAGTAGTGGACTTATAGCATTAGTTAAATGGATAATAGATGTTAGAGATGATAACACCTTATACATAAGAAGAAATATTTTAGGTGGTCCAGAAAGGGTGGATGAATATCTAAAGTATGTAAAAGAGTAAAGAAAAAAGGGGAAATAGCTATGAAGTATATTGATTTACATTGTGATACAGCTGGTAGAATGTTATATGAAAATGGTGGACTAAAAAGTAATAGTTTTAAAATTGATATTGAAAAGATGAAAAAGGGCGGAGCTTTAGCTCAAGTATTTGCATTTTTTATAGATATAGGAGAAGTTAAAAATCCATTTTTAGAGTTTCAAATTATGCATAGAAATCTAGAAAAAGAGTTGGATAAAAATAAAAAGGATATAACTTTAGTTAGGAATGTAGAGGAATTATCAAAGGCTGAAAAGGATAAAAAGATAGGAGCATTTCTTTCCATAGAAGAGGGAGAAACCCTTGAAGGGAACATAGATAATATTCAAAAGGTTTATGATTATGGAGTTAGATTTATTACCTTAACATGGAATTATAAAAATAGTCTAGGATACCCTAACTATGAATTTTTATATAAGGATAAGGGACTTACACCTAAAGGTATAGAAATGGTGGAAGAGATGGAGAGATTAGGAATAGTTCCTGATGCATCACACCTTTCAGATAAGGGATTCTATGATTTGGTGAAAAAATGCAAGAAACCATTTATAGTAACACATTCAAATAGCAGAAGTATAAAAAGGCACCCAAGAAATTTAACTGACGATATGATTAAAAAGTTATCAGAAAAAGGTGGAATTATGGGAATTAACTTCTGTGCAGACTTTGTAGGTTATGAAAAAGTTACTCAAATAAAGGACTTGGTTTCACATATTAAGCACATAAAAAATGTTGGTGGAATAGATGTTATATCATTAGGTAGTGATTTTGATGGTATAGGAAATGAAGTGGAAGTTAAAGATGCTTCTGAAATGGGAAAATTAGCACAAGCCTTAGAAAAAGAAGGTTTTACAATAGATGAAATAGAAAAAATATACTATAAAAATGCATTATCATTTTTAATAGATACATTAAAGTAAGGATAGGTAAAGAAAGATGTCAAAGTTATTAGGTAAGGTAGCCATTATTACTGGTGCCTCAAGAGGAATAGGAAGAGCTATAGCTATTGAATTAGGAAAAGAGGGAGCTAGCGTTGTAATTAATTATTCTAAGGATGAAGAGGGTGCAAAGGAAACTCTAGAAGCTTTAAGGGAGCTAGGGGTAGTAGCATATGCTGTAAAGAGGGATGTTTCTTCTTTTGAAGGAGCAGAGGAGATAATTAATAAAACTTTAGAGCATTTTGGTAAAGTTGATATAGTTGTAAATAATGCAGCAAGAAGTACATTAGGATTATTTATGGATGCAACAAGGGAAGATATTGAAGGGTTAATTAGCACAAATCTTTTAGGAGCAATGTATCTTACAAAGTTAGCAATACCTCATATGCTTGGAAAAGGTGGAGCAGTTTTAAATATTTCTTCTATGTGGGGAGAAGTGGGAGCTTCCTGTGAGGTTTTATATTCTACATCAAAGGGTGGATTAAACTTATTCACAAAAGCCTTAGCAAAGGAAATGGCTCCATCTAATGTAAGAGTTAATGCTATAGCACCAGGTGTTATAGATACAAAGATGAATTCATTTTTAAGTCAAGAGGAAAGAGAAGAACTAGAAAATGAGATTCCAGTTGGAAGGTTTGGACTACCTGAAGAAATAGGAAAGACAGCAGTGTTTTTATGTTCAGATGATTCAAGTTATATTACAGGACAGATACTTAGAGTGGATGGAGGGTATATTTAAAATAACTTTGCTTAGGGCAAAGTTATCTTATTAAGAGAGAATAAAGATAATAAAGTGAAGGAAGAACTTTGCCTATGGCAAAGTTCTTTTAAGTGAGTGTTGACTAAGACGCACAATAGCAATTGTATTGATGAATATTCTAAAATGGGGGAGTATATGGAACAGAAATCGCAAAGCAATTTCTCCTCCTAATCTCTATTATCCTAATTAACCTGCTTATCTTTTTATCTATCTTTCTCTCACTGCAGCTGCAATATTATTTGAATGGTCTCCAATTCTCTCTAAGTTACTTATTAAATCAAGGAAAATTGTACTTGAGTTTGCAGAGCAAGAGTGTTCATTTAATCTTCTAATATTGTTTTCTCTAAGATCCTTTTCGTATTTATCTATGGATTCTTCTATCTTTTTAATATTTAATGCTTCTATATTATCTTCATTCTTATAGCTTTCAATAGCTAAAGTCAAAGCTTCTAAAGTTTTTTCATACATAGCTATTAATTCATTTTTCGCATCAGTACCAATAGAAATATTATTATTTATTTTATCAGTAGCCAATTCAACTATATTTTCAGCATGATCACCAATTCTTTCAATGTCATTTATAACATGGAAAGTAGCACTTAAGTTCTTACTATCTGTTACAGGTAAATCATAGGATGATAAATCTACTAAGTAGTCTGTTATTTCTCTCTCTAGATTATTTATTATTTTTTCTCTTCTATAGACTTGCTCTATATTCTTTTCATTATTATTTAAGAATGCATCCATTGCTGCTTCTATATTTTTCTTAGCTATTTCACCCATTCTTATAGTTTCTTTAAAAACTTGGGAACTTGCTACAACAGGTGTTTCAAGTAAATTCTTATCTAAATAGATAGCACCATCTTTTTCGATAATTTCATCACCTGGTAAAAGTTTATTAGCAAGTAAAACTAGGTATTTAGCTAGAGGTAATAGTACTATAGTTACAGAAATATTAAATATAGTATGTGCATTTGCAACTTGTCTAGCAACATTACCTGGATCTATACTTTCAATTAAAGAAATTAATGGAGTCATAAATGGAATGAAAATAACTACACCAATAACATTAAAGAATAAGTGAATAAGAGCTGCTTTTTTTGCAGTTCTATTAGCTCCAGCTGAAGCAAGTAAAGCTGTTACACATGTACCTATATTACAGCCTAAAATTATTGGAAGTGCTACATTCATATCTATAGAACCAGTTGTTGCTAAAGCAACTAAAATACCAGTAGTAGCAGAGGAACTTTGAACTATTGCAGTCATTCCAAGGCCAGCTAAAACACCTAAAAATCTATTATTTCCAATTATATAAATTACATTTCTAAAGGCATCTGATTGGGTGATAGGATTTAATGAAGATGACATAACTCCCATTCCCATAAATAAAATACCAAAACCTAAGGCTATAGATGAAATATCTCTAGCTCTTTTTTTCTTTAGGGCTAATAAACCAATAGCACCAAGGCCTATAAATATTGGTGCTATTTTATCTAAATCTAAGGAAACCATTTGAGCTGTAATGGTTGTCCCAATGTTAGCACCCATTATAACACCAGCAGCTTGCATTAATGTCATTAGTCCAGCATTTACAAAACTAACAACCATAACTGTAGTAGCACTAGAACTTTGGATAACTGCTGTTACAATAGTACCTACAAGTACTCCTATATATTTATTGCTAGTAACTCTTTCTAATATACTTTTTAGTTTTTCTCCTGCGGCATTTTCTAAGCCATCTCCCATAAGTTTCATTCCAAAAAGGAATAAACCTAAACCACCAAATACTTCAATGAAAATGTTAAATGTGTCCAAAATTTTCGCTCCTTCGAATATATAATTTTTACATAAATTTAATGTACAATACTATTTTATAATTAAAAGTTAACAATTCTAAGAGCTTTAACCTATATTTAACAATACGTATAATAAAAAGTTACAAAAATTATGTCAAATAATACGGAATAAAAAAAGATACTACCTGGGAGAGTAGTATCTTTATGATATAGGGTTCTTGGGGAGTTGTGACGTTGTGTAAACTTCCATATCTGCTAGGAATAATCTTACAATACAAGTATATATAACTAAGTTACATAAATCAACAGAATATGCTTAAGTTAGGACCTTTTTCCCTAAAATAGGGACTAAGTTACTATTTACCTATTCTTCAGGTGGATTTTCTACAGGTAATAGAAATTTAAATTCTACAGCATTTTCAATATTATTTAAAGAGTAATTAAAGTTGTGAATATCTAGTATGTTTTTTACTATAGACAAGCCAAGACCTGTGCTATTTTTATTTCTACTACGAGCCTTATCTATTCTATAAAACTTATTGAAAAGTTTATCTATATCATTTTTATCTATTTGAATACCATAGTTTATTACAGATATTTCATAAAAACTATCTTTCATGGAGATAGATACAACAATATCATTATTTTCAGGAGTATATTTTATTGCATTAGTTATAAGGTTTGTTAAAACCTGTTCCATCTTAAATCTATCTGCCTTTACATATGAGAAGTCAGTCTTTTCATCAAAAGTTATTCTTAATCCATTTTCATTTGCTTCAATAGTAAATTTATTTACTAAGTTTTTAATTAATCTATTAATATTAAAAATTTCTAAGTTTGGTTTTATAACACCTGATTCAAGTCTAGATATTTCAAGCATATTTGTGACTAGAATGCTCATTTTTTTTGATTCATCAATTATTGTCTCCAGGTATTCTAGGGCGTTATCTCCAGAAACAATACCATCTTTAAGACCTTCAGCATATCCTTCTATTATACCTATTGGAGTTTTTAATTCATGGCTAACAGAGTCAACAAAGTCTTTTCTCATAATCTCTAGATTTCTTTCTTTTTCTATATCTTCTTCAAGTTTCTTATTCTTTTCTTTTAAGTCTTGAAGGGCTCCATCTAAATTGCTTGATAAAAAGTTTAAAGTACTAGCAAGATTTCCAATTTCATCTTCTCTGTCAATTTTACATTTTTCATTAAAGTTCATTTGGGACATCTTTTTAGCAACATTATTAATTTTTATAAGTGGTTTAGATATAAGATTAGTGTATACAGTAGAAAGTAATATTGATATAAATATGAAACCTATAAATATGTAAGAATAAAATTCCCTTATAACATCAGAAGCTTCTTGAATAGGTTGAATGGATGTAACTGAAATTAATATTGAATCATTAGTAGAATATAAACTCATAGGAGCCAAAACACCAATTTTCGTACTGTTACTATTAGGATCTATAAAATCTATGGTTTGAGGTTTTCCTGATGCAATAATCTCTTTTCTTAAATTATTATTTTTCAATAGTTGTTTTAGTGTTCTAACATAGGCTGTATCTTCACTGTAGGAATCAGAGATATAAAGTGTATCTCCAGTAATGGAAGAGAAAATACCTATTCTTGAATTTGTTTCACTTTCTAATATAATTAATGCTTTGCCAATGCTATTATAATCTTGAGTTTGATTAGCATATAAGGAAGTAAACCTATTAATATCTTTAACTAAATTATTCTTTTTCTTTAATTCATAAAAGCTTTGAAAAAAGAAGGTTTGAAATATAAATATAACAATCATTAACCCAAGTAAAAGGCTAAGAGTAATGATGAATATTTTTTTTGATAAGTTATTCTTCATTATTTCACCTCAAATTTATATCCGCTACCTCTAACAGTAACTATATAGTTAGCTTTATCTCCTAATTTTTCTCTTAATCTTTTAACATTGGTATCTACTGTTCTAATATCCCCATAGTAATCTATTCCCCAAACATTATCTAATATATTATCTCTACTTAAAGCAATACCTTCATTAGAGGCCAAATATATAAGAAGTTCATATTCTTTTGGGGATAATGAAAGTATATTTTCATCTATTTTTACTTCTCTGGAAAGTTTATTTATTACTAACCCATTAAAGTTTTGGGTACTTGAATCTATTTTTTCACTAGTCCTTTTTAACAAAGCCTTTACCTTTGCAACTAAAACCTTAGGACTAAAAGGTTTTGTAATATAATCGTCAGCTCCAAAATCATATCCTTGAAGTTTATCTTCTTCTTGCCCCTTAGCAGTAAGTAAAATAACAGGAATTGTTGATACTTCTCGTATTTTTTCTAATACAGTTAATCCATCCATTACAGGCATCATTATATCTAAAATTATAAGGTCGATTTTATTACTTTTAAAGATTTCTAAAGCTTCTTTACCGTTTTCAGCTTCATATACTAAAAAGTCTTCCTTTTGGAAATAATCTCTTAATAGAAACCTTATTCTTATTTCATCTTCAACAATTAAAATATTTTTTCTCATAGTATAAAAACTCCTTTCATTATTGTTTGTATAAGAAGTTAAAGTTATTATAATATACCTTATGTACATTATATAGAAAATTCCGAGGATATAAAATAGAATAATGTAATTATATATTGTAAAGTTAGGTAAAAAAGCTTATATTATATAGATACAATGATTGATAAGGAGATAATTGATGCTTAAGCTGAATTTTGATGTGAAAAAACACTATTTAGATAATGGTTTGGAAATATTAACTATAAAGAAAGATACTCAAATAGCTTCTATAAATTTAGGAGTTAAAGTGGGTGCAATATATGAGTCCTTAGAAGAAAAGGGAATAAGTCATTTTATTGAGCATATGCTTTTTAAGGGGACAAATAAAAGAAATAATGAAGAGCTTAATGATGAGCTTGAATCTTTAGGCGGAGAATATAATGCATATACAGATTATAATTCTACAGTATATACAATAAGTTGCTTAAGTGAAGAATTAGAGAATGCTTGTATATTATTAGGAGATATGATTACTTCATCTAATTTTCCAGAAGAAGAGATAGAGAGGGAAAGAGGAGTAATTCTCGCAGAAATGAGAACAAGCAAGGATGATATAGAGGATTTAAGTTTTAAAAGAGTAAATGAAGTGGCTTTTAATAGTAGTCCATTAAGATATGATGTTACAGGATTAGAAGAAGTTGTTAAAGGATTAAAAAGGGATGATATTAAAAGGTTTTATAATAAGTATTACACTCCTAAAAACAGCTTAATAACAATGGTATCATCTATGGAACATGAAGATGCTAAAGAGTTAATTAGTAGAGAATTTTCTAATTGGCAAGGGGCAGAGGAAGTAGAACATCCTGTAATTTGTGAAGATAATATTCCACTAAAGAAAGTAAGCTATAAAAACGATATGGAGCAAAGTACTATAGTTTATTTATATACATTTTATCATTTAGATAAGAATGATGAGTTAGCACTTAGAATACTAAATCACAGATTAGGTGAAAGCTCTAATTCATTGCTTTTTAGAGAGGTAAGAGAAAAAAAAGGACTTGCTTATGATATCTATACACATTTAGATATGACAAAGAACGTTAAGACTTTATATGTATACACTGCAGTTTCTGATGAAGATGTGGAAGAGGCTATAAGAGCAATTGATGAAACATTAAATAATGTAGTTAATGGAAATATAGAAATAGGTAATAAGGACTTAGCTATAATGAAAAAGGTCCATAAAACTGCAGTAATATCAACTTTAGAGGACTCTGCTGAACTTTGTAACTATATACTACATCAGGAACTTGAAGATGAAGATATTTATGAGTTTGTTAAGGATATGGAAGGTTTAAATAATTTAAATAAGGATAAAATTTATAAAGTATCAAAGTTGGTACTAAAAGATCCTACAATTCATATTTTAACATCTCCAAAGGAGTAGATTATAAATGAGCAAAATAACTAAGATAGAAGCTCAAAAAAGAACAAAAGATAGGGTTAATATTTATATTGATGAAGTCTATGCCTTTTCTGTAAGTGCAGAACTTGTATATAGAGAGGGATTAAGGAAAGACTTAGTAATAAATGAAGAAAAGCTAAAAGAAGTAGTTAAAGAGGACAATATAATAAAGTGTAAGAATACAGCTTTAAGAATAGTAGAAAGAAGCTATAAAACTGAAAAAGAAATTAAAGAAAAGCTTTTTGAAAAAGGTTATGAAAAAGATGAGATAGATAAAACCTTAGAGTTTTTAAGTGAATACAAGTTTATAAATGATGAAGCTTATACAAAGATGTACGTTAAGGATAGGTCTAAAACCCAAGGTAGAGGGAAAATAAAATATGCCCTTATGAAAAAAGGAGTAGACCAAGAGGATATAGAAAGTGCATTAGAAACAATAGATAAAGATGAAGAAAAAGAAGCAGCACTAGAGTTGGCTAGAAAAAGGTACCTAGCAATTTCTAAAAGAGAAAGTGATAAATATAAGATTTGGAATAAACTATGTAGATTTTTAGTAGGTAGGGGGTATGACTATTCTTTGGTAAAAGAGGTAGTTAAGGAAGTTGTCAATGTAGAAGAATTAGAGTAAGGGTGATCTTATGGATTTATTTAACTTAGATATTCAACAGCTAGTCTGTTTGGGTATAATTATTTTTTCTATAATTACTTGTGTTAGAAAAGTAGTATATAGTAGAGATCTAAACGAAGCAGTAGACCCAATTTTATCAGGGTGTTCAACTATAGTTACATTTTTCATAATTCTTTCTTATTATGAAAAGTTTGATATTATGGTTGGTAACTTATTAGCTCAAGTATTTCAAAATTCAATAAGAGATAATGGAATAGTTCATGTTATTTTATTGGTGGGAATATTTGCTGTGGTTAAGTTTATTATATATTCAGTACTTAAATTGGTTCATTCATTTTCACTAAATTCTGCTTTAAACAAACTAAGACACAATAGCCCTTTTCTTATAATTTTTTCTATTATATTTGGATTTATAAGGGGAATTATTTTTATTGTTTTAATATGTATTCCCTTAGTTTTATATAATAATTTAGTAAGTTCAAGCTATAGAGTAGGCATATTAGATGGACTTAAGCCTTATGATAAACTAGAGGAAATGGTAGATAGTAAAAAGGTTCAAGTTATTTCAAATGGACTAAAGGAGAATATATCTAGCAATAAAATTATTTATTATAATGGTATTACCTTAGATGAAGGGGTTAAATCTAATGCAAGCATAGATAATAAAGCAAAAGCATTAGTTTCTAGAGATACTAGTGATAGAGGAAAAGCTAGAAGTATTTATAGATGGGTTGGAAGCAATGTGATTTATGATGATGAAAAGGCAGATTCTATAATGGAAAATACATCATCCTTTGAAAGTGGAGCAATACCAACTTTTAGAGATAAAAGAGGAATTTGTTTTGATTATGCTTGTCTTTATACAGCTATGTGTAATGCTATAGGATTAAAAAATAGAATTATTGTAGGTGATGCTTACAATGGAAGTGAGTTTGTAAGTCATGCATGGAATCAGGTATATCTTGAAGATGAAGGCAAGTGGATAAATGTAGATCCAACTTTTTATATTTCAGGTAATTATTTTGATTCATCAAACTTTGAGGAAACACACAGAACTAAAAATATAGCAGGAGAATTTTAAAGGAGCTAAAGTTATTTGGCTCCTTTTTTAAGGTATATGAAATTAGATATAGCCAAGATATTTTTTAAGAATATTGGAGCAAAATGGATTTTTTATATGGTTATAACTAAAATATAAAAAGAAAAGACCGAAATTGATTTCGGTCTTCTACATATAAGAATGTGAAATGTTATTTACTTATTTCTGATTTTAGATGTTATTAGTTTAATTGCTTTTTCACAGTCATCATCATCATTATTTAATGCCCAAGCCATATTAAAGTTAACTAAAGCTTTATTAGAATCCTCTTTCATGGCATAGCAATACCCTAAGTTAAAGTAATACTTGCTATCTTTTTGAAGAGACAGAGCATTTTGTATCATGGTAATAGCATTGTCATAATCTTTAAGTTTAATGAAGCAAACACCAGCATTATAGTAGGAGCAAGCTTCATTTTCTTTTTTAGAAACAGCTCTTTTATAACAATCTATAGCTCTTAAATAATCTTGAGAATTGTAAAGTTTATTACCTTCGCTAAAAAAATTCATAGTTTCCTCCATAAGTATAAAATATAAGTTCATTATGATTATAGACATTGGCAATATAATATATACATATTTTTCTATGAATATTCATAATATAAATAAATAATTACAATAGTAAACAAATGTTACAAATCTTTAAATCATTCTTAAATTTTCGGTGCTTTTCTTGAAATAAGTTTCAAGGAGTCTATAATATAGTTTGGGGCAAAATTTACTAAAGTAGGTGTATTTATGAAAAAATATAATATGGGGCTAGATGTGGGGTCGACTACAGTAAAATTAATAGTATTAGATGGTAATGAGAATATTGTTTACAGTGAATACAGAAGGCATTTTTCTGATATTAGAAGCACAATAATTAATTTAATAAAAGAGGCTTATGATGTTGTTGGAGAGTGCAAAATTACAGTAGGTGTAACAGGTTCTGGAGGGCTTTCTGTATCAAAGTGGTTAGATGTAGACTTTATTCAAGAGGTAATAGCGTGTACTAAAACAGTAGAAGAAGTTATACCAGAAACAGATGTGGCAATTGAATTAGGTGGAGAAGATGCCAAAATTACATATTTTAAAGGCGGAATAGAACAGAGAATGAATGGTACTTGTGCAGGTGGTACAGGTGCGTTTATAGACCAAATGGCAACTCTATTAAACACTGATGCAATGGGGTTAAATGAATTATCAAAGGGACATAGTGTTATATACCCAATAGCTTCTAGATGTGGAGTTTTTGCTAAAACTGATGTGCAACCATTAATTAATGAAGGAGCTAAAGCAGAGGACATAGCTGCATCAATACTTCAAGCTGTTGTTAATCAAACTATTAGTGGACTAGCTTGTGGAAAGCCTATAAAGGGAAATGTAGCATTTTTAGGAGGGCCATTATACTTTTTATCTGAATTAAGAGAAAGATTTATTGAAACTTTAGGTTTAAAGGATGATGAAGTGATTTTTCCTGAAAACCCTCAGCTTTTTGTTGCTATAGGCGCTGCACTTTTATCAAGAAATAAAGAATTTATTAGCTTTAAAGAATTACATAAGAAAGTTGAAAATATATCAAATATAAATGAAGAGGAAGTAGATAGATTATCACCATTATTTAAATTACAAAGTGATTATGATGAATTTGAAAAGAGACACTCTAAATCAAAAGCAAAAAGAGGAAAACTAGAGGATTGTAGAGGTGGTGTATTCTTAGGTATAGATGCAGGATCTACTACAACAAAAGTGGTGTTAATTAATAAAGATGGAGAAATTGTTTATGATTTTTATGGTGGTAATGGAGGAAATCCTTTAAAGAAGGTTATAGAGATATTAAAAGACCTATATTCTAAGTTGCCACAAGGAGTAGAAATTATTAACTCAGCAGTAACAGGATACGGTGAAGCTTTGATTAAAGCTGCATTACATATAGATATAGGAGAAATTGAAACAATTGCACATTATAAGGCAGCAGATTACTTCTTGCCTGGAGTTGACTTTATACTAGACATTGGTGGACAAGATATGAAGTGTCTTAGAATAAAAAATGGAGTTATAGACTCAATTTTACTTAACGAAGCATGTTCGTCAGGATGTGGGTCCTTTATTGAAACCTTTGGTAAATCACTAAATATGAGGGTGGAGGATTTTGCTAAGGAAGCAATTAAGTCAAAATCACCAGTTGATTTAGGATCAAGGTGTACTGTGTTTATGAATTCCAGAGTTAAACAAGCCCAAAAAGAGGGGGCAGAAATAGCAGATATTTCAGCCGGACTTTCATATTCAGTAATAAAAAATGCATTGTTTAAGGTTATTAAAATACGTGATGAAAAAGAAATGGGAGAAAAGATAATAGTTCAAGGTGGTACATTCTATAATGATGCCGTTCTTAGAAGTTTTGAACTTATATCTGGAAGAGAAGCAGTAAGACCAGATATAGCTGGGCTTATGGGAGCTTTTGGAGCAGCTATTATCTCTAAGGAAAGATATGTAGAAGGAGAAAAGTCTACTATTCTTTCAAAGGAAAAGGTTGATAGCTTCCAAATGACTTCTGATTTTAGGAGATGTGGTCGCTGTGGAAATAACTGTCTTTTAACAATTAATAAATTCTCTACAGATGAAGAATTTATTTCTGGAAACAGATGTGAAAAAGGATTAGGAATAGATAAGATAAAAGAAGAAGTTCCTAATATGTACAAGTATAAATTTAAAAGAACCTTTAATTATATTCCATTAAAGAAAGATGAAGCCAAAAGGGGGACTTTAGGATTACCAAGAGTTCTTAATATGTATGAAAACTACCCATTTTGGTTTACACTTTTAACTAATTTAGGATTTAGAGTAGAGCTTTCTCCAGTTTCAAGTAAGAGTATATACGAGCTTGGAATAGAAACAATACCATCTGAGTCTGCTTGTTATCCAGCAAAAATTGCTCATGGACACATTATGGCATTAATAAATAGGGGGATAAAAAATATATTCTACCCATGTATTCCTTACGAGAGAATAGAGTTTAAGGATGCAAATAATCACTATAATTGTCCAATGGTAACATCATATCCAGAAGTGATAAGAAATAATATGGATGTGTTAAAAGAGAAGAATATTAAATTTATTCAACCATTTTTAAATTTAGAAGAAAAAGATGTATTGTCAGAAAGAATAGTTGAAGAATTTAAGGACTTTAATGTAACTATAGATGAAGCAAGAAAGGCAGTTGAAGAGGCCTATAAAGAGAGAGAAAACTTTGATAATGATATAAGAAATAAAGCTAAAGAAGTATTAGAATATTTAAAGGAAACTGGAAAGAAGGGTATAGTTTTAGCAGGAAGACCATACCATATTGACCCAGAAATTAATCATGGAATACCTGATATAATTAACTCCTTTGATATGGCTGTATTAACAGAGGATAGTGTGGCACATTTAGGAGAATTAGATTCGCCTTTAAGGGTTGTTGATCAGTGGATGTATCATTCAAGATTATATAGGGCTGCGAGTTTTGTAGCTAAGAATGATTCCTTAGAATTAATTCAACTTAATTCTTTTGGATGTGGTCTTGATGCAGTTACAACAGATCAAGTTTCAGAAATTCTTTCTTCTAAAGGAAAGATATATACATGCTTAAAAATTGATGAAGGTAACAATTTAGGAGCTGCTAAAATAAGAATAAGATCTTTAAAGGCTGCTATGGAAGAAAGAGAAAGAAATGGATATGTGCCTGTAGAGGAAAAAATAGAGTTTAGAAATCCTACATTTACAAAAGAAATGAGGGGAAAACATACTATTATTGCTCCTCAAATGTCTCCAATTCATTTTGATATAATAGAACAGGCAGTAAGGTCATGTGGTTACAATTTAGAAGTGCTTCCGGCTATAGATAGTGAGGCTGTAGAAGAAGGATTAAAGTATGTTAATAATGATGCTTGTTATCCATCAATAATAGTTGTAGGACAAATAATACATGGTTTAAAATCAGGTAAATATGATGTTAATAATACCTCTGTAATTATTACTCAAACAGGGGGTGGATGCAGAGCAACAAATTATGTTGGGTTCTTAAAGAAAGCATTAAAGGAAGCAGGATTTCCACAAGTACCTATATTATCTTTAAATGCTGTAGGGCTTGAAAAACAACCAGGGTTTAAAATTACTCTACCTTTAATTAATAGAGCTATTATGGGGCTGGTTTATGGGGATTTATTCATGAGAGTTTTATATGCTACAAGACCTTATGAAAAAGTAAAGGGATCTGCTAATGCTTTATATAAAAAGTGGAATGAAATAGCTAAAGAAAATGTTAAGAATGGTAGCAAGAGAACATTTAATAAAAATATAAAACAAATAGTTAAAGAATTTGATGAGTTAGAGTTATTAAATATAAAGAAGCCTAAGGTTGGTTTAGTAGGAGAAATTCTTGTTAAATTCCATCCAACAGCTAATAATAATGTTGTTGATATAATTGAAGAAAACGGTGCTGAAGCAGTAATGCCAGATTTAATGGACTTCTTCTTCTACACAGCATATGATGAGGACTTTAAGTATAAATGTCTTGGTGAAAGTAAGGTTAAGAGAAATATATATATGATGGTCATAGAGTTCTTAGAAAGCTATAGAAAAACTATGAAGAAGGCTTTAAATGACTCTAAGAGATTCCATGCTCCAGCTCATATTAAAGATTTAGGAAAAATGGCATCACAAATACTTTCTTTAGGAAATCAAACTGGTGAAGGATGGTTCTTAACAGGAGAGATGATAGAACTTATTGAAAGTGGTACGTCTAATATAATTTGTATGCAACCATTTGCTTGCTTACCAAATCACGTAACAGGTAAAGGAATGATAAAGGCACTTAAGGAAAAATATCCTGAATCCAATATAGTAGCAGTAGATTATGATCCAGGAGCTTCAGAGGTGAATCAATTAAATAGAATTAAGTTAATGCTTTCTGTAGCATTTAAGAAGCTTGAAGGTGAGATGTTTATAGATTTACCAGCACATAAAGAGGCTAGTATAACAGAAGAGACTTTAATAACAATAGAATAAAATGAAAAAGGGATAGATGCATATCTAATCCCTTTTTGTATGTAAAAAAACAGGATGTTTTTAATAAAAAACAAATTACTAATATGTTTAGTTTGTAACTAAAGTAATATAGTAGGTTTAATTTTTTATAATATGTAGTATTTTTAAATAAGTATCACTAATAAAATTAATAGAAGTACAAAGGGGGATTTATGATGAAGAAACATTATTTGGGTGTAGATATAGGTGGAACTTTCATAAAGTATGCTAAGGTAGATGAAGAGTTTAACATTATTAATAAGTGGAAGGTAAAGTCTGTTGAGTTTGCTGATAAGGATGGATTTTATGATTATCTTTGCTCCAATATGGGAGATTTACATGAAGTTGAAAGTATTGGAATAAGTGCACCAGGCCTTATAGATAAAGAGTCTAATGTGAAATCTTATGCAGCACCTAATGTTCGCATTATGTATGGCACCAATATTAACAATGAAGTTAATAAAAGAACAGGAAAAATTGTGGCATCAATAAATGATGCAAAGTCAGCAGGGCTTTGTGAATTCAAAATAGGTAATGCTAAAGGAAGTAGTTCATCCGCATTTCTTATTATAGGGACAGGTACTGGTGGGTGTGTATGTGATAGTAATGGAGTTGTTTTTGGAAAAGATTCTTTTGCAGGAGAATTTCATCACTTAGCATTCATGAACTTAAAAACTAAACAAATAGATAGATTAGGTGATTATGCCTCAATAACTGCTCTAGTTTCAATATATAATTCAAAAGTAGATGATAAAGACAAAGTCGAGTTTGGAAGTGAAGTTACTTTTAGATATAAGAATGGTGAGGAGAAGGCAATTGAATCAGTTGAAGATTGGATGAATAATATAATTGTTCAGTTAATTACAATGACAACCTTTTACAATCCAGAGGTAATATGTATAGGTGGAGGCATCTCTGAGGAGGATTGGTTTATTAATTTATTAAAAGAGAAATACAAGGAAAAATGTATTGAGTTTTTATGTTCGGATGTTATTACTACTGATATAAGAGCATGCAAATATAATAATGATGCTAATATATTTGGAGCAATAATAAATGTTAAATCTTAATTTTGTATAAAAAACTAGTATATTAAGCAGAAGTTAGTTATAATGTTTTTGTAAACGATTAATGACGAATGGGGTTGACAGTAATATGTTTAATTATGAGGTTATACAAAGTTTAAATGAGTTAGAGCTTTCATTATATAGCTATATAATGATGAATAGAAAAAAAGTTATGTATATGAGAATTAGGGAATTAGCAGATGAAGCTCATGTATCAACAACTACTATTCTAAGATTTTGCAAGAAACTAAAATGTGAAGGATTTTCAGAGTTTAAAGTTAGATTTAAAATGTATATAGAAGAAGAAAATATAAAAAAAGTAAGTGATGATGCATCAGAGATAGTAAACTTTCTTAAGGGCATAGATAATAGTGATTTAGATTACAAATTGGACAGACTATGTAATATGGTTAAAAACGCCAATACAGTGATTTTTGTTGGAATAGGCTCTTCGGGAATATTGTGTAAGTATGCAGCTAGGTATCTTTCTTCCATAGGAAAATTTGCAGTACATATAGATGACCCATTTTTCCCTACAAATTTTAGATATTACTCTACTAATGCTTTAGTTATAGCACTATCAGTTTGTGGAGAGACTCCAACTATTATTGATCATGTTACTAGATTAAAAAAGGAAGGCTGCACAGTTGCTAGTATTACCAATACAGAGAATTGCACCCTTGCCAAAATGTCGGACTTAAACCTTTCATATTATGTTCAACAAGTAAAGGTAGGGGACAGTGATATTACAACACAGTTACCGGTATTATATATAATAGAGAGAATAGGTAAAAAATTATATAATGAATATAGAATTTAAAGTAATAAGACTCCTTACATGAACTATTATGTAAGGAGTCTTATTTTTTAATGTCTAGGAAAGTATAAAATTTCAATTGACTATAACTCAAAGGTATTATTATAAATTCATATTAAAAAAATATAAAATCAAGGATAGTAATTTTATAATTTCCTTACCTTTAGTACGCGTGGGATGGATATTTGTTTCCATGTGACTTGGAGCTTGCGACGGAACAAGGGAAATAAATATCCACTCCACCTTTTTTATTAAAAATACAGATAAATAAAAAAACAAGATGTTACTTTTGGGTATCAATTTATTAAAGAGTAGGACATGTTTTTTAAGGACCTAATTGGGTTACAAAGAGTCTTTAGAGGGGGTATAATAAGCTTGTAAGGCAGAATGAAAGGAGTTGATATAATGATATATACTAAATTGGATGCTTTCAGAGATGATTTTTTGTGGGGATCAGCATCAGCTGCTTATCAAGTAGAAGGAGCTTGGAATGATGGGGGCAAAGGAGAAAGTATATGGGATATATATACTAAAATTCCTGGTGCAACGTTTAAGGGAACTAATGGAGATATAGCAGTAGACCACTATAACAGATATAAAGAGGATGTAGCATTAATGGCTGAAATGGGGTTAAAAGCATATCGATTTTCAATATCATGGAGTCGTATATACCCAGAAGGAAGAGGAGAAGTAAATGAAGAGGGCTTAAAGTTTTACGATGACTTAATTGATGAATTATTGAAAAACAATATAAAACCAATCATAACAATATATCATTGGGATTTACCTCAAGCACTTCAAGATTTATATGGAGGATGGGAGTCTAAGAATATCATAGAAGATTTTAATAATTATTGTATAACTTTATATAAGAGATATGGAGATAGGGTAAAATATTGGGTAACTTTAAATGAACAGAATGTGTTTATAGGATTAGGTTATAAAGAAGGTTTGCACCCACCTGGTGTAAAGGATATCAAAAGAATGTTACAAGCTAATCATATAGCTAATCTTGCAAATGCAAAGGCTATAGAGTCATTTAGGTTATTTGTACCTAATGGTATGATAGGGCCAAGCTTTGCTTTCTCACCTACATATCCATATAGTTGTAATCCAGAAGATATATTAGCAGCTGAGGATGCTGAGGACATAAATTGTAGTTGGTGGTTAGATGTTTATTGTAAAGGGACTTATCCATCATTTACACTTAAAAATTATGAAAAGCTAGGAATCGCTCCTGTTATTGAAGATGAGGAGTTAGAACTTTTAGAAAAGGGTAAGGCAGACTTTATAGGAATAAATTATTACAGAACATCTACAGTTGCAATGAATCCCCTAGATGGAGTGACTAGAAATTATAGAATGAATAATTCAGGTGAAAAAGGAACTCAAGAAGAGGGAGGAATACCAGGAGTATATAAAAATAAAAAAAATCCACATCTTGATAGTACAAATTGGGATTGGGAAATTGATTCTACAGGGTTAAGAATAGGATTAAGAAGATTAACAAGTAAATATGGATTACCAATCTTAATTACTGAAAATGGCCTTGGAGAGTTTGACAAGCTTCAAGAGGGTGATGTAATAAATGATGATTATAGAATAAAGTATTTAAAAAATCATGTAAAAGCTTGTAAAGAAGCAGTTACTGATGGAGTAGAACTTTTGGGATATTGTACTTGGTCATTTACAGATTTATTAAGTTGGCTAAATGGATATCAAAAGAGATATGGTTTTGTTTATGTAAATAGAGATGAAAATGATGTAAAGGATTTAAGAAGAATTAAGAAGAAAAGCTTTTATTGGTATAAGGATGTAATAAAAAGTAATGGTGAAGACATTTAAATAAATCTAAATTGAAACTTTTAAAATTAAGGAGTGAGTTTTTATGAAAAAAATATTATTAGTATGTGCAGCAGGAATGTCAACAAGTTTATTAGTTAATAAAATGAAAGAATCTGCAATAGAACAAGGAATAGAAATAGATATAGAAGCATTACCTGTATCAGAATGTTCAACAGTAGTAGATAGTGTTGATATTGTATTATTAGGGCCTCAAGTACGTTTCCAAAAGCCACAAGTAGACGCTTTAGTTGCAGGAAGGATTCCAGTAGAAGTAATAGACATGAGGTTATATGGAACAATGAATGGAAAGGCAATATTAGAGAGTGCATTGGCTAAGATTTCTTAATCTTAGCTTAATGATATAAATAATATTTAAGGAGGAAAAGAAATGAGTTTTATGGACAAGTTTCAAGTAGGAATTGAAAAAGCTCTTGTACCAATTGCTACAAAACTAAATGCACAAAGACATATTTGTGCGGTAAGAGATGCATTTATTTTAACATTCCCTCTTACAATGGCAGGATCCCTAATGATATTACTTAATTTTGTTTTGTTATCACCAGATGGATTTATTGCTAAGATATTTAAGCTAGGAGAAATATTTCCTAATTTAGCTGATTATCAAGCAATATTTAGTCCAGTATTAAAGGGGTCAGTAGACATACTAGCAATATTAATTGTATTTCTAGTAGCTAGAAACCTTGCAAGAATAATGAAAGCTGATGATTTATTGACAGGATTAACAGCTATATCAGTATTCTTTATAATCTACCCAGACTATGTTGCTGTAGAAGGCGCTAACCACTTAGCAACAAAATATATGGGTGCGCAAGGTTTATTCGTAGCTATTATAGTAGGTTTACTTGTTGGTGAGTTAATGTCTAGATTATCAAAAACAAGCAAATTAGAAATTAAAATGCCACCACAAGTTCCACCAGCAGTAGCAAGAACTTTTAAAGTTTTACTACCTATTATGATTGTAACAATTTCTTTCGCTATTATCAACTTTATTGTTATTAAAATTGCCCCAGGTGGATTACACGAAATTGTATACAATGTTGTTCAAGGACCTTTAACTAAACTTGGAAATAATGTTGGTTCAGTTGTTGTATTTGCTTTAGTTTCACAATTACTATGGGTTATGGGAATTCATGGCCCAAACACTATTGCAGCGGTTAGAGATACTATGTTTGCAGAAGCAAATAATGCAAACTTAGCATATGTTGCACAAAATGGTACTGCATGGGGAGCTCCATTTCCAGTAACTTGGGGAGGAATGAATGATGCTTTTGCAAACTATGGAGGATCAGGATGTACTTTAGGTTTAATTATAGCCATATTTTTATTTAGTAAGGCACAAGACCAAAGAGGTATTGCAAAATTATCTTTAGCTCCAGGATTATTTAATATAAATGAATCTATAATCTTTGGGTTACCAATAGTATTAAATCCGATATATATAATTCCATTTATTATTACTCCAGTTGTAAACATATTACTGGGTTATATGTTTGTGGTGGTACTGGAAATAATGCCACCGGTAGCATATGGGGTGCCTTGGACAACACCAGGACCATTAATACCATTCTTAGGAACAGGTGGTTCAGATGTAATGTCACTTGTATGTGGCTTTATATGTTTAGCTGTTAGTGTTTTAATTTATGCTCCATTCGTTATAGCTGCTAGTAAATCTGCTCAAAAGCAAGCTGAAGCAGAGGGGAATTTAGAATCCCAAATGGCAAACGTATAGAGAAGAAGTAGGAGAAGAGTAATGGAAGGGTTAGAACTTATATCATTTGAAATAATAAGTAATGTAGGAATGTCAAAGTCATTATCTATAGAGGCAATTAGAGAAGCTAGAAAAGGCAATTATGAGATGGCTGATGAAAATTTGAAAAGAGCTAATCAGTATTTAACTGATGGTCATCACGCACATGCATCATTAATTCAGCAAGAAGCAGCAGGAGAAAAGGTGGATTTTTCACTAATACTAATGCATGCAGAGGATCAAATGATGAGTGCAGAAATCATAAAAAGTTTAGTAGAAGAAATGATAGAGATGTATAAGGATTTAAAGAAAGCTTAATTAAAAGGGTAGCCTGGTTTATAACATTAGGCTACCTGTTATTTTAGTAGAAAGTATGGAGGATATATATGAATTATAAATTTAATGAAGGATTTTATTGGGGAACTGCTATTTCAGCACTTCAAACAGAAGGAACCCATGAAGGTGATGGGAAAAGTGATACTACTTTTGATGTGTGGTTTAAGAAGGAACCTGAAAGATTTTTTGGTGGCGAGGGAAATAAAGTAGCGGTAGATTTTTATCATATGTATGATGAAGATATAAAGATGATGAAAAAAATGAATCATAACTCCTTTAGGTTTTCTATAGCATGGTCAAGGTTAATACCAAATGGAGATGGAATAGTTAATGAAAAAGCAGTTAAGTATTATAATGATTTAATTAATAAGCTATTAGATAATGGAATAGAACCTTTTGTTTGTTTGTTTCATTTTGATATGCCTTGGATTATGCAAGAAAAAGGTGGCTGGGAGTCATTAGATGTTGTTGATAAATATAAAGAATATGCAGAAATTGCTTTTAGATTATTTGGGGATAGAGTAAAGAAGTGGTTTACTCATAATGAACCTATAGTACCCATAGAAGGTTCATATATTTATGGATTTCATTATCCAATAATAAAGGATTTAAAAAGAGGTGTAAAAGCTACATACTATACTATACTGTCTAGTGCAAAAGCTGTAGAAGTATTCAAAAGACTTAGAAAAGATGGGGTTTTAAGAAGTGATAGTACTATTGGGACCATATTAAGTATGTCACCAGTATATCCTAGAGATTATAATAATAAGGAAGATGTTAAGGCATCAGAGATTTGCAAACTATTTTTTACAAATAGCTTCCTTGATCCTATGGTAAAGGGAGAATTCAATAGGGAATTAGTAGAAGTATTAAAAAAATATAATTTATTAGAAGAGTTTTATACACAAGAAGAATTAGAGTTAATAAAAAATAACACCATAGAAACTTTAGGATTCAATTACTATTTTCCAAGAAGGGTAAAGGCTAAAGAACATATAAGTGGAGGAAAAGTAGAAAGTCCTGAATATTTCTTTGAACATTACGAAATGCCTAATAGAATCTTTAACAAGGATAGGGGATGGGAAATTTATCCTGAGGGTATTTATGATATTTTAATAATGTTAAGGGATGAATATGATAATATTCCAGTATATATTTCAGAAAATGGAATTGGAAGATATAAAGGTGATATTGAGGATATGGATGATGCAGGTTTTATTCATGATGATGCTAGAATTGAATTTGTAAAGGAACATTTAAAGTGGATTTGGAGGGCTCAAAATGAAGGCTCTAATGTTTTTGGATATCACATGTGGTCACTTATGGATAATTGGTCTATGTCTAATGCTTTCAAGAATAAGTATGGATTTGTACATGTAGACAGGGAAAATGGATTAAAGAGATCATTGAAAAAAAGTGGATATTGGTATGGGGATGTTAGTAAAAATAATGGTTTTTAAAATAAAGATACTAGATTTTATATAAATCTAGTATCTTTATTTGTATTTTAATAAGTTATCTCTTCAGTACTAATTTTGTAATTATCTTCTTTATAAGTTTTGGCAAAAATTGATATTGCAGAAATTACAGTGAATAAATAGCTTACACCTAAGTCTTTTATAAAAGCACTTTTTACTTCAGGAACTTTTAGTAATGCAGGAATGTCTAATAAACAATCTAACAAAGAAGCTCCTATATCTTTAAATTCTGAATATAATGAAATTCCAAGTGACAAGTAATTTGCAAGGAAAACCATAAGTATAATAATTAATGAAGTTATTAAAACACCTGAAATGTTAATCCTACCTCCAAACTTTTTATATCCAGCTATACAACAAAATACAAGCAGTATTGCACAAAGTGCAGAGATATATCCTAAATAGTTTACAAACATCCATACTGCAACACCTATTAAAGAGCCAAGTATTCCACCTATTATTCCCAGTGGAATGTTGTTTGGAAGCTCTCTTATAGATTCTTGTTTATAAGCAATATCAGCATGTACATTATTTTTGCAGTTATCACAACATAGCACTAGTGTTCCATCTATTGCAAATGGAGAAATGCTAACAACTTCACCACATAAACCACAGCAACTTGAAAGATTGTTAAGTGATAGTTCATTAGTAATTTTATTTAGTATTTCAATAAATTCATCTACATAAAGATCATTTATCTTTTTAGGTGTATAACTAACAATAATGTTTGAATTAGAGTAAAGTATATCATTTATTTTGTCATAATCAATTTTTAAGTTGTCTAAGAAGTATAATAACTTCATTTTTGTATAAGTTTCTGAAAGCTTTACTGGTAATACAAGATTATATGTATTTTTGTTAGCAACTATAGTAAAGCTAAAGCCATCTATAGAACCAATAACAGCCTCTTTATTCCCCAAAGCGTTAAGAGTGATTTTTTCACTTAGATTATTAAGAAATTTATCTTTCATATTTACCCCCCTTTTTGAAAATACAAATATTACCTTTAGATTATATAACAATATAAAGGATATTTGCAAATATATGTAATTAATTTGATGTTGATATAAGGTTATCTTAAGGATATAATGATTTATCATAAAGTAATAGGAGAAGAAAATGGAGAAAGTAAAGTTTACTTTAAATGAAATAACTACTATAGTAGTGGCTATGATAGAGCAGATTGAGGTATATGAGATATCAGGAATAGATGAAGATATATATTTACCTAAGCCTATAGAAGATAAAATAGATTTATTAGGTACAGATGAAATAGAAGAGTTTTATAATAGTATAAATTTAATAGTTAATGAGGTAAGGGATTTAAAAAGTGGAGAATTAAATATGTTAAACAATTTAAGGAGTGAAATCTCATATATTGCTAATGAATATTTAGAAGATTATATTATAAATTAGTATAGGTTTACACAAAAATATGATATTATTATATTAATAAATGATTTGGAGGCGATGAAATGGGTATTTATGATAAGCTAGTTGGTAATGCTACTATGGGAGCAGATTTAAAATATGTTAATGATCATATTTTAGATGGAGAAGAAATAATAGCTTCATTTCAATTTATAAGAGATTCTATAATTCTAACTAACTTAGGATTATATTTAGTTGATGTACAAGGTGTAACCGGTAAAAAAGTAGAGGTTAAATTTTTCCCAGCGAAAAATATAAAAAGTGTTACTTATGAAACAGCAGGTAATTTTGATCTTGATGTTGATGTTAAAATTGGTGTTGATGGAAATACAGTAATGGCTACAAGTGGAGCTTTTTATAGTGCGCCTATTTCTTTTAAGGTGCCTAAAAAACAAGCAAATGAAGCTAAAGAAATAATTAAATTAGTAAAACAGAATTATTTATGTAAGTAAAAATTAGAATCCTTTACCGTAATAGGCAGAGGATTCTTTTACATATCTACAACTTTATATCTAGAAAGGGAATGATTATAATGATTTATAAAGTATTTGGAGACACAATTGTAATGAGATTAGAAAAGGGAGAAGAAATAATTTCAGAAATTACAGAATTATGCAAAGAAAAAGCTATAAGTGCAGGTTCTGTATCAGCTATAGGTGCAGTAGATAATGTGATTTTAGGCTTGTATAAAGTAAAGGAAAAGAAATATTTTTCTAGTGAGTATAAAGAGGAAATGGAGATGACAAGCCTTACAGGGAATATATCAGTAAAAGATAATGAACCATATTTACATTTTCATGCAAACTTTGGTAGAGAAGATGGAAGCGTAGTTGGTGGTCATTTAAATAAAGCTGTAATTAGTGCTACTTGTGAAATAATAATACATAGAATAAATGGAGTTATTGGTAGAAAACTTGATGATGAAATAGGATTGAATGTAATAGAGTTTAATTAGAAAGTGTTTTAAGAGCAAAATTTAAGAACCTTTAAAGCAAAAATGAATAAGATAAAATATGATTTAAATAATTTATGGGGGGATTAGGATGAATCCTTATGAACTAATAGTAAAGGTTCAACAAAGAATGCAGCAAGATCCTGCTTTCGCACAAAAGTTTGCTCAACTTACTCAAGATTTAAATAACATACCTGGACTTCAACAGGAAGTTATGAGAATAATGCAATTAGATGAAAAGAAAAGAAAAAAGGCTTTGGATAAGTTACCTGATAATGTAAAGAGAACAGTAAAGGAAATGTTCGATCTTTTAAATAATTAATTAAATAAAAATCACAGAGGATTTTACTCTGTGATTTTTATTTTACTTTTTTAATTCTTGTACACCTGAAACTGAAGCATCTCCATCTAATTTAAATGTGTCTTTAGCTTCTTGGTTTTGGAAGTATATGTTTCCTTGTACCTTTGTATTTGAGATTTTAAAGTTCTTTCCTTGAACGTATATGTCTCCAACAAATGTACCACGTTTTAATTCAACGTCATCAGCAGCAATTGTTAATCTAGGTGCAGTTAGTGTAAATTCTTTAACTACATTTTGATTTTCATCAGTTGCATAAAGTGAAATATTACGTCCAACTTTTCCCTCAGGAATAGTTGTAAGTTTAGAAACAACTATGTCTTTATCAGTTTTAATATCATTCTGAGGTATTACTATCCAAGGACCAGTTTCATTTAAAGCTTCAACTAAAGTAACATCATCTGTAACCTTAGATGGGGAAGTAATTATATCAGGTTTTTCTGTACCTGTTGAATTTCCAGGATTTTGGCTTTGTTCAGTAGATGGTGGATTGCTGTTATTACCATTATTGGTATCATTATTCTTATCATTACTACATCCAATAAGAAGTGTAGATCCGATAAGAACTGCTGCTAATATTTTTCCGTACTTCATTATATATTCCTCCTTGTTATAGAATTCACATCTAGTATGTGGAGAAACATATAGAATTATTTATAGTAAGTTAAGTTTATATTTGCTGAATGCAACTCTTGCTGTTTCTATCATATCATTCCAAGAACCAAACTTAGTATTTTTTTGTATATAATCATTAAATTCATCAATATCTATATTATTAAAATCTTCTTCTGTTGTAATAATACAATTACAAGAGTTGAAAAAGTCGTCTATATTATTAAATTTACTGAATTTGCGCATGAACTCATCAGATAATACAGTTCTATATAAATCTATTTTTTTACTCAAGCTATTATTATTACTAGATAATGTCATATTAATCACCTCTTATATATTATAATATCATTAAATAGTAGTAAGTAAATTATATATAGTAAATATTAATAAATTTTTAAAAATTATAAATAATAGAGTCATGACTAAATAAAGCGAAAAAGGTATTTAATTATATGAAAAAGTTTGTATAATTGTATTTGAGGTGAAATAGATGAATAAAATAATACCTGGAATTTACAGACACTTTAAGGGAAATGAATATGAAGTAATTGATATAGCAGAGCATACAGAAACTGGTGAAATGCTTGTTGTATATAAGGCGCTATATGGAGAATTTAGAACTTTTGTAAGACCTTTAGAGATGTTTGCAAGTGAAGTAGACCATGACAAATATCCAGAAGTAAAACAAAAATATAGATTTGAATATGTAAGGGAGAATTAAGATATGAACATAAGATTTGATGAAAAGGCTAAAAAAGCTTTAGAAGATATAATAAAGGATAGTAGTGAAAATTACATAAGAATAAAGGTCTTTAGAGGGTGTGGAAGACCTGCATATGAAATTTATCCAAGTTATAAAAGTGAAGAGGATATGTTAGTAGAAATTGATGATATTCCTTTTGTATATAAAAAAGAGGATGAAAAAATGGTTAATGGAATAGAAATAAAGTATGATAAAGAAACTTATACAAATGGATTTTATATAAAATAGGGGAAAAGGTTTATGAAAAAAACACTATACTCTAATACAGTGAAAATTGTACTATCAGCTACAATTTCAATTATAATAGCAACAAGGTTAGGCTTAGAATTTAGTGTTACTGCAGGAATTATATCAATATTAAGTATACAAGGTACTAGAGTTGAATCTATATTAGTTGCAATAAAAAGATTTATTGCAGTATCTATAGCAATATTATTATCTTATTTTCTATATTTACTTCTTGGTACTAATCCAATAGTTTTTGGACTATTTCTTTTAATATTTGTTCCAATAACAAAAAGATTTTCCTTGCAAGAAGGTATGGTAGTTGGGTCTGTTTTATCTACTCATCTATTAGTTAGTAATCCCATAGATATTTATTGGGTTATAAATGAGTTTGGTCTAACCTTAATTGGTATAGGGGTAGCTCTTATATTTAATTTATTCACTGAGTCTTTAGAACATAAGTTTGAAGAGAATAAAGAAAATATTGAAGAGGGATATAGAAAAATACTTTATTCCATGGGGGAAACTTTAATTACTCATGCTGTACCAATAGATGAGCAGAAGGTTTTAGATGAGATAGAAGAAACTATTGCTTCCACAAAAACATTAGCTTTAGAGATAAATAATAATTATCTATTTAAGGAAAAGAAGCAATTTATAAAGTATATAGATATGAGAATCATGCAGATGGACACAATAAAAAGAATGAAAAAGCATTTTCAAAGGTTTTATATGAAGTATGAGCAAACTAAAATGCTTTCAAACTTAACTAAAGAGGTGGCAAATAATCTAGCTGAAGAAAATGACTGTCTTCAGCTAATTAATAAGGTTAATTATTTAAGAGATATATACAAACAAATGGATTTACCAAAGAGTAGAGATGAATTTGAGAATAGGGCATTATTATTTCAATTCCTAAATGACCTAGAGGAGTTTTTGCAAATTAAAAGAGAATACTACCTGTCAATGCATAAATAGGATGGTATTTACAATTTTAATATAATTGACAAAGGTTTACAAAATATAGAAAAGAGATGTAAAATAAGACTATTATATGATAAAATTAATTATTATGGGTCAAAAGGGGGATGAGATAGTGCCAATAAATACTATGGATTTATTAGGAGTTACTTTTAATGAAGAAATAATAGGTAATATGATAGTGGGTTTAATTAATAATTCCAATAATTTCAAAAATGCATTTGGTAAACATATATTGGAGGTACCTGATATAGATAGCTTTGAAGTAGAAGCTTATACTAAAAATTCTACATCAAGGGGGGTACCAGATATTATTGTAATTGCTGAAAATGCAGATGAAATTGTTATATCTGTTATTGAGGAGAAATTAAAAGCAAATGAAGGTCATAATCAAACCTTTATTTATACTGAAGAAGTAGCTAAAACAGAGCTTATTCAAGGGTATAATAATGATAAGAAGGTTAAATTTCAGTGTATCTATTTAACATTGCTTGAGGACGAGCTTAAGGAAGATGATAGGTATATTAATAAAACTTTTAAGGATTTAATAAATGATGTGTGGGTAGAGATAGAAGATGAAGGATTAAATAGGTTGTATAAAGACTTTGGAGCTAATATGATTAGATATTATAGTCTTAAAGAGCTTCCAGCTAACACACAGTCTATAAATATTCTTCTTGATAGTAATGAAAAGGAAAAGATGTTTATACACTTTAGGACATTGATGCTTTCATTGGATTACCCAGATAATTTATCTGTAAGGTTTTTTGGGAAAGGTGCAGGTGGAGACGAGCTAAGTTTTATATCTAAGCTTGTAAAGAGTAGATGGATAGGTAAAGAAGCAAAGTGGGAATATGGATTGTATGAAGTTGGAGAAGAAACTTATGAAATTCATATTGAAGCAGAGTTCCATGTTACTAATGAGAAGTTGGTACTATATGTACATTATGAGCCTAATCCATATATTACAAGATATAAACTTAAGAATGTTGCAAATAGTAAAAATGTTGACGCATTTGAAAAAAGAAGAAATTTAGTATTAGAAGTTGTACATAATGAAATTGATAAACTGGGAGATCCTTATATTAAAAAGTATGAAGGCACAAATAGTATAGCTTATACTGAATTCTATTTTAAACAAGATACAACCATTGGTGATTTTAAAGAAGTATTTATGAAATATGTATATATTCTATCTCATATTATTGATAAATCTTTAGATATTGTTGATGATAATAGGGAAAATATAAAATAAGATATAATTAAAGAACTAAAGATAATTAGGTGATTACAAATGAATAAAAGAATTAAAAGAGCTTTATTTGCTCTAGGGCAGAGGATAAGTCCGCAATTATTGACATTTTTTCTAATATTGATTATTGGAGGTATTACACTTTTTATCAGACCTATAATTGGTGTTGCCGATAATGGAGATTATTTTAGAATAATGAGTAGTAACGATTTATATCATTTGCCAATAGAAGAAGATGAGAAAATTTTGGGATATTTTAATAAGGATTATGGCATTTATGAGTATTATAATGAATCAGAAACTTTATTGATATCTACTCAATCATTTTTCATAAAACTTGCTTTAGGAATAAATCAAATATTCTATAGTAATAAAATATTTGATATAAGATTTTTAGGGGGCTTACTACTCTTTGTACACTCCATAGCAGGATATTTATTAGTAAAAGTATTTACATCATATTTAAAAAAAGAAAGATTAAAATATCTAATTTCTTTGTTATATGTTGTAATATTTTGTGATACTGGATATATATCTTACTTCAATTCTTTCTATGGAGAAGGAGTGGTAGTCCCTACGTTTTTATTAAGTATAGGAATAATATTATATATTATAAGATTTAATAAAATAAATCTATTAAATCTTATTCTGTTTTCATGTATTGTTTTCTTGTTTTTTGGGGCTAAACAACAATTAGCACCTATTGGTATATTAATAGCAATACTTATTTTAAGAGTAGCATTTTCTACTAAAGATAAAATCATAAGAGCAGGTTCTATAGCATTATCCATTATATTTGTAGTATCTGCATTGTTTTTTTATAAATCTATTAAGGGGGATTTTGATTATATAAATAGATTTCATGCAATGAATAGAGGGGTATTATTACATGAGAATGATCCTGAAAAAATATTAAAGTACTTTGGAATAGAGGGAAGTTATTCCTTATTAGAAGGTGAAATATTCTATGAGGAAACACCATCAATTTCTCCATATGATGAAAGGTTATTAGAAAACTTCTATAATAAATACTCTATTGGATCCATTATAAAATATTACACAACCCACCCATCTGCTTTAAAAAAAGTATTAGATATGGGCTTTAGTAAAGCTTATGAAATAAGACCAGAGGCAATGGGGAACTTTGAAAAGATAGAAGGGAAGGAATTTGGAGCAAAGAGTAATTTCTTTGTATTATGGAGTTCATTAAAGAAGTTTATAATGCCTAAAGGACTTTTATTTGCAATAGTGTATTCAGGAGTATATTTTATTTATTCCTTTAAAAGGTATAAAAAAGCTTTTAATAACAAGGATAAGAAATCAATTCTCATTGAAGATTGCTTTATATATGTGTATTTGGCTGGGTTATCTCAAATATTCACATCTGTAATAGGAGCAGGAGATGCAGATTTATCAAAGCACGTATTTCTATTTAATTTAAGCTTTGATTTGATTTTGATAAATTTTATCGTACAAATGATAAAAAACAGTGGAAAGGAAGTTGACTAAGGATGAATGATTATAAAGCAAATAATAAAATAGATATATCTATAAGTTTACTTATAGCATATTTTTTAATACTGTCCATTTCTTTTAATTACTTAAACTTAGGTTCTGACATTAAGAATTATATAATGATTACACTTGTAATGATTGTAGCCTTAGCAAGTTATTATTTAAGTAGAACTTTTGTTTTAGTAATAATCTTAATAATAGACTTTGTCTATACCTCCTATAACTTTTTAATTTCTGTGATTTCTAATGTGAAAATAGAGGAAGAAGTTTTTTTCTGGATAGTTATAATACCTGTAACTGCATTGGTTGTATCCTTCTTATCAGAAGAAATTAAGAATCTTGAAAATAATTATGCAAAGATAATTTCATATAATGAAAAGTTTATAAAGGTAGATATATCAACTGGATTAAGAAATTTAAGTGCCTTTATGGAAGAAATGCCTGTATATATTAACCTTTATAAAAGATATAACGTTCACGTAAGTCTAATTCTTGTGAGAATTAAACATGGAAATAGGCTTGTAAAGATTGTAGGAAAAGAATATTTTAATAAGGTTTTAGTTAAGTGCTCAGAAGAATTAAGTGATTCCTTAAGGTTTGAAGATAGAAAATATATTCTAGATGATGACACATTTGCTTTTATTATAATTTCAGATAAGGATGGAACTAGTATTGTAAAAAATAGACTGAAAAAATCTATAGGTGAATTAAAAATTGGAAAAGAACAGCTATATAATGATTTAAATATAGAAGTTCAAATAGGTTCATACACTATAAATGAATCAATAAATGATTCAATGGATTTCATTGAAAGAGCAGAGAAGGAATTGGAATACGATGTTTAAAAAAAGGAGCTTGGTATTTCTTTTATGTATAATGCTATTTTCTACATTTTCTGTTAGAACTATAAAAGCAGATACTGAAAATAAGTATTTTCTAATTATATTTGATAGCTATAAGGAGTTTACAGCTAATGAGAATTTGTTAAATAAATTAGTAAGAGTTATGGTAACAAGTGGCTCTGACTTAAAAATAAAAAGGTGGAATGAATACACAAATGAGGATGTGGTTAATGCCTCAGGTGTTGTAGTTTTAGCCGTTGAAGATGAGCTGAATAATGAGGTTAATAGTATAAAAGAGAATAATTCAAATGTAGTTACCTTTAATGAAAGTAATTTAGATATGTTAGATAGAGGAAATGAACTAATTTTAAAAAGATATCTAGAGAGGGAATTTAATATAGATAATTCTAAAAAAGGCACTTATCTTGTTTTAAAAAATGTCTATCCATATGATAGTTTAAAAGAATTGGTTGAAAAAGTAGAGTATCTAAAAGAAAGAGGAATTAACTTTATTGTAGATGCAATGCCTGTGTTTAAAAATCAAAATTTTGATTCTATGAAAAGATATACTGAAGCCTTAAGGTATTGTGCTGCAAATGGAGGAACAATATTTATATCATCACCATATATATATCAGTCTCAAAATATTCAGGTTAGTGAGCTTATTAGTAAAATGACTTTAGCATATGAAAGTTTTGTTAATTATTGGATATATCCAGTGGGGCTTACAGTACCAAATGAGTGGATATATAGTTATGATAAAGAAAACTTTATAAACAGAAGCAATTCAGTTTTGCTTTGGAATAATAGAGATATAGGAAATCTAAATATAAGGAGTCTTAATATTAAAGGAATAAAAAATGTTCTTGTGGAAGAGGAGTGGAAAAAGCTAGATAAGGAATATTACCATGGAGTAGCTTTAGCTATTAATGGAAACACCGAAAATGATTTGTTTCAAAAAACAGTAGAAGAAATGTTATCATCAGGAATTGTTTTTTCAAATCCTACTAAAAGAATGGATATGGAGATTTCTTTTGGTAACTATAAAATTGAAGGGAATTATAAAGGGATATTTCTAAATGGGAAAAGTGTATATACTGAAAGGTTTATATCTAATAAAGAATATAGTAAGGCTTTTATTAATGAAGAAATAGAGGAAGAAGATAAGGTGAGTTTAAGTGACTTTAATAAAGGGATATTTACTATTACATTAATAGCAATATGTATTTTTATAATTTTCTTTTTTAATAGTAGAAGAATTGATAAAAAGAAATATTTCAAGTAGGTGGGTAAAGGAATATGAATATTTTTGACTATCTTTTATTATACTCCCTAGGGACTATATGGGTTGTTATAACTGTAAACATTGTCTTAGTAATTGGAGGGTATATTTATTATACAAAAACAAATGACAAAAAAATGAAAGAGGAATTGGAGCATTATCCATTTGTAAGTATTATGGTACCTGCGCATAATGAAGGAATTGTAATAGAGAAGACTGCAGTATCATTGTTAAATTTGGATTATCCAGAGGATAGATATGAAGTAATAATTATAAATGATAATTCATCAGATAATTCAGCTGAAATACTAGAAAACGTAAAAAATAGGTATCCAAATAGAAACTTCATTGTAATAAATACAGATAATATAACAGGTGGTAAGGGAAAATCTAATGCATTAAATATTGCCTTAGATTTAAGTAGGGGTGAATATTTAGCTATATATGATGCTGATAATACGCCAGAGTCTAAAGCATTAAAATACCTAGTTCAAACCATAGAAGAAGATAAACAATTAGGTGCTGTTATAGGGAAGTTTAGATGTAGAAATAAGAAAGTAAATATGTTAACTGCCTTTATAAATATTGAAACTTTAGCTTTCCAGTGGATGTCACAGGCTGGAAGGTGGCAGTTCTTTAATTTATGTACCATTCCTGGCACAAACTTTATTATAAGAAGATCTTTAATAGAAGAAATGGGGGGATGGGACACAAAAGCAGTTACAGAAGATACTGAAATAAGTTTTAGATTATATAGAATGGGGTATAAAATTAAATTTATGCCACTTGCTGTAACTTGGGAGCAAGAACCTCAAACATTAAAGGTTTGGTTTAAGCAAAGGACAAGATGGGCAAAAGGAAATATATATGTGGTTTTAAAGAATGTTAAATATATTTTTGCAAGGGATTCAGGAGCAACACGATTTGATATTGCTTATTATGTTATGGTATATTTTTTCTTTTTAAGTGCAAATATTATTTCGGATTTATTATTTATTTTATCAATGTTGGGGCTTATTACATTAAATATTGAAGGGTATGGTATTGCACTATGGGTTATGGCAGTATCTGTTTTTATATTATCATTGCTGGTGTGTATATCTACAGAAAAAGGGGAATTGACTTTAAAGAATTTCTTTATTATAGCCATAATGTATTTTACATATTGTAAGCTTTGGGGTATAGTAGCTGGATTTGGTTTCTATAGTTTTATGAAGGACACGATTTTAAAGCAAGAGGTTAAATGGTATAAAACTGAAAGGTTTGAATAAGGGAGTAGGAGGTACTAATGAAGAAGAATATAAAAGAACTTTTAAAGATAATTAGTTTGATTTTAGTTGTAAGTTTTATTATACCAGTAAATATTGCTACAGCTTTTCCTAAAAATAGTTATACATATACAAATGAAACTTATATAAGTAAGATTGATTTAAATAGTAATATTACTTTTCATGGAGTATTTGATAGTTATAGATGGATTTTTAATACTAAGAGTAAAGAAGGAATTGAAAGAGCAACTTTAAACTTAGAGATAGAATTAACAGATGTGTTAGCTGATAAAGTAAAGAGCTACTTAACATTTTCTCTAAATGGATCTCAATTTTATTCTATGGAAATAAATAAGAGAAATGGAGAGCCAGAAGCTATCACTATAAATTTACCTGGTTATTTATTGAAAGATGGATCTAATGAAGTTAAAGTAGAAGGATATTTAAGATGCAGTGATGAACCCTGCACTGATGATTATAATACTGTAAACTGGTTAGTTTTGGGAGGAAAATCAAATATAGAATTAGTAGAAAAGGCTAAAGTATATGGAAATAAAATTATAGAATTCCCTTATGGATTATCAGAAAGCTATGATTCTAATAATAAAATAATAATTCCTGATAAGTATACAGATGGTGAATTATCATCTGCTCTAAAATTCCAAACTCTTTTAGGAGGGATTAATGGTAATGGGGAAATAGTAAAATGGAGCGATAGAGGAGATTTATCAAAAAGTAATGTTATATTTATAGGTTCTAAAGAAGAGGGGGAAAGTAATCTTCCAATAATAAGCAATGATATAAAAGATTTGCCCTTAGATAATGAAGCTTATATAGGAGTAAATAATTCACCTTTTTCTACAAGAAGTGATTTAAAGCTAATTTCTATAATTTCAAATAGTGAAACTGAATTAGAGAGTGCTATTAAGTTTTTGATGAATAAGGATATATATGGTCAAGTTTCATCAAGTTCAACCTTTGTAAATAGTAATCTTGATTTAGATAAAGAGATAAAGCCAATTAGCTCTATAATTACCCTAGATGAATTAGGGATAAGTGAAATGAAAGTGGAAGGACTTTTTAGAAAAGAAGTTAAGATTGGATATGCCTTACCTAAGAATAAAAAGTTATCTCCAGGAGATAAGCTTGAATTAAATTTAAGATATTCTGAAAATCTTGATTTTGATAGGTCTTTATTTACTGTATATATAAATGATACTCCAATAGGTAGTAAAAAGTTAGAGAGGGAAAAAGCTAATAATGATAATATATCAATAGTTATTCCTAAAGATGTTTTAAATACATCATACCTAGAAATAAAATTAGCTTATGATTTAAATTTAAAAGGTGTAGAGTGTGAGAAGAATCAGCATGAACAACCATGGGGATTGGTAACTGGAGATTCATATATACAAATTAATAGTAGAAATACAAATGAGTTTTATTTTAATAATTATCCTGCGCCATTTGTTCAGGATTGGGATATAAATGATACCATGTTTATTATTCCGGATAACCTTCCATCTAAGGATTTAACTGCTTTAGGAAATATGGCTAACCTTATGGGAAAAGGCATGAGATACAACCTTGGTAAAATAGGAGCAGTAAGTATAGGTAACTTAAAGGATGAACATAAGGATAATAATATTATAGTTTATGGTACGCCTAATAGTAATAAGCTTATAAAGGAACTAAATAATTCATTATGGTTTAAGTATGATAAAGATTGGAGTAAATTCTTATCTAATGAAAAATTATATTTAATGGATGACTATGCTAAAAACATTGCAACATTTCAGTTAGATTACTCTAGCTACAGTAGTGGAAAGTTTATGTTAGTTCTAACATCTCCAAATGAAGAACTACTAACTAAGAGTTTGGTGTATCTAGGAAAAGAAACAGAGGTATATAAGTTGTATGGAGATGGAGCTGTTATTGATATAGATGGTAATGTAAGAAACTTTAAGTATAAAGAGTCAGAAGAGGCACCTATGTATGAACAATTAAAAGGACTAGAAGGTGGGGAAAAAACATTATTGATTATATCAGGATTAATCTTTGTCTTTATAATTGCAGCTGCAGTATTTTACCTAAATAAGAATAGAGATATTATAAGAAGCAAGAAAAATAAATAGAAATGTGAAAAAGTACTTGGATTTTTCTAAGTACTTTTTTTATCTTTAGTATGGTACGGTGGATAATATATAAGTATAATGTATATTGAATTTTAATTTAAAAAGCTACATTAGGAGGAACAGATGAATTTTAATAATTTGAGTAATAGAACAAAAGGAATAATATTTATAATACTATCAGCCTTTGGATTTGCTATGATGTCAGCCTTTGTTAAGTTAGCTGGGGATTTACCATCCTTTCAAAAAACTTTTTTTAGAAATCTAGTATCTGCAATAGTTGCTTTAATTTTAATTTTAAAACACAAGGAAAGTTTATTTGGTAAAAAGGAAAACCAAAAGACTTTAATAATGAGATCAACCTTTGGTACATTAGGAATAGTTCTAAATTATTATGCTATAGATAGACTTATTCTATCAGATGCAAATATGCTAAATAAATTAAGTCCATTTTTTGTAATAATATTTTCTGCTTTGTTCTTAAAAGAGAAGATTAATTTTAAACAGGGATTAGCTTTAGTTATAGCTTTCTCAGGAGCTTTATTCATTATAAAACCAAGTTTTAATTTTGAAATGATTCCTGCTTTAGCTGGTATAGGTGGCGCAATTTTTGCAGCAGCAGCTTACACTTGCCTTAGAGTCTTAGGAGGAAAAGAAAAACATTATACAATAGTATTTTATTTCTCTGCCTTTTCATTAGTGGCAATATTCCCATTTATGATGGCAGTATATAAATCTATGACAATGACTCAGCTTATGTATTTATTATTAGCTGGTGTCTTTGCAAGTGTTGGACAGTTTGGAATAACATTAGCATATAAATATGCTCCTGCAAAAGAAATTTCTATTTTTGATTATTCAAATATAATTTTCTCAGCATTAATTAGTTTTGTTATCTTTGGAGCATTACCAGATTATTTAAGTGTTATTGGATATTTAATAATATTTGGAGCATCGTTGTTTATGTTTTTATATAATAAGAAGCTGGATAAAAAGATAAGAAGGTAAAAAGAGTTAATGTAGATGCCTGAATATTTTTTTCTTCTTGCTATCTCAAATCTCCAAATCATTCTTTATAAATTCTAAAAATGAATATATTGAAGAAACAACAAAGCTTATTGGAAGTTTTGAATTTAATAAGAAAAGGAGTTGTCCCAATAGAGAAAAATTATTATCTATTGAGACAGCTCCTTTATTTTAAATTTATTATATTAATTATCTATCTTATTTTGATTATCCTATTTAAGTCCTTCATGAATTGCATTTAAAAGTTTACCAGTCTTATCAGCATCATAAAGCCAGAACATAATTCCCCTTAAATTATTATCCTTAACATATTTGGTTTTATGAGAAATAGATTCTTCATCATCATAGGATATAAAATTATCACCATTAAATAGGTAAGGGGCTTTTGCTTCATCATCCCAATATCTTGTGTAACCATTTTTATTAATATAATCTCTATCTAAATCAGTAAAGTCTTGAGATATACCACCTGTTGATTGAGCCATTTGAAGATATCCATTATTTACATTAGGAACTCCTGTCCAAGATCTGGAGTAGAAGGCAGAACCTATTAATAATTTTTCTGATGGTACTCCAGCAGCTTCAAATAGTTTAACTGAATTCATAATACTGCTTGGAAATATATCTCCTGAAGAAGTATAAAGATTAGTATGATGACCAGTTAATATTTGAAAACCGCCTCTAAAATCATAGGTCATAAGCATAACATAATCTAAGTACTTTTGAACTTTTTTCATATTAGTAAATCTAATAAAATATTCATCAGCACCAGCTGCTATAGTTAACAAATAGTGTCTGTTGTCTTTCTCTCCTTCTTTGTCTAAAGCTTCTCTTAAATCCTTCAATAGAAGAGTGAAGTTCTCTTTATCTTTAGGGCTAGATGTAATTCCAGAGATTGATGAAGTAGGATATTCCCAATCTATATCAATACCATCTAATTTATGTTCTTTCATAAATCTTATAGCTTCTTCATTAAAGAATTTTCTACTTTCTTCTGTCATGGCAGCTTCAGAGAAACCACCATTTCCCCATCCACCTAGAGAAATAAGAAATTTAATTTCAGGATTATATTTTCTTATTCTTTCTAATTCATTAAAGTTCTTTAATTTAGTATAAATTTTTCCTTCAGAATCGATTTTACCAAAGGCTAAGTTAACATGAGTAAGTTTCTTAGCGTCTTCTTCAGTAATTGTTTCTAGTCCACCATCTCTCATATAAGCTATTACATATTTTTTCTTCATAGTGAATCCTCTCCCCATTTATAGAATACGTAATTATTATAACAGTTATGGATAATAATAGGGAAGATTGTATAGACATATTATTTATAAATGCAAAATTTGGGGTGGATATTTATTTTGCTTGTTCTGTCGCAGGGTCCAAGTCACAGAAAAATAAATATTTAAAGATAAGGAAAATGTAATAATACCTTTGATGTATAGCTAATTGAAATTTTATACTTTCCTAGACAGTGAAAAAAGAACTTCTAGCTATTCTAGAAGTTCTTTTATATGGTTGCGGGAGCAGGACTTGAACCTACGACCTTTGGGTTATGAGCCCAACGAGCTACCAACTGCTCCATCCCGCGTTATTTACTATGTATTTATATTAAGGCAATTATTAAAGTTAGTCAAATACAGGATTGCCTAGATATATTCAGTATATAGGAGGAAAGTGTGAAGTTTATGTATGAAATTGTTTAAAACCATGTATCAGGGAGGAAAATATATGGATTAACCTTTAAGGGTACAAAATTATTAAAAAAGTATAATTTATATAAAAAAATAATTGTTAAATATTTACAATTATGTATACTAGTGCGATAATGATTCATATAAGAAAGGGAAAAAGGGGGAGAATAAGGGATGAGTTCATATTATGTTAGTAATAAAGTTGACTTAAATGGTATGCATATAGTTCATGAAGAGGGATGTAAGAATATGCCTGAAGAATTAAATATAACTTATATGGGGGAGTATTATAGCAATATTGAAGCGGTAGAAGACTGCAAAAAGAATTATTATCATAATAGTGATGGATGCTATACATGCTGTCCTGATGCAAACTTTAGATAGGAAAAAGAACTAAAACCAAAGAAAATAATTTTATAATTTTCCTACCTTCAGTGGGGGAGGAGAGGATGTTTGTTTTTCGGTGACTTGGAGCTTGCGACGGAACAATAAAAATAAATATAAGTGCCGATTTTCTTGGCTATTATTATATTATGTGGTAGAATTTATATTAAACAAAATATGAGATAAAGGGGCGTTTGCTTTTGAATTGGATAAATAAACTAGATAGAAAATTTGGAAGACATTATATTCATAATTTAATGGGAATAATTATAGCTGGTAGTGCAGCCTTATTTATAATAGATTATGTTTTAAAGACAAATATAAGAAGTATGCTTTATTTAGAACCAGCTTTAGTATTACAAGGTCAAATATGGAGACTTGTAACCTTTGTTTTTGTAATGAATCCAGGAAGTATAGTATTTGCAGTTTTTGCTTTCTACTTTTATTATATAGCTGGGAACGCTTTAGAATATGAGTGGGGCGGGTTTAAATTTAACCTTTATTATTTGGTAGGTATGATATCAGCAATTGTTATATCTTTTATAACAATGAGTTCTGTTACTGCTGATATAATAAATTTATCTTTATTTTTAGCTTATGCTAAGCTATATCCTAATGCAGAATTTTTACTATTTTTCATTTTGCCTATTAAAGCAAAGTATTTAGGATATTTTAACTGGGCAATAATAATATTAGGAGTTTTACAAAGCATTATTAATTTTAGTATACAAGGAATTTTAATTAATCTAGTTCCTGTAATTAATTACCTTTTATTCTTTGGAGCAAGTAATTATAGGGAAAAGAAAATGAGAAATAGCTCTGTTATAAGAATGAAGGACTACAAGAGAAAAATTAATTCTGTTAAAAAGTCATATACTCATAAGTGCACTGTTTGTGGCATTACTGATGTAGATGATCCAGATATGGAATTTAGATATTGTAGCAGGTGTAATGGAAAGCATGCTTATTGTGAAAAGCATATTTTAGATCATGAACATATAAAATAATCTAGGGGGCAGCAAGTAAATGCTGCCCTTTTTACATCTAGGAGTGATAAGATGGTTGATTTATGTTTTTTGGGAACACTAGGAAATATACCTTTACCTAATAGACATTTAGCAGCTTTAATGGTTGCTTATAATGGAAGAAAGATATTAATTGATTGTGGAGAAGGAACACAAGTAGCTATTAGAGAAGGTGGGTTAGGATTTAAGAATATTGATTGTATATGTATAACTCATGTACATGGTGATCATATAATAGGACTTCCAGGGCTATTATCTACCATGGGAAATAGTGATAGAAGAGAGAAGGTAAAAATAATAGGTCCTGTAGGGCTAAGAAAAGTAGTGGATGGATTAAATGTTATTAACCCCTATTTACCTTATGAATTAGAGATTATTGAGGTGAAAACAGAAAAAATAGTGCTAAGTGATGAAATTATTATTTCTTCATTAGAATTGGAACATTCAACTAATTGTGTTGGATACAGCTTCTATTTTAAGAGAAGAAGAAAGTTTGATAGGGAAAAGGCAGAAGAAAATAATGTTCCAAAGATTTTGTGGTCAAAGCTTCAAAAGAATGAAGAGGAAATTGAATATGAGGGGAGCATATATACAAAGGAAATGGTGTTAGGCCATGAGAGAAGGGGAATAAAATTATCATATATTACAGACACAAGGCCTATAAAAGAAATACCTGAATTTATTAAAGATAGTGATTTGTTTATTTGTGAGGGCAACTATGGGGACGATAATGATTTGGATAAAGCTTTAAAAAATAAGCATATGACTTTTAGAGAAAGTGCAACACTTGCAAAGTTAGGGGAATGTATGGAACTTAAAATAACTCATTTTAGTCCATCACTTCCAAATCCTCAGGATTTTATTCATAATGCTAAAGAGGTTTTTGAAAATTCATCTATTGCTTATGATGGGGAATTAAAAACTATTAATTATAGGGAATAATAAGGGCGTAATTCTGTTTAGAATTACGCCTTTAGTAAACTTATATTTTATATAGTAAGTCTGCATAATTTGGTATTGGCCAATATTCTTTGCCTACTAATAATTCAAGACTGTCCGCATAGGATCTAGCTTCTTCCATAGTAGGTATAATTAATGATTTGTAGAAGTCCGCAACTGATAGTGGATCTGAATAGTCATCAACCCTTCTTAAAAGGCTATCTAGCTTTTCTATTTCGGTATATAAATTGTTAGCTAGGTTAGATATATTAGTTAAGGTTCCTCTTTCCATATCACAGCAGTTACTTAAGCCAACAGACTTTTTAGCTATGATTGTATCACTTAAATTTTTCATGTAATTAGTAACAGCAGGTAGTATTTCTTTTCTTATCATATCCACCATTGTTAGTGCTTCAATATTTATGATTTTTGAGTAATTTTCAAGTAATATTTCATATCTTGAACGAATTTCTGTTTCAGTAAATATATTATGCTTTTCAAATAAAGCTATATTTTTATCCTTAATGAAGTAAGGAAGAGCATCAACTGTAGTTCTTAAGTTTAATAAACCTCTCTTTTCTGCCTCTTGGATCCATTCATCAGAGTAATTATTTCCATTAAAGATAATTCTCTTATGGTCTTTTAGAGTCTTTTTAATTAATGAATTTAAAGCCTTCTTAAAATCAGTTGCCCCTTCAAGTTCATCTGCAAAGGAAGAAAGAGCTTCAGCAACAATTGTATTTAAGATTACATTTGGTCCAGAGACAGAGAAGGTAGAGCCAAGCATTCTAAATTCAAACTTATTACCTGTAAATGCAAAAGGAGATGTTCTATTTCTATCTGTTGTATCTTTGGGAAATCTAGGAAGGACATCAACTCCAAGTTCCATTTCTACCTTGTCTTTAGCTGAGTACTTTTCATTATTTTCAATAGCATCTAATATACCTGAAAGCTCATCACCTAAGAACATTGAAACTATAGCTGGAGGAGCTTCATTAGCACCTAATCTATGGTCATTTCCAGCATTGGCTACAGATATTCTTAGTAAATCTTGATATTCATCCACAGCTTTAATTACTGCACATAGGAAAGTTAAAAATTGAGCATTTTTAGCTGGAGTTTTTCCAGGTTCTAAAAGGTTTTGACCATTATCAGTAGATAAAGACCAGTTATTGTGCTTTCCTGAACCATTTATACCTTCAAAGGGTTTTTCATGAAGTAAACATACTAAACCATGTTTATCAGCAACCTTCTTCATAGTTTCCATAGTTAATTGGTTGTGATCTGTAGCTAAATTAGTTGTAGTAAATATAGGAGCAAGCTCATGTTGGGCAGGCGCAACTTCATTGTGTTTAGTCTTTACAAGTACTCCAAGCTTCCATAATTCCTTATCTAATTCTTCCATAAAAGCTGCTATTCTAGGTTTTATAATACCAAAATAGTGATCTTCAAGTTCTTGCCCTTTAGGCGCTTTTGCACCTAGTAAAGTACGTCCTGTTAATATTAAGTCTAATCTCTTTAAGTAAAGATCTTTATCAATTATAAAGTATTCTTGTTCAGGTCCAACAGTTGTTATAACACTCTTAACATCTTCATTACCAAATAAATTTAATACTCTTAAAGCTTGTTTGTTTATTGCTTCCATGGAACGAAGTAGAGGAGTTTTTTTGTCTAAAGCTTCCCCGCTATATGAGTAGAAGACAGTTGGTATACATAAAGTATTATCTTTTATAAAGGCATATGAAGTGGGGTCCCATGCTGTATAACCTCTAGCTTCAAAGGTTACCCTTAAGCCACCATTTGGGAAACTTGAAGCATCAGGTTCCCCCTTAATTAATTCTTTACCTGAAAATTCCATAATTATTTGTCCATCTTCAGTTGGTGAAATAAAGGAATCATGCTTTTCAGCTGTTATTCCTGTCATTGGTTGGAACCAGTGTGTAAAGTGAGTAGCACCTTTTTCTAATGCCCAGTCTTTCATGGCACATGCTACAATATTTGCCACATTTATATTAAGAGCTTTACCCTTATCAATACAAGATTTTAGTTCATTGTAAGTTTGTTTTGGTAATCTTTCTTTCATTATTTTTTCATTGAAAACCATGCTTCCAAATAAATTAGGTACATAATCTTTATTCATTTATAAATCCCTCCTATAGCAAGTTTATATTATTTTCTTTACAAATTTTTAGGGTATCTTTATCCCAAATTGATGAATGAACTTCTCCTATATGTGCTTTTCCAAGTAGAAGCATGGAGAGTCTAGATTGTCCAATTCCACCACCTAAAGTTAGTGGCAAGGTTTCATTAAGAATCATCTTATGAAAAGGTAGGTTCTTTCTATCTTCGCATCCACTTTTAACTAACTGTTCTTCAAGGGAGGTTTTATCTACTCTTATTCCCATTGAAGAAACCTCAAAGGCACATTCTAAAATATCATTCCAAAATAATATATCTCCATTTAATGCCCAGTCATCATAGTCAGGAGCACGTCCATCATGCTTTTTACCATTAGGTAGAAGATCTCCAATTTTCATTATGAAAGAGGTTTTATGAGTTTTTACAAATTCATTTTCTCTCTCTTTAGGAGTTAGCTCTGGATAAAGATTATATAGTTCTTCTGTGGTAATAAAAGTAACATCATTAGAAAGAGTCGTTGTAATTTCAGGATAAATTACTTTTAATGAATCCAAGGTATTACAGATTGCAGAAACGATGCTTTTTACTGTATCCTTCAAATACTCAATATTACGTGTTTCTTTAGTAATTATCTTTTCCCAATCCCACTGATCAATATATATTGAGTGAAGGTTATCCATTTCTTCATCTCTACGTATTGCATTCATATCAGTATAAAGACCTGTTAACTCTTTAAAACCATATTTAAATAGTGCCATACGTTTCCACTTAGCAAGAGAGTGTACTACTTCTGCGTAAGTTCCAGTTTCCTTAATATCGAAACTTACTGGACGTTCGTATCCATTTAAGTTGTCATTAATTCCTGTTGTAGGATCTACAAATAGTGGTGCAGATACTCTCTTTAAATTTAACTTTTCCCCAAGTTCTTTTTGAAATTTACTTTTTATAATTTCAATAGCCATTTGTGTTTGAAATAAATCAAGTTTAGGTTCATAGTTTTTAGGAATGAATGTTTTACTCATATATATAGCCCCCTTTTAAAATAAAAAAAGACGCCCTAGGAAATTAATCCTATAGCGTCTTTGCTTTAGTTCATTATATTCTTGATGGAAATAAATAGTCAATACTTTTTTAAAATATTGACAAAAAAATATCTAAGGAATAAAATGTTAATAGGACAAAGGCGTTCTAAGTTTGTGAGTGATTCGCAGGTTTAGTGACGTCTTTTTTTGTTTATAGAGACATTAAGGAGGGTAATTATGGATAGAACAATAAGTGAAATCATCAAGTTTGTAGATGATAATGATATTAAATTTATTAGACTTCAATTTTGTGATATATTGGGGGAATTAAAAAATATATCAATAATGTCCTCTCAATTAGAAAGGGCTTTTAAGTATGGAATAAGCTTTGATGCTTCATCTATAAAGGGATTTTTAGATATAGAAGAGTCAGATTTATTCTTATATCCAGACCCATCAACATTAACAATATTACCTTGGAGACCACAGGAAGGTAGGGTGGCAAGATTCTTTTGCTATATTAAAAAGCCTAATGGGGAAATCTTTGAGGGAGATACGAGATATATACTTAAAAAAACAGAAGATGAACTTTGGAGTAAAGGATATTTATCTAAGGTTGGACCAGAATGTGAATTCTACTTGTTTAAAAGGGATGATGAAGGAGACCCAATATTAATTCCTCATGATTTAGCTGGATATTTTGATGTTGCACCTTTTGATAAGGGAGAGAATGTAAGAAGAGAAATTTGCCTTACACTTGAGGATATGGGATTAACTCCAGAAAGTTCTCATCATGAATCAGGACCAGGGCAAAATGAAATTGATTTTATGTATGATGGCTCTCTAGCTTCTGCTGATAATTTTATAACTTTTAAAAATGTAGTAAAAACAATAGCATCGTTAAATGGGCTACATGGAAGTTTTATGCCTAAACCATTTATAGATAAGAGTGGTTCAGGTCTTCATATAAATTTATCTTTATTTAAGGATGAGGATAATATTTTCTTAACTGATGTAAATCATAATGAAAATGCAGAAAGTTTTATAGCTGGAATTTTAGGGCGTATTAAAGAGATAACAGCAGTTTTAAATCCTACTGTAAATTCATATAAAAGATTTGGGGGATATGAAGCACCTAAATATATAACATGGTCACACAATAATAGATCACAGCTTATAAGAATACCAGCATCAAAGGATAAGTACTGTAGGATGGAACTTAGAAGTGCAGATTGTACATGCAATCCATATATGGCTTTTTCTTTATTATTAAAGGCAGGTCTTGAAGGCATAGAGAAGAATAAAAAACTTATAGCTCCTGTTGATAAAAATATGTATTCAAGTCTATTAGAAAATGATATTGATAGTCTTCCAGATAATCTTGGGGAAGCTATAAATATAATGGAAAAAAGTACATTTGTAAAAGAGTCATTAGGAGATTTTGTTTTTAATAAGTTTATTGAGAATAAAAAGAATGAATGGAAGGATTACGAAGAAAAATGTGTTCAAAATGATGAAGTAAGTGATTGGGAAATAAATAATTACTTTATTAAACTTTAATTAGATGTGCTAGCGTGGGAGGTGTTATATGGATAAGATACTTGTAGTTTGTAGTTCTGAAAAAGGAAAAAAAGTATATACTGACAATTTAAAAGATATGGGATATATCCATGTTGACACTGAAAATAATAGTGGAGCTGCAAGGAGAAGAATACTTGTAGATGAATATAATATGGTTATAATTGATACACCTCTTACTGATGAATTTGGTAATGATTTAGCTATTAAAATAGCAGAAGGAGGAACTATTGGGGTTATACTTATGGTTAAAAGTGAAAGTGCTGATATGATTAGTGCTAAGGTTGAAGATTATGGAGTATTTGTTATATCAAAGCCTTTTACAAAATCAATATTTTATCAAGGAGTAAAATTTGTTTTTACCTCTTTAAGGAGATTTAGGGCGTTAAAAAAGGAGCAAAGCACATTAAAAAGAAAAGTAGAAGATATAAAGAGAATAGATAGAGCAAAATGTTTGTTAATTCAATATAATAACATAACGGAGGAAGAAGCTCATAGAGTTATAGAAAAGCATGCTATGAATGAAAGAATAACTCGTAGAGAGGTGGCAGATAAAATTATTAAAAGATATGGGGTATAGATATTATGAAATTTACAAAGATGCATGGTATAGGAAATGATTATATATATTTTAATTGCTTTGAAGAGAAAATAAAAAGTCCAGGGGAATTATCAATTAAGTTAAGTGATAGACACTTTGGAGCTGGTGGAGATGGTATTGTGCTTATATTGCCATCAGATAAGGCAGATTTTAGAATGAGAATGTTTAATGCTGATGGATCAGAAGGAAAGATGTGTGGCAATGCATCAAGATGTGTTGGTAAATACTTATATGAGAAGGGGCTAACTAAAAAAACAAGTATTAAACTAGAAACTCTATCAGGAATTAAGGTATTAGATTTAAAGGTAGTAAATGAAAAAGTAGTATCTGTAAAAGTAAATATGGGAAAACCTATTGTAGAGGCAAAAAATATTCCGGTTATATCAGATGAAGAAGAAGTTATAAATAGAGAGTTAATTATTAATAAAGAAAAATATAATATTACATGCCTATCAATGGGAAATCCTCATTGTGTAGTATTTATGGATAATATTCATAACTTAGATTTAGAAAAAATAGGACCATATTTTGAGAATAATGAAATTTTTCCAGATAGAATTAATACAGAATTTGTGGAAATTATTAATGAAAAATATATAAAAATGAGAGTTTGGGAAAGAGGAAGTGGTGAAACCCTTGCTTGTGGAACAGGGGCATGTGCTTCTGTTGTAGCTTCAGTTATAAACGGATATTGTAAGAGAGATAGTGATATAAAGGTTGGGCTTTTAGGTGGAGAATTAATTATAAATTATACTTCACAGGGAGATGTTTATATGGAAGGACCTGCAGAATTTGTGTACGAAGGAAGGATAGAAGATGAGTAAAAAGTATATTTTTGTAACAGGTGGAGTTGTATCAGGCCTTGGAAAAGGTATAACAGCAGCATCCTTAGGAAGACTTTTAAAAAGTAGAGGATTAAAGGTAGCAGCTCAAAAGTTTGACCCATATATTAATATTGATCCTGGAACAATGAGCCCCTTTCAACATGGTGAGGTTTTTGTAACAGATGATGGTGCAGAAACGGATTTAGATTTAGGGCATTATGAAAGGTTTATTGATGAAAGCTTAAATAAATATTCTAATATTACAACAGGTAAGGTATATTGGAATGTTTTAAATAAAGAAAGAAAAGGGGAATACTTAGGAGAAACGGTTCAAGTAATACCACACATTACAAATGAGATTAAAAACCAAGTTTATTTACTGGGAAATAATACCAATTCAAATGTGATTATTACTGAGATTGGAGGAACTGTAGGTGACATAGAATCACTTCCATTCCTAGAGGCTATAAGGCAAGTTTCATTAGAAGTAGGACGTGAAAATTGTTTGTTTATACATGTTACTTTAGTTCCATACATATTAGGGTCAGAGGAATTAAAGACTAAACCAACACAACATAGTGTAAAAGAGTTGCAAGGTTTGGGAATAAAACCAGACATTATTATGTGTAGATGTGACATAGAATTAAATGAGTCAGTAAGAAATAAAATTGCAATGTTCTGCAATGTAAAAGAGGATTGTGTAATAGAAAACAGAACTGTACCAGTATTATATGAAGCACCATTAATGCTTGAAAAGAATAGATTTTCTGAGATTGTATGCAGAGAATTAGGAATTAAAAATACTAAATCCAACTTAACTGAATGGGAAGCTATGGTTAAGAAAATTAAAGCCTGTGATAAGGAAGTTAAAATTGGAATAGTAGGGAAGTATGTACAACTTCATGATGCATATATTTCTGTAGCAGAAAGTTTAAAGCATGCAGGTTATGAAAATGGAGTAAACATAGATATACAATGGATTGATAGTGAAGAGGTAACAAGAGAAACAGTTAAAGAAATGCTAAGGAATTGCAGTGGTATAGTTGTACCAGGTGGTTTTGGTAATAGAGGAATAGAGGGGAAAATTGAAGCGATAAGGTATGCTAGAGAAAACAATTTACCTTTCTTAGGAATTTGCTTAGGTATGCAAACTGCTGTAATTGAGTTTGCAAGAAATGTTTTAGGTTTAAAGGATGCTAATTCAAGGGAGTTTGATGAAGTATGTAAGAACCCAGTTGTAGACTTAATGAATAATCAACTAGGTGTTGAGTATAAGGGTGGAACAATGAGATTGGGCTTATACCCTTGTGCTATAAAAGATGGTAGTAAATTAAAAGAATTATATGGAAGAGATAGAATAGAAGAAAGACATAGACATAGGTTTGAGTTTAATAATAAGTATAGAGCAATGTTTGAAGAAAAGGGTATGACATTAAGTGGTGTTTCTCCAGATGGAAGTTTAGTTGAAGTTGTAGAAATAGATAAGAATGACTTCTTTGTTGCAGCTCAATACCACCCAGAGTTTTTATCACGTCCAAATAGACCACATCCGTTATTTGTGGGATTAGTAAAAGCATCCAAGGAGGGGGAGTATGGTAAAGATCAATAGTAACTATTTAAGTTTAAAAGATAGCTATTTATTTTCAACAATAGCTAAAAAGGTTAAAGCTTATAAAGAAAAGAATCCTGATAAAAGAGTTATATCTCTTGGAATAGGAGATGTAGTTTTACCATTATCAGAGCCAGTAATTAATTCATTAAAAACTGGTGTTGAAGAAATGGCAAAAAAAGATTCCTTTAAAGGGTATGGTCCTGAACAAGGGTATGATTTCCTAAGAGAAGGTATTAGGGGATATTATAGTGAATTTGGTGTTCAGCTAGATGAAAAATCAATATTTATAAGTGATGGAGCTAAAAGTGATTTGGGAAATTTATTAGATATTTTCTCAAAGGATAATATAGTTTTAATACCAGATCCAGTGTATCCTGTATATGTAGATACTAATATTATGGATGGAAGAAAAATAGAATATATGAACTGTAATGCAGAAAATAATTATCTTCCATTACCAGATTTCAATGTTAAAGGAGATATAATATATTTATGTTCGCCTAATAATCCTACAGGTGCAGCATACAATAGGGAACAATTAGAAAAGTGGGTTCAATATGCAAAGGAAATTGGAGCAATAATCCTTTTCGATGCAGCATACGAAGCTTTTATATCTAGCCCAGAAATTCCAAGAAGTATATATGAAATAGAAGGGGCAAAAGAATGTGCAATTGAAGTATGTTCCCTTTCTAAAACAGCTGGCTTTACAGGAATGAGATGCGGTTATACAATAGTTCCTTTAGAATTAGAATGTGAAGGAGTTAAGTTAAACAAGTTGTGGCTTAGAAGACAAACAACTAAATTTAATGGGGTATCTTATGTTGTTCAAAAGGCTGCTTCAGGAGTATTCTCTAAAGAGGGAAGAGAGAAGGTAAAGGAAGTAATAGATTATTATAAAGAAAATGCTAAGATAATATCTAAAGTCTTTGATGAACTTGGAATTTCTTATACTGGAGGAGTAAATTCACCATATATATGGATTGAATGTCCAAACAAAATGTCATCTTGGGAGTTTTTTGATTTTCTATTAACAGAAGCAAATGTTGTTGGAACTCCAGGAGAAGGCTTTGGTGAAAATGGTGAAGGACGCTTCAGATTTAGTTGCTTTGGAGATAGAGAAGATATAGAGGAAGCTTCACAAAGAGTGTTTAAAGCGTTAAATGATTTAAAGTAGTATCTAAAGAGAAAAAGGTTATAGACATAGTTGTTAAAATAAAGAAAAGTATAAATAAATATATATTAAAGATTTTAAAGTAAGCTTAGAAATTATATTTTAAGCTTACTTTTTATATTTTTAGGTATTCATTCTTTGGAAAATGAATATAATTTTATAATGACTAATAGTCATTGTAAGATTATAAGGAGGTAATGCTATGAACATAATTGAAACCATCGGAAAGGAAAGTAGGGAGGTGATTATTTCTCAGGTTTGTAGAATCCTAGAAAAGAATCCAGAAAAGAATGTAGACAAGTTATTTAGTGTTATTAAGGCATTATCAAGAAATACAGAAAGTAAAGATGCTATAGAGAGTATAGAGAAATACTATAATGAAGTACCTTCTATAAAGGAAGAGATAAATCATATACTTTCCACCACAAATTCAAACTGTTTACAAAAGTTTTTTAAGAATTTTTTGGCTAATGCTATATGGAGTGGAGTACCTAAAAGAGGAAAGTGGATGGAAAGTGAAGATACAAAGATTCCTTTTGTACTATTATTAAGTCCATCAATGAGATGTAATCTTAGATGTACTGGGTGCTATGCAGCAGATTATCCTAAAGATTCAGGACTTTCATATGAAGAGGTGGATAGAATAGTTGGAGAAGCTAGAGAGTTAGGGATACATTATATGATTATATTAGGGGGAGAACCTTTTTTTGTAGATTATATGTATAAAATATATGAGAAATATAATGATGTTTACTTTACTCCGTTTACAAATGGAACCTTATTTAATGATGAGGTAGCTGATAAATTATGTAAGCTTGGAAATGTAATGCCTATGTTTTCTTTAGAAGGTTTTGAAGAGGAAACTGATAGTAGAAGGGGAAAAGGAATATTTAAAAAAGTAATGGAAGGTATGGATTTATTAAGGGATAGGGGAATACCTTTTGGCGTTTCTTCAGCTACATCAACTCATAATATAGATAAGGTAAGTTCTGAAGAGTTCATTGATATGCTTATAAAGAAAGGATCCTTAATGAGTTGGTATTTTATTTATATGCCTGTTGGAGACAAGCCTAATGTAAAGGATATGCTAACTCCAAGTCAAAGAATAGACCTTGGTAGAAGAACTAGAAAAATAAGAACTACAAAGCCTTACTTTACAATAGATTTCTTTAATGATGCTCCTTATGTAGGAGGATGTATAGCAGGAAAGTACTATTGTCATATAAATTCTAGTGGTGATGTAGAACCATGTATATTTGCTCATATTGCTACAGATAACATAAAGGATAAAAAGCTTATAGATGTATTTAGATGCAATATGTTTAAGGAATTAAGAAATAGGCAACCCTATAATAAAAATATGTTAATGCCATGCATGATGATAGATAACCCTAATGTAATAAGAGAAATTGCAGCTAAGGTTAATGCATATACCACAGATGCCAGTGCAAATGCTATGCTAAATGATAAATATTTTAAAGAAAAGTTAGATACTTTAGCAAGTGAATTTAAGCCATATGCCGATGAAGCTTGGAAAAAAGATTTCAATTGTAAAGGTAATGATGAGTTTTCTAAGGGATAAAATATATAGTTAGGTATTTATCATTTTTTATTTTTAGGATAAACTATAAATATACCGATATAGGGTATAAGGAGGAATAATAATGAGTAACGACAAAGATAAATTAAATAAGGATATTTTAAATAGATTAAAAAGAATAGAAGGTCAAGTAAAAGGAATCCAAGGAATGGTGGATAAGAATGTATGCTGTAAGGATGTTCTTATACAAATTTCTGCTATTAGATCAGCTATTAATAAAGTGGGCGCATTAATGCTAGAAAACTATGCAATGAATTGTTTATCCCTTGATGAAAACTCTGAGGATAAAGAAAAATTACAAGAGTTAATTAAAACAATGAATACATTTATGAAATAATATAATCCAAGATATAAAAGAGAAGTTCTAATAGAGCTTCTCTTTTACTGTCTAGGAAAGTTACCTTTAGTATGTGGGGGAATAGATATATTTTTCTGTGACTTCTAGCTTGCGACGGAACGCGAAAAATAAATATCCACTCCACCTTTTTTATGATTTAAAGAAATATTTAAATATTGTTATAAATATATAAATATATAAATATATAAATATATAGCAAAAATAAGTTGGGCAAGTTAAAATTATACTAGGGATGATAATAATGAAAGTTAATAAAAAAATGCTTTTGGGAGTAATAGCTTTAATTATTTTTTCATGGGGAGTAAATATGATTTATTTTATGAATACTCGTATCAATGAACCTTTGTTTTGTTATAGCTATGGAGATAATGAATTAGCTCTTATTTCTTATTTTACAAGTGATGAAGAAGATAAGATAGAAAGAGTTGTATTTCCTGAATTAGGAGAGGAAGAATTTGATATTCTTAATATGTACAGTTATCCTGGAAGTTCAACTGGTCTTTTTCATAATGAATTAAATCATGAGATAGGTTGTAAGTATAAAGTGAATTATTTTTATATTCCAATAAGGGAATTCTCTGATGAATATACAAAGAAATTATTTGGTGGTACCAAAGTAACAAAGTTAAATTATACTACAGCTAAAGGAAAAGAAGGTGCCATAGAATTTGGTGAAATTAAGTTTAAAAATAAAGATTTAACTTTATTAGATAACAATATTATTAGTGTGAGTGATTCACTTTACGATAGCTATTACAATTACTCTAGTTTTATTGTAGAAGATGATATTGAAATTACAGGAATAGATGATGAGTTATTTAAGTTATATTTAGAAAATGGTTTGATCCAAATTAATAATGAGAAAATAGATAGCAAAAGCTTTCCTATTAAATTGAAAAAGGGTGAGATACTGCAAGTTCAAGTAGAAGTTGATAATATTTTCCCTCACTATTATATGATTAATGGAAGCGTAACATTTATAGCAAAAAATAAAGAAGGTAAAGAAGAAAAAATAAACATAGCTGTTATGGATACTACCAATAAAGAGTTTACTAAAAAACAAGTTGAAGACTTGAAAAAATTAAGGGGGATAAAATAATGACAAGTGATGGATTTAAAAAGATATTTATTGGGTTAATATTTGTTTTCCTTGATATAGTTATATTTATAAATTGATTACCTGATTTTATAGGATATATTTTAATGCTTGAAGGATGTGTTATGTTATCACCAAAAGAGAAATTATTTCAAAAAACAATAAAGCCTTTGAAAATTCTTACTGGGATATCAATTATAAAATTATTAATATTTATCTTTCCGCACCTTATACTGAATCTTTCTGATGCTGTAATTATGGAAGATAGTATTTATTTTTTTATTGCAAAAGAAAGTCTTAATATTGTATCTACTGTACTTTGGATTTATGTGGTTTTTTACTTGTTAAAAGGGGTTTATGCAATGGTGGCAGAAAGGGGAGACAATGCGATTTTAAGGCATATTAGATTTACTATGGTGTGTTATTTAACGCTATTTGCCATAGAGCACATTATGACCTCTCTTTTATATAACATAGATTTTGCAGGAGTAATAAGGACAATTGCTATATTTGTTATAGGGGCAGAAGCAGTATGTAATATATTGATTTTGGTTATTATAAATAGAAGTAAAAAACTTCTTGAGGATAAGAGTGATTTAGTATAAAATTTATAAGGAAATTCGCAAAAGAAAGTAGAGGAATTAACTCATGGACTTCATTATTTTAATTATAGGATTCTTTTTGTTAATTAAGGGGGCAGATATATTTGTTGACGGGGCTTCTTCAATAGCTAAAAAAATAGGAATCCCTTCTGTAATAGTTGGGTTAACAATTGTATCATTAGGAACAAGTGCACCTGAGCTTGCAGTAAGTTTGATTTCTTCTTTTAATGGAAACAATGGAATTGCAGTAGGAAATGTTTTAGGATCTAATTTGTTTAATACACTAGTAGTTTTAGGTGGAACAGCTATAGTAGCACCACTTATAATAAAAAAATCTACTATAAAAAGAGATTACATAACTACATTATTAGTAACTATTTTAACTTGTTTTCTTATTTTTGGATTAGTACCTAAGAGTGAGAATATGCTTTCACGTATAAGTGGTATTATCTTATTAGTAGTATGTATTGCTTATATGTTTATATTAGTTAAGGCTGCTAAAAAAGATAGTGTTAAAGATGAAGAGAATACATCTGAAATAAAAATGTCAAAGAATATACTATTATCATTAATAGGTGTTGTAGGAATAGTCTTTGGAGGAAATTTAGTTGTAGATTCAGCTACAAATATTGCTTATGCTCTAGGAATGAGTGAAAAGTTAGTTGGACTAACTATAGTGGCTGTTGGAACTTCCTTACCAGAATTAGTAACATCAATTGTTGCAGCTTTAAAGGGTGAAAATGATATTGCATTAGGGAATGTTCTAGGTTCTAATATATTTAATTTAGTACTTATACTTGGAGCTTCAGCAACCATTAGTCCTATTACAGTTTTAGGGGTAATGCTAATAGACTTCATAATTTTAATTGCAGTAACATTATTTATTGGTGCTTTAATATTCTTTAATAAAAAGGAAGATAAAAGGCTTGGTAGATTAGAAGGAATAATCCTTGTTGGAATATATGTAGCATATTTAGCTTATATAATAATGAGAAACTAAAAGAAGAGAGCTATAGATTATATTATCTGTAGCTCTCTTCTTTACTATATAAAAATTTGATATACTAAAATAAAAAGATTTATTTTTTGATTTTTTTGTTAAGTATAATCATAAACCAAATTAGTGAAGCACCTAATATAGCATGTCCTAAACCTGCCATATGAGGAAGGCCAGCAAAATCCTTAGAAAGTACTTCAAGTACTCCACGGAATACTATTGTTCCAATTAAGGATATTAATCCTATATTGTATGATATTAACCATTTGTTAAAGTGTTTGTAAGATGAAACATCAAAGTTTTTATCAAGTAATAATATTATTAGGAAAAATAAAAATCCTAATACTAAAGTATGTGTGTGTGCAGTTCCAAGAACTGTTTCACCAGAAAAATTATTGAACTTAGTAAATTCTCTGTGGAAAACACCAAGGATTAGTCCAAGTCCAAGATAGATAAATGATAAATTAAATAATTTTTTCATTTGCTTAACTCCTTAAAAACAATAAATATTAACTAAGATTAATTATACATTAAATAATAAAAAAGTAAAGAGGGGATGAATATATGGGTACAATAATAGCTCTACTTATGTTAGCAGCGGGTTTATTTGTAATAGGCTTAGTAGCATATAAAACAGCCGTAGGTATGGGAGGTAGTACAGCATTAAGAGGTGTTGCTGTTAAGAAGGAAAATAAGGGATCAATATCTTTTAAGGAATGTAGAAATCTAACTGGAGAAAAAAGCAAAGTCTTTATGATTGAGGCAAATAAAAAGGTTAAAGTATTACTTAATGTAGAAGGGGAAAAAGGAGAGGTTCTTGTAACTATTAAGGATAAGAGTGGAAATTTAATTCTTAATGATAGAAAAAGTGAAGAGTTTGAATATACTGCTGATGTAAAAACTAGAATAAATGCAAGTATTAAGTTTACTAACTTTTATGGACAAGTAGAATTGGATGTTATATAAAAAGTTGTACTGTAGGGAATATTTTTAATTCGCTACAGTACAACTTTTTAGCTTATTATAACCTTTGTTTTTTCTGGAATGTTGTCATATATCCATTTAGCGTTTACTTTTGTAAGTCTTACACATCCATCTGAAAGAGCCATTCCTAATCTTCCATCTCTTATTGAGCCATCTAAATTATAAATTATTGAATGAAATAGATAGTTTCCTTTAAATTGAGTATAGTACCAGCATTTATAGCCTTTTTCCACTCCAAAATATAATCCTTTAATGCCAACTGTATATGTTCCTTTAGGTGTTGGAGTAGAGGCTTTGCCTATTGTACATAAATAACTGTGTACTAGTGTCCAGTTATTGGTTTTGCCTTTAAAAATATTTGTTTTAAAATTCTTTGTATCTACCCAAATTAAATAGGAAGTTAAGCTTGAGTAATTTTTTGAATTAATATAGTCTAATATTTCTTCAGTATAATTTGGAGAAGCTCTATAAAACTTTTTTGATATATAATTGATTATTTTCAATTTACACCTCATTAATTACTTTTATAGTAAGGATTTACATGAACCATACAATGCTTTATTCTTGAATCTTCTTCTATTAAATTATGGACATATAATGCTATTTTATGTCCTTCTTCCACAGTTAATGTAGCATCCACAGATATATCAACATCAACGTAAAGCCTATTGCTATGCTTTCTGGTTTTTAAATTCTTTATTTCATAAATTCCATCTATTGAGTTGATTCTATCAATTATAACTTGGATATCTTCTTCAGATGCAGCTTCGTCTATTAATTGTGCAATACTTTGTTTACTAATATCAAAAGCAACTTTAATTATTACTAAGGCTATTATTATTGCAACAAGAGGATCTAGAAAAGTATAACCCATTCTAGCACCAGCTATACCTATTAAAGCACCAGCTGATGATAATGCATCAGATCTATGATGCCATGCATCAGCCTTTAAAGAAGGGCTATTAATTTGGTTAGCATATTTTATTGTATACCAATACATTAATTCCTTTACAATGATTGAAATAATAGCTGCAATTATAGCTGAAAAGCCAGGAGTAACATAGCTATGGTTAATTATTTTGATTATTCCAGAATATCCTATGCTAATTGCTACAAGAAAAAGAACAATAGCGAGAAATAATGAAGTTATACTTTCTATTTTTTCATGACCATAAGGATGAGACTTATCAGCTTCCTTATGAGATAGCTTTAAACCAATAATAACGCCTATTGTCGTTATCACATCAGAAAGAGAGTGCATTCCATCTGCAAGCATAGCAGTACTTCTAGCTATAAAGCCTATTAGTATTTTTATAAATGCTAAGATAAAGTTTCCTATAATAGTATTTTTACTTACACGTACCCCAATGTCTAACCTTTCATCTTTCATAAATTCATCTCCTAGTTCTCAATTGAATAAGTAAAGAAAATTTTCTCTTTATATAATATTAATAAATATAAGGAGTGTTACAGAAGTAGGAAGTGATAGCATTTATCAATTGAAAAAATGGAGGTAGATATTTATTTTTCTCGTTCCGTCGCAAGCTCCAAGTCACAGAAAAATAAATATGTATTTCCTAGACGTTAAAAAAAGAAGAGAAATTTTATAAAATTTCTCTTCTATTAGTTATTTTCATTTAATAAATTTTTTTTACTCTTCCTTCTATTTATTAACCTTGTAATTGTAGAAACAAAAATAATACCAAGAACTAGAGTGCCTGAAGAGGCTAGTGTATTTAATCCAAGTTCTAAAGAACCTGTTACATTTCCGGTAATTGCTTCATACATTGTGTAATACATTCCTGCTCCAGGAACTAGTGGAATAAGACAACATATTACTAGGGTAGTAACTGGAGTTTTTAGTACTCTAGCAAATATTTCTGAATATACGCTAAAGCATATAGATGAAATAAATAAAGAGCTAATAGTAGAAAGGCTTAAATGAAGACCTAATGCATATACAAACCAGCTAAGACCACCACCAATAGCTGCAAAAAACAACTTTTTTCCCTTTATATTGAATATAATTCCAAAACCACAGGAAGCAATAAAGGATGCCATAGTTTGAACAAAAACCATTGTCATTATATATTACCTCCTAAAGTATTAATCCAGAAACTTAATATTGCACCTGATCCGACAGCAATTGATATAGCTATAAGAAAAGCTTCAGCAGCTTTAGTTAACCCTGCTAAAAAATCACCGGCTATAGTATCTCTAATTGCATTTGTAATTGCAAGTCCAGGCACAAGAAGCATTATAGCACCAATTATAGTTTTATCTATATTAATTTTAAATCCTAATATAACTAAAAGTAATGTAAGTGAAGCTGCAGTAGCCCCTCCAATACAGTTAATAAAGAATTCATTTATAGATAGTTTTTGGAACTTTATAGTAACTATTTTTATTATTAAACCTATAAAAGTAGCAGCTAAAAGGTCATTAAAGCCTCCTCCAAAAAGTATGGAGAATGTACCTGCTGCAAGTGCAGAAAAAGCTAATGTAAGAGGAATAGAATATCTTTCGCCATTATCTATTTCTTTTAGTAGCTTTAAAATATGGCTTAAATCCATAGGTTCACTTTGTAAAGTTCTTGAAAGTTCATTAATTTTATCTATTTTATTTAAGTCTACGCTTCTTGATTTAACTCTATTTATTAAAGAATATGTTTTATTGTCATGGCAAATTGAAACCATTATTCCAGTAGGAGTTACAAAACTATCAGCTTCATCAACACCAAAGGAATAGCATATTCTACATATTGTTTCTTCAACTCTATATGTTTCAGCACCGCTTTCAAGCATTATTCTACCAGCATATGTAGAAACATGTAGGAGCTTGTTCATATCCATATATATCACTCCTAAAGTAAAAATTACTTAAGTATTATAGCATATAAGAAGAAAATATTATATAAATTTTGGTTGATAATTGGTATAATAAAGACTATAATTTATTAAAAACTAGATTGGGGTGGAAAAATGAATTTTGATAATGTAAAAAAGGTAGATGAAGAAGTTTATGCTCTTATGGAAAAAGAGTTAAACAGACAACAAAAAGGTATAGAACTTATTGCATCTGAAAACTTTGCTAGTGAAGCTGTTATGGAAGCAATGGGATCATACTTAACAAATAAGTACGCAGAAGGATATCCAGGAAAGAGATATTATGGGGGCTGCTACGTTGTTGATGAAATTGAAGATATAGCTAGAAATAGAGCTAAGGAACTTTTTGGAGCTGAGCATGCAAATGTTCAACCTCATGCAGGTTCACAAGCTAATATGGCTGTATATTTCACAATTTTAAAACCTGGGGACACTGTTTTAGGGATGGACTTAAGTCATGGTGGACATTTAACTCATGGATCACCAGTTAATTTTTCAGGAAGATTATTTAACTTCGTATCATATGGCGTTGATAAGGAAACTGAAAGAATTAATTATGATGAAGTAAGGAAAATTGCATTAGAATGTAAGCCAAAACTAATTGTAGCTGGTGCGAGTGCTTATGCAAGAATAATTGATTTTAAAAAGTTTAGAGAAATTGCAGATGAAGTTGGTGCATATTTCATGGTTGATATGGCTCATATTGCAGGGTTAGTTGCTGCAGGGTTACATCCATCACCAGTACCATATGCTGACTTTGTAACATCTACAACTCATAAAACTTTAAGAGGACCAAGGGGCGGATTAATCCTTTGCAAAGAAAAGTATGCTAAGGATTTAGATAAAAATATATTCCCAGGAATGCAAGGTGGACCTTTAATGCATGTTATTGCTGGTAAAGCAGTATGCTTTAAGGAAGCTTTAGATCCTAGCTTTAAGAAATATATGACAAAAGTAGTAAATAACTGTAGAGTTTTAGGGGAAGAACTTGTAAATAGAGGATTTAAATTAGTTTCTGATGGAACTGACAACCACCTAATCCTTGTTGATTTAAACAATAAGGATGTAACAGGAAAAGAAGTTGAAAATCTTTTAGATACAATTGGAGTTACTGTTAATAAAAATACAGTGCCAAATGAAACTAGAAGCCCATTTGTAACATCAGGTATTAGAATTGGTACTGCAGCAGTTACTACTAGAGGCTTTGAAGAAGAAGATATGAAAGTTATTGCTGAAATAATTGATGAGGCAATACAAAATAGAGAGGGAGATCTGTCTACTTTAAGAGAAAAGGTTGAAGCTCTTTGTGACAAACATCCATTATACTAGAATAGAGGAGGTTCATATATATGAGCCTCTTTTTTGTTTATAAATTTAAAATTATGAGAGGTAATAAGAAGTGAGAAAAAAGAAATATATTATTGTAATAACTGGGTTAATAGCATGTGTCTCCTTAATATTAGGATACAATTTAATTAAAGCAATAAATAAGCAAAAGATTTTTAAATACTCATTAAAAGACATGGAAATTATATCTACAAATATGGATGAAAACAATAATTTAGAAGATAGTATTAATGGTATTGAAGTGATAGAATTTACTCCACCATTGATCGAAACAACTATTGAAAGTACTTCAAATGACTGCACTACATTAGCAGTATATATGAGCGAAAGATATCATATTAATTTATCAAAATCTAATAATGAATTGAGTGAATATGCAAAGTTAGGTGGTGTAGAAAGACATAAGGTGATAAAGGGTGATGTTAATGACTTTATTATTGAGCTAACCTATGCTTCAAATGGATTAGATGAAAATTCAGTTTTATTAAAGGATAGGGATAAAGATAAGAGTAGACCTTTATTCAAAACTAGATATCATATAAAAAAGACTAATAAGCCAGCAACTTATGAATTAGTTGAAGTTGGGGCAAATCTAGGTGAATAGGGGGAGAATATAATGAAAGAAAAAACAGAAAAAATATTAATATGTACTTCTATAGCCTTATTGTTATTTTGCATATTTTCTTCTATATATATTTTTAAAAATAGGAAATATAATGATGAAGAAAAATATCCAGTTATAGAATATAGTGATACATCAAGAATGAGGTATATAGCTGTTCCAATGTTAGAAGAGTATTTAAATAAATATGTAAATAATGCAAGTTATGAAGAGGAAAATATAAATATAGCTAGTTATAAATATAAAAATAGTCAGCTTATTGCAGGAGATAATGAGGTTTTTGCAGTAGCAACTATTTTTGAAGTAGAACCTAAAAATCCTAGGGATATAGGAGATTTAGTAAACTGGGGGATTTATGGAGATGATGGCCTTATACATTGTAATTGGACTTTTATAATTAGAAAAATTGATGGAAATAAATATAAATTAATAGATATAAAAGATACTAAAGAGGTAATTAAAGAGCTTCAATTAGATAACAATACAAATTTGATGGAAGTAGTAGCTGAAGCTAATAAGTGTAGTTATAAGATAGAAAATGACAAAATATATGTTACCTACGATTTAGGAGAACAGTGGGTTGATACATCTCTAACATATAGTGGTTTTGTAGGAGATATAGTAGATAATGGAAGGAACCCACAATTGCCAGAGGGAAGTTATATGCCTGAGTTACCAAAGGGAAGCTATTATATAACACCAGAGAAGACAGCATTTATATCCCCATCAGGAGATATGATATTATCTGAGGATAAAGGCTTAACATGGGATAAGGTTAAGGTAGGACCAGCTGGTATTGTTGGTGTAAGAGCAAGCTTTGTTGGATTTACTGAAGATGGATTTGGGTATGCACTTTTATGTGGAGATAGGGTAATGAGTTGGGAAACAGCATCTATATTTACAAGTAATGATGGTGGCCATAATTGGAATTATATTGGGGTGTTAGAGGATGAAGGAGGCTCTAGTTTATCTACTGGAATATCATTTTCAACAGATAAAATAGGATTTATTTCTACTAATGCAGGATTAGAGAGAACTGTAGATGGAGGAAAAACCTGGAGTAGGGTTGAAGTGGATGTTCCTGTAGATTTGAAGGTATACTATGACACTCCATTAGTACCAGCTTTTAAGGATGGAAAGGGAGAACTTTTAGTTGGTCAAGGTAGCGATGGAGATTATGGAGCAGCAGGAAGTCAGTTTGCAAGATTTGTAAGTGAGGATAATGGGCTTACTTGGACTTATAGTGGCGAGGTAATAAAATAGTTATTCATAATTAAGTAGAATAAATATTACTAAAAAGAACAACCTATACTTGAGGTGATATTATGGGAAAAAAGAAAACAAATAATAAAGTACACATAAATCATGATCCACAAGCAGAAAGCTCTAGAGCTGTTTTTAGAGAGCCTAAAGCTAAAGGTGATGAATTTACTCCAAGAACCTTTAAGTAATATCTACATTTAAGTATAAGGGGAGATATATAATGACTAAAGAAGAAAGAATTAATAAATTACTTGAATGGATGAAAACTGCAACAAAGAGTGAAAGGCATATACCTGAAATAGAGGAATTTGCAAAGAATAATCCTAAAGTTTTTGGTGAATTTCACAGACTTGCTGGAGGAATAATAAGTGGTGAAGATTTAAGTACAAAAGAAAAGTTAGTTGAATTAATAAATAATAATGAAGAAGAATTTAATGCCATATTTAATGCATTAAATATAAAGTGATTTTAGTATTAAGGAGTAGGTATTTATTTTACTTAGAACAAGAAAAACAAATATCTACTCCCCTTTATTTTTAGTTAGTAATATAATAAGTCTAGGGGGGATGAAATGAAGGATTATGATTCAATAAGGCCGGAAATAAAAGTTGAATATAAGTTATGGGAAAAGGTTGTTATAGCTATAGGAGTACTAGGAATTTTATTTTCAATTATATACTTAGTTATCAATTGGGGAGGCTTACCAAAAGAAATTCCAGTTCATTTTAATGGAGCAGGTGAAGTAGATAATTGGGGCAATAAAGGAACACTTATGATATTTCCTATATTATGTACCATAACTTATGGACTAATGATGATATTTACTTTATTTCCTAATGGATATAATTATATCGTTAAGATAACAAGAGAAAATGCAGAAAATCAGTATAGAAATGCTAGGGAATTAATAAATTATATGAATACAGAAATGGTATTATTTTTTGCATTTTTAGAGTGGAGTTGTATTCAAGTAGCATTAGGACAAGCTAAAGGACTAGCAGTATGGTCTGCTATAGTATTTGTTGTAGTTTTAATTATAACTTTAGGATATAAAATATATAAAATGTATAAGTTAAAGTAAACATTGACAAAAAAAGTGGAATAATATATTATGAAATAAATTAATAATTTTAATGGCAGTGATAAAGAGGAGTAAAAACTGAAAGTATCAAAGAGAGAGGGGTAAGGTGTAAGCCCTTATATGGAAGGTTTTGAAGGTAGCTTTTGAGCTTCTTTAGTGAAATTTAAGTAGCTAAAGACGGTTTTTCTAAATCGTTATTTAATTAAGAGCCCATGAAAGTGGGAATAAAGGTGGTACCGCGAGTCTTCGTCCTTTTTTGGATTGAAGGCTCTTTTTTATTTTATAAAATAAAGAAAGCAATTAACTTAAAGGAGGAATTAATATGTTAGAAAACAAAGAATTATCTACAACTTATAATCCTAAAGAGTTTGAAGATAGAATTTATAAGACTTGGGAAGAAAATAAGTATTTTACACCTGTAATAGACAAGAGTAAAAAGCCTTATTCAATAGTAATGCCGCCACCAAATATAACTGGTAAGTTGCATTTAGGGCATGCACTTGATAATACACTTCAAGATATGCTTATAAGATTTAAGAGAATGCAAGGTTACTGTACTTTATGGTTACCAGGTGAAGACCATGCCTCAATTGCAACAGAAGTTAAGGTTGCTAATGAACTTGCAAAGCAAGGTTTAGATAAGAAGGAAATGGGAAGAGAAGCTTTCCTTGAAGAAGTATGGAAGTGGACTGAAGAATATAGAGAAAAGATAAGACAACAATTAAAGAAAATGGGTGTTTCTGCTGACTTTACAAGAGAAGCATTTACTATGGATGAACACCTAGATAAGGCTGTAAAACATGTTTTCGTTAAATTATATAACGAAGGGTTAATCTATAGAGGAAACAGAATAACTAACTGGTGTCCTAAGTGTCAAACTGCATTGTCTGATGCAGAAATTGAATATGAAGAACAAGATGGATTCTTCTGGCACATTAACTATCCACTAGCTGATGGATCAGGTTCACTTGAAATAGCTACAACTAGACCTGAAACATTACTAGGAGATACAGCTGTTGCAGTTAATCCTAATGATGAAAGATTTAAGGATTTAGTAGGTAAGATGTTAATCCTACCTTTAACAAATAGAGAAATTCCTATAATAGCAGATGATTATGTTGATATGGAATTTGGTACTGGTGCAGTTAAAATAACTCCTGCTCATGACCCTAATGACTATCAAGTTGGTTTAAGATATGATCTTCCACAAATTAAGGTTATGGATGATAAGGGAATTATAAATGAACTAGGTGGAAAGTACCAAGGCATGGATAGATATGAAGCTAGAAAAGCTATGGTTAAGGACCTAGAAGAGCAAGGATTACTTGTAAAAGTTAAACCTCACACTCATAATGTAGGAACTCATGATAGATGTGGAACTACAGTTGAACCAATGATATCAAATCAATGGTATGTAAAGATGGAATCTTTAGCTAAGCCTGCTATAGATGTGGTTAGAGAAAAGAAGACTAAGTTTGTACCAGAAAGATTTGAAAAGACTTACTTCAACTGGATGGAAAATATTCAAGATTGGTGTATTTCAAGACAATTATGGTGGGGACACAGAATACCAGTATGGTACTGTGGAGACTGTGGAGAAATAAACGTTGCAGAAGTTGCTCCATGTAAGTGTTCTAAGTGTGGATCAGAAAACTTAACTCAAGAAAATGATGTTTTAGATACATGGTTCTCATCAGCACTTTGGCCTTTCTCAACTTTAGGATGGCCAGAAAAGACAGAAGATCTAGAATACTTCTACCCAACAAGTACATTAGTTACTGGATATGATATCATATTCTTCTGGGTTGCTAGAATGATATTCTCAGGCCTTCACAACATGAAGGAAACTCCATTTGATACTGTACTAATTCACGGTATTATAAGAGATTCAGAAGGAAGAAAGATGAGTAAGTCACTAGGTAACGGTGTTGACCCACTTGAAGTAATAGACACTTATGGTGCAGATGCTTTAAGATTCATGCTAGTTACTGGTAATGCTCCAGGAAATGACATAAGATACTATCCAGAAAGAGTTGAATCTGCAAGAAACTTTGCTAATAAGATTTGGAATGCATCTAGATTTGTTATGATGAATCTTGATAAGGAAGTTATGAATAAGTATGCAGATTGTAAGGAATATTCATTAGCTGACAAGTGGATATTATCTAAGATGAACACATTAGTTAAAGAAGTTACTGAAAACATGGATAAGTTTGAACTTGGTATTGCATTACAAAAGGTATATGACTTCATGTGGACAGAATTCTGCGACTGGTATATAGAACTTGTTAAGCCTGTATTCTACGGAGATGATGAAAAGGCTAAGGGAGTAACTTATAACGTATTAAATACTGTTCTTGTTACAGGATTAAAATTATTACACCCAGTAATGCCATTTATCACAGAAGAAATTTATACTCATTTAACAGATGAAGAAACTATAACAACTTCAGTATGGCCAGAATATTCAGAAGAGCTAAGTAATGCTGATGCTGAAACTGAAATGGGATATGTAATAGAAGGTGTTAAGGCTTTAAGAAATGTAAGAGCTGAAATGAATGTTCCACCTTCAAGAAAAGCAAAGGTTATTTGCTATATTGGAGAAGAAGCTAAAAATGCATTTATGGCAGGAACAGCTTATATTGAAAAGCTTGCATCAGCTTCAGAAGTTGAATTTATAGCTGATAAGTCAGAAGTTCCAGCAAATGCTGTATCTGTTGTTGTTAAGGGTGGAGAATTATTTATGCCACTTCTTGATTTAGTAGATAAAGAAAAGGAACTTGAAAGATTAAATAAAGAAGTTAAGAAGCTTGAAGGTGAAATTGAAAGAATTGACAAGAAGCTTAATAACCAAGGGTTTGTAGCTAAGGCTCCACAAGCAGTTGTAGATGGAGAAAAAGCTAAAAGAGAAAAGTATGTTGAAATGTTAGAAGCTGTAAAAGGAAGAATAGATGCTTTAAATTAAAAAATATGTTTTATTTAGGTGCTATAAGATTATATCTTATAGCACCTTTTTAAGCTAAAAAATACATATCTTACCTTTAATAAGAAAAATTCACAAAATATTAATTGAATAAATATTCTGAATATTCTACAATAAAAGTAGAACGTTAAGTTCAAAAAAACTATTAAAGGAGGAGAAAGATGAAAACTAGAAGGTTTAAACAGTTTTTGTCGACACTTTTAGTAGTTGCGCTAACGTCAGCAGGAATTACAGTTAGTACTAGTGCAACGGAAGCAAAAGATAATGGACAGCTTAACGTTACAAATGAAAAAAACTCAGATGAACTTAAGAGAAAAATAGTAGGATACTTTCCAGAATGGGCTTATTCAAGTGAAGCTCAAGGATACTTTAATGCAACAGACCTACAGTGGGATTCTCTAACTCATATCCAATATTCCTTTGCAATGGTTGACCCATCAACTAATAAAATTACATTAGGGGATAAGCATGCTGCAATTGAAGAGGATTTTACAGGATATGACCTAAGTTATAAGGGAAAGAAAGTAGAATTAGATACTTCTCTACCTTATAAAGGACATTTTAATGTTTTACAAACTATGAAGAAGAGTTACCCAGATGTAGATCTATTAATTTCTGTTGGTGGTTGGGCAGGATCAAGAGGTTTTTATACTATGCTAGATACAGATGCAGGAATAAACACCTTTGCTGATTCATGTGTTGAATTCATAAGA
>OIFD01000026.1_pt1 | contig 181183 bp, 160 predicted proteins | sample 1582021 | NCBI WGS metagenome assembly OIFD01 (sample SAMN07501059, study PRJEB24779) | human gut metagenome | isolation source: stool | host: human infant | place: USA: Pittsburgh, PA | reverse complement strand
TTTTCACTTTCTGATTTTAAATCAATATCAGAGTCTGCATAAGATGGTTTTACACAAATAAATCCTGAAATAAATAATAGTGAAAAAATATTAATCAACAAAAATTTTTTATACTTATGATTCATTTTTTTGTATTCCTCCTTATAAGCATATATTATATTTACATTATATATATATATATATATATACTTGTCAATTTTTCAACAAAAAAATGAAAACAAAATAAAAAGTGATAATCAGTATTTGTTGATGAAAGTTAAATTTAAAAAATTAATTACATTGAATAATAAATTCTGATAAATTTTAATAATGTTATTCATATAACAAAAATTATCTGTTAGATAAAAATAATGTTGACATTTAAGGGCAATCTCATATAATGATAGTGATAAAAGATTAACAAAGAAAATTTATAAGGAGAAAATTATGACTATTACAACATTTCAAGTTCCTAGAACTATTGTTCACGGTGTGGACAGTCTTGAATATTTAAAAAATTTAGAGGGCAAGAAAGCTGTTCTTGTTACTGGTGGACATTCTATGAAAAAATTTGGCTTTTTGGATCAAGCTAAAAAATATTTGGAAGAAGCTGGTATGGAAGTTATGATTCTTGATGGTGTTGAACCTGATCCTTCTGTAAAAACTTGTCTTGAAGGTGGCAAAAAAATGGAAGAATTTGGTCCTGATTGGATTATTCCAATTGGTGGAGGTTCTGCAATGGATGCTGCAAAAGCTATGTGGATTTTCTACGAACATCCTGGATATAGTTTTGAAAAATTGGCAGCTTTTGACAATCCACCACTAAGAACAAAGGCAAAAATGGCTTGTATTCCATCAACATCAGGAACTGCTTCAGAAATCACAGCATTTTCTGTTATAACTGATACAGAAAAAGAAATTAAATATCCATTGGTTCATCCTGATTTTGTTCCAGATGTAGCAATTTGTGATCCAGTTATTGCAAGCAAAATGCCACCATTAATCACAGCTCAAACAGGAATGGACGTTATGACTCACGCAGTTGAAGCTTTCGTTTCAACAGCAGCAGATGATTATACATCTCCACTTGCAATCAGAGCAATTGAGCTTGTTTTTGGAAATCTTAAAAAAGCTTATGACAATGGCGAAGATATAGATGCAAGAGAAAAAATGCACGATGCATCAACTCTTGCAGGAATGGCATTTTCAAATGCTTCACTTGGAATAGTTCACTCAATGGCTCACAAAATCGGAGGTATTTTCCACTTAACACACGGAGAAGCAAATGCAATTATGCTTCCATACATCATTGATTACAATAGAAAATCAACAGACAGATATGATGAATTAGAAAAAATTCTTGGAATTGACGATATTGCAGAAGAAATTAGAAAATTAAATGCGTCTGTAGGACTTACTGCTAATATTAAAGACGGTAAAAATACTGTAATTGAAGAAGATAAATTCTTAGAAGTTTTGGATAAAATGAGTGAAAATGCATTCAAAGATGCTTGTACACTTACAAATCCAAGAGAAACATCTCCAGAAGATATTAAAAAAATCTATGAGGCTGCATATTACGGCAAAAAAATAGATTTTTAATTTGAATAAATCCTTAAAAAATAATTACTAAAAAATATAAATCGATTAGCAAAAAACAGGAGCGAGAGTTCCTGTTTTTATTTTCTTTAGTTTTGAGCTGAGAATTTTTTTCTAAAGAATTTGTTGAATGGTTGGATAAAATTAATAAATGAGATCTCTCGACTGCGCTCAAGATGGGGTATTGCGGTAATCTGTTAGTATCTTCGAATTTATCTTAATTGACTAAAGATTTATTATTTTTTTGTAGATAAATAGTTTCAATTTGATTTATTTTAATCAGATACTTGATTTTTTGTGAAATTATTTACTGCCATTATTTAAAAATGTAAATAAATAAATAAAACTTTAGGAACTAAATAAATAAAAAAATTACCCATCTCGACCAAGAGAAACGAAGTGGAGTGCGTGGAGAGATCTCTTTTGTTTTTTTGATTTTATTTTCTTTATCAATGAAATTAAAGTTTTACCTATTAAAATTATATTTTTTTAAATTTTACAAAAATTTATTATTATGGTACTATAAATGTAACAAAAAATGTACTAAAAATGTAACCGAGGATTTTGATATGGAAGTTGAGATTGAAAATAGGATTAGGGAATTTAGGAAAGAGAAAAATCTTTCTCAGCACAAATTGGCAAAGCTTGTTGGGCTTAAAAGAAGGTCAATTATGGCTTATGAAAATAATACTATTAGTCCAAGTCTTGAAACTGCCTACAAAATTTGCAAGGTTTTGGATAAGGACATCAAAGAGGTTTTTATTTTTAAATAAGGAGAGAAAATGGGATTTTTATTTAATGATGTGAATGAATTTAGGGAAATAATAAATGAAAAATTCAAAAATACTGACTCGTATTTATTTGCTATTAAACATAATTCAACTGGCAAGGGATTTTTGAAATTATTTGTTAGTAATTTGTATAACACAGTAGATTCTTCAAGGACTTTTATTTTGCATTTTAATGAAAAGGGGATTTATGAAAAGGAAATTTCAAATTCTACTAAGGGCGATTTTATTCTTATGCCTTGGGATGAAATTGAAGTTTTTGAAATCGTTGAAGAATCTAGAAAAGCTTTTATAAATTTTTCTCATTTGGGTAAAAATATTTCTTATGAGATTGATTTTGATGGAAAAATGGATGTTGATAATAGGAAAAATTTTGAAAATTTAAAGGAAAAATCTTGGCATAGATTATAAATTTTTTGAAATTTTTTGAAAAATTTGAAAAAATCAAGCAATATTGTATAATTAATTTTAAGTAAATAGGACTTATAGGATTTACAGTAGGAAAAATTTGGGATAATTTTTTTGAAATTACAGGATTCTTTGTCCAAAGTTGGCTTTCTACTTAGTGGAAGCGTGGAGTATAAAAAGAAGTGGTACCGCATCAAGATGCCTTCTTATACTCTTTTTTTGTACTTAAAAATAAAGGAGAAAAAAAATGAAATTTCAATACGAAAAAGAATATGATAATGTATTTGATGAATTAAAAGATCGTGGATATTTTGAGGCTGCAACTGATGAAGAAGAGTTGGCTGAAAAATTAAAAAATGAAAAATTGACTTTTTATTGTGGCTTTGATGCAACTGCTGATTCTTTGACAGTAGGTCATCTTATCCAAATTATGGTTATGATGAGAATGCAAAATTATGGCCACAGACCAATCGCTCTTCTTGGTGGAGGAACTACAATGATTGGGGATCCTTCTGGAAGAAGTGATATGAGAATGGTTATGACAAAGGAGAAAATTAACCACAACGCAAATTGTTTTTATAAACAATTTCAAAGATTTTTGGAATTTGAAAATGAGGGAGAAGATTCTGGCGACAAGGCTATAATTGAAAATAATGCAAATTGGCTTTTAAATCTTCCTTTTATAGATTTTCTAAGAGATGTTGGATCAAATTTCCTTGTAAATGAAATGCTCAAAAAAGACGCCTACAAAAATAGGATGGACAAGGGTCTTACATTTTTTGAATTTTCATATATGCTTTTGCAATCTTATGATTTTCTAGAACTATTTAGAAGACACAATTGTACTTTGGAAATTGGTGGAACTGACCAATGGTCAAACATAATCGGTGGTTATGATTTGATTAGAAAAAAAGAAGACGCAAAAGTTTATGGAATGACTTTCAAATTACTTACAACTGCTGATGGCGTAAAAATGGGAAAAAGTCAAAAGGGAGCTGTTTGGCTTGATGAAGAAAAAACATCAGCTTATGAGCTTTTCCAATATATGAGAAATGTTGACGACAGAGACGTAGAAAAATTCCTCTTGATGTTAACTTTCCTTCCAACAGAAGAATGTAGAAAATTGGGAAATGGCAAGGATGCAAAAGAAATTAACCACGCAAAAGAAGTTTTGGCTTATGAAATTACAAAATTAATTCACGGCGAAGAAAAAGCAAAAGAAGCCCTAGAAGCATCAAAAGCTTTGTTCTCTGGTGCTGGAGATGAATCAGCAATGCCAACAACTGAAATAGAAAAAGAAGAACTCCCAATGGGAATATTAACCCTACTTACAAAGTTAGGTTTAACAAAATCAAATTCTCAAGCAAGAGATTCAGTAAAGGGCGGTGGAGTAAGTATAAATGATGAAAAAATAACTGATCCAAGGTTTGAAATAAACGAAGACTTGTTTGAAGATGGGAAAATAATTGTAAAAAAAGGCAAAAAAACCTTCCACAAAGTTACAATAAAATAAGAATAGAGCTTAGATAATATTTTATTTTAAAATAAAATTAAGCTACGTACCATCTCGACTAAGGGAGTGAAACGAACGCACGGAGAGATCTCATGAGATTTCTCGACTCACTACGTTCGCTCGAAATGGATATTTTTTGGTTTGTCAACAGTCTTTATTTTATTTTAAAAAAAATTAAGCTAGTAGCATTTTTTGAAAAAAATTTATATCAGAAAATTTGGGGTATAATAATTTGGAAAACAAAAATTTAAGGAGAACATTATGAAAATTTCAGCTAGAAATACAATTAAAGGAAAAGTAGTAGAAGTTGTTGAAGGTGCAGTTAATGGAATTGTTAAAATCGACATAGGAAACGGAACAATTATCACATCATCTATTACAAACAACGCTATCAAAGAACTTGGTCTTGAAGAAGGCAAAGAAGCTTATGCAGTAATTAAAGCAAGCAATGTTATGGTAGCTGTTGACTAATAATTAATAAATAAGGACAAATTTGGTTCGCAAAAAAACCAAGTTTGATCTAAAACCAGAGTAGGTATTAAAGCTTACTCTGTTTTTTTGTGCTGTTTTTTTATTTCATAATTTTTTATTGAATCCAATAAATTTTTTTCTAATTTTTAAATTTTATATTTTCTTATAAATATTTTTTACAATTTTAATTTTAAATTCTGTTTTATATTTTGCCAATTTTTTCTTATATATTTTAAATTGGAAAAAATAGACAAAAACGCTATAATATAGGTATATATAAAAAGAAATTTAGTTTTATTAATTTTAAAAAGGAGAATTTATGGATAAAAAAGCTTATTATATAACAACGCCAATATATTATCCAAATAGCAACCTTCATATTGGTAATGTTTATACTTCAGTTATTGCTGATGTTTTGAAAAGATATAAGGCACTCAGGGGATTTGATGCTTATCTTACAACTGGAACTGACGAACACGGTCAAAAAATAATGAATGCAGCTCTTTCTCATGGATCTAAACCTCAAGAATTTGTTGATAGAATTGCAGGCGAAACAAAAGTTTTACTTAAAAAACTTGATATTGATTATGATTCATTTATTAGGTCAACTGATCCAAAACACGAAGAAAATGTAAAAAATATTTTCCAATATTTGTATGATAAGGGAGATATTTACAAGGGCCATTATGACGGATATTATTGCGAATCTTGCGAATCTTATTTTACTGAAAGCCAACTTGATGATGGAAATTGTCCTGATTGTGGCAGAGGAGTTAATCATCGTAAAGAAGAATCATATTTTTTTAGACTTTCAAATTATACTGATAAATTAAAGGAACTTTTCAAAGACCATCCTGAATTTCTTGAGCCAAAATTTAGGCAAAATGAAATGTTAAATAATTTTATTGACAAAGGTCTTGAAGATCTTTCTGTATCTAGAAATACTTTTGATTGGGGAGTTGATGTTCCTTTTGACAATGAACACGTTGTTTATGTATGGATTGACGCCTTATCTTGTTATTTGACAGCTATTGGCTATGGTCACGATATGGAAAAATTCAATAAATATTGGCCGGCTGGTGTTCATTTAATTGGAAAAGATATTGTAAGATTTCATACAATAATTTGGCCAGCACTTTTGATGGCTTTAGATATTCCACTTCCTAAAAAAGTTTTTGCTCATGGTTGGATTTTGTTTGACAATGACAAGATGAGTAAATCCAAGGGAAATATTATGTATCCAGAACCACTTGTGGAATTGTATGGAACTGATTCTTTGAAATATTTCCTACTTCGTGAATTTAATTTTGGAGCTGATGGAAACTTCCTTTCAAAGAAATTTATGGATAGGTACAATTCTGATTTGGTAAATGATTTGGGAAACTTACTTTCAAGAACTGTTTCAATGATTTCAAAATACAATGATGGAATTATAAAAAAAGGCTTGGAAGAAGATGAAATTGATGGCGAATTGATTGCCTTGGCTGAAAAAACTTATGAAGATTTTACAAAATTAATGGACGAATTCAAGTTTAATGAGGCTTTGGAATGTTTGTGGAATCTTGTAAGAAGATCAAATAAGTATGTTGACCAAACTGAGCCATGGATTTTGGGACGTGAAGAAAAATATGACAGATTAAATACAGTTTTATATAATCTTGCCGAATCTTTAAGAATTATTGCCCAAATGCTTGAGCCAGTTATGAGAAATACAACAGAAGAAATTTTAAAACAATTGGGAGTAGAAAATCAAGGCTTTGAATCTGCTCATAAATTTGGTTTGATTAAAGAAGGAACTAAAGTTAGTAAAGGCGAAAATTTATTTAACAGACTTGATACAGAAAAAGAACTTGAAAAACTTCATGCCTTAAATAATAAACTTGTTGAGGAAAGACTTGGAGTTAAAAAGGAAGAAAAAGAAGAGGAAAGCCAATCAAAATCACAAATTAAAATTGATGATTTTGACAAGCTTGACCTTGTTGTTGGAAAAATTTTGGAAGTAAATGACCATCCAGATGCCGATAGACTTCTTGTTTTTAAAGTTGATATTGGAAGTGAAACAAGAACAATTGTTTCAAGCATAAAAGAATTCTATAAAAAAGAAGAATTACTTGGCAAAAATATTGCTGTAATCAAAAACCTAAAACCTGTAAAAATGAGAGGAATTTTATCAGAAGGAATGCTTCTTGCTGCAGGCGATGATGCAGTTTTACTTACAACAATCAAAGACTGCAAACCAGGTACGGTGATTTCTTAATGAAATTAATAGATTCACACGCCCATTTAACGAGTGATGATTTTAATGAGGACAGATCTTTTCTTATAAAAGATCTGTCTAATTTTGCCGTAAATTATGTTATAATGCCAGCTTGCGACTTGGAAAATTCTTATGAAACTGTAAAACTTGCAGAAAAATATGAGAATTTGTATGCCCAAGTTGGATTTCATCCAGAAAATATAGAATCATTTGATGATTCTTCTATAGAAAAATTAGAAGATTTAGCAAAAAATCCAAAAGTTGTAGCAATTGGAGAAATTGGACTTGATTATTATTGGCAAGATGACAACAAGGATGAGCAAAAAGAAATTTTTATCAAACAATTAGACCTTGCAAAAAAATTAAAGCTTCCAGTCGTAATTCATTCCAGAGATTCGGTTGATGATTGTTTGGAAATTTTAAAAGATTATCCGGATTTAAAAGTTCAAATTCACTGTTTTTCTTATTCATATATCCATCTTATGGAATGTATGAAAAGAGGATACTATATTTCAATAGGTGGAGTTGTAACTTACAAAAACGCTGACAATGAAAAAAATGCAGCCATAAATGTAGATTTGGATAAGCTGATGCTTGAAACAGACTGTCCATATCTTTCTCCAGAGCCTTACAGAGGAATGAGAAATGATCCGAGAAAAATTGTGGAAGTTGCAAGAGAAATTGCAAATCTTCGTGGGATGAAATTATCAAAACTTGCAAAAAGAACAAGCAAAAATGCTATGGAATTTTTTAATATAAAGTAGGTAATATGATAAAAGAAACAATAGTAGTTGAAGGAAAAGACGATATAAGTAATATAAAATCAGCAGTCGATTGCGAACTTATAGCGACAAACGGTCTTGCTTTTGGCAAAGATTTGATTGAAAAATTAAAAGAAATTGACAAAAGGTGTGGAATAATAATTTTTACCGATCCAGATTTTGCAGGAAAAAAAATTAGGGCAAAAATTTCCAAAGAAATACCAAATGCCAAGCACGCCTATCTTGATAGGAAAAAAGCAATCAAAAAGGGAGATTTGGGAGTAGAAAACGCCTCAAAAGAAGATATAATTGAGGCTTTAAAAAATGCTCATGCAACAAAAAGTGAAAAAAGAGAAGAATTTACCATGAAAGACCTCTTGGACAATAATCTAACCCTTACAAACGACAGCAGAAACAGAAGGGAAAAACTTGGCGATATTTTATCCATAGGATATTTTAATTCCAAGCAACTTTTATCAAAACTAAATTCCTTTGGCATAAGTCGAGAAGAATTCGAAAGTGCGGTTGAAAAATTATGAAAAAATTATATTCACCAAAAACAATAAAAACAATCCAAGACCTTTACGGTTTTAAATTTAGCAAATCTTTGGGACAAAATTTTTTGGTAGATAAAAATTTTGTAGATAAAATTATAAACTTATCAGAAGTAGAGGGCGAAAATATTTTAGAAATTGGGCCAGGAATTGGAACGATTAGCCAAGAGATGGCAAAAACTTGCAAAAAACTTGTGGTAATAGAAATAGATAGGACCCTTATTCCAATTTTAAATGACAATTTGGGTGAATTTTCAAATGTTGAAATAATAAATGCAGATATTTTAAAAACAGACCTTGAAAAAATTGCCAAAGAAAAATTTGATGGCGAAGATTTTAAAGTTGTTTCAAATTTGCCATATTACATTACAACTCCAATAATAGAAAAATTATTTGAAGAAGATCTTTCGTGCAAGGACATGACAATTATGGTTCAAAAAGAAGTGGCAGATAGGATGAAGGCAGATGAAAAAAGCAAAGACTATTCATCGCTTTCAGTTTTTATAAAATATTATGCAGAAATTACAGGCCAATTCAAGGTACCAAAATCAGTTTTTATGCCCCAACCAAAAATAGATTCCCAAGTTTTAAAATTAAAATTGAGATTGTATGATAAAAATGTTGATACAAATACCCTATTTAACATAGTAAGAGCAGGCTTTAATAAAAGAAGAAAAACCATACTAAATTCCCTATCAAGTGTGATTGAAAAAGAAGATTTAAAAGGAATTTTAGAAAATTTATCTCTAAAAGAAAATCTCAGAGCAGAAAATCTTTCCCTTGACGATTTTATAAAAATAGCCAATGAATTTGAAAAAATAAAAGGGTAGATTGAAAGAGATTATCATTTGAGTATAATAATCATATTAGAAAAAAAGATTTATAAAAAAAGATTGGAGAAAATATGAAAAAAGTAACAATTTACACATCAAACACCTGCCCACATTGCAAGGCAGCAAAAAATTATTTAAAAGAAAATAATATAGATTTTGAAGAAAAAAACGTAGACGAAGATAGAAGTGCAATCGACTATTTAGTAGAAAATGGCCACAGAGGAGTTCCGGTTATAAATATTGACGGAGAAGATATTGTAGGCTTTAATAAAGAAGTAGTAGACGAAAAATTAGGATTATAAAACAAAAACCCATCTTAGACCTTTTGAGATTTATCTTTGGTCGGATGGGTTTTACTTTGTTTGGGCTAATTATTAGATGGATTTAATTAAGTAAGGCTAGACAATTAAATTAAAGTATTAGTCTACTTGGTTTACCAATATTAATAACTTTATCTAAATACTATCAGCAATTTATTCTACAAAAAAAGTGAGCTTATCGCTCACTTTTTGTCTTCTTCTAAGGCATCTATTGTTTTTTTGTGGAGAAGTTTTCTGTAATCATCTTCTAGATTATTTTTTATGATTTTGTTGTAGCAAAAATCCATAAAAACTAGAACTGGAAATTGCGGGGAGATTATATTTCCGCCTCTCAAATCTTCTATTGTTGGAATAATTACTTTTTCGTCCACAAATGAAAAATTATCTTTTGAATTTGATGTTATAAGAATTGTTTTTGCGCCGTTTTCTTTGGCTTGTTTTAGGGCGAAAAGAACGGATTCTTTGTTGGCTGAAAGGCTTATGCCAATAAGCAGAGAATTTTCTTTTTGAAAAACTGCCCTCATTCTCATTTCATCTTGATAATCTATTGCCATTACTAAAATTCCAAGCCTTGTAAGCCTTGATTGCATTTCTCTTGCTACAAGTCCCGAACTTCCTATTCCCACGAATAAAACTGATTTTGATTTTATAATTAAATCTGCTATTTTATCAATTTGTTCGTTGTCGATAAGGGATGGAAACATATTTAAAATTCTTCCGTAAGTGTTTAAAACTTCCTCTACATTAAATGAAGATTTGGAAATTCCTTTTAAAAATCCTTCTTCATACCTGTAAATAAATTCTCTATATCCCTTAAAACCACATTTTTGTGAAAATCTTGTTATAGATGATTCGGAAACGTGGAGTTTGTTTTTGATATTTTTTATTGAAAAATCTTCCTTGTGTTTATTTTTTATAAAATAATCGGCAATTAGTTTTTCAACTTCTGTAAATTTATCATAATTATCAACTATAGCAACAATGGCGGAATTTTTTATCATGGCTACCTCTTTTATTGAAATCTTCTAATCAACTACTCCAAGTATATCATTAATTTCATTTTTGTATAAGACTGCCTTTGCTCCATAGATTACTTGAACTCCTCCTGGCACGTCAAGAACTCCTGTTGCCCCTGTTTGTTTTAAAATATTTTTATCAACAATTTTTGGATCTTTTAAATTTACTCTTAATCTTGTAATACAAGCGTCAACATCAATTATATTTTCACTTCCACCAAGTGCATCCAAAATCACAAGAGCTTCTTCGTGAAGATTTGAATTAGAATCTTTTTTAACTTCTTTTTCATCAGCTATTTCATCATTGCCTCTTCCTGGTGTCATTATATTAAATTTCTTTATTAAGAAAGAGAATGAGAAATAGTAAAGAGCTGCCCAGATTAATCCAAATGGAATTTCTAATAACCAGTGAGTCTTTTCATTTCCTTGAAGTACACCAAATAAAATAAAGTCAATTACTCCACCAGAAAATGTATTTCCAATATTTATATTTAATAAATCAGCAATCAAGAATGATAAACCATCCAAGAATGAATGGAAAACATATAAAAGTGGTTGAACGAAAAGGAACATATATTCAAGAGGCTCTGTAATTCCTGTAATAAATGAAGTTAAAGCAACTCCCAAAAATAATCCCTTTAATTTTTTCTTGTTTTCTTCTTTTGCGTTCTTATACATTGCAAGAGCAGCTGCAGGCAAACCAAACATCATTGTTGAAAATCTTCCTGCAAAAAATCTTGTTCCTTCTGTGAATAATCCTACGTGATTTGGATCAGCTAATTGAGCAAAAAATATTTTTTGAGCACCAACAATTTGCTCTCCAGCAACCATTTCCACTCCGCCAAGTTCTGTATACCAAAACATTGGATAAATCATGTGATGAAGACCGACTGCTCCAGATAATCTCATTAGCATTCCATATAAAAATGTTCCAAAAACTCCAAGTTTTGCAATTGATTTTCCAGCAGAAATTAATAAGTGTTGGAAAGGTGGCCAAACTATAAAGAAAAATACTCCGACAATAATTGCAACAAAAGATGTAACTATAGGAACAAATCTTGAACCACCAAAAAATCCTAGAACTTGTGGCAATTGAATATTGTAATAATTATTATGAAGATAAACTGCAATAAGACCAATAACCAAAGCACCAACAACACCAGTATCAATTGGATCTCCGTCAGGGTTAAAAATTGAAAGAAGAGTTGATATAGTTGCATTCATTACCAAAAATCCAACGGCACCAGCAAGAGCTGCAACTCCTTTTTCCCTGTTTGCAAGGCCAACCATAATACCAATACACAAAAGCATGGCAAGATTTGCAAAAATTATATTACCAGCACCAGCCATAACCTTAAAAATAGTTTGTAAAACACTATTTGCTAAAAAAGGATAGGCATCAATTGTAGCTTGTGATGAAAAAGCACCACCAATTCCTAAAAGTAAACCTGCGGCAGGCAACAATGCTATCGGTAGCATAAAAGCCTTGCCGACTTTTTGTAAATACTTAAACATATTTCCTCCTAAATTATTTTTTTAGAACATCAGCAAATTTTTGGGTTATTAATTGAGGTCTAGTAATTGCAGAACCAACCACAGCAGAAAATACTCCACAAGCAAAAACTTTTTTTAAATCTTCTGGCGTATTAATTTTGCCTTCAGCTATAACAGGCTTGTTTGAAAATTCTACAATTTTTTTAATAGACTCAAAATCAGGACCATCAAAATTATTACTATAAGAAGTATAGCCAAAAAGAGTTGTTGAAATAATATCAAAACCAAGATCTAAAGCGTTTTTACATTCATCAATCGTAGAACAATCCGCCATGGCAAGAGTATTATTGTCATGAATTAATTTGAGTAAATCTATTAATTTTTCATCATTTGGCCTTTTCCTATTAGTTGCATCAAGAGCAATTATTTCGCACTTAGAATCAATTAATTCTTCAATTTCTTTTTTAGTTGGAGTGATATAAACTTCGCTGTCAGGATAATTTTTTTTAATAATTCCAATAATTGGCAAGTCAACTTGTTTTTGAATTTCTTTAATATCCTCAACAGATTGAGCACGAATACCACTTGCTCCACCAATTTTTGCAGCAAGAGCCATTTTTCCCATAATAAAACTAGAATGAAGAGGCTCATCATCTAGGGCTTGGCACGATACAATTAATTTCCCCCTTAATTTTTCTAAATCCATATAACCTCCTTATCTATTTACTTTACTTAATTATATAAAAACAAGAAATTGTTTTCAATTATAGGGGCTAAACAGGTTAGTCTTTCAAAAAGCGACAAATTTAAGACAAAAATAAAAGAATTTGGAAGTACTTTCAAGGCGATTGAAAAAAATTAAAAATCAGCAAAAAATTTTAAAATTTTTAAATAATTTTTTTAGTTATATATTCGTGCTAGATGACTTGCCTACGCATTTAAATTTATGAAGAAATTTTTAAATTTTAAAAATTCAAAATTTATCTAACAAAAAAACGTTTTTCGTAAATATTTTTTTAAAATTTTAAAAAATAAATAAAAAAAAACATTTTAAAGATTGAAATTATGCGATTAATTTTATTTGGCAATCTTTTTTCAAAAAAATATAGAAAAACATTCTTATTTCCTTTTTCTTGTGATATAATTTAAGCAAAAGGAGGCATTTTATGTTTGATTTTAAAAGTGCAAAAAAAAGAGTAGACGAAGCTATTAACCCAACCCACATGTTTTATTCTGAAATTTTTTCAGATTTATCAAAAAACAATGTGTACATTAAACCAGAAAATTTACAAAAAACTGGTTCTTTTAAATTGAGGGGAGCTTATAACAAGATTTCAAAAATGGATGAAGAATCAAAATCCGTTGGAATCGTAACCGCATCAGCTGGAAACCACGCCCAAGGTGTAGCATTTTCTGCAAATCATCAAGGCATAAAGGCAATTGTTTGTATGCCAGAAACAACTCCAATGATTAAAGTTGATGGAACTTTAAAATATGGAGCTGAAGTTGATCTTCACGGACAAACTTTTGACGAAACAAATACATACGCTCAACAACTTGCCAAAGAAAAAGGATATACTTTTATTCCTCCATACGATGATGAAGATGTAATTGAAGGACAAGGAACAATTGCTCTTGAAATTTTAGAAAGTTTACAAGAAGCTGACTACATATTAGTACCAATCGGTGGTGGTGGACTTGTTTCTGGTATTGCAAAATGTGCTAAAGAAATGAAACCAGAAATCAAAATAGTTGGTGTTGAACCAGCAAATGCTGCATCAATGCAAGCTGCTATGGAAAAAGGTGGACCAATTACATTAGATTCTGCTGATACAATCGCAGACGGAACTGCTGTTGCAAGAGTTGGAGATATTACTTACGAAATTTGCAAAGAAAACGTTGATGAATATATTTCTGTAACAGAAGAAGAAATCATGGTAGCCTTGACTACTTTGATGGAAAAACATAAACTAGTAGCAGAGCCTTCAGGAGCATTAAGTCTTGCTGCAAGTAAAAAACTTGGTTGCAAAAATAAAAACGTTGTTTGCGTAATCAGTGGTGGAAATATTGATATGTCATTTATTTCTCAACTAATCCACAAGGGACTTTATGAAGATGGAAGAATCGCAAGATTTACTGTTGAACTTCAAAATGCACCTGGAAAGCTTAGAGATCTTCTTGATGTTATAGCTTATACAAAAGCAAATATTGTTGAGGTACTTCACGATAGCCTTGCAGCAACTAGCAGATATAAAAATATCCAAGTTGAAATAACCCTTGAAACAAATGGAAAAGACCATATCAGGAAGATTAAAGATTTACTTACTGAGAAAGGATACAATATTCATTAAATGAAATTAGAAAAGATACTAAAAGAAATTTCCTACATTTCAAAAAATATTCAAAATGATAAAGAAATTGTAGGAGTTTCTTCAAATTCAAAAGAAATAAAAAAAGATTTTATATTTGTAGCGATAAGAGGATTTGAATTCGATGGACATAATTATATAGAAAATGCCCTAGAAAATGGAGCATCAACTATAGTCTATACAAATGATGACGTTGAATTTAAAAATGGAATAAATTATATAAAAGTTGAAGATGCAAGATTAGCTCTTGCGAAAATTTCAAATTTTTTATCAGATTTTCCATCAAAATCATTTAGAATGATTGGAGTTACAGGAACAAATGGAAAAACTACAACTGCAAATATAATCTCATTTCTTTTGAACAAACTGGGAGAGTCTTGTGCAAATATTGGAACAGATGGAGCTTTTTTTAACGGCAAAACTTTACCAACTGAGCATACGACACCAGAAATTACAGATATAAACTATATTTTAAATGAAGTCAAAAAAGATGGAATTAAAAATGTAGTTATGGAAACATCATCTCATGGTTTGTGCCTAAAAAGAAATTATGGAATAGATTATGAGTATGGAGTTTTCACAAATTTATCTCCAGAACATATGGACTACCATAAAACTATGGATAATTATTTCGAGGCAAAGATGATTTTACTAAATCATTCCAAAAAACAAGTCGTAAATTTAGATGACGATTATGGTAAAAAAGCCAAAGAAATTTTCAAAGATGCCCTTACAATTTCTATAAACGAAGATTCAGCCTATAGGGCAGAAAATATAAAAAGAGTAGATATGGGACTTGAATTTTTTGTAAATGATGTTAAATTTCACCTAAAAAGATTTGGAATTTATGATATATATAACTCTCTTTGTGCGATAGCAATTGCAAACGACCTTGGTTTTGAATTGAAAGAAATTTCCAAAGCCTTGGAAGGATTTAAGGGAGTAAAATCAAGGTTTGAATTTATAGAAAATGACCTTGGAATAAATATAGTAGTAGATTTTGCCCACACAACAACATCTTTTGAAAGTCTTTATAAAGATTTGCCAAAAGATAGAAAAAAATTTGCAGTCTACGGAATAAGTGGAGATAGGACTCCTGATATTAGAAGAGGTCTTGGTAGAATATCTGCAAAATATGATATATTTTCTGTAATAACAACCGATGATCCTAAATTTGATACCTTTGAAAATATTTCAAATCAAATTAAAGAAGGAGTCGAAGAAAATAATGGGGAATGCATTATTATAAGAAATCGAAAAGAAGCTATAAAATATGCTATAAGTCATGCAAAAAAAGGGGATTTTGTTTTTATGCTTGGCAAAGGCGAAGAAGATTTCTTAAAATTAAAAGCAAATATTAAAACCTACTACAACGAAAAAGAAACCATAAGGGAAGTTCTAGAAGAATTATGAGAATTTTTGTAATAGGAGCAGGGGTGAGTTCGCTTGCCTTCTGCTCTTTTTTAGATAATAAAAATATAACAGTTTTAGATTCAAACAAAGACAGTGGAAGAAAACTCCTTGCCACAGGAAATGGCAGATGTAATTTTACAAATTTAAATTTATCTTATGATAATTTTTATTCAAATGAAAAAGATTTTGTAAATTATTCTTTGTACAAATTTTCAAACAAAGATTTGATAAAATATTTTGAAAATTTGGGGATAGAATGGACAAATTTGCCATCAGGAAGATGCTATCCAAAAACAATGAGCTCACAAAGTGTAAAAGATGCTCTCATGATGAGGGCAAATGAAAATGCAAAATTTATTTTTGACCAAAAAGTTTTGGATATAGATTTTGACAAAAAATTAATCATAACAGAAAAAAATAAATACAAGTACGACCTTCTTGTGATTGCATCTGGTGGAAAAACTTTAAAAAATTCAGGTTCTGATGGGTCAATTTTTAAAATTTTAGAAAAATATACAAAAATCGAAGATATGACTTTTGGAATTACAAATTTTAAGGCAAAAAATCCCCTATCAAAAAAAGCTAAGGGTGTTAAGGTAAATGCAAAAGCAAGTTTGAAAGTAGATGGAAAATTTATAAAATCATCAACTGATGATGTGATTTTTCAAACTTATGGCCTTACAGGAACTGCGATTTTGGATCTTTCAAATTTAATTTCTCTTGCCTTAAAAGATGGTAAAAAAGTTAGTCTTGACATTGACTTTTATCCAGAGTATAAAAAAGATGGACTTTTAAAGAAATTAGAAGAAAAGTCAAAGAGATTTCCTAATAGAAATATCGAAGAATTATTAATTGGGAATTTAGATAAAAAACTCATAATTGATATATTAAAAAGGATTAAAATAAATCCTGGTAAAAAAAATATTTCAAGAAAAGATTTAGAAAAAATTTCAAATATTTTGAAGAATCTTTCTTTTGATATTATGGATATAAATGACAAGAACAACGCCCAAGTGACTTTGGGAGGAGTATCTTGTAAGGAAATCGACAATAAAACCATGAAATCTTTAAAAATTAAAGATTGTTATTTTATAGGAGAGGTCATGGATGTAGCTGGAGATTGTGGAGGATATAATATTCAATGGGCATTCTCATCAGCAAAAACTGCCTCAGAGGATATAAGGAGATTAAATGTTTAAGATAAATAGAAAGCTAAAAGAATTAAAACACAATGGAGAAAGAATTTCTTTGGCTATAATTGGTTGTGGAAAAATGGGAGCAAGCTTAATTAATCAATTGGGAGATATTGATGCAATAGAAGTTTCTCTTGTAATAGAACACACACCACAAAAAGCAAAAATTGCCCTAATTGATTCAGGAATTTCTGAAGATAAAATTATAAATACAGACTCATACGACGAAGCCTACGAGGCTTTGAACAAGGGTTTTGTTGTGGTAAGTTCAAATTATAGACTTGCTTACAAACTTTTACAAATTACAGCCGTAATAGATGCAACCGGAAATCCGCCATTTGGAGCAGAGCTTGCAGCAAAATCAATTCAATATCATAAGCATTTTATTACACTCAATGTAGAATGTGATGCAGTTGTTGGACCAATTCTTTATGATATGGCAAAAAAAGCTGGCGTTGTTTATACAGGAATTGCAGGAGATGAGCCAGGCTCAATAATAGATCTTTGCGATTTTGCTTATGGAATTGGACTAGAGATTTTGGTTGCAGCAAAAGGAAAAAATAATCCATTAGATAACTATGCAAATGCAGAAATTTTAAAAGACCAAGCAAAAGAAAAAGGACTTTCTCCAAGAATGCTAACAAGCTTTGTCGATGGAACAAATACCATGATAGAATTAAATTCAGTTTGTAACTGCCTTGGATTTTTGCCAGATACATTTGGCTGTCATGGAATTGCTACAAGCCCAGAAACAGCTGTAGAAGATTTTAAATTAAAAGAAGACGGTGGAGTTTTATCATCATATAAAACTGTAGAATTTTCTCCAGGCATGGCACCAGGAGTATTTCTAATTGTAACAAGTGATAAAAAAGAAGTAAGAGATTTGATGAAATTTTTAGGCTTTGGAGATGGCCCAAACTATTTATTATTTAGACCATACCACCTAACAAGTCTTGAAACGCCAATTACAATCTACAATGCAGTTTTAGAAAATGAGCCAACAATAGCTCCACTTCATGGACAAGTTGCCGATACAGTTTCAGTTGCAAAAAGAGATATAAAAAAGGGAGAATATTTAGAGGGAATAGGATCAGATAAGGTATTTGGAAAATTAACCGACCACACAAGATCAATAAAAGAAGACCTACTTCCAATAGCCCTAATCACAGAAAAAACAAAAGCCATAGTAGACATTCCAAAAGATACCGTAATAGATTTATCAATGATAGAACTTGACGAAGAAGCAACAATAACAAAATTAAGAAGAAGACAAAATTCAATGAAATTGTAGAAATGAAAAGACTATAAAGCGTGGAAAAAATATAAATATAGATACCATTATATTTTTAAAATAAAATATTAGTCAAATTTATACTTTTTCAACAACCTAAAGACTGCATAAGCAGTCTTATTTTTTTGCTCTTTTTAATCTGCAATTATTTTTTTATAGGAAAAATTTTAAAAATAATTTGAAAGTTAAAAATAAAAATTTGATTTGTGAAAATTTAATTTTATTATGATAGCATTCTACATTAGTTTAAAGTTATGGTTTTCATCAAAATTTAAAATAGAAAAATAAAATGATAAACAATTGACAAGTATTGAAAGATAAATTAAAATTAAATCGTAAATAAAAAATAAAAATCAAAAATAAGGAGGACTCTATGAAAGGGTTTGCGATGTTGGGAATTGGTAAGACAGGTTGGATTGAAAAACCAGAACCAGAAATGGGACCATTAGATGCGCTTGTTAAACCAATAGCTTTGGCTCCATGTAGCTCAGATATTCACACAGTTTGGGAAGGAGCTATCGGAGATAGACATGATATGATTTTGGGCCATGAGGCTGCTGGAGAAATTGTAAAAGTTGGAGAATTGGTTAAAGATTTTAAACCAGGAGATAGGGTTTTAGTTCCAGCTATTACTCCAGATTGGTCATCTCTTGAAAGTCAAGCAGGATTTCCAATGCATTCAGGCGGAATGCTTGCTGGATGGAAATTCTCAAATTTTAAAGACGGTGTATTTGGAGAAATTTTCCATGTAAATGATGCTGATGCTAACCTTGCTTTAATTCCTGAAGGAGTAGATCCAGTTTTAGCTCCAATGTTATCAGATATGGTTACAACAGGATTCCACGGAGTTGAACAAGCTGATGTTCAATTTGGAGATGAAGTTTTGGTAGTTGGAATTGGACCTGTAGGTTTGATGTCAGTTGCTGGAGCTAACCTAAGAGGAGCAAGTAGAATTTATGCAGTAGGAACTCGTCCAAATTGCGTTGAAGCTGCTAAATTTTATGGGGCAACAGATATAATTTCTTACAAAGACGGATCAATTTCTGAACAAGTTTTAAAACTTACAAATGGTAAGGGCGTTGATAGAGTTATAATTGCTGGTGGAACAGTTGATACATTTGAAGAAGCAATCAAGGCAATGAAACCAGGTGCAAAAATTGGTAACGTAAACTATCTTGACGGTGGAGATTACATTAAAATTCCTAGAGTTGAATGGGGAGTTGGAATGGGCCACAAGGCAATTAATGGAGGTCTAACACCAGGTGGAAGACTAAGAATGGAAAAACTTGCTAAACTTGTTTCTTGTGGAAAATTAGATCTTTCAAAACTTGTTACCCATAAATTCAATGGATTTGAAAATGTTGAAAAAGCATTATACTTAATGAAAGATAAACCAAAAGATTTAATTAAACCAGTTGTAATTGTAGCAGAAGATTTAATGGAAGATTAGATGAAAATAATAATAGTATCAGGATTTTTGGGAAGTGGAAAAACAACCTTTATAGAAAAATTATCAAAAAAATTGGATGATGCAGTAATTTTAGAAAATGATTATGCCAAGGCAAATATAGACAAGGATTTATTAAAAAATACAGGAAAAGAAATTTTATCCTTGGAAGAAGGCTGTATTTGTTGTTCAAAACAAAAAGATTTTGCAACGACAGTTATGAGCATAGAAAATACAATAAATCCAGAATATTTGATAATAGAGCCAACAGGTTTGGGATATCTTTCTAAAATAATTGAAAATATTAGTCCAATTGAATATGAAAAAATCAAAATTTTAAAACCAATAGCCATAGTTGACTATTACAGTATAGATAAGATTATGGGAGAATATAAAGAGCTTTTCCTTGATCAAATCCAAAATTCATCATATATACTATTATCAAAAACTGAAAATATAAGCACAGAAAAAATCGAAAAAGAAGCAAAAAAACTTGAAGACTTAACAAAAGCAAAAGTTTTTACCACCCACTACAATGATTTTGATAAAAAAGAATGGGACTCTCTTATTGGAGAATATGACAAAGAATCTCTAATAAGAGGGGACTATAAACATTTACACCTTGATAATCTGGTTTATGAAAATGTAGTTTTCAAAGATTTCAATGAACTTGGAACAAATTTCAATGCAGTTTGCCAAAATAGGTTTGGAAAATTAATAAGAGCCAAGGGTCTTGTAAATGTAGAAGATAAAAAAGTCAAGGTAGATGTTGTCGATAATAAATTTTCAGTAGAAAAATATGAGGGAGAATCTTTTACAAATTCCCTAATTTTTATAGGAGAAAATTTGGAAGAAAAATCTTTTGATATACTTTTTAAAAAATAATTAAAAGAAGCCCGAAAGCTTATCAGAGCGTAAACAAAATATAGATTCTGCCCATTTAGTACTATAAAAGTGTAAGTAGAAAAAAACTTTCTACTACACTTTTTTTAATATAATGAAGGCAACAGACGCAGTCTATTTAGTTTGAATTTATCTCTTAGTGATCTAATGACTTCAGATATCTGTCTATTTCTTCCTGTGTCATTTGAGAGAATTGAATCTTTTTTTTTAGAATTTCTACTTCCATTTGAAGATAGTAGTTTTCTTTTCTTAGTTTTTCTATTTCACTTATTTCTTTTTTTGTTTTACTACTTTAATCTTAAATTCTGTTTTGTATTTTGCCATTAAAAAACTGACCTCCTTAAGTTGGTTTTTAAGTCCAACTTTTGGGGTCAGTTCAGAATGAAAGTGGTTTTGGAAGAGACAAAAGGCATATTGAAATTGAAAAAATTAAAAATATAAGAATATTTAACTACACATCTTCAATCGAAATATTTATTAACGACGGAGAAGAAGTGATGACAAGTCGTGTTTATACCGAAAGAATTTCAAAAGCAAAATTTATTACAGAAAATATAGGAAAAATCAAATATTATATGCTAAGAAGATATGAATATATAAAATAAGCTACTAGCTAAATTAAAACTACGATTTAATAGAAAAAATTCTATTGGTCGTAGTTTTTTATATATAAATTTTTAATTGTTAATTATTTTACAAATTTTTTAATTAATCATTGAAATAAAAGATTTTTTAATGTACCATATATATATATATAAGAATTTACATTTATTATGTTTGACTTATTAATAAATTGTTTCTAAAAAATCTTTGATTTTTAATTTTATAATTCAAAATCAAAGATGCGTTCGTAGGAGGGTATATTAAATACTTTAAATTTTTTACAAATTATAAAAATGATTTATCTTAGTAATTAAAATATAAGTATTTTATATAGGATTTTTACGAAAAATTAATTATAGGAGGAAAACATATGGTATGAGAGGATTAAAAAAATTTACATCCTTATTATTAGCCTTGTTTATAGTATTAGGAAACCTTGTCCCGGCTTTTGCGGATGAAATTGTTGAATCAAAAGATAAAGAGACCATTGAACAGAGTTCTCAGTCAAATGAAGAAAATAAAAAAATTGAAGATAGTAAAGATAAAAAAATAGAAAATAAAACGCCTATTGAAAAAGAAAATGATGATAAATCTGATTCTAAATCTTTAGAAAATAAAAACTTGACAACTCCATTAGAAAAATCTACGACTTTTCAAAGAGCACAAGTTGAACCTGGATGGGGAGAAAATAATGTTATTGTACAGGTAAATCTTCATGGCTTAAAAGGAAAAGAATTTAATTTTGATAAAATTTTTCCAAAACAAAAATTTCAAGATGGTCCAAGCATAGAATTAGAGGATAATTCTGAAGATGAGACTATTGGTAAAAAAAATTTTACACTTCAAAATACAAGATTAGACTTTAAAATACATCAACAAGTAGATATTGATGATTTTGGTATCTGCTTAGATGAATATTCTACTGATAATCATCAAGGAAGAATAATAGAGTGGATATCTTCCAGAAGTGGTGGATCAGATGGAACTTCAGTACTTAATTATGATATATATGAAGTTCAAAACACCAAGGCAAAATTTAAAACAGTTGACAAGGATGGAAATCTTATCGATAATTCTACAAATCTTACTGTGACTTATAAACTTGGAGATAAGACAAAAGCGAGTCAAAACTTGACTAATTCTACTGATGAAGAAAAAGATATGCTAGAAGGAGAAAGATTTCATAAACCCAATTGGCAAGGCAACTACGATGGTAGCCAAATGCCTACAGTTTCTCTTGATAAGGCCCAAAATGGTTTTGTTGTAGAAGGATATTATGCCTATAAAATTTTAAAGCAAGAGCAAAAAGATGACGATAAGTCAAATCCTTTGGAAGTAACTTTAATAAAAAAACAAAAAGTTATAAAAGGAGGGGAGCGTCCAAAATATATAGATCCAATAAGTGGAAAAGAAGTTGATGATCCTGATTATGTAAAAGTTGAATTTAAAGTTAATGAACATGGGTCAATTGATAGTGGAGAATCTGTTTATTGGGTTTTAAAAGATCTTGATTTAAAAGATTCAATCAAAGCTCCAAAAGTCAAATTAGAATATGGATATGGTTTTAAGGAGTGGAAGCCTTGGTTTAATACTGAAACTCAAAAGTATAGTCAAGATACAAGCCATATTGGTATAATTAATAAAATCAAATATTTTGATTATTTAACTTTTTCTGGAGATGTAACTACTAATAGACTTACATTTAAAGATGGAAGTAGATTAAAGTTAATTGGATTTGTCGATGAATATGGAATTTACAAGAGAGATCAAGTTAAAAGCTATATTGACTTTGAAAAAAATTCAGAAAGAGTAAGGGTGACCATGACAAATGGTTTAGTAGAAAATCCAGGAGTTGGGGAATTAGAAGTTCCTTTCCAGATGAAAGTTGATAATTTCTTTGGGAATGATATTCTAAAAACACAAAAAAAAGAACTTGTAAGAGAAACAACATTTTTTGCAAAAGATATTTATGGTAATACTTCTTGGTGGGGGATAAGATATAAAATCAAAAACCAAAACACCAAGGGAACAGTCACTCCAAAAGAAAAAGAAACTCTAAGGTATGTAGCTTTATCAAAAGATGAAATTTATAAAGCTGTAAAAGATGGAGAATTTACTTATAATGAAGGAGTACCAAAACAAAATAAAAGTGGAAACAATGCTCTTCATAGAGAAGTTGAAGGCAAAAATCTTTTAAATCCTGATAAGGTTAAAGAATTTAATATTAGTGATGAAGATTATAACAATATTGATTTTTCAAAGCTAGGGGATCAAGAAGTTCCAGTTACTATAACTTATTTAGACAATTCCAAATCAACTGTGAAGGTTAAAATAAAAATCAAGGAAAATGTTCCAACAGGAATTATTGATAATAACTACCAAATGCCAAAAATTCTTTTACTTGTAGGAGCTATTGGAGTTTTTGTAAGTGTAATTAATTTTAAGAAAAAAATTCTAAAAAATTATGACTAAGAAAGAAAAAAAGGATAAAAAAAATCAAAAAGATCCTGTGACAAGGGCCTTGCTCAAACTTGCTATAAAAATTGTAAGCATTTGTTTGGTCATAGCTTTTGTATTTACCTTTATTTTTGGAATGTATAGGGTCAACGATACTTCTATGGTTCCAAATATTAGTCCAGGAGATATGATTCTTTTTTATAGGCTTGATAAGGATTTTGTTGTGGGAGAAACTGTTGTTTATTCTTACAATAAAGAAAACAAAATTGGAAGGATTGTGGCTATGCCGGGCGATGTGGTAAATATTGACGAGAAGGGACTTGTTGTAAATAATTCCCACCAATATGAACCGAAAATTTACAAGGAAACTTTGCCCTTTACAGATGGGATAAAGTATCCGGTAAAGTTAAAGGAAAATGAAATATTTTTGTTGGCTGATAACAGGGACAAGTCAGTCGATTCAAGATTATTTGGTCCGGTTGAAAAAAAATTTATAAAAGGAAAAATATTTACTCTTCTAAGAAGAAGGGGAATATAATAAAATTTTACGAAAGGAAAAAGAAATATGAAAACATTAAAAAAGAAAATTGTAGCAGGTGCCTTGGCATGTACCCTTGTTGGAGGAGCAGTAATAGCAAATCCACAAAAAGCAGAAGCAGCAAGTAAACCATTAAATATTAAAAAAGTATTAAACCTACCAGCTGAAGGTGTAGAAACACCATATGATACTTTTGGATTTAAATTTACTCCAGTTAGCTTTAATGGAGATACAAATGTTACTACTGATGAAAAAAAGACTACAGGTGAGATTTATGTTCCACTGATAAGCGCTGGCGTAAATTATGAACCAACTGATAATATAGATAATGATACTAGTACTCCTGGAAAACAAGTTATTAGAGAAACAGAAGATGCATTAAAAAATGCGAACTGGAAAAACGCTGGTCAATATGTTTATAAAGTTACAGAGTATTCTCCATATCAAGATGAAGATGATATGAAAGATATGACTTATTCTAAAGCAGAATATACAGTATCAATTTTTGTAAAAGAACTTGAGGATGGTACTTTCGAAGTATATGATATCCAAATCAAAAAAGATAAAAAAGATGATGGAACAGTAGTGGAAGATGCAAATAAACAAGAATACACACCAGGCCAAGGTGATGATAAAAAAGGTAATGAATTTGTATTTGAAAACAACTGGGATAAAAAAGACGGTAACGATAATCCAAGTGGTGGACCAAAAATACAAGATGCAGATAAAAAAGGTTTTGCTTTAAGAAAAACAATAGCTGGAGAAAATCCAAGTACGACTGATAAATTTACTTTTTCACTTAATGTTGCAAAACCAGAAGGAAGTCACTCTGATGCAACAAATTATAGCTATTATATAGTTGATTCAACCGGAGCAAAAAGTGAAAAACAAACTGGAGAATACGGAAAAAATACAGAAGTTATATTAAAACACAACGAAAGAGTCGTATTTGCTGAAGTTTTACTAGGATCAAAAGTAACAGCGAAAGAAACAAAATCTGGAACTTATATAGGAGAAGTTAAATCTTCAAAATTTAATGGAACAGATGGAAAAGCTAGTGAAGGTATCATAGGAGATCAAGAAGGTGGAAACTTTGTAGAGTTTGAAAACAAAGAACAAACTCCAACTGGTTTATTGATTGACAACCTACCATTTATTGCCTTAATAGCTGTAGCAGGATTAGGTATATTCTTCTTTGTTAAAAACAGAAAAGAAGAGGAAGCTTTAGCATAAATTTGTTGTAATTGATGAAAGAAAATAAGGAAAATACTAATTCTAAAATAAAAAATGAGGAAATGGAAGAGCACTCTTCCGTTTCCAAAGATAAATCAAATATTTTATCAAATAATCAAAGAAAAAAATTATTAGCAATTAGAAATGTTTCTAGATTTTTGGATTATATTGTTTTAATAATTTCCTTGCTTGCACTTTTTATTGGAATCTATGCTTTTTGGGATACTCACCAAATTATGGAAGTTGCTGATTCTGAAACTTATTCAATGTATAAACCAAACAGCGAGGATGATTTAACTTTTGACCAAATAAGGGCGAAAAATCCAGATGTTTTGGGATGGATTGATGTTTATGGGACAAATATTGATTATCCAATTGTCCAAGGCAAGGATAACGAAGAATATTTAAATAAAACTGTTCTTGGAAAATTTTCTACGACCGGATCAATTTTTTTGGATGCTTCAAATAAAAAAGATTTTTCAGATTTTCAAAATATTTTATATGGTCATTATATGGCTGAAAGAAAAATGTTTGGGGATATGGAACTTTTCAAAGACCAAGAATTTTTTAATACTCACAAGTATGGAGTAATTCATAGGCTTAATAAAAAAAGCAAGGGTATTGAATTTTTTGCTTTTTTAAAAACCGTAGGAACGGATGATAAAATTCTTTCTATTGCAAAAAATTCTCAGGAAAAACCTGACCTAATCGATTATATTTATGAAAATGCTGATTATTCTAGAAAATTAGATTTTGGAGAAAATGAAAATTTAGTCATCCTTGACACTTGCGATCTTTCTGTTACAAATGGGAGATATATTTTTATAGGAAGGCTTACGGACAAGGTAGAAGAAAATATTTTTAAAGAAGAAAAAAAGGAAAATAAATTTGCCAAACTTCTTAAAAAATTCTATAAAATTAATATTTTACTGACTTTACTAATAATTTGGATTTTATTAGTTTTGATTTATCTAATATATGATAGGATTAGCCGTAAAAAAGGAGAGGAGTCTAATAAGAATGTACAATAAAATAAGTATTAAGTTAAAAGCACTTTTTTGCTTTTCCTTAACTTTAGCTTTTCTCTCTGTGTTTTTTCTCTTTCAAACAAAAGTTTATGCTAAAGGTGTAGATTATTCTTTTGTGATGAGACAAAATGTGAGTATAAACTCACCATATTCGAAACCTCAAGATAGTTTTGAATATGTTTTGGAAGCAATTTCAAAAGATGCCCCTTTGCCAGAAGCAAGAAAAGGGACTTATAATTTTAATCTAAAGGCAGATGAGAAAAAACAAATAAATATAGAATATCAAAAACCAGGTGAATACAAGTACAAATTATATCAAAATAAAACAGATATAAAAAATGTGACCCAAGATAAAGAGGTATATACTTTATTTATAAAAATTATAGAAAAAGATGGGCAACTAGTAAAAGATGAAATTATGATTATAAACTCTTCAAATAAAAAGGTTGAAGAAATGAATTTTCACAATATTTACAAAATAACAAGTCAAGAAAAAGCGAAAAATAAGAAAAATAGCCGTGCTATTGTAGCAACAGGTATAAAAGAAAATTTTATTTTGTTAATCTTGATTGTTCTAGTTGCAACAAGACTATTTATTTTAATTAATAATAGCAGAGATAAAGAAAAAGTATAAAAATAATAAGAATTTTGATGGGCTTTTGCAAAGTGTGATTTTCATACTTTTGTAAGAGCCCATTTTTTATGGATAAACTGGTATAATATTTTAAATTTATTAAATAGCACTAAGGAGAAAAAAATGAAATTTGTTTATTTGATAATGGGGCCTTTTGATTCAAAATTTGATAGGAAGGCTATTGGGAAAAATGCTAATGCTGAAATTATTGGTGTTAAAAATCTTGAGGAAGCGAAAGAAATTTCTAAATCTTTAATTGGACTTGCTGATGTGATTGAGCTTTGTGGAGCTTTTGGGGAAAGTGGTGCAATGGAAATCATTGATGCAACTTTTGGGAAAATTCTTGTTGGCTTTGTTGGGCATTTGGATTGCCAAAATGATTTGTTTGATGAATTATTTTCTTAAATTGATTTTTTTTAAATTCAATCTTTTGCTAAAATAAGAAATTATAATAAAAAAGTGCTTGTTGGCACTTTCATACTATTGAAAAACTAAAAATTTGCCATTTCGACCAGATAAATAACCGCCCGTTTCGGTTGTTTATCCCGATTTATCGTACGTAGTGAGTCGAGAAATCTCATGAGCTCTCTCGACTACGCTCGAGATGGGTTATAGCGTAATTTTATTTTTAATTTAATAATGAATTACTAAACTGACTTTGTCTACACTCTGAGAAGATGTAAGGCTTCTTTTTTTTTGAAAATTTTCAAAAACTAAAAAATCTATTATAATAATTTTAAGGAGTTATTATGGATATATTTATTGTTGAGGATGATAAAAAAATTTGTGAGGAGCTTTCTTTTCAGCTTGAGCTTTTGGGTTATAAATGTTTTGTTCCAAATGATTTTTCAAATATTTTAGATGAATTTCAAAAAAGAGATTATAAGCTTGTTTTGATGGATTTGAAGCTTCCTTTTGAAAATGGATTTTATTGGTGTGAGAAAATTAGGGAAATTTCTAATCTTCCTATAATTTTTCTAACAAGTGCATCTGATGATATTAATTTGATTAATGCCATAAATTATGGGGCGGATGATTTTATTTCTAAGCCTTTTTCCATGCAGGTTTTAAATATGAAAATCAAGGCCCTTTTTAGAAGGTCTTATGATTTTTCTGAAAAAAATTTAAATCTTTCTTATAAAAATATTTCTTTGATCAAAGATAAGATGATTTTAAAAATTAATGATAAAGAAATAAATCTTTCTAAAAATGAATTTTTGATTTTGGAAATTCTTATGGAAAAACCTGAGAAAATTATTTCAAGAGAGGCTATAATGGATAAACTTTGGGCGACAGATTCTTTTATTGATGATAATACTTTGACTGTAAATATAAACAGGCTTAGGAAAAAATTGAAAAATCTTGGTTTAGATGATTTTATTCAAACAAAAAAGGGAGTGGGATATTTTATAAAATGAAAAATTTAAAATTATTTTTTAGCATTAATAGGGCTTATATTTTCTCCTTTTTTATTTTTCTTATCTCATCCTTAATATTTTCTTTGGCCTTTTCTATAGATTTTAAGATTTTTTCCTATTGTCTTATAATTTTATTTTTTATTTTTTTATTTATAGGAATTTTTAGATTTTTCAAGGCGAAAAAGTGTTTGGAAAAAAATTCTTTTTCTTTTTTTGAGAAAAATCTTTATGAAAGGCATTTGAAAGATATTTTTGAAAGTAAGGAAAAAGAAATAGAAAATCTTAGAATTTCTAGCAAATTAAGGCAAAATGATTTGGAAAATCTTTTGACAATTTGGGCTCATCAAATAAAAACGCCCCTTTCAAGTATTTCTTTGATTAGTGAAAGGGAAGAAAATTATGACATAAAAAGAGAACTTATTAGGATTGATGATTATATTGCATCAATTTTGTCCTTTATAAAATTGGGTCAAGATAGTCTTGATTATTCTTTTAAATCTTTTTCTATTGAAAAGCTTATTAAAGATATTGTAAAAAGATATAGGAGTTTTTTTATCCATAAAAACTTAAAATTAATTCTCGATATAGAAGATGAAAATATAGTTTCAGATCCAAAATGGCTAGGACTTGTCCTTGAGCAGGTTTTGTTTAATTCTATAAAATACACAGACAAGGGATATATAAAAATTTCCTACCATGATTTTATTTTAAAAATTGAAGATTCTGGAATTGGTATTAAAAAAGAAGATTTGAAAAATATTAATAAATTTGGTTTTAGTGGAGATAGTGATAAAAGAGATGCTAATTCAACTGGTATAGGACTTTTTTTGGTAAATGATATATTAAAAAAACTTGGATATACTTATAAAATTGATTCTAAAGAAAAAAATGGAACTATATTTTCATTAAATTTGAAAAAATCTGATATTATTGAAAATTAATTGGGGTTCTATAATTCAAATCAATATAAATCAATTTTGAATTTATTAATTATTTAAAAATTAAATTGAGATATAACCCATCTCGAGCGCAGTCGAGAGATCTCAAGAGATTTCTCCATGCGTTCGTTTCACTCACACTAAAACACGTTTGCTTCGCAAACTTCTTCGTGCTTATGAAAAACTCATTTGCTTTGCAAATTTTTCCGTGCTTTCGCACTAGTTTTCAGGATTTATAACCGAAATCAACGGTTATAAATCTGCACTTAGTTTTAGGGATGATTGTGCCAAATCAAGGCACAATCATCTAGTCGAGATGGTACTTAGCTTAATTTTTATTTTTAAATAAAATATTATCTACATTCATACTTTGTCTACGATTTGAATCGGCATTTGCCGATTTTTTTAATCTTACAAAATGTAAGTTTAGGGGAAAAATTGTAAGTTTAGATTAGGGATTTTTTCTTTTATTTTTTGTAATATAGACTTAGGAGGATTATATGAATATATTAGAAGTTAAAAATTTAAGAAAAGTTTATAATAGTGAAGATAAAAATACAGAGGTTGTTGCCTTAAAAGATATTAATTTTGAGGTTGAAGAAGGAGAATTTGTTGCTATAATGGGCGAGAGTGGGTCTGGGAAATCTACACTTTTAAACTTAATTGCAACTTTGGATAAACAAACTTCTGGAGATGTGATTTTATCTGGTGAAAATACAAAAAATAAAAGTGACAAGGAGAGGGCGAAATTTAGGAGGGAAAAATTGGGCTTTGTCTACCAAGATTTTTCGCTTTTATCATCTTTAAATAACAGGGACAATATATTTTTGCCTCTAGTTTTGGCAAATGAAAAATACAAGATTATGGAAGAAAAATTAGCGCCTATTGCAAAAGCATTAAAAATTTCTAATCTTTTGGACAAATTTCCCTATCAAATTTCTGGGGGACAAAAGCAAAGAGTTGCCGTTGCAAGGTCCCTTATTACAAATCCAAAAATATTACTGGCAGATGAGCCGACAGGAGCTTTGGATTCAAATTCTTCCATGGAGCTTTTAAATATTTTTGAAAAAATAAACAAAAATGGGCAAACAATTCTTATGGTAACTCATTCTACCATGGCTGCTGCAAGAGCTTCTAGGGTTTTATTTATAAAAGATGGGAAAATTTTCTATGACCTTTATAAGGGAGATAGGACCAATGACCAAATGTATGAAAAATTGGTCAAATCTCAAATGATGATTTTATCTGGAGGTGAGGGATTTGAACAAGCTTAATTTTAAAATGGCTACAAGGGGAATAAAAAATAATAAATTTTTGTATTTTCCTTACATTTTGGTATCAAGTTTTATGCTTTTCATTTTTAATCTTTTAGTAGATTTAAAAAGTGAAAAATTTATTCTAGACTCCAGGGGAGGAGAAATCATAAAAACTCTTTTGGAAATGGGTTCATGGATTGTGGCGATTTTTTCTTTGATTTTTCTTGTCTACATGGCAAAAACCATTGTCAAAAATCGCTACAAGGAATTGGGACTTTTGTATGGACTTGGAATGGACAAAAAATCTTTGAGAAAAATTTTGATTATAGAAAATTTAATTCTTGGAATTTCTACATTGATAATTGGAAGTTTTTTTACAATTCTTTTGGGACCTCTTTTTATAAATTTGGTCGCAAGAATTTTAAAAATTCAAACTCAAATTAAACTTTCTATAAATTTTTCCAAGTTAGCTTTGGGACTTCTTGTTTTTGCCATAATCTTTATTTTAATAACTTTGATAAGTTTAAATTCGATTAGAAAAACAAATCCAATTGAGCTTTCAAAACTTTCCCAAAAAGGAGAAAGTGAACCAAAGGCAAATGTTATTTCTATGATTTTAGCCATAATTTTAATTGGCTATGGTTATTATACAGCCCTTTCAATTGATGGGGGAATATTTCAAGCTCTTCCAAGATTTTTACCAGCAAGTATAGCAGTAATAATTGGAACATATTTTTTCTTTAGGTCTCTTGTTATTTGGATTTTAAAACTTTTTAGAAAAAATAAAAAAATTTATTACAAGGGCACAAATATGACCTTTATCGGAGAACTTATCAAAAGAAGCAAGGAATCTGCCATGGCACTTTCATCAATTACCATTATTTCTTCCCTTTTTCTTTTGAGTTTTGTTGTGATGAGTGCCATGTTTGTTGGGAAAAATGATTTATTAGATAGGATTGCTCCAAGTGATTTTTTGATTCAATACCAAGAAAATGATAAGGAAAGTGAAAAATATACAAAAAATTTCCTAGATAAAAATTTTTCTGATAAAAAAATTGAAAATTTGGGAGAATTTAAAAGAATAGGTCTAGTAGTTAGCGAAAAATCACCTGGAAAATTTTCTATACTAGAAGATGATGATTTAAGAAAAACAATAATGGATGATAAAACAAAAATTATATCCATAACAGATATAAAGTCCTTTAATATGGCAAACAAGACAAATATTACCCTTAAAAAAGATGAGGCTATAGTCTTTGATTCCAAAGCGAAAAAATACGATGAAATTTCTATAGAAAATCAAAATTTGAAAGTAAAAGAAAATGCAAAAAATATTTCCTATGTCTTAATGGATCCTACAACAAGTCTTTTTCACAATATTGTCCTAGTTGTAGATGATTTTGATAAATTTTCAAAAAAATATCTGATGGCAAAAATATTAAGACTTTCCCTAGTGTGTCAGGAATATATTTTGACTTAAAAGATAAAAGTCAAAAAAATATTGACTATATGGACAAAAATTTGAATGAAAATATATCTGATAAAGATAAAATTTTAATAAAAAATTCAATAGAAAATAGGATGGAATTTGATAAAATTCACACAGGAGCCTACATCGTGGTTGTTATTTTATCTATAGTATTTTTAATTTCGACAATTGTAGTTATCTATTACAAACAAGCTGCAGAAGGCCTTGAAGATGGAAGAAATATAAAGATTTTACAAAAAGTTGGAATGAGCAAAAAAGAAATAAAAAAATCAGTCAAAAAACAAAACTATTTCACATTTTTTGCACCCCTAATAATTTCAATAATCCATATTTTAATCGCTTCAAAACTTGCCTTTGGCATGCTACAATTATTTGCCATGCTTGAGCTTAGAAAATTTATAGAAATAGAGGCTATTTGTATAATAATTTTCTTATTAATTTATACAATGATATTTAGAATAACCCTTCCAATATATTTTGAAATGGGAAAATTAAATAAGGAGTAAAAATGAAAAAAATATTTAAAATTTTACTTTATATAATAATTTCAATTTCAATATTAGGATTTTTGTTTATATTTTTGTGGACAAAAATTCCGGAATTTAAAGCCAAAAAAGAAATCTCAGATTTGGGAAAATATGCTCAAAAAATAGAAGATATAAAAATCGACGACCAAGTAGAAATCATTGGTCTTGGAGAAGCTACACATGGAAACAAAGAATTTCAAGAATTAAAATTAGACCTATTAAAAAAATTAGTAAAAGATGAAAATGTTAGAGCCTTTGCCTTGGAATGTGATTTTTCAGAAGGTATGGAAATAGATTCTTATGTAAAATCAGGAAAATTTCAAAAAAATCCATCAAAAATTTTCTCCTTTCCAATCTATCATACAAATGAGATGAATAATCTAATAAATTGGATAAAAAAATACAACCAAAATCACGACCAAAAAATTTCCTTTTACGGTTTTGATATGCAAAATCCAGAAAATTCCGTAAAACTTTTAAAAGATTTTGTAAAAAAAGAAAATATAGACTTTGATATACAAAGCCTTGATGTCTTAGAAAAAAATAATATTTCAATAAAAGATCCAAAAATGAAAGTCTTGGAAGAAAATCTAAAAAAATTAAATGAAAAACTTGAAAAAAATACCAAAGAAAAAAGACTTATAGAAAATATTCTATCAAGTTTTCCATATTATAGAATGGTTGATGATTATGTAAAATCAAGTGAATACAGAGATGAAAAAATGGCAGAAAATGTTTCTTGGATAAAAGATTATGAAAAAAATTCAAGAATAATGATAGCAGGCCACAACGGTCATATTGGAAAAAAAGAAGCACTTTATAAAAATATGGGAGAAAATTTACTGGAAAAATATAAAAAATCATATTTTCCAATAGGAACAGATTTTTATAAAACAAAGGTAAACATAAAAACTATGCAAAAAAATCAAAGGACAATACAAAAATTTATATCAGCAGATCCATTTGCCTATGGGGCGAAAAATTATAACAATTCCTATTATTTAGATTTTTCAAAAGTAAAAGATGGAGATAGTAAAAACCTCTTAGATTCAAAAATAAAAATGGGTTCATTAGGTGAAGGCTACACTTGGGTAATGAAATTTGTCCCATATTCATATAGAATAGAAAAATCTCCAAAAGAAATTTTCGATTCAATGATTTTTGTATATGAAACACATCCAATCCAAATTATTGAAAAATAAAAAAGCTCTTGGTTTAGCAAGAGCTCAGAGCGTAGACAAAGTATGAATGTAGATAATATTTTATTTTAAAATGAAAATTAAGCTACGTACCATCTCGACTAAGTGAGTGAAACGAACGCACGGAGAGATCTCATGAGATTTCTCCGCTCGTTGCACTCGGTCGAAATGGGAAATGTTTCTATTTTGTCAACAGTTTGGGATCTTGGTTTAGCCAAGAGCTTATTTTTTACATTCCAAAAATTTCTTTTCCAAGTTTTGTATTTTTTGGATCTTCTTTTTCGAATACTATTTTTTTAACGTCATTTTGGAATTTTATGTCTTTGTATAATATTCCTCCTACAAAATCTTCGCCTTTTTTGAATAATTTGTAGACTTTTTCTCCGTCTTCTTTTTTGATTTCTTCTATTGCCTCGCCTGAATTAAATCCTGCTGAAAATAATTTTATATCTCCAAGAAGTAGGGATGAAAATGGTTTTGGTGTTTGGTAGGTTTTATTATCTCCTGTCATATTGCTTCCTGCAATTTCTCCCATTTCCATTGATGCTGTCCAAAGACCGATTGTAGCTTTTCCTAATTGCATACAATCTCCTGCTGCATATACACTATCATCACTTGTTTTTAAATTTTCATTTACAAGGATTCCACGATCAATTTCAAGTCCAGATTTTTCTGCAAGTTCTAGATTATTTCTTACGCCTGTTTGAACCAAAATTGTATTTGCTTCGATTTCTTCTCCATCTTCAAGTTTTATTCCACAAACTTTACCGTCTTTTTCTAAAATTTCTGCAGTATTTTTTCCTGTAGAAGTTTTGATTCCTGCATCATTTAATTCTTTTTCTAACTTTTTGGAAAGCTCATTATCAAGTTGTTTTCCTAAAATATAGTCAAAAGTTTCAATAACAAGGACTTCGCAACCTGTATTTTTTACAGAAAAAGCAGCTTCAAGTCCCAAAAGTCCACCACCAATTACTACAACTTTCTTGTTTTCCTTGATATGATTTTTGAAAGAATTTAAATCTTCAACAGTTCTAATCGCAAAAACTCCATCGGTATCAATATTTTTTATTTGTGGTACAAATGGATGAGAGCCTGTTGCTATAAGAGCTTTACCATACTCAATTTCTTCCCCATTTTTTAAAATCGCCTTTTTATTTTCAAGGTCAAGTTTTTCTACTTCACATTCAAGTTTTTCTTCTATATTATTTTTTTCGTACCATTCAGGTTTTTTTACCAAAATTTCATCATCTGTAAAATCTTTTGCAATAAGCTCAGATAATTTTGTTCTCCAATAAGTGTGTTTTGCTGATTTTGAAATTATAATAATAGAAGAATTTTCTTCTTTTTTTCTAATAGTCTCAGCGGCCTTTTGACCTGCTATTCCATTTCCAACAATTAAATAATCGTACATTTATTTTCTCCTTTTGTTTATTTATTAACTAAAATTTTTTCTCTTCCTATTAATTTACCCATTTTCAATTAATTTATCTATAAATTGGGTAAATTAATAAGGCAAAAGGAAAAAAATTGAAAATTAAAATAAAGAAAGAATTTTAAAATGGATGATTATGTAAAACTTGCTTATGATGCAATTGAATATTATTTGGAAAATAAATCTTATCCTAGGGATTTTGATAAAAAATTTGAAAATAAATATAACGGAATAAGAGTTGAAGTGAAAATTAATGGAAGGCTAAAAGGAATTTCTGGTTCAATTTATCCAACTAGAAAAAATTTGGGGCTGGATATAATCCATGAAGCAGTAAACGCAGGATTTTTTGATTTGAAATTTAATCCAATTACAAAAGAAAATTTAAAAGATTTAGAGATAAAAGTTTTTGAATATTTTGATGTAGAAAAACTTAGATTTATTGAAGATTTTAATGATTATGATGGGATAGTGCTCTCTTTTATGGAAGAAAATTATTATCTTTATAGAAAAGATTTTAAATCTGATATAGAAATGTTAGAAAAAGCCATAGAAATTTCAAATGTTGACAGCTGGGATAATTTTTCTATTGATAAATTTAGATTAAAAATTCATAAATAAAGGAGATTTTATGTGGCTTTTACTTGCGATTTTTTCATCAATTTTTGCTGCCCTTACTTCAATTTTGGCAAAAGTTGGAATTGAAGGGGTGAATTCAAATCTTGCAACTGCGATTAGGACTTTTGTAGTTTTAGTAATGAGTTGGGGCATGGTTTTTATTACTTCTTCATTTTCTGGAATTTATAATATTAGCAAAAAATCCTGGATTTTTTTAATTTTATCAGGTCTTGCGACTGGACTTAGTTGGCTTTGCTATTATGGAGCCTTAAAATATGGAAACGCCTCAAAGGTTGTTCCAATTGATAAAATGAGTGTAGTTTTAACTTTGATTCTTGCATTTTTATTTTTGGGCGAAGAATTTTCTACAAAATCTATTATTGGATGTATTTTAATTACAGCAGGAACTCTTTTTATGGTTTTATAAATATTAAATAAAAAGCAATTTGACTTTTTTCTTTAAAAATAGTAAATTAGTCAGTAGATATAGGCAATTAAAAGAAGAGTAGTTTTAAAAAATAATTTACAGAGAGGCCTTTAGGTGAAAGTGGCTATGAATTTTTTATTATGAAGATCATCTTTTAGCTTAATAAATGAAAAAATTAGTTTATTACGTAAGATAGGCGTTAACTTCATACTCAATTTTTGGGTGGACCGTCCCTTCTGGGGGCGTTTTTTTATTATAATTTATTTTAAGAAATTAGAAAGAAAGGGAATTATGGCAAGTTTTAAATCACTAGATACAAAAAATACTAAACAAAGAGAACTTGATCTTTCCAAATACTGGGCTGATATAGACCTGTTGGATAAGACTTTTACAACAAGAGAAGATGCTGAAGAATATATAATCTATGATGGTCCTCCAACAGCAAATGGAAAACCAGGAATCCATCACGTTATAGCAAGAACCTTAAAGGATATGACTTCAAGATATAAAAATATGATGGGCTTTAGGGTTTTGAAAAAAGCTGGATGGGATACACATGGCCTTCCTGTTGAAATCGAAGTTGAAAAAGAATTAGGCTTTACAGAAAAAGATCAAATCGAAGAATACGGTGTTGAAAAATTCAACCAAAAATGTAAAGATTCAGTTTTCAAATATTCAGATATGTGGAGAGATATGTCAGACAGGATGGCTTTTCTTTACGATATGGACAATCCTTACATAACTTTGGATAATGATTATATAGAAACTGAATGGTGGCTTTTAAATGAAGCTTTCAAAAAAGGATTAATTTATGAAGGTGCAAAAGTTATGCCATATTGTCCAAGATGTGGTACAGGTCTTGCAAGCCACGAAGTTGCTCAAGGCTATCAAATGGATAAGGCTATAACTTTAATTTGTAAATTTAAGAAAAAAGATGCCGATAATGAATATTTCCTAGCTTGGACAACAACTCCATGGACTCTTCCATCAAACGTAGCTTTAACTGTTCATCCAGAACTTGACTATGTAAAAGTAAATGATAAAACTGATGGCTGCTATTATTATTTAGCAAAATCTTTGCTTGAAAAAGTTATGGCAGATCATGAATATGAAGTTGTTGAAGAGATGAAAGGAAAAGATCTTGAGTATGTTGAATATGAACAACTACTTCCTTATGTAAAACCAGATGGCAAGGCATTTTTCTTAACTTGTGCTGATTATGTTTCAGCAGAAGACGGTACAGGAATTGTTCACACAGCTCCAGCCTTCGGTGAAGATGACTACCAACTTGGAAGAAAATATAATTTACCATTCGTTCAACCAGTTGACCTAGAAGGATGTTTTACAGAAACTCCTTGGAAGGGCAAATTTATTTTTGATACAAACGAAGAAATTTTCATTCATCTAAGAGATGAGGGAAAAGTTTATAAAAAACAAACAATCGAACACAATTATCCTCACTGTTGGAGATGTAAAACTCCACTTGTTTATTATGCAAAACCATCTTGGTATATAGAAATGAGCAAACTTTCTGAAAAAATGGTTGAAAATAATAATGGGGTTAATTGGTATCCACAAACAATCGGAGATAAAAGATTTGGAAATTGGCTTGAAAATGTAAAAGATTGGGCAATTTCAAGATCAAGATATTGGGGAACTCCACTAAATCTTTGGAGATGTGACGATTGTGGTCATGTTGAATCAATTGGTTCAAGAAAAGAATTAGCAGAAAAAGCAAGAGAAGATATAAGTGAAGATATAGAACTTCACAGACCTTATGTTGATGATGTAACTTTAACTTGTCCAGAATGTGGAAAAGTAATGCACAGGGTTCCAGATGTAATTGACGTTTGGTTTGACTCAGGAGCAATGCCATTTTCACAAGTTCATTATCCATTTGCAAAGGGAGAAGATTTTGAAAATTATTTCCCAGCAGATTTCATTTGTGAAGGGATCGATCAAACAAGAGGATGGTTCTATTCACTCATGGCTATTTCAACAATTATTACAGGAAAAGCACCATACAAAAATGTTTTGGTAAACGACTTGGTTGTTGATAAAAATGGACAAAAAATGTCAAAATCAAAAGGAAATACCCTAAATCCATTTGAATTATTTGATAAATATGGGGCAGATGCTGTAAGATTTTATTCTTTATATGTATCACCTTGCTGGGTTCCAACAAAATTTGACGAAAAAGGACTAATCGAAGTAAAAAATAATTTCTTTAGAACAATCGAAAATGTTTATAATTTCTTTGTTCTATATGCAAATACAGATAATATTGGACTTGATGAGATCAAAAATTTTGAAAATGTAGAACTTGAACAAATTGACAAGTGGTTATATTCAAGATTAAATTCACTTTTAAAAGCCTATTACGAACAAATGGAATCTTTTGATTACAACAAAGTTGTTCATTTGGTAAATGATTTTGTTGTAGAAGATTTATCAAATTGGTATATAAGAAGAAATAGAAAGAGATTTTGGAGAGAAGATTTAACAGAATCCAAAAAAGCAGTTTACAAAACATGCTACGATGTTTTACTAAGTCTTTCAAAAATGACAGCTCCTATAGCTCCATTTATTTCAGAAGAAATCTACAGAAATTTGACAGATGGACTTTCAGTTCACGTTGAAAAACTTGATGAAGTAAATGAAGATTTGATTGATGAAAAATTAGAAGATAAAATGGATCTTGTAAGAAAAATGGTTACTCTTGGTCGTGCATCAAGAGAAAAAGAATCAATCAAGGTTCGTCAACCTCTAGAAAAAATAATTGTAGATGGATCATTTAAAGACACAATCGGTGATTTGACAGGCTTAATCAAAGAAGAATTAAACATAAAAGAAGTTGAATTTGCAGATGATCTTTCAGACTTTATGGATTATTATTTAAAACCAAATTTCAGAAAAGTTGGACAAATTTTTGCTAAAAACGTGGGAGCCTTTGGAAAATTCTTGGCTAGTGTTGATGCAAAAGAATTTGTAGAAAAGGTTGAAAATTCTCCACAAGAAATCGAAATAAATGGAGAAAAATACACTGTTGAAAAAGATTATCTTGACGTAAGAATCCAAGCAAAAGAAGGATTTGATGTTGAGATGGACGGAAATGTCTTTGTAGTTTTGGATACAGAAATCACAGAAGATCTAAAAAAAGAAGGATATGCAAGAGAATTTGTATCAAAAATCCAAAATATGAGAAAAGATAATGGCTATGAAGTTACAGATAGAATTGACATTTTCTTTAGTGCAGATGATGAATTGAAAAATGCTTTAAAAGATTTTGAAGAAGAAATCAAAAAAGAAACTTTGGCAGATACAATGGAAGTAAAAGACCTTGATACAGAAGAATTCGAATTAAATGATAAAACTGTAAAAATTGAACTAGAAAGAAAATAAATATAAGAGGAAGTGGGGAAACTTGCTTCCTTTTTTTGTGGATTGGAGTATATATGAAAATTGTACTTATGAATATGGTAAAAATTTATGATGAAAAAAATAATAAGGTTTTAGTTTTAGATAAAAAGAAAAAATACGGCTGGGAAGGCCTTACCTTTCCTGGTGGAAAAGTTGAAAAAAACGAATCTTTTGAAGAATCTGTAATAAGAGAGGCAAAAGAAGAAACAAATTTAGAAATAAAAAATCCAAAATTCGTAGGAATAATTACTTGGGCATTTACAAATGATAAGGGCGAATTTCAAAAAGATGTGGGACTTTTGTACCAAACAAAGGAATTTTCTGGAAAATTAATTGAAAATAACAGGGAAGGAAAATTGTTTTGGAAAGATAATGAGGAATTTAAAAAAATGGGAAAGATGAGCGATTCAATGCCGGAAATTTTAAAAATTTATGACGGTAAATATAGGGAAATTTATTGGGATGTGGATAAGGATAGAAAGGATTATTATTAATAAATTTAAAACTTAAAAAATATAAAGACTAATGGTAGCAGAATAGGTATGTTCTGCTATTTTTTAGTTATTTATCTAATTGATTTCACAAAAAACATTAAAAAATCAATTTATAAATATATAAGTATTTAAAATATATAAAAAATATAGAAAAAAAATCAAAAAGTTTTACGCTAAGGTTAAGATTAAAGATAATGTAAGAAAAGAAAAATATAAAAATATGACAAAAGAAAGCTAGAATTTCAATTGGAAACGTTGTTCTTATAAAAAAAGTTGACTTTTACGTTAGGTATATTGTTAATATCTAAACAAGGAAAACATTTATATGTTTTTAAATTAAGAAGAAGGAGATAGAGTGGTGGAAAAAACAAAAAATTATTCAGATGCTGTTAGTAAAGCTGAATCCACTAAGAAAAAACTTGATAAAAAGTATTTTAGCAAGGGTTTAAATATTGGTATTCAATCTGGTATATATTATGGACTTTACACAGCATTAGTAACTACAGCCACAGTGTATGGAATATGGAAGTTTTGGTATTCAGGTGAAGCTGGACTTTCAGATATTACATTGGCTTTTATTCTTGGAACACTTGCAACAGGAATAAACGATTTAACATCAGCAATCTGGGCTTTAGCAAATTCAATTATCAAGGGAAAATTTGGAGATTTTATAAAGACTTTAAAAACAAAGCCAGGAATGATAATGGTATTTGCAGCTATAGTCGGAGGGCCGATAGCAGGAGTTACATATATTCTTGCTGTTCAAATGGGAGGACCAGTTGTTATACCTATAGCGGGTCTTAATGTAGCTATTGGAGCAATTCTTGGAAGAATAATCTTAAAGCAAGAATTATCAGCAAGAACAATTTTAGGAATTGTTATTTGCTTAGCTTCGTCTCTTTTAATAGGCGCGACAAGTCTTACTGGAGAGGTTAAAGATGGAATGGTTTTAGGAATAATCCTTGCAATCGTGGCAGCATTTGGATGGGGACTTGAAGGAGTTATAGCTGGATTTGGAACTTCAATGATTGATTCGGAAATAGGAATTGCTATTAGGCAAACCACATCATCGTTAGCAAATCTATTAATAGTTTTACCAGTTTTTGGAATAATTGAAGGGAACGGAATACATCTTATTTCTGGTCTTTTCATAAATGCTATTACTGATCCAACAATTTTAATTTTATTTGCTAGTGGATTTTTTACATTTATATCATTTGCCTTTTGGTATAAAGGAAATTCAATGTGCGGAGCAGCTTTAGGTATGGCATGCAATGGAACATATACTTTCTGGGGTCCATTTTTCTGTTGGATTATACTTGGAATAATTTTGAAAAATCCAGGTTATGAAATAGCGCCAATAGCATGGTTAGGATCACTTCTTATGGCATTAGGAATATTTATAATGAGTGTAAATCCACTTGATTATTTTAAAAGAGGTAACAAATAATGAGAAGACCATTAAACTATGAAATATTAAAATATTTTACTAATGTGGATAAGGCGTCTGCAAAAGATGTTTATCAAGCGTTAAAAGATGAATTCAAAAATCACAAGGCTTTTACAATGGAAAATATAATAGAAAGTCTTATGACGGCTAAAGAAAATGGATTAATAGATGAGGATTCATATATGCTAATAGATGATGAATTAGTTGTTTATTATAAAGCAAGTGAAGAACAAAAAAATACTATAAATTCTTATATTAAGTAGGTGAAAATATGCAATACGAATCACAAGCAATAGGTCTTATAGAAACTTTGGGTATGTTGCCAGCTATAAAGGCATTAGATGCTATGCTAAAAGCAGCAGATGTAAAGTTTGTATCCTATGAAAACGTAGGATCAACTCTAGTTACTGTAATAGTAAGAGGAGATGTTTCATCATGTATGAGTGCAGTAAAAGCCGGAGTAGCTGAAGGTGAAAAAATTGGAAAAATAACAGCTCATAATGTTATGAAACGACCAGTAACAAATGTAAGTAAAGTAATTTCAGTTCATAAAGTAGAAGATTAGGAGAAAAGATGCAAGCATTAGGAGGCATAGAAACTTTCGGTTTAGTATATGTGCTAGAAGCAGCAGATGCAATGGAAAAAGCAGGTAGTGTAGAAATTATTGGTTACGAAAACGTAGCCAGTGGATATATTTCAATACTTGTAAAAGGAGATGTGTCAGCAGTTGAATCAGCAGTACAAGCAGGAGTTAAGGCAGTAGAAGCTATGGGAGCAGAAGTTTACTCGTCATTAGTAATACCAAGCCCACATCCAGATTTAGAGAAAGTAACCGAAATTTATAATTTAGATAATTTGATTTAAGGGGTGGACTATGAAAGTAATAGATACAGATCTTCTTTCGATTCAACAAGCAAGAATTTTATTAGAACAGGCAGAAAATTCTAGGGAAATTCTTCTTGACATTGACAAAGAAACAAGAAATGAACTATTAAAAAAAATAAAACAATATTACAAAACTAACATAGACCAACTTGCAAAAATGTCTTTTGAAGAAACATCATATGGAAAATATGAGGATGAGATAAAACTTGGAAATTATTATTTAGATAATTTGGAAAATGAATTGAAAGCATATCCTCAAATATATGATATAGTAAAAAATCAAAACTCAAGACAAGTAGCTCTTTCAAAAGGTGTTAGTCTTGTATTTATAGCCCCATACCTATCAACACTTACTAGTTTTCAAGCCATATATTTTGCAATAAGAGCTTTAAATCCTCTTATTGTAGTAAGTGATTTACGATGTGAAAAGACTGTAACAAAAATGGTTGAAGATATTAAGAAAATCTTAAAAGAAAATTTTTATCCAAGAGGTTTTTTAGATATTTTAACCTATAACTCTGACTTAGGAGAAAAAACCTTATATGAAAGTGAAAAAGTTTCATTCATATTGGAAAATCTTCTAAGCGAAAACAAAAGAAAAATCCAAAACGATAAGGCTCAAATTTTTAAAGCGGAAATAGGAAATAACATAGTATTTATCGACAAAGATTGTGATATAGATAAGGCAAGTTGTGAAGTTATAAATTCAAAAACATTTAATAACGGACTTTTGCCAGGAGTAGAGCAATCAATAGTAGTAGAAGAAAATGCTTATGAAAAGGTTGTAGAAAAATTTAAAGAATATGGAGCATTTTTTCTAAGCAAAGACGAACATATAAAACTTGAAAAAATATTATATGATCAAGACCATAATTGCAGAAAGGAACTTATAGGAAGAAGTGCAAGGCAAATCGCCGAAATTGCAGGAATAAAAGTTAATTCAGATACAAAAATTCTAGTGGTTACAAAACCATATGTATCAGAAAAAAGTCCTTATTCAAAAGAAAAATATAATCCTATAGTTTCTTTATATATAGAAAATGATTGGTTGAATGCTTGTGAAAAATGCGTTGAATTAATTTTAAACGACAAAAAAGGTCAAAGCCTTTCAATATATTCTGACGATGCATATGTAATTGAACAATTTATAGAAAAAAAACCTGTAGCAAGAGTTTTGGTGAACTCACCAACTGGTTTAGGTTCAGTAGGAATAGGAACAAACCTTCCCATAAGTTTTAGCCTATCAACAAAAAAAATAGAAGGATGCAATCAAACATCACTAACACCAAACCATTTTATGAAATTTAGAGAAATAGGTATATGTGATAAAAAAGATATAAGCTCCTTTCTAAGCGAAAAAACTGTCAAAAAAGATAAAGATTTATTTGATAAAATATTAAATTCATTAGAAAAAGATTATTAGGAGGAGAAATGGACTTAAGAGAATTTTCTAAGAAATTGGCAATGGCAACAGAGCATATGTCAGATTCAGAAAAAGAAAGTGTACGCAAATTATTTGAAAAAGTGCAAGATCAATTAAATAAAGAAGATAATAAAAATTGTGATTTAAGTGTGGGAATACAAAGTGAAGGAACACAAATTCCTAATGGACCTACTCAAAGACTTATTGATTTAAAGGCAAACTTTTTAAAACAAGTTCCAACTATAACCTTGCATAGGGCAAAAATAGTAACAGAACTAACAAAAGCAAATCCAGGAATGCCAAAGAATGTTCTAAGAGCAAAAGCTTTTAGAAAAAATTGTGAAACAGCACCACTTGTAATTCAAGATAATGAATTAATAGTAGGTTCACCTTGTGGGGCACCAAGAAGCGGAGCATTTTCTCCAGATATTTCTTGGAGATGGTTAAGAGATGAATTAGATACAATTGAAAACAGACCACAAGATCCATTCCACATTTCAGAAGAAGACAAACAATATTGTAAAGACGTATTGTTCCCATTCTGGGAAGGAAGAAGTCTTGATGAAGTATGTGAAGACCAATATAGAGATGCTGGAGTATGGGAATTATCAGGAGAATCTTTCGTATCAGACTGTTCTTACCACCAAGTAAATGGAGGAGGAGATTCCAATCCAGGATATGATGTAATCCTAATGAAAAAAGGAATGAAAGATATCCAACAAGAAGCAAAAGAGCACTTAGAAAAACTTGATTATTCAAATCCAGAAGATATAGATAAAATTTACTTCTACAAATCAGTAATAGAAACAACTGAAGGAGTAATGATATATGCTAAAAGATTAAGTGAATATGCAAAACAATTAGCTCAAAAAGAAACAAATCCAAAAAGAAAAATTGAATTGGAAAAAATAGCAGAAGTAAATGCTCACGTTCCAGCAAATAAACCTAGAACATTTTGGGAAGCGATACAAGCAGTTTGGACAATAGAATCCTTGCTTGTAGTTGAAGAAAACCAAACAGGAATGTCAATAGGAAGAGTTGACCAATATATGTATCCATTCTACAAAAAAGATATTGAAAGTGGAAGAATGAATGATTACCAAGCTTTTGAACTTGCAGGATGTATGCTAATAAAAATGAGCGAGATGATGTGGCTAACAAGTGAAGGTTCATCAAAATTCTTTGCTGGATATCAACCATTCGTTAATATGACAATCGGTGGAATCACAAGAGAAGGTGTCGATGCAACAAATGATTTAACATATCTTTTGATGGATGCAGTAAGACATGTGAAAATATACCAACCATCACTTGCAACAAGAATCCACACAAAATCTCCAGAAAAATATTTAAGAAAAATTGTAGATGTAGTAAGAGCTGGAATGGGCTTCCCTGCTTGCCACTTTGATGATACTCATATAAAGATGATGCTTGCAAAAGGAGTAAGCGTAGAAGATGCTAGAGATTATTGTATGATGGGATGCGTTGAACCACAAAAATCTGGAAGATTATATCAATGGACATCAACTTCATACACACAATGGCCAATAGCAATAGAATTAACATTAAACCACGGTGTTCCACTTTGGTATGGAAAACAAGTTACACCTGATTTAGGAAGTCTCTCAAACTTTGATACTTGGGAAAAATTTGAAAAGGCTGTAAAAGAACAAATTTCATATATAACAAAATTAACAGCAGCAGCAACTACAATATCTCAAATAGTTCACAGAGATATGGCACCTAAGCCTTTAATGTCAATAATGTATGAAGGCTGTATGGAACATGGAAAAGATGTTTCAGCAGGTGGGGCAATGTATAATTTTGGTCCAGGAGTTGTATGGTCAGGACTTGCAACTTATGCAGATAGTATGGCAGCAATCAAAAAATTAGTTTATGACGATAAAAAATATAGCCTAGAACAATTAAATGAAGCATTAAAAGCAGAATTTAAAGGCTATGAACAAATTAAAAGAGATTGCTTAGACGCTCCAAAATATGGTAACGATGATGACTATGCAGATAAGATTTGTAACGATATTATAAACTTTACAGAAAGAGAACACGCAAAATATAGAACACTTTATTCAAGACTTTGCCATGGAACGCTTTCAATATCTAACAATACACCATTTGGACAAATGACAGGAGCATCAGCTAACGGTCGTGATGCATGGACACCATTATCAGATGGCATATCACCAACTCAAGGTGCTGATTTCAATGGCCCAACAGCAATTATAAAATCAGTATCAAAAATGGCAAATGATTCAATGAATATGGGCATGGTACACAATTTTAAAATTCAAAAAGGAATTTTAGATTCTATAGAAGGAGAAAATGCTCTTGTAACCTTATTACGTACAGCTTGTATGTATGGAAATGGAGAGATGCAATTTAACTATTTAGATAATGAAACTATGCTAGATGCTCAAGAACATCCAGAAAAACATAGAGATTTAGTAGTTCGTGTTGCTGGATATTCAGCATTCTTTGTAGAATTATGTAAGGATGTTCAAGACGAAATTATAAGCCGTACAATGCTAGAACACTTCTAGAATAGAAAGGAATATAAATGGATGTAGATTCAAAAAAAGAAGGGATTGAAAGAACTGCTAGAATTTTCAATACTCAAAAGTACAACGTCCATGATGGTCCAGGAGTAAGAACTTTAATATTTTTCAAGGGTTGCCCACTTAGATGTAAGTGGTGCTCCAACCCTGAAGGATTAAAAAGTGAATATCAAGTAATGCTTAAAAAAAATGCTTGTATAAATTGTGGTCAATGTGTTAATGTTTGTCCAAAAAAAATTCATTATATGGAAAATGGAATACACAAAGTTCATAGAGATATAACTTGCATAGGTTGTAGAAGATGTGAGAAAAATTGCCTTCAAAAGGCAATAGAAATTGTAGGTGAAGACAAAACAATAACCGAATTAATGGATATTGTAAAAGAAGATAAAGATTTTTATATGATGAGTGGAGGCGGACTAACAGTAGGCGGAGGAGAATGCAGTGCTCAAGCTGAAAGTTTGAAATCCCTACTTGAAGCAAGTCATATGAGCGGAATTAATACAGCCATAGAAACTTGTGGTTATACTCCAAGAAAATCTTTAGATTTAATAAAAGACCATGTAGATTTATTCTTATTTGATATTAAGCAAATGGATCCTGTAAAACATAAATATTGGACTGGAGTAAATAATGAAAGAATCTTATCCAATCTAAGATATTTACTCGAATGTGGAAAAAAAGTTAGGGTAAGGATGCCAATTTTAAAAGGAGTAAATGATAGCCACGAAGAAATAAAAGCAGTTGTAGATTTTTTAGAAGATTTTAAATGTTTTAAAAATTTCGATGGCATAGATTTACTTCCTTATCATAGGTATGGGGTTGGCAAATATGAACAGCTTGATATGGATTATCCAATGGATTCTGAAATGGAAGGTGAATTTGCCTTGTCCAATGAACAGTTAGATGAAATTCAAAAATGGATTGATGAAAAGAAAATCGAAGTGAATTTAGTAAGGCATTAGGTGATAATATGGAAAATTTACAAAGAATAGTTCAAGAATCAGTACCAGGCAAACAAATAACACTTCTTCATCTTATTTCTTCTCCCGATCCATCAGTAAATGAAAAAATTGGTTTGGATAAGGGAAATGCCATAGGAATTATGACCTTAACTCCAACGGAAAGTTCCATAATAGCAGCTGATGTGGCAGCAAAAGCTGCGAATGTAGAAGTTTGCTTTATTGATAGATTTAATGGATGCGTTCTTTTACAAGGAGATAATGAAAGCGTAAAACAGTCCCTACAAGCAGTTAAAGATACTTTTGAAAGTATGCTAAAATTTACTTCTTGTCCCGTAACAATGTCATGAGAAGAAAGTGGTTAATAGCTGGAAATGATGGAGTGGGAAAGACAAGTCTTGCAAGCTTAATTGAAGAGAAAAATCTTAAATCAAAAAAAAGTTTAGATCTTCAATTTAGAGAAAAAACTATTGAAGTATCAGAAGGATATATAGAAAATCCCTACTTAAATAGTGCTTTGATTATGGTTGGACAAAATCAAGCCTTAGTAAATATTTTTATGATAGATTTACAAAAAGATTGTCATGTTCCACCAAACTTTGCAAAATCATTTACCAGACCAACAATTACAATAATCAATAAGATTGATCTTTATGATGATGTAAAGTTGGAAAAATTAAGGCAAATAGCAAATGCTATTGGAAGTGATTATATATTTGAGATATCACTAAAGACAGGTAAGGGACTAGAAAAATTAAGAAAATATATAAAAGAAACTGAGGAAAAAAGATGCTTTTTATAACGGAAGATAATTTAAGATACAAATACAAAAAAAGCCCTTTTGACTCATACATCATTGAAAAAGGTAGTAAGCTAACTCCACAAGCTAGACAATTTCTTTTGGATTTTAGGATAGATATAGTTGATAAAACAAAGGCCAAAAACACAAAAAAGAAAAAAAATAAGCTTGGGGATAATCCGATTTGCAAAAATTTGGATGAGAAAAAATTAGATGAAGAAGTGAGTTTGATAATTAAAAAAATTGCTTTTGAGCTTAAAGATTTTGACCATGAATTTGCTTCTTATTTAAATGACTTAGCGATAAAAATTTTTAAAAATGAAATTATAGACCTAGAGAAAATGAATTGTAAAGAAAGTGAAGCTATAGATATTTATATGAATATGAATCTTGATAATCCATATCTTAAAAGCTTTATAAGTATAGAAGAAGGTATTGATAAACTTAATAAGATTAAAGAAAAAAATAATGAAGAGTTTATATATAAAATAGCTGCTAAACTTTATATTTGGTTTATAAATATTTGCAAAGGAGGATAAGCTTATCAATTTAGAAAATGTTAATAAAGTCATAAAAGACTTTGAAGAATCAATAAAAAAGCCTATAAAAACAAAAAATAAAAAACTTTACACAGGTATAGATTTAGGAACTGCTTTTATAGTTTTGTGTGTATTTGATGAAGATAAAAAACCAGTTGCAGGGGCATATGAATTTGCTCAAGTTGTTAAAGATGGAATGGTTGTGGATTATATAGGAGCTTGCGATATTGTAAGAAAGTTAAAAAATCAACTAGAAGAAAAACTAGGAGAAGAACTTCTTATAGCAGGATGCGCTATACCACCAGGAACAGAAAATATAGACGGTGGAGCCGTTAAAAATGTTGCTGAATCAAGTGGTTTTATAGTTGAAAAAGTCCTAGATGAACCAACAGCTGCAAATAAATTATTAAATCTTGATAATGGAGCTGTAGTAGACATCGGTGGTGGTACAACTGGAATATCAATAGTAAAAGACGAAAAAGTAGTAAAAGTTTTAGATGAACCTACAGGTGGAACACATTTTTCATTAGTATTATCAGGGGCATATAAAATTGATTTTGATAAAGCAGAAGAATTAAAAAGAGATTTTTCAAAACACAAAGAAATATTTCCTGTTGTAAGACCTGTTATAGATAAAATAATTACTATAATCGAAAATGCAAGCAAAGATCAAGAAATTGATCAAATTGTTTTAGTAGGTGGTACAGCACTACTAAGTGGAATGGAAGATTATGTTGATCAAAAGACAAATATAAAAACTTTAAAACCATCAAATCCTATGTTTGTAACACCAATAGGGATAGCTTTGTCATTAATAGAGGATTAAAAATGGATATTAAACTTATTAAAGCACCAAGTCCAGCTACACTTGATATTGTCAAAAATAGGTCGAAACTAAAAAACGAAACAAATCCAGGAGCTATGGGTCTTGTCCAAGGAAAATTAATAGAAATGACAGTAGCAAGTGATATAGCTTATAAAACCAGCGGAGTTGAAGTAGTAGATGTTAGAGGCTCATGTCCACAAAATATGATTATGCTTGCAATAATAGGAGAGATGGAAGAAGTTAAAGTTGCCCTAAGAAATATTGAAGAAAAAATTAAGGAAAAAGATATATGGTAATCGCAAAACTTATAGGTAATGTATGGGCTACAAGAAAATATGATTCACTAAATGGTCTTAAATTTATGTTAGTAGAAATTTTAGATGGAAGTGAAAAAAATAAAAAAATAGTAGCAGTAGATACAATAGGAGCTGGTAGAGGAGATAGGGTTATTATAACCCAAGGTTCATCTGCAAGAGCAATTCTTGAGGAAAATCAAAATCAAAAAATTCCTGTAGATGCTGTTATAGTTGGAATAATAGATGAGGATTGTGATTTCTAGGAGGTTTTGATGAAAAGACTCATAAGTCAAGAAGAAGTCTTAAAGAAAAAAAATGAAAAAGAAATCTATATCGATGACAACACTATAATCACAGCTGCTGCCAAAGACTTGGCAAAAGATTTTGGCATAGAATTTAAAAAATGTGATTGTAAAGATAAAAAAAATGATATAGAAGAAAAAAAAGAATGTAAAAAATCATCAGCTGTTTTATCAGAAGATCAAATTTACAAGATTCTAAAAAAAGGAATAGAACAAGGCCTATTATCTGAAAATGATATTGAAAGGATAATAGGATAGGATGAATGAATTTAGTCAGTTGCTAGAAAGCTTAGTAGACAATTATAAAAAAAATAAGCAAAAAGTTAATATAGATCTTTATAAGATTCCTGTAGGAATATCAGGAAGACACATTCACTTATCTCAAGAAGATTTAGATACACTTTTTGGGAAAGGATATAAGCTTACACCAATAAAAAGCCTATCACAACCAGGACAATTTGCATGCAAGGAATGTGTGACAATAGCAGCAAAAAAAGGTTGCATAGAAAAAGTTAGAATAATAGGTCCAGTAAGAAAACAAAGTCAAGTAGAAATACTAAGATCAGATGCCTTTAAACTTGGTATAAAACCAGTACTAAGATTGTCAGGAGATATTAAAGATACTCCAGGAATCACAGTAATAGGACCAGAAGGAACAGTTGTTTTAAAAGAAGGCACAATAGTTGCTCAAAGACACATTCATTTTAATAATCTTCAAGCAAAAGAAAGAGGATTAAAAAATGGAGATATAGTTTCAATAAAAACTAAAGGCGAAAGATCAGCATTACTTGAAAACGTAAGTGTTAGAGTAGGAGATAACGGATATCTTGATTGTCATATAGATCAAGAAGAAGCCAATGCTCTAGGATTAGGTCCTAAAGACTTTATAGAAATTATTATATAAGGGGTTTAGATGACAGAAAAAAAGAAAGAAGTAGCAAAAAAAACCGAAGCTACAAAAAAAGAAGAAGTTAAGACAGAAGTAAACAAAAAAAACACAAATAAAATCGTGAAAAAAGAAGAAAAAAAGGAGATAAAAAAAATGGCACAATTAGATGCATTAGGAATGATCGAAACAAAAGGATTAGTAGGAAGTATTGAAGCAGCAGATGCAATGGTAAAAGCAGCTAACGTAACACTTGTGGGAAAAGAACACGTTGGAGGAGGACTTGTAACAGTTTTAGTTAGAGGAGATGTAGGAGCAGTAAAAGCGGCAACAGATGCAGGAGCAGCTGCAGCACAAAGAGTTGGAGAATTAGTATCAGTACACGTAATCCCAAGACCACACACAGAAGTTGAAACAATCTTACCACACAAAGAATAATTAACAAATAAATTAGAAAGAAGGTAAGCATGGCAGAATTAGATTTTGATCTATCTTCAATCCAAGCAGCAAGAGATCTTGCTAGAAAAGGAGCTGAAGCAGAAAAAAAATTAAAAAATTATACATTCGATCAAATTGATAGAATTATAAAAGCTATTGCTGAAGCTGGAGAAATTCACGCAAAAGAATTAGCAGAAATTGCAGTAGAAGAAACAGGCTTTGGAAAGGTAGAAGATAAAATATATAAAAATCACATGGCAAGCGGACTTTTATATGAAGAAATAAAAAATCAACAAACTATAGGCATAGTAGATGCCGACCAAGAAGGTCAAGTTATTACTATAGCAGATCCAGTTGGTTTAATAATGGGAATAGTTCCATCAACAAACCCAACATCAACAGTTTTATACAATTCAATGATAGCTATAAAATCTAGAAATCCTATAATCTTTAGTCCACATCCAAAAGCTAGTAAATGTACATCAAGAGCAATTGAGATTGTAAATGAAGCAGCTGTAAAAGCGGGGGCACCAGAAAATATAGTACAAGGATTAACAAAACTTTCAATTGATGCAACAAATGAGTTGATGCATGCTGATGAAGTTAAATTAATCATAGCAACAGGTGGTCCAGCAATGGTAAAAGCAGCATATTCTGCTGGAAAACCAGCTATAGGAGTAGGAGCAGGAAACTCTCCATCTTATATAGAAAGAACTGCTGATATCAAAAAAGCTGTTAGAAATATAATGGCATCAAAAACTTTTGATAATGGAACAATTTGTGCTTCAGAACAATCATTAATTGTCGAAAGATCAAATAGACAAGAAGTAGTTTCAGAATTTGAAAAAGCTGGAGCATACTTTATGAATGATGAAGAATGTAAAAAAGTATGTGCCTTATTATTTAGAAATGGAACAGCAATGAATCCTAACTTTGTAGGAAGAAGTGCAAAAGTTATAGCAGATGCAGCAGGAATTAGCATACCAAGTGGAACTAAAGTACTTGTAGGAGAACAATATGGAGTTGGAAAAGAATATCCATTATCTTATGAGAAATTAACATCAGTACTTGGTTTTTATACAGTAAATGATTGGAAAGAAGCATGCGATCTTTCATTTAAACTTTTGGAAAATGGAATAGGACATACAATGAGCCTACATACAGAAGATAAAGAAATAGCAAGAAAATTTGCTATAAAACCAGCAAGTAGGATCCTTGTAAATACTGGTGGAACAATGGGAGGAACAGGACTTACAACAGGCCTTCCAATAGCTCTAACCTTAGGATGTGGAACAATGGGAGGATCAAGCGTATCAGAAAATGTTGGTCCAAAACACCTTGTTAACTTCAAAAAATTAGTTTATGGAACAAAAGATGCTGATAAGGTTGTTGAAAAAGATGAAATATTTAAAAAATATCACGGAAATAATTCTTTATTAAATAACAATTCATTACCAAACTATGGAAACCAGCCAAAATATTTTGAATATTCAACAGGTTGTAATAATTGTAAAACAGAAGAAGAAAAGAAATCTTCAAACTTTAATGAAACAGGTGAGATAAACCTAGAAGAATTAAAAGAAATGGTAGACTCACTAGTAAATGCCTTTAAAGGTGAATAAATAAGTTAATAAAAAAATAAAAAATATAAAGGAGAGAAAAAATGAACGAAGCATTAGGAATGATCGAAACAAAAGGATTAGTAGGAAGTATTGAAGCAGCAGATGCAATGGTAAAAGCAGCCAACGTAACACTTGTAGGAAAAGAACACGTTGGAGGAGGACTTGTAACAGTTTTAGTTAGAGGAGATGTAGGAGCAGTAAAAGCAGCAACAGATGCAGGAGCTGCAGCAGCACAAAGAGTTGGAGAATTATTATCTGTACACGTAATTCCAAGACCACACACAGAAGTTGAAACAATTTTACCAAAAAATAAATAAGAATCATGAAATATGATTTATCAAACTTTTATAATGATTTGAAGCTAAAGTTTAATAAATCAAATGGCAAGGAAGTTATTCTATTTTTGATGGAAGAATTTTCTAAAACTATAAGTTTAAAAGATGAAAGAGCCATTATCGCTGTTGGTAATGAGCTCGCATCTTTTCTTAGAGTAAAGGGTCAAACAGACTTTGCTTATAAGATTTATAAAGTAATACAAAAATTAGTGTTAGACAGCTACGGATTTATTTCAAAAGATTATGCTAGTCTTCTAATAAATATATCGAATTGTGATATAGTTTCTAAAAATTATGATTTAGCAATTGATACTTTGAATGAAACTGAAAATATTCTTAGCCAACTTAGCGATACAAAATATTTAATGGCAAGCGTATATAATAATAGATCTCAAGCCTTTAGGGCAAAAAATATGTTGGATTTAGCACAAGAAGATATTGAAAAAGCTCTAAAAATAATAGAAAATGAAGAAAAAATAGCTGTATCTAAGATAAATCTCGCAGAAATATTAATACTTAAAAAAAAGTATGCTAAAGCATTGGTAAATGTAAATGAGGCTATACTTTATTATGAAAAAAATAGATTAAGACTTCCACATTTGGCAAATGCTTATGCGACAGCTGCTAATATTTATTATAACAATAAAGAATATTATACGTCTGTATACTATTATGAAAAAGCTATAGAAGTATTTGATGAAACTGTTGGTGAAGGTCCAGTAAAGGAAATTCTAATTCAAAACCTTAATCAAGCTAAAAAGCAAAGGGAAATATCATGAATGGCATAGAATTATCAAAAAAATATTTTTATGATATAGCCTATCCAATTTTTAAAAATAATTGTCCAGAAATTTTAGATCTTTGTTCAATTGGTCTGGTTGGAGAAGGCTCTGAATGTTTTGGTCTTGATGATGATATTTCAAAAGATCATGATTTTGGTCCGGGATTTTGTATTTGGTTAAAAGAAGATGATGTAAAAATTTATAAAAATAGGATTAATTCTGTTTTGGAAAAGTTACCAGATAAATTTCTAGGATATAAGAAAGTTGAGTCGAAACTGGTAGATAAAAGAGTTGGGTTATTCTCTTTAGAAGATTTTTATGAAAAATATACATCAGCTAGGAAATTTCCCATTAGTGATATAGAATTTTTAAAAATCCCAGAATCTTATCTTGCTACTGTCACTAATGGAGAAATTTTTTTAGATAATTGTAAATTATTTTCAGACTATAGAAAATATTTATTAGACTTTTATCCAGAAGATGTACTCAGAAAAAAACTTGCAGCGTATCTTTTCCAAATGGCTCAGTCTGGACAATATAATTTAAAAAGATCTCTTGATAGAAATGATATTTCAGCAGTTTTTTTTGCAAAAGCTGAATTTATGGAAGCTTTATTTGGAGTACTTTTTTTATTTGCAAAAGTATATATGCCTTATTATAAGTTAAGATACAAAAGATTAGCACAAATTAATTATTATCCTCGTGATTTACTTAAAGATATGAATAAATTTATGGCATCAAATGATAAAAAAGATCTTCTTTATTTAAGTGAAAAACTAAGTATATATGTAAAGGATATATTAAAATATAGATCTATTACCAAATCAGATGATGATTTTTTATTGGCTCATGCTATTGAAGTACAAAATTCAATTATAAATCCACAAATTAAGGCAATTAATTTGGTGAAAGGAAATTGATATGAGATATTTATTTAAAAATATTGACAAGAACTTGATGAAAGATATACTTAGAGATTATAATTTATTATGTGTTTTTGATGAGCTTTCTTGGATTTTAGATTTTGAATGGAAAAACTTTGATGAAATAAGGGGACTTAATGGTAGAGCAGTTTGCCAAGATTCACCTAAAGAATTTTTCATTATGAGGCTTTCTCAATATTTGGCGTATAATCAAAAAATTATAGATTATTTATATAAAGACTTAAAAGAAATTGAAAAAAATGGCGTAAATCCTATTTTTGATAAGTACGCTAGAATGATGGAATTTACAGATAAAGATAGATTTGAAGATATTAAAGAAAATTTAGAAGGATTATCTACTGTTAAGTCCCATTTATTAGAAAATATAAAAAATACTCTAAATTCTAAAGCTACAAATATTCCAAAAGATCTAAAAAAAGTAAGACCTGAAAAATCTAAAGATAAAAGAATTTCATCTAATGACTATTATGTAGCAGAAATTACTTGTTTGTCTTTGAAAACTTTATGGGCTATAGAAGAGATGATTGAAAGCCCTTTTTATAATTTAGAAGAAAATATTTATAAAAATACTAAATACTTATTTGAAAAAGTAAATAATTAAGGAGTAAAAATGATCAATAAAGAAAAATTATATTCCATTGGTCAGGCTTCAAGTAAAGCGGATGTATCCACAAGAGCTTTAAGACATTATGAAACTGTAGGACTTATAAAACCAGATGTAGTTAAAGAAAATGGATATAGATATTATACAGAGGATACTATTCTCTTGATTTCTATAATAAAATATTTGCAATTTATGGATTTTTCATTGTATGAAATTAGAGACTTTATATTTAATTCAGATTATGATGATGTGAGTAAATCGTTCAATGAACTTATTAAAAGAACAAGTAATGAAATAAAAAAGTTAGATGAACGATTAACTATTATAAAAGATTGGAATGAGTTAATATCAGAAGCATCTTCAGCATTTATTATTGGCAATAATACCCCAAGTATTAAGTATATAAAACAAAGTGAACTAATATCTTATCCTATAGATTTTAGTTTTTGTTATGAAGATACTGTATTAGATTTAGATTTTGCAAATTTTGTAAAAAGCAAAAATAACAAGATTACAGGTTCTGTTATGTTTTATTTTGATTCTTATATTCAAAGATTAAAGTGTGAAAAGGAAAATAGAAACATTAGATGTTTATACATACAAAAAGCAGTTAAACCTATTGAAGATAAAAGAATCATTTTTACATTGAAAGATGGATTCTATGGTTCTATTTATCATTTTGGAAAATATGAAAATTTAAGTAAATCCTATGAAAAACTTAGAGAGTGGGCTAAAAAGTATAGATATAAATTATCAGAAGATGTTATAGAGAGATTTGTGGTAGATTCTTGGACTTTTAGAGATGAGAAAAAATATGTAACAGAGATACTAATACCGATAGAAATGAAAGTTGAGGAAATTATATGACGTTTTCAGTAAAGCCTACTATAAATGTTGGAGATGATAGCATAAAAATTTTAAATTCTTTAAATCCTAATAAAATTTTTTTTGTAACTGATCCCTTTGTAGTAGAAAGTAAAATGATAGATCAGGTAACAAAATTGTTAGATAAAAATATTTCGTATGATATTTTTAGCAATATTAAACCAGATCCCAGCCAAGAATTAGTTGAAGAAGGGAAAAAAGCTTTAAAAAATTCAAATCCTGATTTAATCTGTGCCATTGGTGGAGGATCAGCTATAGATGCTACTAAAGCAATTATATATGATATATATAAAGAAGAAAAAGTAAAAAAAATTTTTGTAGCTATACCGACTACAGCAGGAACAGGAAGTGAGTCTACAAATTTTGCAGTTGTAACAGTTGGTAGCGAAAAAAAAGTACTAATAGATGATATAATGCTTCCAGATTATGCTTTATTAATTCCAAAATTCACAAAAACTGTGCCAAATTTCATTACAGCTGATACAGGAATGGACGTATTAACTCACGCAATAGAAGCCTATATTAGCAAAAATGCTTCAATATATACCGATACTTTTTCTAAAACTTGCATAGAAACAGTTTTTGAAATTTTGCCAAAAGTATACGATGATGGAGATAGGTTAAAACTAAGAGAAAAAATGCTAGAAGTTTCAAATATGGCAGGAATCGCTTTTAACAATGCAGGACTTGGAATAAATCATTCCCTAGCCCATACAATTGGTGGAACTTTTCATATTTCTCACGGAAGATTAAATGCAATACTTTTACCTTATGTAATAGAATATAATTGTGAAAACTGTGAAGAGGCTAGAAAAAAATTAGATGATTTAGCTCAAAAATTAAATCATAGGGACTACACTTGTTTAATCAAAGTAATAAAAGAAATGAATAAAAAATTTAATATTCCAGAAAAATTAAGTGGACTTGGTAAAATTGATGAAAAAGCTTACCAAGATTCTATAGAAAAGATGGCACTTACAGCTTTAAATGATAGGTGCACACCAACAAATCCAGCTTTGGTAACAAAATTTGACTTGGCAAATATCCTAAGAGATGCTTTTTAAGGTTTTAAAATCAATGTGTAATAAAAAGTGTGATGGTTATAATTATTTATTAGCCGTCACACTTTTTATTTATATTTAAACAAATCACTATTTTATAAGCAAGTCCATAATATTATGTAAAATTTACTAATAAAATATTGTAGACTTGACTTGCAAATTTTTTCTTCTTTTATGTTATACTGTTAAAAGAAACTAATGGGGGTGGTCTTGTGTGTGAAAATTTAGATAAATATTCTGTGGTTTTAAAGGATGTTTCTAAGTCTTTTGATGATGAAATGATTTTAAAATCTGTTGATTTGGAGCTTGAGAAGGGGAAATTTTATACGCTTTTGGGGCCTTCTGGTTGTGGGAAAACTACAATTTTAAATCTTATTGCTGGATTTTTGGATGCAAATTCTGGAGAGATTTATATTAATGGCGAAAATGTTTTGAATGTTCCTGCAAGTAAGAGAAAGGTTAATACAGTTTTTCAAAATTATTCTCTTTTTCCTCATATGAATGTTTTTGATAATGTTGCCTTTGGTCTTGAAATTAAAAAAACTGACAAAAAAATTATAAAAAAAGAGGTTGAAAAGGCTCTTGATATGGTAAATTTATCAGGGTTTGAGAAAAGAGAAATTTCTCAAATGTCAGGAGGACAAAGACAAAGAGTTGCCATAGCTCGTGCTCTTGTAAATAAACCTGATGTGCTTTTACTTGATGAGCCCTTGTCTGCTCTTGATATGAAACTTAGAAAATCTATGCAGGTTTTACTTCGTGATTTGCAGTGGGAATTAGGCATTACTTTTGTTTTTGTAACTCACGATCAAGAAGAGGCTCTTGCTATGAGTGATTGGATTTTTGTAATGGATAAGGGCGAAATTGTCCAACAAGGAAGTCCAAAAGATATTTACGATGAGCCAATAAATCGTTATGTTGCTCAATTTATTGGAGAAAGTAATATTTTGAAGGCAAGAATGGTTGATGATTATAAGGTTGAATTTGCAAATAAAACTTTCGCCTGCTCTGATGCTGGAATTAATAAAAATGAAAGGGTTGAAGTTGTAATTAGGCCTGAAGATATAAATCTTGTGTCAGTTGAAGATGCGGATATTGTTGTAAATATCGATAATATTTTGTACAGGGGAGTTTTTAATGAATTAATTTGTTTTGATTCTTCTGAATTTAGGTGGAAAATTCACACGACAAGAACTTTTGAAGAAGGCGATGATATTGGAATAAAAATTGATGCAGACAACATCCACGTTATGCGTTATAACGAAAGCGAGGATGATTTTGATAAAAGAATTGAAAAATATGCGATTGGAGAAGATGATGGCTAAAAAATACCAAAAATTATCTGCGATTTATTATTTGTGGATTTTAATTTTTATTATTGCTCCGATTCTTCTTTTGATTTACCAATCATTTTTTGATATTTATGGAAATTTTACTTTAAATAATTATATTTCCTATTTTTCAAATAAAAATTATATGATTATGACTTTCAATTCTTTGTTGACTGCCTTTTTGATAACTGCTTTTACACTTTTGTGGGCTTATCCATTTTCGTATTTTTTATCAAAGGCTAAGCACAAGGATTTTATTTTGCTTTTGGTAATTCTTCCAACTTGGATAAATTTGGTTTTAAAAGCCTACGCTTTTATTGGACTTTTCAATAAAAATGGAAGTATTATGGGATTTTTGGGACTTGCAAGTGAGGGATTTTTGTTTACAAATCCTGCCTTTATTTTGGTTGCTTCCTACGTCGAACTTCCTTTTATGATAATTCCAATTTTTAGGGCAATAGATTCTATTCCAAGTGAATATATAATCGCAAGCGAAGATTTGGGAGCAAATAAATTTCAAACTTTTAGGAAAATAATTCTTCCTCTTTCTATGGATGGAGTGATGGCAGCAAGTCAGGCGGTTTTTATTCCTTCCCTTTCACTTTTTCTTATAACAAGAATTATTGGAGGAAATAAAATTATAACTTTGGGAACTGCTGTTGAAGAACATTATTTGGTAACTCAAAATTGGGGCATGGGTTCAACTATCGGCCTTGTTTTGATTTTTATGATGTTTGCAGTTATTTCTATTTTAAATAAAAAGGCGGTCAAAGATGGAAAATAAAAAAAATAAAATTGGAAATTTGTATTTATTTTTTGTATTTATAATAATGTATTTGCCCTTAGCTTTTTTGATTTTTTATTCATTTAATAGCGGGGGAAATATGAATGTTTTTGAAAGCTTTACCCTAGATTATTACAAAAAAGTTTTTAATGACGAAAGGCTTATAAATATTGTAATAAATACTTTAATAATTGGCTTATTATCGTCTTTGATAGCAACAATAATTGGAACGCTTGGTGCAATTTCGATTTATTATATGAGAGATAAAAAATTAAAAAAGAAAGTTTTAAGTCTAAATTCAGTCCTTATGGTTTTGCCAGATGTTATGATGGGCGCTTCATTTTTGATATTATTTTCTTTTTTATTAAAAATTCCCATGGGATTTTTTTCGGTTTTGCTTGCTCACATTGCCTTTTCAATTCCAATTGTGGTTTTGATGGTTCTTCCAAGGCTTTACGCCCTAAATTCTGATATGATGAAGGCTGCTGAAGATTTGGGAGCAAATGATATTACAATTTTAAATAAAATTATTCTTCCAAATATTGCAAGCGGAATATTTGCTGGATTTTTTATGGCACTAACTTATTCTTTGGATGATTTTGCAGTTACATTTTTTGTGACAGGCTCAGGATTTTCAACTCTTTCTGTAGAAATTTATTCAAGGGTTAGAACAGGAATTTCTTTGGAAATAAATGCGCTTTCTTCATTGATTTTTATTTTGTCATTAATTCTTGCAATCGGATATTATGTCATACAAAGTAGAGAAGAAAAAAGGAGGACGAGATGAATAAGGTTTATAAATTTTTCTTAGGAATTTTAACTTTTTGCCTCCTTTTGTTTGTAGGACAAAAAAAATTAAATGAAAAAGCAAAAGATCAGGATTCAAAAAATATTTATTTTTATAATTGGGGCGATTATATTGATCCTGAAATTATAAAAGATTTTGAAAAAGAAACAGGCTATCACGTAATTTATGAAACTTTCGATTCAAATGAGGCGATGATGGCAAAAGTTGAGCAAGGAAAAACTTCCTACGATTTGGCTTTTCCATCAGAATATACGGTTGAGATGATGAGAGATAAAAATCTTTTGAAAAAATTAGACCACAAAAAAATAAAAGGTCTTGAAAATATTGACCAAAGATTTTTAAATTTATCATATGATCCCAACAATGAATATTCGATTCCATATTTTTGGGGCTCTTTTGGAATAATTTATAACAATGAAAAATACAAAAAAGAAGATTTTTCTTCTTGGAAAAATTTATGGGATAAAAAATTTGAAGGAGAAATTTTATCTTTTGATGGAGCAAGAGAAACACTTTGCATTGGTCTTTTGGCAAATGGAAAAAGTCTAAATGAAAAAGATGAAAAAATTTTAAGAGAAACTAAGGATGACTTGGTTGGTTTTATGAAAAATGTAAAGGCAATTCTTGCTGACGAAATTAGAATGTATATGGCTCAAGGAGAAGCTGATGTTGGAATTACATTTTCTGGAGAAGCTTCAATGGCAAAAGAAATAAATCCAAATCTTTCTTATGCTATTCCAAAAGAAGGATCAAATATTTGGTTTGATACCATGGTTATTCCAAAAACTTCAAAAAATACAAAGGGAGCTTATGCTCTTATAAATTATTTATTAAGACCAAAAGTTGCAGCAAAAAACGCAGATTATGTTTGGTATCCAACTCCAAACAAAAAGGCGATGAAATATATTGACAAAGAAGCAAGAAATGATAAGACCTTGTATCCAGATGATGAAGATATAGAAAAATTAGAAGTTTTCAAAAATTTGGGAAAAGAAACAACAATTTTATACAATGATTTGTTTTTGGATTTAAAAATTTCGCCACAAGCAGATTAAATATTTCCTTGAAAATTTACTAGCCAGTAAGTTTTCAAGGATTTTTTTATAAATTAAATTATTGTATAATAGATTTAAGAAGTAAGTTCAAATTATAAAAAAGGTTTTCACGAAAATAGGAGAAAATTATGCAAGCAAAAAATATTGACGAATTTGTAAGAGAAAATGCCCCTTGTTATATTTATCAAAAAGAAATAATTGATAAATCTTGCCAAAAATTACAAGAAAAATTTGAAAATGTTGAATTTTTGTATTCAATCAAGGCAAATCCCTTTATGCCAGTTATAGAAACAATTAAGGAAAATGGAATTGGTTCAGATGCTGCATCAAGCAATGAAGTTTTGCTTTCAATAAAGGCTGGAATGGAAAAAAATCATATTTATTATTCTGCTCCAGGTAAAACTATGGAAGATTTACAAAAAGCTTGGGATAAGTGTATTTTTATTGCAGATTCTTTCCACGAACTTGATTTGTTAGATGAATTGGCAAAAAATCACGGAGAAATTTTAGAAATTGGCATAAGAGTAAATCCGAATTATTCTATGACAGATAAAAAAGCTCATCCAAGTAAATTTGGAATTGATGAAGATAAAATTTTTTCTTTCGATTGGACTTACAAAAATTTAAAACTTGTTGGTCTTCACGTTCACGTTCAAAGCCAAATTCTTGACACAAATCTTCTTTCAAATTATTACAAAAATACTTATGATTTGGCAATGAAGTTTTCAAAACTATCACATGTTGACATTAAATTTATAAATTTTGGCTCAGGCATAGGAGTTGCCTACGACAAAAAAAACGAAGATGATGTGAATTTGGATATTTTGGCAAAAACTATGAAAGATTTATATGAAAAAAATAAAAATGAGCTTGGGGCAAAATTTTTAATTGAAAGTGGAAGATTTTTGGTTATGGATTCAGGAGTTTACTACACGCCAATAATCGACAAAAAATATTCGAATGGGAAAACCTACCTTGTTGTAAAAAATGCCATGAACGGTTTTGTTAAAGGACCTATGAAAGAAATGCTAAAACAAGCTTTGGGATATGAGTGCGAAAAAGCCTTTGAGCCACTTTACACAGGAAAAAATCAATGCGAATTTGAAATTATTGGAGAAAATTCTCAAAAAGAAATTGTAGATATTGGGGGACACTTGTGTACAAGTTTAGATTTGTTAGCAAGTGATATAGAATTAAAAAAAGCAAATATTGGCGATATATTGAAAGTGTCAAACGCTGGAGCTTATTGCTTTAGCCTTTCGATTTTACACTTTGCAAGCCATGATTTGCCAAAAGAATTTTTGATATAAAATTTAGTAAAAAAAGGCTTTTGTAAAATTTTTAATATTTTACAAAAGCCTTTAATTTATTTTATTTGGTCTTCTATATTTTCAAATTCCAAATCCTTGGAAAGTTTATTTATAGTATGTATGGTTGATTTCCAATTTTCAACTAAAAATTTTCTTGCCTTATCCAAATTTTTTTCTTTTAAGGCGTTAATTATATTCATGTGCTCCTTATAAGTTGTGAAATTTTCATCGCCTGTTTCAAAAAAATAAATTTCCATTCTTTCAACTCTTCTTTTTAGTTTATCAATAATCGGTTTTATCTCAGCATTTCCAGAAAGTTCGATGAAAGCATCGTGAAATTCGTTATCTTTTTTTATAGTTTTTAATTGGTCTTTTTTTCTATGAAAATAACTTATATCTTCATTAATATCTTGAATTTTTTCAATAAATTTCTCGTCAATTTTGTCGAAAGCTTCAATCAAAGCAAGCTCCTCCAAGCTATAGATAATTGGATAAATATCTTTTGCCTCGCAAGGATTTATAGGAGCAACTATTGTCCAACGATTTGCCTTGGTCATTACTAAACCCTCGCTTTCAAGTTGCAACAAAGCCTCTCTTACTGGAGTTCTAGAAATTCCCAAATCATCTGAAAGCTCTTGGACTCTAAGTCTTTCACATGGTTTAAGTTCTCCATTAATTATTCTTTGTGCAAGCAAATTATAGGCTTCGTCTTTTACAAAAGTCCTGCTTATTTTTTTTATTTTAACTTTATTTTTACTATTCTCGCTCATAAATTCCTCTTTTATCAAATTATTCTATACAAAAATATTATAACAGAAATATAAATATCTACAAACGTTTCATTGAAAAGGATTGAGTGATATGTTATACTCTACTTATAAATATGAGGAGGAGATATGAAACTTGTTGCAGGATTTGATACGACAAACGATGCTCTTTTAATGGAAAATTTTTGCAAAAACAAAAAAATAAATGGAGAATTAATTCCTGTTCCAGAAGAATTTGGAGCAGGTTGCGGTTTGGCGTTTAGATTTGATGATGAAAATTTTGAAAAAATAAAAAAAATCCTCAATGATGAAAATATATCGTATAAGATTTTAAAAATTTTAGACATATAATTGTTTTTAATTTGAACTTATAAATAAAGCCATAAAAGTGTTTTATCACAAGGAGGTAAAAATGAAATTAGTAAAAGATTTACCGAAAGTTTTTGAAGAATTTGCTGAGCAAAGAAAAAATTCTTTTTTGCAAGTTAAAAAAATAAAAGATAGTGGAAAGCCTGTTGTTGGGATGTATTGTACATATTTTCCAAGAGAAATCGCCCAAGCTATGGGAGCAAGAACAGTTTCACTTTGTTCAACTTCAGATGAAACTATAAGTGAGGCTGAAAAAGATTTGCCAATCAATCTTTGTCCTTTGATAAAATCATCTTATGGATTTGCAATCACAGATAAGTGTCCATTTTTTCATTTTTCAGATTTGGTAATAGGGGAGACTACTTGTGATGGAAAACAAAAAATGTATGAGCTTATGGGAGAATTTAAACCAGTTCATGTTATGAACCTTCCTCATAGTCAAGGCGAAGATGCCCTTAATCTTTGGGAAAAAGAAGTTATTAGAGTAAAAGAAAAAATTGAAGATACTTTTGGAGTAGAAATTTCTGATGAAAATTTAGAAAATCAAATTAAGCTTGAAAATAAAATTAGAAAAGCCTTCAAAAAACTTGCGGGTACAATGGCAAATGATCCAACTCCAATGTCAGGCTATGATTATTTTAAAGTTTTGTATGGTTCAACTTTTAAATTTGATAGGGAAAATCTTGCTGATGAGCTTAATAATTTGGCAGAAAAAATCATGAAAGAATATGACGAAAATCTTCCGAAAAAACCAAGGATTTTAATTACAGGTTGTCCAATTGGTGGAGCAACTGAAAAAGTTATACAAGCTGTTGAAGATAATGGGGCAGTAGTTGTAAGTTACGAAAACTGTACAGGCGAAAAAAATTATGATAGACTTGTAGAAGAAAATACAGACGATCCAATAAAGGCAATTGCAAAAAGATACATAGATATTGGTTGTTCAGTGATGAGCCCAAATAAAAATAGATTTGATTTATTGGATAGGTTAATTGACAAATATAAAGTCGATGCAGTTTTGGATGTAGAGCTTCAAGCTTGCCACACTTATGCAATAGAAACTACATCAATTAGAAAATTTGTAACAGAAGAAAAAAATATCCCATACCTATCTTTGGAAACAGATTTTTCAAAAACAGATATTGGACAAATAAATACAAGAATTGCAGCTTTTATAGAAATGCTTTAAGCTAATAGTGAACTTGGTGTAAGAGGGCAAATCTTTTAAATTTCACTTTAGTTATTTAATGAGATTTAGAAGATTTACTTTCTTTCCAAGTTCAATTTTTTTTAAAAATTTTAAGAATATTGTTTATTTGGTTTTAAGCTAGGATATTATAAAATTATAGAAAGTAGTTGATTATATGCTTGATAATTATGAAAGAAAAATAGATTATTTGAGAATTTCTCTTACAGACCGTTGTAATTATAGATGTAAATATTGTATGCCGGATGGTCTTTCTTGTAAAAAAAATCATGAAGATATGTTGACTTTAGAAGAGATTAATGAAATAAGCAAAATTTTTGTAAAAAAAGGAATCAAAAAAATAAGACTTACTGGTGGCGAGCCTTTAGTTAGAAAAAATGTAGAAAGTTTAGTAAAAATGCTTGCAGAAATTGATGGACTAAAAGATTTGGCAATGACTACAAACGGATATTTTCTAAAAGAAAAGGCAAAAATTTTGTGGGAAAATGGACTAAAAAGATTAAATATTTCTCTTGATAGCCTAGATTCTGAAAAATATAAAATGATGAGCCAAGGCGGGGATTTAAAAAAAGTCCTTGATGCAATTTCTTATGCTAAAAATTTTGCCTATAAAATAAAAATTAATTGCGTTTTGATAAAGGGATTTAATGATGGAGAAATTTATGATTTTATAAAATTTGCCAAAGAAAATGACATAGAGCTTAGATTTATTGAGCTAATGCCAACAGGTGGCACGGCAGATTTTTCAAAAGATAAATTTATTTCAAGCGATGAAATTATAAAAAAATTAAATTTAATTCCAATAAAAAATCCCGACAAAAATTCTCCGACAAGTCTTTACAAAGTCCCAGATTTTGATTATACACTTGGACTTATTGAGCCATTAAGTCATAAATTTTGCTCTACTTGCAACAGATTAAGACTTACAGCAGATGGCAAAATTAGACCTTGTCTTCATTCGGATTTAGAAATTGATTTAAAAAAAGCTATAAGAGCAAATGAAGATATAGAAAAATTAATTGATGAGGCTCTTATGAAAAAACCTCAAAGACATCATTTGGAAAAAGAAGTAATAAAAGAATCTATGTATAGGATAGGAGGATAAATGTTTACACATTTAGACAAAAATGGCAGGGGGCAAATGGTTGATGTTTCTCAAAAAGAAATCAGCCAAAGAGAAGCCATAGCCAAAGGCTCAATTGAACTAAAAAATGAAACGATAGAAGCTATAAAAAATGAAAAAATAAAAAAGGGAGATGTCCTTGCCATAGCTCAAGTTGCAGCAATTCAAGCTGTAAAAAATACATCTTCGATAATTCCTATGGCTCATCCACTTTTATTAAATGGAATAAATGTAGATTTTAATTTTGAGGGAAATTTATTATTTTGTGAGGTGAAAGTTAAGTGCCAAGGAAAAACCGGCGTTGAAATGGAAGCTTTGACGGGAGTTTCAGCTGGTCTTTTGACAGTTTATGATATGTGCAAGGCTCTTGATAAGTCTATGACCATAAAAGATATATATTTAGTAAAAAAATCAGGAGGAAAATCTGGTCTTTATGAAAGAAAAAATTTATAATTACGCCTTTGTGGTAATTTCTGATACCAGATCAAGCGGAGAAAATAAAGATGGATGTATTGACGCTTGTGCAAAAATAATGCCAGAAAATTATAAGATGGTTTATAAGTCAATAATTAACGATGATTTGGAAAATATTGAAAATGAATTAAATAAATTAGTTGATGAAAATATCCAATTAATTTTAACATCTGGTGGGACTGGGCTTTCAAAAAGAGACAATACACCAGAGGCAAGTTTAAATGTAATAGAAAAACAAACGCCAGGTATAAGCGAGGCAATAAGATTGATTTCAAAAGAGAAAACTCATATGTGGGCCTTATCAAGGGCAGTTTCTGGAATAAAAAATAATTCTTTAATTATAAACCTACCAGGCTCTCCCAAGGCTGTCATAGAAAGTATAGAAGGAATTTTGCCTTTTTTAAGTCATGGCTTAGATATATTAGAAGGGGATAATAGTGGACACAATTAACGCAACAGTTTTATCAATAAATATTTCAAAGACAAAGGGGGTAAGAAAAGAACAGATAGGTCAGGGTTTATTTAAAAAAGATTTTGGGCTAGAAAATGATGCCCACGCAGGAAAGTGGCACAGGCAAGTAAGCCTTTTGGCAGTAGAATCAATTAGAAAAATGGAAAATGAAAATCGCAAATTTGCTTTTGGGGATTTTGCAGAAAATATTACAACCCAAGGAATAATTTTGCATGAGCTTCCAATAGGAAAAAAATTAAAAATTGGCGATTGTATTTTGGAAGTTAGTCAAATTGGAAAAGAATGTCACAAGGGCTGCGCCATAAAGCAAAGTGTAGGAAAATGTATTATGCCTTATGAGGGAATATTTGCAAAAGTAATTAAAGAAGGCGTAATAAAAACAGGTGATGAAATTAAAATTTTAGGAGAAGAAAATGAATATTAAAAAAATCGCAATGACAGCTCTAGCAGGAGCATTATTAATCGGAACAGCAGGTTGTGCTAACAACAAAAAAAATGACAACAATTCAAATGAAGCTATGTCAAATTCAAATGCAAGCGTAGAAAAATCAAATGAAAATGCTGGCAAAATGGAGAAAAAAGACCTTGTAGTATTCGCAGCAGCTTCAATGACAGAAGCCTTAGAAGAATTAAAAACAGAATTTGAAAAAGAAAATCCAAATCTTAGTTTGACCTTTAACTTTGATTCATCAGGAACATTAAAAACTCAAATTGATGAGGGAGCAGACTGTGATGTATTTGTTTCAGCAGCTCAAAAACAAATGGATGAACTTGATAAAGAAGAAAAAATTGACAAAGAAACAAGATTTGATTTACTTGAAAATGAAGTAACTCTTGCAGTAGCAGAGGGAAATGAAAAAGGAATAAAAGATTTTAAAGATCTTGAAAAAGATGAAGTAGAAAAAATCGCTCTTGGAAATTCTGACGTTCCAGTTGGACAATATTCAGAAGAAATTCTTAAAAATTTAGGAATTTGGGATAAAATTCAAGACAAAGTAACACTTGGTTCAAATGTAAAAGAAGTTACATCATGGATAAGCGAAAAAGCTGCTGATTGTGGAATAGTTTATAAAACTGACGCAAAAACAGCAGGACTTGAAACAGTAGCAGTAGCTGATGATTCAATGCTTGAAAATAAAGTAATTTATCCAGCAGCTTTACTTAAAAATTCAAAAAATCCAGAAGAAGGCAAAAAATATTTAGAATTTTTAAAAGGCGAAAAAGCATCAGAAATTTTAGATAAATATGGATTTAAGCCATTAAATAAAGGCATTAAATAAATAGATATGGACTTATATCCTTTATATAATTCAATAAGGATTGCAAGTATATCATCGGTAATAATATTTTTTCTTGGTATATTTGCTGCCTACTATATTAAAAAATTACCTGCAAAAGTAAAGGGGGCAATAGATGTGGTATTAACCTTACCCTTGGTATTGCCTCCTACTGTTGTAGGATTTTTTCTAATAAAAATTCTAGGAACAAATTCGCCACTAGGAAAAATCGCAGTAGAATATTTTAAATTTCCTCTTATAATGAATTGGTATTCAGCAATTTTTGCAACAGTCATAGTAACATTTCCTTTGATGTATAGGACAACTAGAGGAGCTTTTGAAGCTTATAACCAAAATTTATCATACGCAGCTCAAACTTTGGGCAAGTCAAATACATGGATTTTTTGGAAAGTTTTGATGCCAAATTGCAAAAAAGGCGTTATGGCAGGTTTAGTTTTATCATTTGCTAGAGCCCTTGGAGAATATGGAGCAACATCCATGGTAAGCGGATACACTCCAGGAAAAACTGCAACCATTTCAACAACTGTTTATCAATTTTGGAGAATCGGTCAAGACGCTGTTGCTTATAAGTGGGTTATGATAAATGTTTTGATTTCATTTGTTGTTCTTGTTGCCATAAATTTCTTAGAAGATACAAATCCAAAGGAAAAAAATTATGCTTGATGTTGAAATAAAAAAAGAATTTACAAATTTTAAACTTGATGCAAAATTTACAAATGAAAAAGGAATTTTGGGAATTTTGGGAGCATCAGGCTCTGGCAAAAGCTTAACCCTAAAAGCAATAGCGGGAATTATAAAACCGGATTATGGAAGAATAGTTTTAAATGATAGAATCCTTTTTGATAAAGATAAAAAAATAAATATACCAACCAAAGATAGAAAAGTTGGCTATCTATTTCAAGATTACGCACTTTTTCCAAACATGACAGTTTATGAAAATATAAAAACTGGGCTTAGGGGAAAAAATAGAAATTCTGAAAAAATAATAAATAAAAAATTAGAAGAACTTCATATTGGACACATAAAAAATTCTATGCCAGAAATGATTTCTGGTGGAGAAAAACAAAGAGCGGCTCTTGCAAGAATTTTGGTAAACGAACCAGAAATTCTTTTGTTAGACGAGCCATATTCAGCAATCGATGGATATTTGAGATGGTCAATTGAGCTTGAAGTTAGAAAAATTATAGAAGAATATAAAATACCAACTCTTTTTGTCTCCCACGATAGAGATGAAATATACAGAATGTGTGATGACATTGTAATAATGACAAAAGGAAAATCAGAAGCAAAAAAAACAACTAAGGAGCTTTTTCATAATCCAGAAACCATGGCAGCAGCAGAGCTATCAGGTTGCAAAAATTTCTCAAAAGTTGAAAAAATTGGAGAAAATATTTATAAGGCTGAGGCTTGGAACCTAGATTTAGATTTAGAAAAAAATCACAATGAAAAATTTATAGGCATAAGAGGCCATGATGTAGAAATTTCCAAAAATAAAAAAGAAAAAAATTCTTTCCAAATAGAAATAATAAAAGAAATCGACCAAACTTTCAACACTTGCCTACTAATAAGAAAAAAAGACGGAGAAGGACAAATTACTGTATTTTTGGAAAAAGAAAAATGGAATGATTTAAAAAATGAAAAAAATCTATATTTTAATTTAGATGAAGATAAAATAATGTTTTTAAAATAAAAGCTAGGATTACCCTAGCTTTTTTCATTTGCTATATTTTTCACAGCCTCTATTGTTTTTTCTATTTCTTCTTTTGTGTTATAAAATGACAGGCTCATTCTTACTATGCCTTGTTTTTTTGTTCCCATTTTTTCGTGAAAAAGTGGGGCACAGTGGCTGCCTGCTCTTACGCAAATTTCGTAATCATCCCATAGTTTCATTGCTATATAATTTGCTGGAATATCTTTTATGTTAAATGAAATTATTGGAACGTGTTTTAAATTTATGTTTGAATAAAATTTAATTCCTTGGGTATCTTTTAAGCCTTCATACAAAATTTTTGTAAGCTCATTTATATCTTTTTGAGGATTTTTTTCCAAAAATTCTATGGCACTTTTTAGTCCTGCAAAGGAATGAACATTTGCAGTTCCTGGCTCAAATAAATCTGGCAAGACGTGTGGTTGGGTTTTTGAAAATGAATCAAAACCTGATCCTCCAGCAAAAACTTGCCTAAAGTCAAAATTTCCATTTACAATAAATCCACCAGTTCCTTGAGGAGCGTGAAGTCCCTTGTGACCTGTAAATAAAAATATTGATTCGGGATATTTTTTTATATTAAAAGGCACATATCCTGCAACTTGGGCCCCATCAATTATTAATTTTAAATTATTTTTCTTGCAAATTTCATAAGCCTTATCAAGGTCTGTCAAAACTCCTGATACGTTTGACGCTCCTGTAATTACTAGGGCTTTTGTATTTTTTTTGACTAAACTTTCAATTTTTTCAAGATCAAGGCTAAAATCATCTTTTATATCGATAAATGAAAGCTCTGTTCCATTTTTTGCCAAATCATAAAGGGGTCTTAGGACAGAATTGTGTTCAGAAAGGCTTGTTATGACGTGGTCGCCTCTTGTAAAAAGTGATTTTATCACAAAATTTAGGGCGAAAGTTATATTTGGACACAAAACCACATTTAAGGGATTGTCCATACCGAAATAAGCCCCAACTTCTTTTCTAGTTTGCATCAATAAATTTAGGGCATCAAGGCTAACTTTGTAAGCTCCTCTTGAGGGATTGCCAAAAGATTTTGAATTTATAGCATTATAAACTGCCCTTGCAACTGATTCGTCCTTGTCGATTGTAGTTGCAGCATTATCAAGATAAATCATAAGCTTTAACCTCTGGCTTTCTTTTGTTTTCTTTGTAAATAAGCAGGTATTTTTCTTCAAAATCGAGCTTGTTTTTTGAAAAAATTTCTTTTACTTTCTCATCAAAATTTTTTTCATACCTAAGACAAAGCCCACAACCTGCATCAATTTCTGGCAAAAGAGGGACTAGCCTTGCCCTAATATTTTCGCTTTCAACTTTGCTTAGGGCAAGATAGGCTAAATTTGATGATTTGAAAGTATAAATTACATATTCCATTATGGTCTAATGGTGTGATGGGTTCTCATTAATGAAGAAATTTCATACATATTTGAAATTCTTCCAACTTTTAATTCTTCCTTTACTCCATAGTGGTCAAGACAAAGACCGCAAGAGATAATTTCTACTCCATTATCAGCAAGTTTTTTCAAATCTTCTATGGTATTTTCTCTTTGTGTTGTCAAAAATACTCCCTTGTTGTAGCAAATTACAAATTTTGGAAGTACATCTGCCTCAGTTATTGAAACTAAGAAGCTTTCCAATAAAGATTTTGAAAAATCTTCATCTCCATCTCCGATTTTATCAGAATCAAAAACCACAACATAAGAAGAAGATAGGCTTTCTCCCTTATCATCTTTCTCTGTTTTTTCTTCATTTTTATTAAAAGTTAATTTGAAAACTCCATCTTCATTTTCTTCGATTTCAATATCAAAGCCTGTTTCTTTTGCAAGTTTTTTCAAATTTTCTACAGCTATGTCCTCATTTACAAGCACATAAAAATTTTCTTCTCCATTTTTAATTTCTCTTTTTGCCATAATTACAGGCATTGGACATTCGATTCCTCTAGCATCAATTTCTTTCATTTTCATACTCCTTTATTTTTATTCGATAAATATTGATTTATCATATTTTTTACTTATTTGACCAACAATTTTTGCATTTATATTATTTTTTCTTAATTCTTCCAAGGCGTCTTTTGCATCATCCTTATTAATACTTACCAAAAGTCCTCCAGATGTTTGAGGATCGTATAAAACTTCCTCAAGAGCAAAGTCATCAACAAGAAATTCCACCATATTTTCCATATGCATCCTATTTCTTTGCCCTCCCTTGGTAAAAACAAATTCGCTTGCAGCTTTTTTTGCTCCATCAAGGATTGGGATATTTTTAGAATCAATTATGGCAGAATATTTATCGCCAAGCATTTCTGATAAGTGGCCCATAAAAGAAAAACCAGTAACATCAGTAGCTGAGCTTATCCTATATTTTTCCAAAATTTCCTTGGCATATTTATTTAAAAATATCATAGAAGAAATGGCCTTATCCATCTCCTCTTGACCAAGAATATCAATCCCGTAGGCATTTGTAACTAAAGTTACACCCAAAGGCTTGGTTAAAATCAAAATATCTTTTTCATTTGGCGTATTATTTTTCCAAACTTTATCAATATCGACTTTTCCCGTTACAGAAAGTCCGTATTTTATTTTTGGATCATGAATTGAATGACCGCCAACAAGAGATGCACCAGCTTCAATAACCTTGCTTGCACCTCCTTGGAGAATTTTTTTCAAAATATTTATATTTTCATCTTCAGGAAACAAAACAATATTTAGCCCACAAATTGGTTCAGCTCCCATAGCATAAATATCTGATAGGGCATTTGCCGCAGCGATTTGTCCAAAAATATATGGGTCAGAAACCATCGGCGGGAAAAAATCTAGGGTAGATACAATTCCATTATTTTTATCAACTCTTACAAGAGCACAATCGTCCATGGTATCGTATCCAATCAAAACATCATCTCTTTTAAAATTTTTAATAGAAGATAAAGTTTCGCCTAGACTTTCTTGGGGGATTTTCGCATTACAACCCCCACAAACTTCTAGTTCTATATTAGACATATCTTCCTTCTTTCTATAAATTATTGAATTTTAAAGATTATATTTAAATTATACTATACGAAAAATTTAATGAAAGAAAAAATTTAAATAGAAATTTTTCAAAAAAATTTCGTAGCAAAATAAAAATTTAAAATAGAAAAATAATAAAAAATAAAAATTAAAAAAATTTTTGAAAACATTTTTAAAAAGTATTGCATTTTGATGTGTGATATGTTACTATAATACCAGAAGAAGTTCTAGAAAGGAGAAAAGATTGAAAGAGAGTTTTAATATAGTTTTAAATGAAAGAAATTTGGAAGATTTAGCTGATTTAAGTTTTATTAATGAAGAAGAATCTTCAAAAGCTCAAAAATTTCATGCGAGCTTTCCCCAATATTCTGTAACACCATTAAAAAGATTAAACAATCTTGCAGATTTATTTGGTGTGGAGGATATATTTGTCAAAGACGAGTCATTAAGATTTGGTCTCAATGCTTTTAAAGTTTTGGGAGGATCTTATGCTATGGCAAAATACATAGCCCAAAAACTTGATATGGATTTAGATGATCTACCTTATGAGAAATTGATTTCTCCTGAAATCAAAGAAAAATTAGGCAAGGTAACTTTTATTACAGCAACTGATGGAAATCATGGTAGAGGAGTTGCTTGGACAAGCCAACAATTAGAACAAGATTGCGTTGTATTGATGCCTGATGGATCAGCTCTTGAAAGAAGAGATAATATCAGAAAAACTGGCGCTAAGTGTGACATTATGGATGGACTTAACTACGATGCTTGCGTAAGACTTGCCAATAAATATGCTGAAGAAAAAGGATATATTATGGTTCAAGATACAGCTTGGGAAGGATATGAAGAAATTCCTACATGGATTATTCAAGGATATTCAACTCTTGCAAAAGAAGCATCTGATCAATTAAAAGAAGCAGGCAAAAAACCAACTCATATCTTTTTACAAGCAGGAGTAGGCTCTTTTGCAACTGGAGTAACAGGATTTTTCTCAGACGAATTTAAGGGAAGTGAGAAACCTTTTATAGGACTAATCGAACCAGAAAAAGCAAATTGTAACTACCTAACAGCAAAAATAAATGACGGCAAAATCCACAACGTTGAAGGCGAAATGAATACAATCATGGCAGGACTTGCTTGTGGAGAACCAGTTACTGTTGGATACCCAATTTTAAAATCTTACGTTGATGCATTTTTATCAGTTCCAGATAGTTCAGCTGCAAGAGGAATGAGAATTTTGGGAAATCCAATTGGAGAAGATGAGAGAGTTATATCTGGAGAATCTGGAGCAGCAACTGTTGGAGCTGTTAGTGAAATTTTACAAAGAGAAGATTTAAAAGATATAAAAGAAAAATTAAAATTAGATGAAAATTCAGTAATTTTATTTATCTCAACAGAAGGAGATACAGACTTCGAACACTACAGAAAAGTAGTTTGGGATGGATATTATACAAACGATGAAAAATTTGAATATAAAAAAATAATTAGATAGGAGAAAAAATTAATGACACAAGATATTAACAAATTATTAGAAAAATTAGAAGGCTTAGATTTTGAAAACTTATACCACGATGACTTTTTCCACACATGGGATAAATCACAAGATGAACTTGAAGCAATTTTTACAGTTGCTGATGCATTAAGAGCAATGAGAGAAAAAAATATTTCTCCAAAAATCTTTGATTCAGGACTTGCTATTTCATTATTTAGAGATAATTCAACAAGAACAAGATTTTCTTACGCATCAGCTGCAAATATGCTTGGACTTGAAGTTCAAGACTTAGACGAAGGAAAATCACAACAAGCTCACGGCGAAACTGTAAAAGAAACAGCTAACATGATTTCATTTATGGCTGATACAGTTGGAATAAGAGATGATATGTATATAGGCAAAGGCTACAAATATATGAAAGACTTTGCTGAATATGTACAAGAAGGATATGATCACGGAGTTCTTGAACAAAGACCACACCTTGTAAACCTTCAATGCGATATTGACCATCCAACTCAAGCTATGGCAGATTTACTTCACGTTATCCACGAATTTGGTGGAATTGAAAATCTTAAAGGCAAAAAAGTTGCTATGACTTGGGCTTATTCTCCATCTTATGGTAAACCACTTTCAGTTCCTCAAGGAATTTCAGGTTTATTTACAAGATTTGGAATGGATGTAGTTTTAGCTCATCCAGAAGGATACGAAATAATGCCAGAAGTTGAAGAAATTGCAGAAGAAAATGCTAAAAAATACGGCGGAAGCTTTACAAAAACAAATTCAATGGAAGAAGCTTTCAAAGATGCTGATATAGTTTATCCAAAATCTTGGGCTCCATTTGCAGCTATGGAAGAAAGAACAGACCTTTATGCAAAAGGAGATCAAAAAGGAATTGATGAACTTGAACAAAGACTTCTTGAACAAAACAAAGAACACATGGATTGGGCTTGTACAGAAGAAATGATGAAACTTACAAAAGATGGTAAAGCTTTATACATGCACTGTCTTCCAGCAGATATAACAGGACTTTCATGTGAAGATGGAGAAGTTGATGAATCTGTATTTGATAGATATAGAGATCCACTTTACAAAGAAGCAAGCTTTAAACCATATATAATTGCTGCAATGATCTTCTTACAAAAAGTTAAAGATCCTAAAGCTACAATTGAAAAATTAATTGAAGCTAACAAAGAAAGATTAGTTGACAAAGAAGACGAAAATAAATAAGAATTTTAAAATTTAAAAGGAGATTTAAATGACACAAATTAATTATGATTTAGTAAAAGAAACTGCACAAAAATATTCTGAAGATATGAATGCTTTCTTGAGAGATTTGATTTTAAAACATGGTGAATCTTGTGAAGAAGGCGATAAATCAAAAAGAATAAAAGAAGAAATGGAAAAACTAGGCTTTGATAAGGCTTGGATTGATGGTCAAGGAAACGTACTTGGTGAAATGGGTACAGGCAAAACACAAATTGCTTTTGATGGTCATATCGATACAGTAGGAATCGGAAATAGAGACAATTGGGATTTTGATCCATACGAAGGATTTGAAGATGAAAATCTTATTGGTGGACGTGGTGGTTCTGACCAATTAGGTGGAGTTGTATCAGCAGTTTATGGCGCAAAAATCATGAAAGATTTAGGATTCTTAAATGATAAATATAGAGTTTTAGTTACAGGAACAGTTCAAGAAGAAGACTGTGATGGAAACTGCTGGTTATATATGATTGAAGAAGAAGGAATCAAACCAGAATTTGTAGTTTCAACAGAACCAACAGATGGCGGAATCTACAGAGGACAAAGAGGAAGAATGGAAATTCGTGTAGAAGTTAAAGGAGTTTCTTGCCACGGTTCAGCTCCAGAAAGAGGAGACAACGCAATTTATAAAATGGCAAAAATCCTTAACGAAATCGAACAATTAAACGAAAATCCAGCAGACGATTCAGTAGAAATAAAAGGTCTTGTAAAAATGCTTGACGAAAAATACAATCCTGAATACAAAGAAGCAAACTTCTTAGGACGTGGAACAGTTACAACAAGCCAAATTTTCTATACTTCTCCATCAAGATGTGCAGTTGCAGATTCTTGTGCAATTTCACTTGATAGAAGAATGACAGCTGGAGAAACATGGGAGTCTTGCATAAAAGAAATTGAAGACCTACCTTCAGCTAAAAAATTCGGCGCAAAAGTTACAATGTATGATTACGAAAGACCATCATGGACTGGCGTAAGCAAAAAACAAGAATGCTATTTCCCAACATGGGTACTTCCAGAAGATCACGAAGTAACAAAAGCATTAGAAAGAGCATACAAAGGTCTTTATGGAGATAAGAGAATTGCTCCAAATGTAGAAAAAGAAATTGAAAAGAGAAAAGATTTACCATTAACAGATAAATGGACATTCTCAACAAACGGTGTTGCTATAATGGGAAGACACAATATTCCAGTAATAGGATTTGGACCAGGAGCAGAAGATCAAGCTCACGCACCAAACGAAGTTACATTCAAACAAGACTTAGTAACTTGTGCAGCAACATACGCAGTTCTTCCACTTGAATATATAAAATAAATTAAAAATATCAAGAAAGGTTTAAGCCTTTCTTGATATAAATTTTATAGATTTTTATAAATTTGACTTTTAAATAGCAAAATAAATAATTAGTTTTTATAAAAATAAAATAAGTCATTTGCACTTTCTTGGCGGAAGACTTTCTTATAAAATATTGCTTATTTAAAAATATACTAGAAAAATTAAAAAGAGAGGGAAGTTCTCCTACCCTCATCTTTATAAATTTTTCAAAAAAATTATAGAAAAAGAAAACGCTATTTTGGTCGATTTGAAAAATAAAAACCCATAAAAAAGGAGTAAAAAATGAGTGAATTTATGAGACCTATACCTTTTAAAGACCTAATGAATTGGGCTTTGGAAGAATATAAGAATGAAGGTTCTATTTTTGGAATTAAAAAAGAAAAATTCTACAAAAATGAATCAGGAAAAATGTTAAAAACTGTTTTTGGCGATGAGATTTCATCAGCAGTAGGCCCTGCAGCAGGTCCTCAATCTCAACTTGCCCAAAATATTTTAGCATCCTATCTTGCAGGAGCAAGATTTATTGAATTGAAAACAGTTCAAAAACTTGATGGAGTAGATATACAAAAAGCTGTTGCAAAGCCATGTATAAATTCGGAAGATGAATGTTATAACTGTGAATGGTCAACAGAGCTTACAGTAAAAGAAGCTTACAATGAATATGTAAAAGCATATTTTGCAATTATTGCTTTGGCGAAAGAATTAAATATTTCTGATAAAAAAGATTTTGCTTACAATATGTCAGTAGGTTATGATCTTGAAGGAATAAAATCTGAAAAAATTGATACATATATTGAAAATTTAAGAAATGCTAAAGACACAGAAGTATTTAAAGAATGTAAATTATATCTTGAAGAAAATATCGATAAATTTTCAAAATTTGATAAAAAAGATTTAGAAAAAATCAGCACAAATATTTGTGATTCTATAACACTTTCAACCCTTCACGGTTGTCCTGCAGAAGAAATTGAAAAAATTGCATCATATCTAATAGATGAAAAGAAAATATCTACATTTATAAAATGTAATCCAACTATGTTAGGTTACGAATATGCAAGAAAAACTCTTGATGACATGGGCTTTGATTATATTTCTTTTACAGATTTCCATTTCAAAGATGACCTTCAATACGAAGATGCAGTTGTTATGATTGAAAGATTATTAGATCTTGCAAAGAAAAATGATCTTGCCTTTGGTGTAAAGCTTACAAATACTTTCCCAGTTGATGTAAAAAGAAATGAACTTCCTGCAGAAGAAATGTATATGTCAGGAAGAGCTCTTCTTCCATTAACTATTTCTATGGCAGCTATGCTTTCAGAAAAATTTGATGGCAAACTTCCAATGTCATATTCTGGTGGTGCTGATGCTAGAAATATTAAAGAAATTTTTGAAGCTTTAGGTCAACCAATTACAGTTGCTACAACAATTCTTAAACCAGGTGGATATTTAAGATTTAACCAATTGGCAAAAGAAACTGAGGATTTATTAAGTGATAAACTCCACGATGTTGATGTAGAAAAAACTGTAAAACTTAGAGATAAAATCATAAGTGAGTGGGTTAATAATAAATTATACAGAGAAAAAGTTGGATCAAGAAAAACAAATTCAACTCTTCCACTTACAGATTGCTACAAGGCTCCTTGTAAAGATGGTGGATGTCCAATCCAACAACAAATTCCTGAATATTTGCAATTAGTTGCTGAATGTGAATACGATAAGGCGATTGAAGTTATTGCGATGGATAATACTGCACCAACAATTCTTGGAAAACTTTGTGCACATTATTGCCAAGATCATTGTACAAGAGTTGACTATGAAAAAAGCCTTCAAATAAGAGATATGAAACTTATAGCAGCTGATAAGGCTCAAGATAAGTTTGTAGAAAATATTAAAGAATCAGAAATAAAATCAGACAAAAAAGTTCTTGTTATAGGAGCAGGTCCTGGTGGAATTGCTGTAGCATCTTATCTAAGAAGAAATGGAATGAACGTTACAGTAAGAGAAAAATTATCAAAACCTTACGGAATTGTAAGCCATGTTATTCCTAAATTTAGAATTTCTGATGAACAAATCGAAAGAGATTACCAAATTGCTGTAAAACAAGGCGTAAAATTTATTTTTGATTCTGAAGTAAAAGAATCTTACGAAGAATTGAAAAAAGATTATGATTATATAATTGCAGCAACAGGTGCTTGGGAGAAGGGAAGATCTCCAGTAAAAGAAGGAAGCGAAAATATCCTTGATGCTCTTGATTTCTTATGGGATGTAAGAATGAATGGCAAGGCAAATGTTGGTAAAAAAGTTGCAGTTGTAGGTGCAGGAGATGTAGCTATGGATTGTACAAGAACTGCAGCAAGACTTGATGGTGTTGAAAGCGTAGCCTTAGTTTATAGAAGAACAGAAGCTTACATGCCTGCAACTCAAGAAGAAGTAAATGATGTTAAAGAAGAAGGACACAAAATTTATGAATTAGTAGCTCCTTATTCTTATGACGGAAAAGTTTTAAAATGCGAAAAAATGGAGCTTGGGGCATTTGATGAATCTGGAAGAAGATCAATCAATTCAACAGGAGAAAAACTTGATCTTGAATTTGATACAGTAATTGGTGCAACAGGTGCAAGAGTTGACACAAGCGCATTCAAAGAAAATAATATTAATTTAGATGATTGGGGCAATGTAAAAACTACAGAAAATTACGAAACAAATATCGACAATGTTTATGTAATTGGAGATTGTAGAGCTGGAGCAAGCACTATTGTAAAAGCAATGGGAGAAGCAAAAGCAGTTTGTCTTGATATTTTAGCAAAAGAAAATCTAGAAAATGATTTTGAAAAATTTGAAGTTAAAGAACAAAACAAAATAATTTTTGAAAAAAGAGGAAGACTTCAAGAAAAAATCCAAGGCAAAAATGAAGGATACAGATGTTTAAAATGTAATCAAATTTGTGAAATGTGTACAGAAGTTTGTCCAAACAGAGCAAACGTAGCAATAAAAGTTGATGGATTTGAAAATCTTCATCAAATAATCCACTTAGATGGAATGTGTAACGAATGTGGCAACTGTGGATTCTATTGCCCACACGCAGGACGTCCTTACAAAGATAAACTTACAGTATTTTGGACAAAAGAAGACTTTGATGATTCAACAAATACAGGTTTCTTAAAAGATGGTAATAAATATCTAGTTAGACTTGAAAATGGCAAAGTAATTGAAACAGAAAACTTAGATGATTTGTCAGAAAATATGCAAAAATTAATAAAAGCTATCGAAGAAAACTATGCTTACTATATAAAGCCAAGTGAAATTTTAAATTCATAAGGAGATAAGATGATATTATCAAATTGCCTAATAATTACAAACGATGAAAATAATAATTTTTATGAAAACGGCGCAGTTTTAATCAAGGACAAATTAATAGAAGATGTTGGAGAAAATCAGGATATTTTAAAAAAATATCCTGATGAAGAAGTAATTGATTTAAAAGGAAAACTTCTTATGCCAGGAATGATTTGTGCTCACTCACATATTTATTCAGCTTACGCAAGAGGAATGGCAGTTTCAAAACCAACAGATAATTTCTTTAATGTTTTAGAAAATTTGTGGTGGTCTCTTGATAGGGAACTTACAACAGAAGATGTAAGATTAAATGCCCTAACAACTTATATGGAATCAATAGCAAATGGAGTTACAACAGTAATTGACCACCATTCAGGACCAAATTCTGTAGAAAATTCTCTATTTACTCTTGGAGAAGCTGCAAAAGAAGTAGGAATTAGAACAAATCTTTGCTACGAACTTTCAGATCGTGATGGAGCTGAAATTAGAGATAAAGAAATAAAAGAAAACGTAGATTGGATTAAATATTCTCAAAAAGAAAATGATGATATGCTAAGAGGATTATTTGGACTTCACGCATCTTTTACTCTTTCAGATGAGTCATTAGAGAAAGCTCTTGATGCAATGGATGGAGTTTATAATGGCTTCCACGTTCACGTAGCAGAAGGAATCGAAGACCAATGGGATTGCCAAAGAAAATATGGCAAAAGGATAGTAGAAAGACTAAATGATTTTGGCATAATAAATGAAAATTCCTTAGCTATACACTGCGTTCATATAAACGGAAGAGAAATGGATATATTAAAGAAAAATAATACTCCAGTAATCTTTAACCCAGAATCAAATATGAACAATGCAGTAGGAGTTCCTCCAGTAAATAGATTTTTTGAAAAAGGACTAAAAGTAGGAATAGGAACAGATGCCTATACAAACGATATGTTTGAATCAATGAAAGTTGCAAATATAATCCAAGCTCACAATACCCAAGATCCAACAAAAGGATTTGGAGAAACCTTGGAAATGCAATTTAAAAATAACCCTGACATAGTTTCACATTTCCTAAACAATGAAGTAGGAAGAATTAAAAAGGGAGCTTATGCAGATTTAATTACAATAAATTACGATCCATATACACCAATCAACAAAGACAATTGGGGCGGGCATAGTTTATTTGGTTTAACAGGAAGACTTGTAAACGATACAATTATAAATGGAAAATTTGTAATGAAAGATAAAATAATTACAACAGTCGATCAAGCAAAAATCCATGCAGATTCAAGACAAAGAGCTTCAAAAGTTTGGAAAAATCTTTAAAATTTATTAAGCTAGTTTATTTTTTAAACTAGCTTAATAAATAAAATTCTTATTTAAATATTTTATGAACTTATTTTTAAAATATAAGAAAAAATTTTTTTATTAATTTATTTGTTTAAATTATAAGTAAATGTATCATATTATTGGAGTTTAAAAAATTCTAATATAGGATATAGAAAAAATTTATATCAAAAAAAAGGAGATGAGATGGGAAAAAAAGAAAAAAAAGAAAAAAACACAAACACGTCCTTGTTTGACATGGATGCAAGTCCGAGTTTTAAAAGGAGTTTGCCAATAGCCCTCCAACATTTATTGGCAATGATAGTAGGTAATACACTTCCGGCAATCGTTCTTACAGGTCAATTAGCGAATACAGAATTTGCAGTATCAGCTCAAGATGCAGTTTATTTAATTCAAGCTGGGATGTTTGTAGCAGCAATCGCGACATTTTTGCAATTATATCCAGTTTTTAAAGTTGGGGCAAAACTTCCAGTAATTATGGGAGTAAGTTTTGCTTATATTCCAGTTTTAACATCAATAGGTTTAAAATATGGATTGGGAGCAGTTTATGGAGCTCAATTGGTCGGTGGTGTCGTAGCATTTATAGTTGGAATGAACATAAAAAGAATTTATAAATTTTTCCCACCAATGGTTTCAGGAACAGTAGTTTTAACAATTGGACTTTCACTTTATTCAGTTGCCCTAAATTATATGGCAGGAGGAAATGGAAATCCGAACCAAGGAGATTTGGTTTATTGGGGTGTAGCATTTTTAACTTTAGCAGTAACTCTTTGCTGTAATATGTTTGGAAAAGGAATTATAAAACTTGCAGCTATTTTAATAGGAATTGGCGTTGGATATGTTGCATCAATATTTTTTGGAATAGTTAATTTTGATGGAGTAAAAGAAGCCGCTTGGCTAACTCTACCAAGAATTATGCCATTTAAATTAGAATTTCCAATTGATGCAGTAATTACAATGTCAGTAATGTTTGTTGTAAATTCGATTCAAGCTGTAGGAGATTTATCATCAACAACAGCTGGAGGACTTAATAGAGTTCCAACAGCAGATGAGCTTGAAGGAGGAATTAAAGCAAACGGACTTGCTTCAGTAATTGGTTCATTGATTGGTGGAATGCCAACAGCAACATACAGTCAAAACGTAGGAATAGTTTCACTTACAAAAGTTGTTGCAAGAAAAGTTTTTGCAATCACAGCAAGCCTTATTCTTGTTGCAGGATTTATTCCAAAATTTGGAGCTTTGATGCTTTCAGTTCCACAAGCGGTTATTGGTGGTGCAACAATTACAGTTTTTGCACAAATAACAATGAGCGGAATGAAATTAATAATGTCAGACGAAATGAGCTCAAGAAATGTAACAATAGTAGGACTAGGAATAGCCCTTGGTATGGGAATTGTTCAACTAGGCGATCAGGCTTTAGCACAATTTCCAGAATGGTTTAGAATGGTATTTACATCATCACCTGTAGTTTTAGCAACTTTAGTAGTTTTCTTACTAAATATAATAATGCCAAAGAAAACTATAGCAGAAGAAGAAGCTGAAAGAAAGGCGATGGATGATAAATAATAATAATTTTGTTTTAAAAATAAAATTATTATAAGGGGAGTTTTAAAATAGCTCCCTTCCTTACGGAAAAAAATAAAAATAAAAAAGAAGGAAAATTTTTATGGAAAAAGAAAAAAAATTTAGCGGACTTTTTAGTTTCGACGGAGAGGTAACTACAAAAGAGGCGTTGCCACTTGCCTTTCAACACGTTGTAGCAATGATTGCAAGTTGTATTACACCACCAATAATGCTTGCAGGAGCAAGTGGACTTTCACCAAAAGATACAATGATTTTAATTCAAATTGCCCTTATAGGCTCAGCACTTACAACTTTATTGATGATTTATCCAATTAAAATTATAGGATCAAGACTTCCTATGATATTTGGGGTTTCATTTGCGTATGTACCTACAATGATTGGACTTGCCAATCAATTTGGAGCTCGAGGCCCTGTTGAAGTTGTTGCCATAGTATTGGGAGCGCAAATCGTTGGTGGAATTTGTTCAATACTTTTTGGACTAGGATTAAAATACATAATGCCACTTTTCCCACCACTTGTTTCAGGAACAGTAGTTTTAGTAATAGGACTTTCACTTTATCCTGTAGCTATGAATTATATGGGAGGAGCAGGAAGCGTAGAAGTTGCAGGCTGGGGAGCTTGGCAAAATTGGTTAGTCGGAGGAATAACTTTAATATTAGGACTTGGATTTACACATTTTGGAAAAGGAATGTTTAAACTTGCAAATGTATTATTTGCTATGATTATTGGATTCATAGTATCAATGTTTTTTGGAATGGTAGATTTTTCTCCAGTAAAAGAAGCAGGTTGGATTTCAGTTGTAGAACCATTTCACTTTGGAATTGCTTTTGAGCCATCAGCAATAATTTCAATTACAATTATTTTTATAGTAACAGCAATTGAAGGAATAGGAGATATGACTTCAACAACAGTAGGTGGTATGGATAGGATTCCTACACCAAAAGAATTAAGAGGTGGAATTGTTGGATATGGTGTTGCAAACTTAGTTGGAGCGATTTTTGGATGTCTTCCAACAGCTACATTTTCACAAAATGCAGGAATAGTTTCAATAAATAAGGTAGTAAATAAAAAAGTATTTACTCTCGCATCTTTGATAATTTTAGTATCAGGACTTGTTCCAAAATTATCATCAATTCTTACAACAATTCCTTATCCAGTTTTGGGAGGAGCAACACTTTCAATTTTTGCTGCTATAACAATGAACGGAATTAGAATGATCGCAAGCCAACCTCTAAGTGGAAGAAATACTTCAATAGTTGGAGTTTCTGTAGCTCTTGGTGTTGGATTTACTACAGTAGTTGCAAGCGCACAAAATGCTGGCGTTTTCTTTATGCCAGAAGAATTAACAGTAGCAATCGGATCATCACCAGTTGTACTTGCAGCAATTTCTGCAGTTTTAATGAACTTAATTATTCCAGAAAAAGAAGAAGATAAAGCAAAAGAAGATTCTTTAGCAAATCTTGAATTAGAAGAATTAGAAGAAGAATAAAATTTAAAAAGTCTAAAATTTTCATCAGAGAATAGATGAAGATTTTAGGCTTTATTTTTTTGAAATGTTTAATAAATTAAAAAGACAAATTTATTATTGTAATGATTAGCAAATACTAAAATCAAAACTTACTAAAGTAAGTACAAAAAATATTATAATTGTGACTTAGATACAATTTTTCAATTTAATATTAGGAATAAAGCAAAAAATTAAATGTTAAATTGAATTTAAAAAATTTTTAGTTAATTATAGTTTTTAATTTTAGATTGTGATTTTGAATGGATTTTTAAATTTAAAATCAAAGAAATTTTTCCTTATGATAGTATTTTCATCGTGTTTTTATTAATTTATCAACAGTTTTATTTTTTTAATTTAAAAGCGAATATTTTTATGATATTTTTTCGTAAGAATTTGAATATTTTGCAAATAGCAAAAATAAAAAATAATTTTTTATTTTTAAAAAAATTTGCGTAAAAACCTTGAAAACGATTAGTATTTTGTGGTAATATATTATATACAAAATACAATAGTAATGTAAATGTACATAAATTAAAAATGCTTTGAAACATTTTAGGAGGTTAAAATGTATGTAGGAAAAAGTGTTAAAAGAGTAGATGCGTACGATAAAGTAACTGGTCATGCAAAATATACAGAAGACCTTATTATGAAGGGAGCTTATGTTGCTAAAGTTTTGCATTCAACAATCGGTCATGGAAAGGTTATCTCAATTGATACTAAAAAGGCTGAAGAGGTTGAGGGAGTTGTAAAAATTATTACTTGTTTTGATGTTCCAAAACATTCTTTCCCAACTGCAGGTCACCCTTGGTCAACTGACAAAGGCCACCAAGATGTTGCTGATAGAAGATTATTAAATGAACATGTTAGATATTATGGCGACGATGTGGCTGTAGTTATTGCAGAAAATGAAGTTTCTGCAAGTCAGGCTTTGAAATTAATTGAAGTTGAATATGAAGAATATGAAGTTGTTTTGGATCCTATCGAATCAATGAATAATGGATTAAGACCAATTCACGATGAATTTCCTGATAATATTTTAGGTCATACTAAAAATCATAGGGGAAATTATGAAGAGGCTATAAAAGAAGAAGGCCTTACAAAAGTTGAAGGCTGGTACGAAACTCCAATCGTTCAACATTCTCATATAGAAAATGGAATTGCTTGTGCTTATGAAGAGCAAGGAAAAATTGTTGTTATTGCTTCAACTCAAATTCCTCACATTGTAAGACGTGTTTGCGGTCAAGCTTTGGGAATTGGCTGGGGAAAAATTAGAATTGTAAAACCATATATTGGTGGAGGTTTTGGTAACAAACAAGATGCTTTGTATGAACCATTAGCAGCTTACCTTACAACTCAAGTTGGAGGTCATCCTGTAAAACTTGATACAAGTAGAGAAGAAACTTTTGTTTCAACAAGAACAAGACACTCACAAAAACTTCATATTATTTCTTATGTAAGAGCTGACGGAACTTTTGCTGCAAGAAAATTGGAATTATTTTCTAACAATGGTGCTTATGCATCTCACGGTCATTCAATAGCTGCAAAGGGAACAAATTGTTTCCATCAATTATATCCTTGCGATAATACTCAAGCTGATGGTTATACTGTTTATACAAATCTTCCAACAGCAGGAGCTATGAGAGGATATGGAATTCCACAAACTATGTTTGCTTTTGAATCTCATCTTGATGATGTTGCAAAAGTTATGAATATGGATCCTTTGGAATTGAGAATTCAAAATATAATGCCAAAAGGATTTGTTGATGGTTTCTCAAGAAATGAAAATTATTATGATTCATTTAGAGAAGCGATGGCAGTTGGTAGAAAAGCAATTGACTATGATAAAAAGAAAGAAGAATATAAAAATCAAACTGGAAATATAAGAAGAGGAATAGGACTTGCAACATTTTGGTATAATACAGCAGTTTATCCAATTTCTCTAGAATCTTCTTCTTGTAGAATGGTTTTAAACCAAGACGGTTCAGTACAAATGCAACTTGGAGAAACTGAAATTGGACAAGGTGGAGATACAGCATTTTCACAAATGGCAGCAGATGCTATTGGTGTAAAAATGGAAGATGTTCATATAGTTTCTACACAAGATACAGATGTAACTCCATTTGGTTTGGGAGCTTATGCTTCAAGACAAACTTTTGTTTCAAGTTTTTCTATTACAAATACTGCTAGAGTATTTAAAGAAAAAATATTAGATAGGGCAAGTAAAATTTTGGAATATACTCCACACAATCTTGATCTTGTTGATAGTATGATAATAAATAAAATAACTAACAAGCCATTAATGTCTTTAGGAGAACTTGCTACAGAAGCCTTGTATAATACTCGTGATAGTGAACATATTTCTGCTGAAGAAACTTATACAATAAGAAATAATGCTTTCTCATTTGGTTGTTCATTTGCAGAAGTTGAAGTTGATATTTCACTTGGAAAAGTTAAACTTTTAAGACTTGTTAATGTTCACGATTGTGGTAGACTTATAAATCCTAGACTTGCTGAAGCTCAAGCTCACGGTGGAATGAGTATGGCAGTAGGTTATGCTTTATCAGAAGAATTAAAATATAATGATAAGGGACAAATTTTAAATAATAACCTTCTTGATTATAAATTATCAACAACAATGGATCATCCACACTTTGAAGTTTACTTTATAGAAAATCCATCACCAGTTTCACCATTTAATACAAAATCACTTGGTGAACCACCAACTTGTTCTCCAGCTCCAGCAATAAGAAATGCAATTTTAAATGCAACAGGAGTACAAGTTAATAAATGCCCAATGACACCACACGTTTTGTTCCCACTTTTCAAAGAAGCTGGACTAATTGAAAATGATTACGAACAAGATATGGAATATGATGCTTAAAGGAGAAAAATTATGTATGATGTAAAAAGAATTTATGAAGCCTATACAATCGATGAGGCAATACAATTAAAAAAAGAACATCCTGAAGCAAGATATATAGCTGGTGGTTCTGATGTTTTGGTAAAAATTAGAGAAGGGAAAATGGCAGGCCTTGAGCTTATTTCACTTTATCTTATAGATGAGCTTAGGGGAGTTAGCATGGAGGAAGATGGAACAATTAGAATTGGTTCATTGACAAGCTTTACTCATATTACAAATGATCCAATAATTCAAAAATATATAAATACTTTGGGAGAAGCAGTTGACACTGCAGGTGGTCCTCAACTTAGAAATATTGCAACAATTGGTGGAAATATTTGTAACGCAGCTCCATCAGCAGATTCTTGTACAACAGTTATGGCTTATGATGCAATAATTGAATTGAAAGGCGAAAATGGCTACAGGGAAGTTCCTGTAAAAGATTTTTATATAAAATATGCAACAGTAGACATAAGAGAAACTGAAATTGTTACAGCAATAAAAATTAAAAAAGAATCCTACGAAAATCATTATGGACACTATTTTAAATATGCAATGAGAAATGCTATGGATATAGCAACATCAACAGCATCAGCAAATGTAAAATTTGATGAAAATAATAAAGTAGAAGAAGTAAGAATATCTTATGGAGTTGCAGCTGCAATTCCAGTTAGAGCTTTTGAAGCAGAAAAAACTTTGGTAGGAAGAGAACTTACAGATAATAATATAAATGTATTTGCAAAAAAAGCCCTAGATGAATTATCTCCAAGAGATTCATGGAGAGCATCAAAAGCCCTAAGAACACAAATACTTTACGAAATAACCACAAGATGTTTAAAAGAAATTAGAAAAAAACACGAGGAGGGATTAAATGCATAGCAGAGAATATGGACCATACGGCCCAAAACCAGAAGAAAAACTACATTACGAACCTCAATATAAAATTGTAAAATGTAGAATTAATGGAATCAGGGTTACAAAAATGGTTGATGTGAGAGCATCACTTACAGATTTTTTGAGAAATGAATTTGCCCTTACAAGTGTAAAAAAAGGTTGCGAAGTTGGGGAATGTGGAGCTTGTGCAGTTTTAATTGACGGCGAAAGCTTTAACTCATGTATTTATCTTGCAATTTGGGCAGAAGGAAAAGATATTTGGACAACAGAAGGCCTAACAGCATCTGATGGTTCACTTTCAATTATCCAACAAGCCTTTGTAGATGAAGCAGCAGTTCAATGTGGTTTTTGTACACCAGGCTTTATAGTTTCTGCAACAGAAATAATAGCAAGAGGAAAATATTACACAATTGATGAGCTTAGAAAAGAATTGGCAAATCACATGTGTAGATGTACAGGTTACGAAAATATTTTAATAGCAGTACAAAAAGCAAATAATATTGAAAATGGTTTTGAAGAAATAGAAGAACATGTAGTAAATCAAATCAAAGAAGAAGATAAAAAAGATTATATGTAAAAAGCAGGTGAAGGCGTGTCTATATTGATTAAAAATGGAACTGTGGTTCTAGATGAAAAAATAGAAAATTTAGATATTTATATAGAAGATGAAAAAATCCAAAAAATTGGCAAAAATTTAAACCTAAGTGCTGAAAAAATTATTGATGCCAAAGATAAAATAGTTACGGCAGGTGGAGTAGACGTTCACACTCACATGTCTTTGGATTTGGGAAAATTTGTTGCTTGTGATGATTTTTATACAGGAACGATAGCAGCAAGTTATGGAGCTACAACCACCATTTGTGATCACATAGGAGCTTTGGAAAAAGGAGCAAGCCTTCACAAATTAATCGACCATTACCACGATATTGCAGACGGAAAAGCTGTTATAGATTATTCTTTTCACGGAGCAATGTATGAAGTAAATGATGATTTGATTGAAGAAATAGAAGATTTAATGGATGAGGGAATCCCATCCATTAAAATCTATTCAACTTATGCAGGAAAACTTGAAGATGATGAAATCCTAAGAGTTTTAAAAAAAGCAAAAGAAGTTGGGACAATAGTTTGTGTTCATTGTGAAAACGATGGGCTCATAAAAGAATTGAGAAAAGAGGCGATAGAAGCTGGTAATCTTTCTCCAAAATACCATGCCCTAACAAGACCAAATGAAAGCGAGGCAGAAACAATAAATAGACTTGCCTATCTTTCAAAAGTAGCAGGAGATCCAAAATTATATATAGTCCACACCTCAACCAAACAAGGGCTTGATGAAATAAAAGCGGCAAGAGCCAGAGGACTTAAAAATATTTATTGCGAAACTTGCACCCAATATTTAACTTATGATGAAAGTAAATATATGGACAATCCAAACGAAGAAGCGGTTAAATATATCTGCGCGCCTCCACTTAGAAAAAAATCAGACATAGAAGCCTTGTGGGAGGGAATAAAAAATGGAGATGTTGATGTAATAGCAACTGATCATTGTCCATTTATTTATGAGAGCGAAAAAAAACCTTATGCTGATGATTTTACACAAGCACCAGGAGGAATTCCTGGAGTTGAAGAAAGAATGGAAGTAGTTTTAAGTGAAGGCTTAAAAAGAAATATTCCATTAAGTAAATTGACAAATCTTTTGTGCAAAAATCCAGCAGAAATTTTTGGATTTTCAAATAAAAAAGGAAGTATAAAAGAAAAAAAAGACGCAGACATAGGAATATTTTCCAAAAAATCCTACACAATAAAAGAAGAAAACAGGCATTCAAAATGTGATTATACAAGCTATGAAGGATACAAAACAGATGTAAAAGTTGATACAGTCATAGCAAAAGGAAAAATTATTTTGGATAAAAATGGATATTATGGAAAAAAAGGCATGGGCAAATTTATAAAAAGAAAATTAGATAAGGAAATATGATGACAAATAAAGATACAATTTTAATAGGAAAAAAAATAGAAGGACAGGATCCCTTTATTATAAAAGTTAATGGGAAAACTTATGAAACATACGAAGATAAATCTTTATTAAGATTTCTTAGAGATGACTTAAAATTATTTTCTGTTAAAGATGGTTGTAGCCAAGGAGCTTGTGGAACTTGTACAGTTATAGTTGGAGATATTCACAAAAAATCTTGTATAGTTAGGCTATCAAAATTAAATGGAGAAGAAATTATAACAAACGAAGGTCTATCTCAAAAAGAAAAAGATGCCTTTACATACGCCTTTACTAAGGCAGGAGCTGTCCAATGTGGATTTTGTATTCCTGGAATGGTTATGAGTGGAGCAAGTCTAATTAGACAAAATCCAAATCCTACAGAAAAAGAAATAAGAGAAGCCATAAAAGGAAATATTTGTAGGTGCACAGGCTACAAAAAAATTGTAGACGGAATAAGCCTTGCTGGAAAAATTTTAAGAGGCGAAGAAGAAATAAAAGATGAAGAAAGCGATGCTTTTGTTGGAGCAAGAGCTGATAGAATTGATGCAAAAGAAAAAATTCTTGGAACGGGAACTTATGCAGATGATATAGAACTTCCAAATATGACTTATGGTTCTTGTGTAAGAAGTAAATTCCCAAGAGCAAGACTTTTAAGTCTTGATACAAGCGAAGCGGAAAAACTTGATGGAGTTGTTGGAGTTCTTACAGCAAAAGATTTACCAGTACAAAAAGTTGGACACATCCAAAGAGATTGGCCAGTATTTATTGATGTTGGGCAAACAACAGCTTCCCTTGCAGATGCATTTTGTTTTGTAGTTGCAGAAGATGAAAAAACTTTGGAAAAAGCAAAAAAACTTGTAAAGGTTGAGCTTGAAGAATTAGAACCTGTTAGTTCAATCAAAGATGCTATGGCAGAAGATGCCCCACAAGTTCACGAAGGCGTTGACAATCTTTGTCAACAAAGACATGTTTCTCGTGGAGATGCAAAAAAAGCTTTGGAGAATTCAAAATATACAGCAACCTTCACTTACAAAACTCCACTTGGCGAACACGCTTTTCTTGAACCAGAATGTTGCGTGGCAGAACCATACAAGGATGGAGTAAGAGTTTATTCATCCGACCAATCAGTTTATGATACAAGAAGAGAATTGTCAATTATGTTTGATTGGGAAGATAATCCAGAAAGAATTGTCGTAGTAAATCCATTTGTCGGCGGAGGATTTGGTGGAAAAGAAGACATGAGTGTTCAACCACCAGCAGCTCTTGCAGCTTACCTTTTCAAAAGACCAGTAAAACATAAATTTACAAGAGATGAATCATTAAGATGGCATCCAAAACGCCACCCAATGGAAGGAACATTTACAATCGGCTGTGATGAAAATGGAATTTTCCAAGGAATGGAATGTGAAATTTATTTTGATACAGGAGCTTATGCTTCACTTTGTGGACCAGTTTTGGAAAGAGCTTGTACTCACTCAGTAGGTCCTTACAATTATCAAAATACAGATATAAAAGGCTACGGATATTATACAAACAATCCTACAGCAGGAGCTTTTAGAGGATTTGGAGTTTGCCAATCAAATTTTGCAATGGAATCAAACATAAATATTTTAGCAGAAAAAGTTGGAATTTCTCCATGGGAAATTAGGTATAGAAATGCAATAAAACCAGGCGAAGTTCTTCCAAACGGACAAATTGCTGATAGATCTACTGCAATGGTTGAATGTCTTGAGGCTGTAAAAGATATTTATGAAAAAAATAAAGATCACGCAGGAATTGCAGTTGCTATGAAAAATGCCGGAGTTGGTGTTGGACTAAAAGATATTGGTAGGGTAAAAATTGTTGTTGAAAAAGATTTTGTAAGAGTATTTTCTGGAGCAACTTGTATAGGTCAAGGTGTTGGTACAATTATTTTACAAATGGTTGGAAAGGCAACAGGACTTCCATATCACAAAATAAAAGTTATGCCACCAAGCACTTTAACAAGTCCAGATTCTGGAACAACATCAGGTTCAAGACATACCCTTATAACTGGTGAGGCTGCAAAAAAATGTGCTGAACAACTTGCAAAAGATTTAGAAAACCATAGCCTTGAAGAGCTTGATAAAAAAGAATATTTTTACGAATATGATGACCCAACAGATCCACTTGGCTCAGATAAACCAAATCCAAAATCACACATTGCTTACGGCTTTGCAGCCCATGTTGCAATTTTAGATGATGATGGAAAAGTTACAGATGTTTATGCTGCTCACGATTCTGGAAAAGTTGTAAATCCTACAACAATTGAAGGCCAAATCGAAGGTGGAGTTATAATGAGTCTTGGTTATGCTTTAACAGAAGATTTGAAAGTTCAAAATTCTGTTTTAAAAGCAAAATATGGAACAATGGGCTTGTGGAAAGCACCAGATGCTCCAAATATTCATACAATTTTAATTGAAAAAGATGAATTATTAGACCTTGCTTACGGAGCAAAAGGAATTGGAGAAATTGCAACAATTCCAACAGCACCAGCAGTTCAAGGAGCATATTATGCAATGGACCATGATTTAAGATTAGAACTTCCATTAAGAGATACAGCTTATAGTAAAAATAAAAAGAAAATTATAAAAAAATAGGAGAATAAAGGATTGTGAAGTTCACAGTCCTTTAATTTATTTTATTATGGAAAAAAATTTAGATGAGATTTTACAAATCAAAAAAAATGATGTGATTTCTATTACAGGATCTGGTGGCAAGACTTCTCTTATGTTTTATCTTGCAAATATTTTAAAGAAAAAGGGTTCGGTTTTAATTACTACTTCTACAAAAATAAAAGTCCCAGAAAAAGACCAGGTTGATGAACTTTTTTTATCTTTTGATTCTTATGAAAAAAAAGATTTTAAAAATAAAATTGTGGCAATTGGTCAAAAACTTGATGGGGTTAATAAATTAAAGTCAATCGGAGAAGATAAGATAAAAATTATCGCAAAAGATTTTGATTATATTATAATAGAAGCAGATGGATGTAGAAATCTTCCCCTAAAATTTTGGAAGCAATATGAGCCAGTTATTTATGATTTTACAAAAAAAACAGTTGGAATTTTTTCTATAAAAGTTTATGGCAAAGAAATTTCTTCTGATTTTATTTATAATTTTGATGAATTTAGGGCAAATATTAAAAATGATTTTGTTGATGAAGAAGTTTTTAAAAAACTTATAAAATCTGGAATGTTTAAAAATTTTCGTGGGGAAAAATTTGTTTTCTTTAATCAAGCAGATAGCCTTTTTGAGAAAAATCAGGCAAAAGGGGTAATAAGATACTTAAGAGAGAAAATAAATTTGAATTATTTTTACGGATCAATTTTAAAGGAGAAATATTATGAAAATTAGTGCAATTATTATGGCGTCAGGTCTTTCTAGGAGAATGGGAGAAAATAAGCTTTTACTTGATTTTAAGGGTGATAAACTTTATGAATGGACTTTTGATTTGGTAGAAGAAATTGATTTTGATGATGTTATCCTTGTTTCATCTTATGATGAAATTCTTGATGATGCTAAAAAAAGAGGATTTAAGGCAATTTTCAACGACAACAACGAGGTTGGAAAATCTGCATCAATAAAACTTGGAGTTTTAAATTGTGATAAGGATTCTGCTATGATGTTTTTTGTAGCTGATCAACCTTTATTAAAAGTTGAAACTGTAAATAAATTAATTGAAAAATATAAGGAAAATCAATTGATTACCTATCCAAGAACTGAAAAAAGAAGAGGAGCTCCTGTAATTTTCTCACCAGAATACAGGGAAGGGCTTTTGTCTTTAGATTTTGACCAAGGTGGAATGATTTTGGTTAAGGATGACAATAAAAATGAAGTTAAAATCGATGATGTGAAAGAACTTTGGGATATTGATACTTACAAAAATTTGGAGGAATTAGAAGATGCCTCTAAATAATATAGTGGTTTTTAGGGGCGGCGGTGACGTTGCAACAGGTTCTATCCAAAAATTATTTAGGACGGGTTTTAAGGTTTTGGTTTTGGAGATGGAAAAACCTCTTTGTATAAGAAGGTATGTTTCAGCTGCCCAAGCAATTTTTGATGGTGAGGTTAAAATTGAAGATTTTACAGCTAGAAAAGTAGAAAATCTTGATCAAATTAAAAAAGCCTGGGATGAAAATGTAGTTCCAGTTTATGTTGATCCAAAAGCTCATATTTTAAAAGAATTAAAACCTATGGCTGTGGTTGATGGAACTCTTGCCAAAAAAAATATTGGAACAAATAAAAACATGGCTGATATTACAATAGCTCTTGGACCTGGATATGAGGCAGGAGTTGATGTTGATTATGTAATTGAAACAAACAGGGGCCATGACCTTGGTAGGTTAATTTTTGAAGGTTTTGCAGAAAAAAATACAGGAATTCCTGGAAATATAAAAGGTTTTACGACTGAAAGAATTTTAAGAGCAGTAGATGAGGGAGAAATCCAAGTTATAGAAGATATAGGATCTGTTGTAAAAAAAGACCAAGTTGTGGCTTTAGTAAATGGAAAAGAAATAAAATCAAAACTTGATGGAATGGTTAGGGGGATGATTGGAGATGGATCTTTTGTTACAAAGGATTTAAAAATCGGAGATGTTGACCCAAGAGTTATTCCAAAAAATGCAAAAACTATTTCTGATAAGGCAAGACTTATTGGAGGAGGCTGCCTTGAGGCTATTCTTATAGGAAAAAGGAGAATTGAAAATGGATATACAAATTCTTAAAGATATTGTAGAAAAACTTGATGGAGGAGAAAATGTCGCCTTGGTAATTCTTACAGAAACCAAGGGCTCTGCTCCAGGCAAGGACAATTCTTCTATGGCAGTTTTTGAAAATGGAGAAATTTCTGGAACAATCGGCGGAGGTCCTATAGAATTTGACCTTATAAAACAAGCGAAAAAAGCCCTAGAAGAAGACGAAGAAAGATCTTTTGATTACACTTTAAATGAAAATCAAGAAGTGAAAATGTCTTGTGGAGGAAGAAACAAGGGTTATATCAAAATTTTTAGGGCAAATCCCAGTTTGATTATTTTTGGGGCAGGCCATGTTGGACAAAAGCTTGCAAGAGTTGCTGTAAATACAAATTTTGACGTGACGGTAGTTGACCAAAGAGAAGATTTTAAAGATAAAAAAGATTTGGCAAATATAAGAGAATTTGTAGTTTCAAATCCAAAAGATTTTGCTTCAAACCATAAATTTAATAAAAATACCTATATTTTAATTTGTACACCAGATTATGACGAGGAAGTTTTGGAAAATGTAATCGACAAAGATTACAAATTCCTTGGTATGATTGGTTCAAAAAGAAAGGTAAAAAGAGTTTTTGACAATTTGAAAGAAAAGGGGATAAAAGAAGACCTAATAAAAAAAGTCCACGCCCCAGTAGGATACGATATTGACGATGGAAGCGTTGAGGAAATTGCAATTTCAATTTTATCCTTGATGATTTCAATTAAAAACAATAAAGTAATAGAAAAATAAAAATATTCACAAACAATTAATTATCTATTGGTTTGTGATTTTTTTGAAAAAATTTTACAGGAGAGTTTATGCTGAAAAAAATAAAAGTAGAAGACGCAGTGGGTCATGTGCTTTTTCATGATTTAACTGGAATAAAAGCAAGTGGATTTAAGGGTGTACTTTTTAAAAGAGGCCATGTAATCCAAAAAGAAGATATAGAAGTATTAAAAGATATTGGCAAAGAAAATTTATTTGTCGGTGAACTTGACCCGGGATTTGTCCACGAAGAAGATGCAATAAGGGAAGTTTCAGATGATTTGATTGGAGAAAATATTTCCTATTCAAATCCATCAGAAGGAAAAATTGGCTTTAAAAGTAAGACCTATGGACTTTTTGTGATAAACAGAAAGGGACTTTTTGACCTAAATATGGAAGGAGATTACACCTTTGCAACAATTCATTCTTATTCAATTGTAAATGAGGGGGACAATTTGGTTGGAGGAAGGATTGTTCCTCTTTTTACCGAAGAAGACCAGGTTCAAAATATTAAAAAAATTGCAAAAAAATATGAGCCAATTTTTGAAGTGAAAAAATTTCAAAAATTAAAAGTTGGAGTGATAATTACGGGAAATGAGGTTTTTACAGGAAGAATAAAAGATATGTTTGAGCCTGTAGTTAGGGAAAAATTATCCCACTTTGACCATGAACTTCTTGGAATTGAAAAATGTCCAGATGACAAAGAATATATAGAAAAAGTTTGTAAAAAATATCTAGAACAAAACGCTGACCTTGTTATATTTTCTGGTGGAATGAGTGTGGATCCCGACGATATAACTCCATCAACCATAAAAGATTTGTCCGATAGATTTATTATCCAAGGAATGCCAGTTCAACCAGGAAATATGCTCACTCTTGGCATGAAAGAAAAAACTTATTTGGTTGGAGTTCCAGGAGCAAGTATGCACGCAAAATTTACAAGTTTTGATATGTTTTTGCCAAGATTTTTTGCAAAAATTGACCTTAAAAAAGAAGATTTTATTGAACTTGGAGAGGGAGGACTTTTAAACAGATAATGCTTGAAATTTCGAAAGAAGATTTAGAAGAAATAATAAAAATAAGACATGATATCCACATGCACCCAGAAATTTCTGAAAATGAATTTAGGACAACAAAAATTATAAGAAATTTTTTGGAAAAAATTGATGGAATAGAAATTATAGATTTTCCAATAGAAACTGGTTTGATTGCAAGGCTTAATACTGGAAAAAATGGAGAAGTTATTGGTCTTAGGGCAGATATTGATGCTCTTTTACAAAAAGAAGAAACAGAAATTTCCTACAAATCAAAAAATGATAAGGTAATGCATGCTTGTGGTCACGATTATCACACATCGGTTGTCCTTGCTATAGCTAAACTTTTATCAAAAAATAAAGAAAAATTAAAAGGCGATGTGGTTTTTATTTTCCAAAAATCAGAAGAAATAACGACAGGTGCCAAGGAATATTTGGACAAGGGACTTTTTGAAAAGGTGAAAATCGACAAGATTTTGGGCCTTCACAATTGGCCAGAAATTAACTATGGCAAGGTGGTTTTAAAAAAAGGCCCTCTTATGAGCACAAAGGTTAATTTTAAAATTGAAATTATAGGAAAAGGCCAACATGGTTCCATGCCACATTTAAACATTGACCCAATTGTTTGCGCATCAAATATAGTTATGGCGCTTCAAACAATTATTTCAAGAAACACAAATCCATTTGATTCCACAGTTTTATCTGTAAATTCCATAAATGGAGGCTCAGAAAACAATCTAGTTGTAGATAGGGCCCATCTATCTGCAACAATAAGGTCCCTTTCAAAAAAATCTTTAGAAAAATCAATAAAAAGAATGGAAGAGATTGTAAAAAATGTGGCTTGTGCCTATGAATGTAAGTACGAAATAAAATACACAGAAAAAATTCCCCTAGTATATAATCCAGAAGAAATGTATGAGAAAGTTTTAAAATCAGCAGAAACAATTTTGGGAGAAGAAAATATAATAAAAGACGGACAAACCATGGCAAGCGAGGATTTTGCCTTTTATATGGAAAAAGTCCTAGGATTTTTCTATTGGTTTGGAAGTGGAGAAGAAAATCACAAAAAAGAAGCCCTCCACAGCAAAAATTTCTACTGCTCAGATAAGGCGATAAAGCCAGCAGTAGAAGTTATGGCAAATGCAGTTTTGGATTTACAAAAATAGGGATATAGAAAAAAATAAGAGCTAAAGAGCTCTAAAATTTTAAAATACTTATGAAAATAATATAAAACAAAAAATGAATAATTGTATTTTTGTTTGAGTTTTTTCTATTCTTTTAAGGCTAATAGGCTATGAAGTTTATTGTTTATAGCCTTTAGCTTATTTATAAATATTTTTATATATAGAATTGGATCTAATTATTTTATATAATATTTTATAAAATATATTTTGAGTATTTCTCACTTTTTAAAAACAAACAAATATTCATGAGCAATAAGTAAAAAGTTGTATTTCACGCTGTTAGTTTTCCAAAAACCAGTTGCTCTACAATTATGTTGTTCTTTAATAATTAATTCTTTTAGTTTAAATCCAGCATCTTGAAATATCTTCATAACATCAAAAGACATAGGTATCATATGTCCTTTTTGACGGGTATCTCCCATAAGAACAGCACAAAACTTATCATTTTTTAAAACTCTGTAGCTTTCATTAGCTACTTTTTTCATTTCTTCTAGAAAATCCTTTACTTTCAATATAGATAAATCTTCCTCAATATCTTCACTGTATTTTATTATATTAGCATAGGGAGGATGCGTACATATTAAATCAATACTATTATCAGGAATAAAACTTAAATTTCGTGCATCGCCTTTACGTAAATATATCTTTCCATTAGCCCCTTCGTGCTCAAAGTTTGTTTTTTCTCTGCATCTTTCAAGTGCAATATCATTTACATCAACGCCTATTATATTTCTATTAAGCAATTTTGCTTCTACAAGAGTAGTTCCACCACCAGCAAACTGATCTAAGACAAGCTCATTTTCTTTAGAATATCTAAGCAAGATATTGCGGGGAATATAAGGCGACCAATTTCCACGCCATTTTGCATCATGGGTTGCCCAATTTCCACGCTTTGGAAAAGACCAATGAGTAGTCATTTCTAATTCAAAATCTTCAGGCTCCCATTTTATTATTTTTTTCGCCATTATTTAAAAACCTCACTAATTATTCCTTCCTCTAAATCTTTGATATTGTAAATGTGTTGCATAACATCAAATGTTTCTTCGAGATTATTACGTGCTTTTTTCCACCCTTTTCCATCAGTAAACCAAACGAATGTAAATCCGTTAATTTCATTAGATTCTAAAGCAAGTGTCTTATAACTTCTAGCTGTTTCATTTAATTTACTTCCACTACTTCCATAAAAATTAGTTTCAATACCATAAATCATATATGGAGTTTTTATTACAAAATCAAAACGCTTTTCAGCCTTACCTTTATTAGAGATAGAGGAAAGATCTATTCCCCATTTATTTGTGATTTGATGAATATACATTTCTTTAAAATAAGTATCATTTCTTTTAAATCCTGCTTTTTGAATAAAACTTTCAACTAAATTTTCCATTAAATGACCGCCACGATTTTTACGACCATTAGAATCAAGGCCAGTTTCAACACCAGTTGCATAATCTACAAGATTATTGATTATATGATTTTCAATCAAATCGAAAAGACCAGTTTTTTGCATAAATGTCTTATATTGTTCAAAAGGTAAATTAGGATTTTTAAAATTATAATTAAAATCTCCATCACTATCAATTGCATATATTTCGTTTGTTCTAACTGCTAATAGTAGTGGTACACATTTTAATGTTTCTGGATATTTTTTTACAAGATTTTCAAAATCTTCTTCAATATTTTTGGAACCAATAAGTGAATTTAAAATGTTGAGTTCCACTTTAATACTATCAATATTTCTATAAACTTTTTCAAAATTAATATAGTATCCATAATCTGCAATACTGTAACGAAAATCATTTAGCCATTCATTAAAATCTCTTGACATTAATTATTTCTCCTTGCTATTATGTGGCATGGGTAATCCAAACTTAGTAAGTGGTATATATTCAAAATAATAGTGGCAGTGCATACTTATGATATAATCCAGAACATCTTTATATTTAGGATTTCTGAACCAATCTGAGAGCAAGTACACATACTCTACATCAATATTGAGTGGTGCCATTAACTTTTGATATTGTTTTCTTTTGAAATCGCATGTTTGTAATTTTTCATCAACAGATCCTTCAACTTGCTGATATTTACATTCAATAATAAAAAGTTTATTTTCTACAATTACATAAATACTATTATCGGGTAGGAGTTTTTTGGAAATATACTGTGTCCAATCAACATCAACTTCTTTTAAATATTTATAAAACTCATGTTTTTTGAATATTCGAGCAACTTTTTCACCATTATAGAAAACACAATTATCCTCAGTTATACTATATCCATTTTGATTTTTCAAGAAGGTTTTTAAATCGGTTTTTCCCTCAAAGACAAGTCCTGTTTTGGTGTTTCCACCGCCTTTTCCATTCTTTATCATAATTTCAAATTCTCCCTAAAAATTACTAATAAGTAATTCCTTAATTTTTCCTCTTGATTTGCTATTACGGCTAATCATTCTTGTAGCCTCAACACGTTTTATTTTATGAGCCGAATAAATATTATCAAAAAAATTATCTTCTTCATTTGTATTTTTTGGATCCGAATTGCTAACTACAATTTTGGCACCTTTTTTATCCATATCATCAACAAATCGAGCTAGTTCAATCTGCTTTTCATCATTAAACAAATTTTTGGTATAAGCTGTAAAATTTGCTGTATCGGTAATAGGTCTGTATGGAGGATCAAAATAAACAAAGGTATTTTTATCAATAAAATCAGATGAATTTTTGTAATCTCCACATACTATAATAACTTTTTGTAGTTTATCAGATACAGATTTGAGATTTTTTTCATCACAAATCAAAGGATTTTTATACGCTCCCATAGGAACATTAAATAAGCCTTTTTTATTTACTCTAAATAACCCGTTAAAGCATGTTTTATTTAAGAAAATCATTAATGCTGCTTTTTCAATTTTGTCGTTTTCGTTATCATCAATTTTCAGTTCATTAAAACGCTCACGCTTTTTCATATAGTATATTTTTCGATTTGCTGTATCTAATGGGATAAATTCATCTTGCATAAAACTCAGCTTTTTAATTAAACATTCTACATAATCTCTAATTGTTTGATAAGTGTTTATAAGTTCAGAATTAATATCGCTAATATAAACTTCTTTCAAATTATATTTGTCAAGTATATCAAACAAAACTGCACCTCCACCAACAAATGGTTCAGCGTATTTTGTTATTTTACTGTCTTCAAAAGGATAATATTGTTCAATTTCTTTTAGGAGTTGTCCTTTTCCACCTGCCCATTTCAAAAAAGGTTTAACTGTTTTTTCTTCAATGTTTTTATATCTTGTGCTTCTTGCATCTATAGGTTTTTTAGCTGAAGAAGGGATAAGCCACATATTTCCTAACATAGTTGCATTCTTGATTCTATTTTCAGAGCAAAGAACAGCAACTCTTCTTTGTGAAATTCCCCACTTATCAGCTGCTTCTCTAGCAGAAATATAATCCATTATAAGACCTCCTTTTCAGATTGTTATATTATATTCTAATTCTCGAATAATAGCAATACTATTTTAAACTAAAAAAATAAAAATTATTGATAAATCCTCTTATTTTTTTGCCCTTTTATCCAAAAAATATCTGATTTCCTTATAAAGTAAAGATAAAATATAAGCTCCGGTTAGCATATATAAATTAAAAGAAATAGATTTAAATCCTTTAAAATCATTGACATCCATATCCAAAGAAACTAAAACCATAGATAAAATTAATATTAAAATAATTGTAAATACTACGGTTATTAAAAATTGATTTTTATATTTTTTGGACTTATACAAGTCAAAATGATCTGAAAAAAGCAAGGTAACAAAAATAAAAAGTAAATCTCCAATCAAAAGTACAGCTCCACTCATATTTGTTGCCAAAAATACTCCGCCCATTGCTAAAAATAAAATTAGTAAAATAAAAACCCTAAAAAGATTAGGTTTAAAATTCTTAATTAATTTTTTAATCATAAAATCCTCCTATATAAATAATATCATAATAAAAAGAAATTTATATATATTTTTTATATGGGGTAAAATCATTATATAGATTGGAGGATGACATGGCGATTTTTGATAGGAAAAATGAGAAAGCGTTTGAACAAATTGTTGATTATTATGAACTAGAAGAAATAAAGAAAGAGGATTTGGAGCTTATTTTTAATAATTCTACTATGTTTGCTAGTGGTGGAATCAATGCTTTATTTGCACAAAATTGGCTTATGATTAAACAACTTGATAGGCTTAATAAGAATATTGAAAAATTAATTGATAAAGAAAACTCTTGATTTATATAAATTTTTCAAAAATTTGAAAAATGGGTATTTATATATAATTAGGAGGATATGATGAGATTTGTAGATATAATTGAAAAAAAGAAAAATAAAGAAGAATTAACAGATGAGGAAATTAAATTTTGGATTGATGGTGTAACGGATGAATCAATTCCTGATTATCAAACTTCTGCTCTTCTTATGGCTATTGTTTTAAATGGAATGACAGATCATGAAACTGCAAAACTTGCAGAGTGTATGATGAATAGTGGCGATGTAATTGATTTGTCAGATATTAATGGAATAAAGGCTGACAAACATTCTACTGGTGGGGTTGGCGATAAAACTTCTCTTGCTCTTGGCCCAATAATTTCTGCTTGTGGTTTAAAACTTGCAAAGATGAGCGGACGTGGTTTGGGTCATACTGGTGGAACACTTGATAAATTGGAATCAATTGAAGGCTTCAATGTATTTTTAAAAGAAGAAGATTTTAAAAAACAAGTCAATGAAATTGGCTTTGCAATTATTGGTCAAACTGGAGAGTTGGTTCCTGCTGATAAAAAATTGTATGCTCTAAGAGATGTTACAGCAACTGTCGATTCGATTCCGCTTATTGCATCATCTATAATGAGTAAAAAACTTGCATCTGGATCTGACACAATTTTACTTGATGTAAAATATGGAGAAGGTGCTTTTATGCACACAATTGAAGATGCCAAAAAATTGGCAAATGCAATGATAAATATAGGAAAAAAACTTGGCAAAGACACCAAGGCAATGATTACTGATATGAATCAACCTTTGGGAAATACAATCGGCAATGCTCTTGAAGTAAAAGAGGCAATTGAAACTGTAAAAGGAAATGGTCCAAAAGATTTTACAGAATTGGTTTTGACTGCAGGAGAGATTATGCTTGTTCAAGGAAAAATTGCAAAAAATAAAAATGAAGCAAGAGCTATGCTTGAAGATGCAATAAATTCTGGAAAAGCCTTTGAAAAGTTAAAGAAAATGGTTGAATACCAAGGCGGAAATGTAAAACAAATAGAAGATCCAAACCTTTTGCCTCAAGCAAAATTTAAAACTCAAATGAAATCCCAAAAAGAAGGTTATATTGATAATATTCATTCCATGAATCTTGGAATTTTATCAATGAAACTTGGAGGAGGACGCGAAAAGAAAGAAGATAATATAAATTATGCAGTAGGACTTGAAATGAAAGTAAAAAAAGGCGATAAAATCAAAAAAGACGATATTCTCTCAACAGTTTATCACGACAAAAAACTAACAGATGAATGGATAGAAAGTTTTTACAATACATTTTCCTACTCAAATGAAAAAACAAATCCAATTCCAGTTGTAGAAGAAATTTTGGAATAGTTTTGAAGTTAAAATAATAAAAATAAAAAAAACAATCCTAGCAAAAAAGCTAGGATTTTTAAATTTTACTTTTCTTTAATGAATTTAAAAATATAAATTGCGACAAGGCTTGTTATTATAAATAAAACAACCGTTCCAATAAATACAATATAATTAGAATTTTGAAAACTTGATGATGGTCTTTGTTTTCCTATTATTCCAATCAAGGAAAATAAAAATCCAATAATAAGTCCTTGATTTTTGTTTTCTTTAAAAACAAACAAAACCACAGCACTTGCAAGTATTAATAAAATTAGGCTTATAATTATTGCAAAAGTTGAATATGAATCTTTTCTATTTTCGAAAAGAACCATCATTATATTTGTAAAAACTGAAAAAATAATCCATCCTGCGTGAATTCCTGTAGGAATAGTAACAAGGTATTTGTATTTTTTAGAAAAATCCTTATTTTGGTCTATAGTTTTTACAAGATTTATCAAAATCAAAGCATAAGCCATTGCTCCTATAAGGGCTGGCATAAGATAATTATTGTTTACCATTACTACATAAATTCCATTTGCCATATTCCAAAAAATAAATAGTGGCATCAATTTTTCGTAATAAATTTCCTCATTTGTCATTGAAAGTTTTTTTATAAATGGCAAAAGCAAAAATAAAAGTGAAAAAATATAAATGAAAACCCAAATATAAAAAGTAAAAAAGTCGGGTACAAGTGGATTTTCATACATTTCTAAAATATCTTTATATTTGTGTAAAAAAAATACTCCAACATAAGCCATATAAGAAAAAATCAATGTCAAAATGAACATTATTAATCCGATTAGGTAATTTTTATTTTTCAATTTCTTTTTCATAAGTCCTCCTAAAAATCTCAATAGATATTTACCCATTTTTAAAATAATTTGAATTTTTAATTTTTATTTTTTGAAAATCACAAAATTTTGAAAAAATCTTATAAAAAATTAAAAAAATAACTTTATTTCGCTAATAAGCTATTGACAAAGAAATATTGTATGTAGTATAATACAGAAAACGTTATCTTAATTGTCGACAAATGATAAGTTTTGACTAAAAGCGATATAATCTCATAATTGGTTGAGAGTTTCTACGACTTACCGTAAATAAGTGGCTATGGCTTTTAAAGATTAATAGTTAATCTTAAAATAACTATAACTATTAAATTAGAAAAAAATTATGAAGGAGGATCCTTATGGACTCAAAAACAAATGGTTTTCTAAATAGGTTTTTTCATCTTAATGAAAATAATACTAATGTAAAAACTGAAATTATCGCTGGAATCACTACTTTTATCACTATCGCATATGTGTTGATAATTAACCCTCAAGTTTTGTCTTCGCCTTTCGAAATTATGGGTGATAGCCAAATGGCTCAAAAAATTTCAAACGGTGTATTTATCGGAACTTGTCTTGGTGCCTTTATTGGTACAATTTTAGTTGCTTTTTATGCAAAACTTCCTTTTGCTCAAGCTCCTGGCATGGGCCTAAGTGCATTTTTTGCTTATACTACTATGCTTGGTATGGGATATTCTTATGCCCAAGCTCTTGTAATTGTTTTTATCTCAGGAATATTATTTATTGTAATCACAGCTCTTGGAATTAGGGAGGCAATTATTCGTGCTATTCCCGATTCTATAAAACTTGCTATGACACCTGGAATCGGTTTGTTTATTACTATAATTGGTTTAAAAAATGCAGGTCTTGTTGTAGGAAACGAGGCAACTTTGGTTTCTCTTGTAGATTTTGCAAAATGGAGAGGCCCTGATGCAAATGTAGAACTTGTTATGGGTGCAGTCCTTTCACTTATTGGACTTTGTTTGATAGCAATTTTATCTTACAAAAAAGTTAAGGGAGCAATTTTGATTTCTATTTTAGCTTCAACTCTTTTAGGTATTCCAATGGGACTAACTCACATTTCAAATTTAAGTTTAAATTTAAGCTCACAAGTTAATGACTTTTTTGAAGTTTCATTTTTTAATTTAGATTTCGCAGGACTTTTTGCGGGAGAAAATATGTGGACATCAATTTTTACAGTAACTATGCTTGTTCTAAGCTTTTCACTTGTAAATATGTTTGACTCACTTGGAACTTTGCTTGCAGCAGCAAAACAATCTGGTCTTGTTGATGAAAAAGGAGAAGTTATTAATTTGAAAAAAGCTCTCATGAGTGATGCTATCTCAACTGCAGCAGGAGCTTTGGTTGGAACAAGTACAGTAACTACAGTTGTAGAATCATCAGCAGGTATTGCAGAAGGTGGAAGAACAGGACTTACAAGTCTTACAACAGCACTTTTATTTTTACTATCAATAATATTTGTGCCAATTATTTCAATAATCCCAGCACAAGCTACAGCACCAGCTTTAATTTTTGTAGGCGTTTTGATGCTTAGTGGCGTAAAAGACATAGATTTTAACGACATAACAAATGCACTCCCAGCATTTTGTACAATAGTTTTCATGCCATTTACATATTCAATAGCAAATGGTATAGCACTTGGCTTAATCACATATTGTATAGCAAAATTCTTTACAGGACAAAAAGATCAAATAAAACCACTAACACTAATAATTGCCCTTACCTTTGTATTTAGGTATGCCTTTATAACCTTAGGGTAGGTGAGAAAATGACAAAAACTTATGCCCTAAAGGGAAATATAATTTATAGCAAAAATCAAAACGAAATAAATTGTTTTGAAAATTCTTATCTTATTTGCCAAGATGGAAAATCAATGGGAGTTTTCGAAAAATTAGATGAAAAATATAAAGACATAGAAGTAATAGATTTTGGAGAAAAAATAATTTGCCCAGGTCTTACAGATCTTCATATCCACGCCCCTCAATATAATTTTAGGGGTATGGGCATGGATTTGGAATTGTTGGATTGGTTAAACACTTACACATTTCCAAGTGAGGCAAAATTTAAAGACGAAGATTATGCCAAAAGATCTTACCAAAGATTTGTAGATTATTTAAAATATGGACCAAATACAAGACATGTAATTTTTGCAAGTCTTCATGTAAAATCTACACAAATTTTGATGGATTTGATGGAAGAATCAAAAATGGTTTCATTTGTTGGAAAAGTTAATATGGATAGAAATGGTGGAGTAGACCTTGAAGAAAAAGATGCAGATGAATCAGAAAAGGCTACACATGATTGGCTAGAATCAATTAAAGGAAAATACAAAAACACCTATCCAATTTTAACACCAAGATTTATCCCATCATGTACTGACGAATTGCTTGAAAAATTAAGAAAAATAAAAGATGAGTACAATCTTCCTATCCAATCTCACTTATCAGAAAATTTGGGAGAGATAGAATGGGTAAAAGAATTAGTTCCAAAGGCTAAATTTTATGGAGATGCTTACAATATTTTTGATTTATTTGGCAAAAATAACAAAACTGTAATGGCTCATTGTGTATATTCAAATGACGATGAACAAGATTTGATAAAAGAAAACAAAGTTTTCATTGCACATTGCCCAGATTCAAATACAAATTTAACATCAGGAATTGCTCCAGCAGGAAAATATCTAAGAGAAGGACAAAAAATTGGACTTGGTTCGGATGTTGCAGGAGGAACTCACGCATCAATTTTTAAAGCCATGGCAGATGCCATAAAAGTTTCAAAATTAAGATATAGATTAGTTGACGAAAAAATAAAACCATTAAGCCTTGAAGAAGCATTTTATATGGCGACTTTGGGCGGAGGAGAATTTTTTGGAAAAGTCGGTTCATTTGAAAAAGGCTACGAATTCGATGCTATAGTAATAGATGATGAAAAATTATTAGAAGAAGATAAATTCAACTTAAAACAAAGACTTGAAAGAATAGTATATTTGTCAAAAGATGAAGATATAGTTTCAAAATTTGTAAGAGGAAATAAAATATTTTAAAAAACTTCGCCTGTTTTAAAGCAGGCGGGGTTTTTTTGTTGATAAAAACTATTTATAAATTTTAAAATCGGAAGAATTTTTATGGATTTATTTTAATCTTTTTTACAAAGTTATAAAACTTATTTGCCTACTTTTTTAATATTTATTAAAATAAAATAAAAATTATTATTTTCTGTTATAATAATACTAGGAGTAAATTATGAAAGAAAAGAATTTAAAAAGAGATGGATTTCAAAGTAAGTGGGGCTTTATTTTGGCTTGTATAGGTTCGGCTGTTGGTATGGGAAATATTTGGCGATTTCCAATTCTTGTTTCTCAATATGATGGGATGACTTTTTTGATTCCATATTTTATATTTGTAATTTTAATTGCATCAACAGGAGTTATAAGCGAGATGGCTTTGGGAAGATTTACAGAATCTGGAACCGTTAGAGCTTTTGGTAAATGCACCGAATTAAGATACAAGAACAAAAAAATTGGAGAAAGACTTGGAATAATTCCAGTTGTAGGTTCGCTTGCCCTTGCTATTGGCTATACTTGCGTAATGGCTTGGATTTTTAAATACACTTTTATGGCTTTTTCTGAAGATTTGAAAGCTATGGGAAATAATATGGACCTAATTGGCGAAACTTTCTCAAAAACAGCAAGCGGGGCAAATCTTTGGATAGTAATAGCCATAGTTGTAAGTTTTTTTATTATGATTTTGGGTGTTTCAAAAGGAATAGAAAAATCAAATAAAATAATGATGCCAACACTTTTTATTTTATTTGTATTTCTTGCAATTTATATTTCAACAATGAAAGGCTCATCAAAAGGCTACGAATATATTTTTACCATCAACAAAGATTTAATAAAAAATCCAAAAGTTTGGATATATGCCTTTGGCCAAGCATTTTTTTCACTATCAGTAGCAGGATCTGGAACAATAATTTACGGCTCATATTTATCAAAAAAAGAAGATCTCATTGCATCCGCAAAAAATGTAGCGATTTTTGATACAATAGCATCACTTATGGCATCTTTTGTAATAATTCCAGCCATGGCAACAACAAATACACCGCTTGATACTGGCGGACCAGGACTTATGTTTATATACTTAGTAAATGTTTTAAATTCTATGCCAGCTGGAAGATATTTGGGAATAATTTTTTACCTTTGCGTTTTATTTGCAGGAATTAGCTCAATTATAAACTTATACGAATCATCAGTAGCCTATTTGCAAGAAAAATTTAATTTTTCTAGAGAAAAATCAACCCTTATAATTCATATTTTTGGTTGCATAATTGCAATATTGATTCAAAAAATTGTAGGAGAGTGGATGGATGTAATTTCGATTTATGTTTGTCCATTGGGAGCAGGACTTGCTGGAATAATGTTTTTGTGGGTAGGAGGAAAAGAATTTGCCCTAAAAGCAGTAAATCAAGGAGCAAAAAAACCAGTCGGAAATTTTTATTTTATACTTTCAAAATATATATACGTAGGAGCAGCACTAATAGCCTTGATAGCAGGAGCAATTCTTGGAGGAATAGGCTGATAAATTATATAAAAGTAAACGAGATAATTATTTTATCTAGTTAGAGCGCAGACAAAGTCAGTTTAATAGTTCATTAATAATTCAAAAATAAAATTATGCTAAAACTCATCTCGACTAGATGATTGTGCCTTGATTTGGGAAGATTTGTCAAGGACATAAACAAAATTTCTTTGACAAATTTATATCTTCTCTGTTTCTCTCTTGATTAGCTTTAGTATTTTATCCTTATATGTTTCGCCTGTTCCTTGCTTGAAATGTAGGTTTACAGTATATTTTGTCTTTCCAATATCCATTGTTAATTGTTTATTAGGTGATGCTTGTATTTCTCTTTTTTCTTCTTCCATGTGTCCTCCTTTCCGATTTTGACAAAGAAAAAACAGTAAATCTTTTTTTGACTTACTGTTCTGTGAACTGCTATGTTATAGCCTATGTTTAGTTGTTTAGGTTAGACAAACTATGAGTTATCAGTTTGTAAATCTTAATAAATATCCATTGGGATCTTGTATTAAGAACTCAATTTGTGTTTCTTCTGTACCATTAACTTGATATTTATTTCTTGTTAGTTCTCTATATATTTCAAAATTTAGAGTTTTCACTAATTTATAAAGTTCTTCAACATCTTCAACTGCTATTGAAAAATTTATACCTCTTCCCAAGGGATAACTTAATTCGCCCGTGTTCCACCCATCATCATGAATTTGTTCAAACATAAACTGACTATCTTGAAAAGACATGAAAACAAATTTTTCATCATTACGTTCGTATTCTACTTTGAATCCTAATCTACTATAGAATCTTTTTGTTTTATTAATATCAAAAACTGAAAACTCTGGAATCATCTTATTAAAATCCATCTTCATTTCCCCTTACAACTTCAAATTTGTTTTGCTCAATATTTATAGCATTATACCATTTTTTCACTTAGTTTTATAGGTCTAACCCGTTCCTCTTTACCTGTGATAGTTGCTTTTCTTGTTCCTGTAACTGCTCTATACAGGTCTTAACTTTTTCAGCCTGTTCTACTTCTTCTCTTATTTCTAATATTTGACTATATAGGATCTTTTTATCTTTCTTCAAAGTGGTAAGTTCCGATTTCCATTTGGATATATTTAAGGTCTTACTTTCCCCTAAATGCTCTTTGAGATGTTTCCTTGCACTTTCAAATAGAATAAGCTCCGCCGTATGCTCATTATAAAAATCTTTCTGTTTTATTTTCTTTAACTTTGCATAGGCTTTGTAGATGTCCTTGTACTTCAAATATTTTTCTGACTGGTAGATGATTTGTGTTTTTTCATCAATCTTTTTCTCGGTATCTTTTATAGCTCTTGTGGTCTTATAATTCTTATCTCTTAATACTGATATGCTTTCTTTTAATTCTGATATTGATGTAATGTTTTTCTCTTTAAGAAATTGATAGCTTTCAATATATTTTTCTAAATCTATGTTACCGTTATCTGCATTTTCTTTTATGATAAGGGAGAGTATATCTGTTAAATCATTTTGTTTTGGTGAGGTGATGGATTGTAAAGATATATCCTCTTGGTTCTCTGTTGGATTATCTTTGTTCTTGTTTGTTGTTAAACTCCTTATCCATCTCATTAAGGCTTTTATTCGTCTTGCGATTTCTTTTAATATCTTATTCTGATGTTTGATTTCCCGATTGATATTTCCTCTGTCTGTAACAATACCTTTCTTCTCAATTTGACTTGCTGATACTCCTAAATGAACGGTTGGTATTTGTTCTATCCCTTGTCTTTCATAGGAACGGTGGTCAACTTTTTCTTTTATGCTATTTTCTTCAAGATATTTGTTTGTAATATCTGCCCATGCTTTTCGCCATTCTTCTGCTTTTTCCTGCTCATTCCAATCGACTGTATCTATTTTTCTTGTTTTGTAATTGCCATTTTTGAGTTTTACTTTTTCTCCGTTTTCATCAAGGATATATTCCTTTTTTGATTTTGCTCCCCATGTTTTATCTTTGTTTAATGGTCGCATGGTAAGTAAGATATGTGCGTGTGGGTTTCCGTCATTTTTATCGTGTAATGAAATATCGGCACACATACCGACTTTCACAAAATTTTCTTTTACATATTCTCGTACAAGATTTATCTGTTTTTCTCGATTTAATTCTTTGGGTAAGGCGATTTCTATTTCTCTTGCAAGCTGTGAATTTTTACTTTTTTCTATTTTCTCGACACTGTTCCATAAGACAGAACGATTTACAAATTCCTGCGGTGCATTTTGTGGTAGTAGAATTTCTGTATATGCTATTCCGCCTTTTCTTGTGAAGTCATGGACTATTCCGTCATACTCATTTTCTATCATTTCGCCACTTCGATATGCGTAAGCTGCTACTGCACTTTTGCCTTTGCCTCTCGATATAATTTTTATGCAAAGATGATATATCGCCATAAAAAACCTCCTCTCTTTTTTGATGTGGGTACGGTGGCGATGATAAAGACTTCCTAAAAAAATCGGATAGCTTTTATCCTATTTCTTTTGGGAAGTACACAAGGGGTAGGAAATTTATTTCCGTAGGGGAGTGTAGCTCCCCTGTATCAGCGTTAGCTGATATTCCCTCTGCTAAGAGCCTTCGGAGAACGCACACACCTGTTAAGGTGTATAAGTGCGCCCTTGTAAACAAGGGACTATTCCTCTGTTTCCGTTACTTCTTCTTGTGTTTCTGTATTTTTATTTTCGCTTTGTCCTCGTTTCTCTATGATTTTTAAGATTTTTTGATTGATTATTTCTTTGATATTTTGGAATGTGATTAGCTGATAAAATTCATCTTTGGTGAAATCCTTGCTTTCAATAAAGATACTTTCAAACACTCCTCCTTTTTCATAAAGCCGTCTATCTCTTTTCTTTCGTTCTTCCTGTTTCTGCTGACTGATGAGCTTTTTTCTTTTGTTTTGGAAATGCTTAATTCCTTCTTCCGCCATTAAAATTTTTTCATCTATATTTTTCATTTTCTGCTTACCTCTCTTTCTGTTTTGGGGCAAAGAAAAAACAGTAAACCATTTGATTTACTGTTTCCTTGAATTTTAACTATATTTTTTGCTAATCTACTATTTTTTATTTATGAATTGTCCAATAATCTTTATATGAATATCCATCATGCGTTCCTACTAAAAAATTATCCGATTTTGTAAAACCAATTCCAGATGCAGCTGACATTCTTTCAATGGCGTAATTAGGAACTTTAGTAATAACTTCTTCGCAATCAAATAGTTCATAAGTTGGCGAAACTATAAGCTCTAAAATTTCTTTAATAACTTCTTCTTTTTCATATTCGCTTTTCAAATCCAGTCTAAGTACGCCCATTCCATTAAACTTATCTTCTGATGTTCTATTAAACAGTTCAATAGTTCCAATCGTTTTTAATGAAATCTTATCAATTATAACCCAACGAACGAACCATTTTGTCTGATATGATTTTAGCCAAAAATCAATAGCCTGTTCCATCTTATCTTTTGTTGGATAGTAAAAATTATCACCATCACAATTATCACTATTAAAAAATGGCAATGAATTTTTGTCACTATAAACTTCAAGTAAATCATCTACATCAGCTTTATCTACAAATCGAAGTGAAAATTTTTCACTTTCAAATTTAGGAACATTCTCATATATATTTGACATAGTTTCGTCCTCCTAACTAATATATCTCACTGAATTTGTTATATATTATAACATTTTTAAGCCAGTTTTTCTATCTCCTCTTTCTGTGGTACTTGACAGTTACCTATAAAGTTAAAATACACATCAACTTGTTGTTTTCTGTCTTTGCCTTTTCTTCCTCCTGTGGCTTCATGGACTACAACTTTTTCTATATACTCATTTATCATTGGTACTGTCAGTTTCTCAATATCTATATATTTCTCTATCATTTTTAGGAATTTATCAGTATCAATTTTTCTCTGATGATAGCTTTCTATTTCATTTTCAAAATACTGTATTTGCTTTTCTAAGTCTTGTTGCTCCGTATCATAGGTATTAAATAATCTATCAAAGTGTTTTACAGGAATTTTTCCAAGTGCGTTGTCTTCGTATAGCTTTGTAATGAGGGTTGTTAGTTTTTCATTTCTTGATAACAGTTTTTCTAATTTCTCTTTATCCTCTTGATATTTTTCTTCTCTTTTTTCATCGGATAACTTGTTCATCACTTTTAGAAATTCTTACTTTTCTTCTTTTGCAAAATCTGTGATTTCTTTGATTGATTTTAAGAGAATTTCATTCACTGTTTTTACTTTGATGTAGTGCATACTGCAAGAGCCTTTTCTGTGTCTGTAATGTTGGCATACGAAACAATAATCACAATCATATTTCTTTTCTTTATGTTCTGCCGGCTCTCTGTAACTTAACTTTCCTCCACAATCTGAACAGATTAAAAGTCCTGTAAATGGGTGTGATGTTGTTCCATACTTTGGACTTCTTCTTACTGTTTTTCTTAATCTTTGTGCGTTATTCCATGTTTCTTCATCAATGATAGCTTCATGGGTATTTTTGAAGATAATAAGTTCATCTGCTTTTGCCTTTATGCGTTTCTTGGTTTTGTAGTCTACACTAATTGTCTTTCCCAATACAGTATGTCCCATATATTCTTGCTTTTCTAAGATATATCCTACTGTGGTCGGTGTCCAAAAATATGGGTCTTCTATTCCTCTTTTCTTGGAACTGTGGTTATTTTCGGGATAATGTATTTCTGCATAGGCTGACGGTATAAGGACTTTATCTTTAGTTAGTATATCTGCTATCTGTGTTACTCCATATCCCTCTATTACAAGCCTGTAAATGCGTTTTACGACCTTTGAACTCTCTTTGTCGACAAAGTAGTTCCTGTTTGTTCTTAGGGTTTCTAAAATAGCCGTATGGAACGCTTGGTGATACTCTTTTACCCTCTTCCATTCTTGCTCTAAAGATAGATTGTATTTTTCTTGAGGTATCTCTCGCATACCATTCGTTCATAATGTTTAGAAATGGTGTAAAGTCGCTTTCTGCTTGTTTTTCACTGTCTATTCCGTTATTGATGGCGATAAACCTTACTCCCTTTTCTTTGAACAGTATTTCGGTGTAAAAGCCTACTTTGAGGTAATCTCTGCCAAACCTACTCATATCTTTTACTATCACAGTAGATACTTTGTTTTCTTCTACTGCTTTTATCATTTTTTGAAATCCCTCTCTATCAAAGGTTGTTCCGCTTACTCCGTCATCGGTATAGTGATAGATATTTACAAAGCCGTTTCTTTTCGCATAGCTTTCAAGCAGCTGCTTTTGATTGGTGATGGAATTGCTTTCTCCTTGCGTTTCATCATCTCGACTTAAATGCTCGTAAAGGGCTGTTTGTCCTGTTCTTTTCGTATTTGACATGAGAATTACCTCCTTTCCAAGTTTTTATTATTTTCTCTGTCCTTATAAGGTTAATCCTTTTGGCACAATCATCCATAAAACTAGTGTGATAACACGAAAAAGTTTGTAAAACAAACGTGTGTTAGTGTGAGTGAAACGAACGCATGGAGAGATCCCATGAGATTTCTCCGCTCGTTGCACACGATAAATCGGGATAAACAACCGAAATCAACGATTGTTTATCTGGTCGAAATGAGTAATTTTTTAGTTTGTCAACAATCTGACGAGATAATTATTTTATCTCGTTTTTTTATTGCAAAAAATTAGTTTGTAAAATCATATAAAATTTTCAAAATAAATTTTTATTTTTTATCTAAAAAATATTTTAAACCAGCGTAAATTTTTAATCAGCTTTTAGCAAATGGTTTTAAAAACATTGCTTTTATTGAAATTAATTTCGTAAAATTCAAAAATCATATATTGGAAAACGGGAAAACGAATTTTGTGGATTTATTTTGTGAAAGTTATTTCAAAATAAATTAAAATCTTGAAATTATATTTACGATGTAATATACTGTAACCATCAAGGAGGTAGATATGGCTGATATAGAGGAAATAAGTTCTATTAAAGGGAAATTAATAGTGTCATGTCAAGCCTTGCCAGATGAGCCTTTACATTCATCATTTATAATGGGAAAGATGGCAAAAGCTGCTAAGCAAGGTGGAGCAAAGGGTATCAGAGCTAATACGTGCGAAGATATTAAAGAAATAAAAAATGAAGTTGATTTGCCAGTTATTGGCATTATAAAAAAAGATTATGAAAATTCTAAAGTTTATATTACACCAACTATGAAAGAAGTTGATGATTTGATTTCATCTAAGGCAGAAATAATTGCAATGGATGCTACTAAAGATTTAAGACCTGGTAGAATTGGAATTGATGAATTTTTTAAGGAAGTTAAGAAAAAATATCCTAATCAATTATTTATGGCTGATTGTTCTACTGTTGATGAGGCTATAAATGCTGACAAACTTGGATTTGATTTTATTGGAACAACTTTGGTTGGATATACTGACCAATCTAAAAATGATAAAATCGAAGAAAATGATTTCAAAATTCTTAGAGATATTTTAAAAAATGTAAATAACAAAGTAATTGCTGAGGGAAATATTAATACACCTGAAAAAGCTAAGAGAGTTCTTGAGCTTGGTGCTTACAGTGTAGTTGTTGGTTCAATTATTACTAGACCACAAGTTATAACTAAAAATTTTGCTGAAAAAATTAATGAATTAGAAAAATAAAAAAATAAAAAATAAAAATATAAAGGAAGGGAAAAATTATGAGAAATTTAGACAAATATAAGGGAGTTATTCCAGCATTTTATGCTTGCTATGATGAAAATGGAGAAATTAGTCCAGAAAAAGTAAGAGAGCTTACAAAATATCACATAGAAAAAGGTGTGAAGGGTGTTTATGTAAATGGTTCTTCTGGAGAATGCATTTACCAAAGTGTTGAAGATAAAAAAATTGTTCTTGAAAATGTAATGAAAGAAGCTAAGGGAAAACTTACTGTTATAGCTCACGTAGCTTGCAACAATACAAAAGATTCTATGGAACTTGCAGCTCACGCAGAAAGTTTGGGTGTTGATGCTATTGCAGCTATTCCTCCAATTTATTTTAGACTTCCAGAATATTCTATTGCGTCATACTGGAATGATATTTCTTCTGCTGCACCAAATACTGATTTTGTAATTTACAATATTCCACAACTTGCTGGAGTTGCTTTGACAGGTTCATTATTTGCTGAGATGAGAAAAAATCCTAATGTAATTGGTGTTAAAAATTCTTCAATGCCAGTTCAAGATATTCAAATGTTTAAACAAGCTGCTGGAGATGATTACATAATTTTCAATGGTCCAGATGAACAATTTATTTCAGGAAGACTTATTGGAGCTGAGGGAGCAATCGGTGGAACTTATGGTGTAATGCCAGAATTAATTTTGAAAATGGATGAGTGTCTAAAAAATAAAGATTTAGAAAAGGCCCGCGAAATTCAATATGATGTTGATGCAATAATTTATAAAATGTGCGAAGCTCGTGCAAATTTATATGCAGTAATCAAGGCTATTTTAAAAATAAATGAAAACTTAGATCTTGGTGGAGTTAGAAAACCATTAGAAAATTTGGTTGATTCTGATATGGAAATTGTAAATGAAGCAGCTAAAATGATAAATGATGCAAAAAATAAATATTTAGGCTAAGGAGAAATAAAATGCAGGGATTTACAAAAATTGATTTAGCAATATTAATTGTATATTTAGCAGCAGTATTGTTTGCAGGTCTTCATTTTTCTAAAAAAGAAATGAAGGGCAAAGAATATTTTAAAGGCGATGGAACAGTGCCTTGGTGGGTAACTTCAGTTTCTATTTTCGCAACACTTTTAAGTCCGATTTCCTTTCTTTCTCTTGCAGGAAATTCATACGCAGGAACTTGGATTATGTGGTTTGCACAACTTGGAATGCTTGTAGCAATTCCTTTTACTATAAAATTTTTCTTACCAATTTATAGTAAACTCGATATAGACACAGCTTATCACTATCTAGAATTAAGATTTGATAGTAAAGGTTTAAGAATTCTTGGTGCTATTATGTTTATAATTTACCAAGTTGGTCGTATGTCAATTATAATGTATCTTCCATGTATGGTTTTATCAAAACTTATGGGAATAAATGTAAATATTTTGATTATAATCATGGGAGTTATAGCAATAATTTATTCATATACTGGTGGACTAAAATCAGTTTTGTGGACAGATTTTATCCAAGGATCAGTTTTACTTCTTGGAGTAACTTTTGGACTATTTTACTTAATGGCAAATATTAATGGTGGATTTGGAGCAGTTGCAAACGAGCTTTTCACAAATCACAAATTTTTAGCAGTAAACGAACCAATATTTGATGCAAATATATTTAAGGATTCAATATTTTTACTAATATTTGGAGCAGGCTTAAATACAATTGGCTCTTATGTTTCAAGTCAAGATATTGTACAAAGATTTACAACAACAACTGATACAAAAAAATTAAACAAAATGATGATAACAAACGGTTGTCTATCAATTTTTATAGCAACAGTATTTTATCTAATAGGTACAGGACTTTACGTATTTTATAAAGTTCAAGCAAATCCATTGCCACCAGCAGCACAACAAGATCAAATTTTTGCATCTTGGATTGCTTTTGAGCTACCAGTAGGATTTACAGGAATTTTACTTGCAGCAATTTATGCAGCAAGCCAATCAACACTTTCAACAGGATTAAATTCAGTTGCATCAAGCTGGGCTTTGGATATTCAAGCAAGCTTAAATAAAGATTTGAGTTTTGAAAAACAAACAAAAATCGGTCAAAGAGTTTCATTAATAGTAGGAATTTTTGCAATAATCGTTTCAATGATTTTGGCAAATGGAGATATAAAATCAGCTTACGAATGGTTTAATGGATTTATGGGACTTGTTTTGGGAATACTTGTAGGAACATTTATCCTTGGAGCATTTACAAAAACTGCAAATAAATTTGGAGCAACACTAGCCTTTATTGCAGCAAGTGGAGTTATGATTTATATAAAATATTTCGTAGATCCAGCAAAAATTTCTTTCTGGTCATATTCAATTATATCAATAGTAGTATCTTTGGTAGTAGGACTTGTTGCATCAGTAATTTACAATAAAGTAAAGGGAAAAGAAACTACACTACCAAAAAATACAACAATTTATAATTAAGATTTGGAGTTTGAAATGATATTTGGAAATATAAAAAATTTATATGAATTTTCATATCTAAGTGAAAAAATTAAAGAATGTTTTGATTTTTATAAAAATAATGATATGAAAAAAATGGAAAAAGGGACTCATCCTATAAAAGGCGAAGAACTTTTTGTAAATATTGTAGAATATGAAACAACTACTCCTGAAAATAGATTTTGGGAAGCTCATAAAGATTATCTCGATCTTCATCTTATGCTTGATGGAAGTGAACAAATTGATTTAAATTTTATCGATAATATGGACTTGGGTTCTTATAAAAAAGAAGATGATTATCAAGCAATGGAAGGCGAAAAAAATTCATCAGTAGTTTTAACTGAGGGAGATTTTCTAATTTGTTATCCTAACGATGGTCATATGACAGCCATAAAAGTTAAAAATCCACAAAAAATTAAAAAAGCAATTTTTAAAATCAAATTATAGGATATAATAGAGGCAGTGTGATGAGCATTTGCCTCTTATTTTTTAAAAGGAGATATTATGAAAAAATATATAAGCATAGATATTGGCGGAACAGCTATAAAATATGGACTGATTGATGATAAGGCAAATATTTTAGAAAATTATGAAATCGAAACAAATGCCCAAAAAGGCGGAGACCATATCCTAAATGAAGTTATAAAAATCGTAGAAAATTTTGTAAAGAAAAATCAAAATGACCAAATAATGGGAGTTTGTATTTCAACAGCAGGCGTAGTTGATACAAAAAACGGCTCAATTTATCACGCATCAGACTTAATACCAAATTATATTGGAATAAATTTTAAAAAGGCAATCAAAGAAAAATTTGATCTTTCTTGTCAGGTTGAAAATGATGTGAATTGTGCAGGATATGCAGAATACAAGTCTGGAGCATCAAAGGACAGCTCAGTTTGTCTTACTCTTACAATTGGAACAGGAATTGGAGGATGTGGAATAATTGATGGAAAAATAATCCACGGGGAAAATGGTTCGGCTTTTGAAGTTGGATATATTAATATTAGAAATGATAAATTTGAAAATCTTGGTTCAGCAAAAACTTTGGTTGAAAAAGTTGCTAAAGAAAAAAATGAAGATATATCATCTTGGAATGGAAAAAAAGTTTTTGAAAATGCAAAAAAAGGCGATGAAATTTGCATAAAAGCAATTGATGAAATGTGTGATGTTTTGGGACTTGGGATTGCAAATTTATCTTATATGTTAAATCCTGATACAGTCGTACTAGGCGGTGGAATTATGGCACAAGAAAAATATTTGAAAAAAAGAATTGAAGAAAAAATTTCCCTATATTTGGAAAAAAGGTTTTTCGACAATATGACTTTAAAATTTGCCAAACACCAAAACCAAGCAGGAATCTTGGGAGCTTATTATAATTTTAGAGATTTGGAAGAAGAAAAATAGGAGAATATTTTGGACTATTATAATAAATCCGTTGTAGAAATAATAGAATCAAATTACGAAAATTTTACAGAAGTTGAAAAAAATATAGCAGATTTTTTCATTCACAATAACAAAAGAGAAGATTTCTCTAGCAAAACCATAGCAGAAAAATTATTTGTATCTCAAGCCTCCCTTTCAAGATTTGCACAAAAATGTGGATTTAGGGGATACAGAGAATTTGTTTACCAATATGGAGAAGATTTTGTAGAAAAAAATGAAGATATAAATGGAAATGTAAGCCAAGTTTTAAATACCTACCAAGAATTATTGAACAAAACCTACAGCCTAATCGATGAAAGTCAAATTAAAAAAGTAATAAAATATATAAGCAAGGCTCACAGGGTTGTAGCTTGCGGAAAAGGCTCATCAGGACTTGCGGCAAACGAAATGGAACTTAGATTTATGAGAATTGGAGTAAATATAGATTCCATAACAGATTCTGATCAAATGAAAATGAGAGGAGCTTTTCACGATGAAGATTCTCTAATTTTTGGACTTAGTATTAGTGGAAATACAAGCGAAGTTTTGCTTTTTTTATCACAAGCACACAACAAAAATGCAAAAACAGTTCTTATAACTTCACAAGTTAGAGATTTGTATAAAGATTATTGCGATGAAGTAATCCTTGTTCCATCACTCAAACATTTAAACTATGGAAATGAAATAAGCCCACAATTTCCAATTTCTATTATGGTTGATATTTTATATTCATATTTTGTAAAAGAAGATAAAAATATAAAAGAAAAACTTCACGGGGACACATTAAAAGCCTTAGGGACTGAATAATTTGTAAAATATTTAACGTATAAATTTCTTGACATTTTTCATTTTAAAAATATCCTAATTATAGGAGATTAAAATGATAAGAGAAAAAATTATAGAAAATGTAGGTATTATTTACCTTGATAGACCAGAAATAATCAATTCCTTGAATATGGAAATGGTAAAAGATATAGAAAAGATTTTAAAAAAATGGGAAGATGACAAAAAAATAAAGTTTATTTTATTTGATTCACTTTGCCAAAAAGGATTTTGTGCAGGCGGAGATTTAAAAGCAATTTACAATGATTACCTTTTAAATGATAAATGCCAAAACAAAGATGAATTTTATGAAGAAGAATTTGTTTTAGATAGGTACGTAAAAGATTACAAAAAACCAATTATTAGCCATTATTTTGGCATAGTTATGGGTGGAGGAATAGGACTTACCGTAAATTCAGATTTTATAATTGCAGACGAAAGCGTAAATTGGGCGATGCCAGAAACAAGATTAGGTTTTGTGCCAGACGTTGGAGTTTGCAAACATATTTCAAAACTTCCCCAAGCCCTTGGACAATATCTAGGTCTTTGTGGCGAAAGTTTATCATCATCAGATTTAATAAAATATGATTTGGCAGATATTTATATAAAATCAAAAAATTACGATAAAGTTTTAAATATTTTATTTTCCCTATCAAAAAAATATGATGGAGAAAAATTAATAGAAGAATTAAAAAAACAAACACAAAAATATAAGGCCCAAGATAGTAATTCAAAAATTTCAAGAAATAAAGAAAAAATAGAAAAATACTTTTCCCATTCAAGCATAGAAGAAATTTTAAAAAGTTTAGAAGAAAATAAAGATGATGATTTTGCCAAAAAAACCTTGGAAAATTTAAAAGAAAGAAATCTTTTTATGCTTTTTTTACAATTTGAAAAATATTTTATTTGCAAAAACCTAAGTAAAGACCAAGTTTTTGACCTTGACCTAAAAATTTTAAAATACGCTAGAAAAACAGGAACCATGAAAGAAGGAATAAGGTCATTAATAATAGACAAAGAAAGTGCAAATTGGAAAGAAAAATCACTAGATCAAGTTTCAGTAGAAAAAATAAAAGACTTGCTAGGAATAGAAAAATTATATAGAGAAAGATAAACTTAGGATAAAATCTAGGTTTATTTTTTCGAACTTTTCTAAGTTGATTTAAAAAAATATAAGTTATATACTAATAAAAATACTAAAAAGGAGAAAATATGGACGTATTATTAGTAATTGATTTGCAAAATGATTTTGTAGATGGGGCGCTAGGAAACAAAGACAATGATAAGATTGTAAAACCAATAGAAAGCTTGGTAGAAAATTTTGATGGAGAAGTAATTTTTACAAGAGATACACACGATGAAAATTATTTAGAAAGCCTAGAAGGAAGTCACTTGCCAGTAAAACATTGCATAAAAAATTCAAAAGGTTGGCAAATAAAAATTGATACAAAAAATCACAAAATAATTGATAAACCATCATTTGGTTCTTATGAACTTGTAGAATATTTAAAGAAATTAAATGAAAAAGAAAAAATCAAAAATATCTATATGGTAGGAATTTGCACAGACATTTGTGTACTTTCAAATGCCATACTCATAAAAAATGCCCTATTAAATACAGAAGTAACAGTAATAGAAGATTTGTGCAAGGCAACAAACGAAAAAAATCACAAAATAGCCTTAGAAGCCATGAAGTCTTGCCAAGTAAATATCGTAAATTCTAAAGAAAAATAACTTTAATAAACGTATAGTAATTATAATAGATTTAAAATATTAGTATGTTATTATAGGTGGTAATATGAAAACAAAAAATATTAATATAGTTGAATATTATTGCTTACAAGGAGAAAACCAATTTTTTGATAGAAAAAGTGCAAGAATTAAACCTATAGATATTTTGAAACATTTAGTAGCATTTGCTAATTTTGAGGGAGAAAATTAGTTATTGGTATTTTGATGATAGGGGACTATACAGAAAAGTAGGGAAAATGGGGACAAAAAGAGAAGAATATTTAAGTAAAAAAAGAGCCATAGAGCTTTGGGATAAAGGCATTATAAACGAATTTGAAGTAGGGACTTTTAAAGGTTTGCAGCAAATACACAGATATATTTTCCAAGACGTGTTTAGCTTTGCTGGAAAAATAAGAAGCGTTAATTTGGCAAAAGGCAATTTTAGATTTGCTCCTTTGTTATTTTTGGAAGACAATCTAAAAACAATAGAGAAAATGCCAGAAAATGAATTTGACGAAATTGTTGAGAAATATGTGGAAATGAATGTTGCGCATCCGTTTAGAGATGGAAATGGCAGAGTGACAAGGATTTGGTTAGATTTAATACTTAAAAAAAATCTTAAAAAGTGTGTAGATTGGCAAAAAATAGATAAAATTGCTTATTTACAGGCTATGGAAAGATCCCCTGTAAATTCTTTAGAATTAAAGCATTTAATTAAAAACGCTCTGACAGAAGATACAGAAAATAGAGACGTTTATATGAAAGGAATTGAACGTTCTTATGAATATGAAGAGCAAAACGATGTTGACATTTATGATATAAAATAATTAAAAAGAGAAATCTACAATTTAAATAAGTTGTAAGAAAAAGTTTTGAAATTAAAAAAATTATTGTATTTTTTACATTTTTATTGTTATACAATGTTGAGATTTCAATAAATGGCAAGAAATATAAAGAAGCGGTAAGAAACTTAATACAAAGATAATCTTACTTTGGAAATTACTTCAGTTGGGAGAGCACAAGACTTAAAGTTAAAAAGTCTGGGATTCAAGTCCCATATTCTCCACAAAATATATTTTGAAATCTTGAAAAAATAGGCTTTTGTGATATAATCTAATTAAGAGAAAAACTCTTACAAATCCTTGATTTATTCAAGGTATTATGGTGAACAAACATGGCAACCGCCAAAAAAAGACAGTAGGTGTGAACTACTGTCTTTTTCTTTCACTTGTTTTTGGAATAATATTTTTTTACAAAAAATAAAATCAAACCAACCAACAAGGGGAAAATAAAATTTTCCAATATTATGGCGAACAAACTTATCACCGCCTTTCACCTATTAAATAATAGGCAAAATTATTATATCACAATAAATAAATGAAAATCATTAGCCTTGAAAAACAAGTCCTTTGTGATATAATTTAGGTAAGAGAAGAAAACTCTTGTCAAAAAACCCTTGATTAATTTCAAGGAATACGGATGTGAAAAATGTGGAATCACCACAAAAAAAAGACAGTAGGTGCGAACTACTGTCTTTTTATTTACTTGTTTTCGGAATAATATTTTTTTACAAAAAATAATATCAAACCAACCAACAAGGGAAAAATAAAATTTTCCATTACGGATGTGATCAATCAAATCACCTCTTTTCACCTATTAAGTAATAGGCAAAATTATTATATCATAGTGAGATTTTATTTTTGAAATTATAAATTATAAATTAAAAAGTTAAATATTTATTTAAATTAGAGCAAACTTGTAAAAATATGGCATTTATTTGTGAAAAAATTTGTGGATTGAAGAAAATTTTTCTATATTGTATAATGAAATCAATATTATTTTGAGGAGATTAATGATGAAAAATAAAGTAAAAATAATAGTAGGAATTCTTTCTTTGGGATTGATTTTTGGGGGATGTAAAAATGAAAATAGTAAGGAAAATCCTTCATCAGATCCTACAATTGCATATTCTAATAAGAATTCAAATAAATCAAACGAAGAAAAAAATAAAAAATCTGATGTTGACAAAAAAGATCAAGGAAAAGTTGTTGATGGGTCAATAAATTCTGAAATTTTAAAACAAAATTGGAAATACAAAGTTTATTTGCCAAATGGCTATGATGAAAAAAGCGATGAAAAATATCCAGTTTTGTATATGCTCCACGGTTTTGGCGGAAATTCTTCTTCAATTCTTGAAAAATCAAATACAAAAGATATGCTAGATAAAATTATGAAAGATAAGGAAAACAAAATGATTGTTGTCTTTGCTGATGGATTTTCTTCATTTTTTGTAGATAGCGACTATGATAAAAAAATGGAATCAGCTATAAAAGAGGAACTTATAAAAGAAATTGATGGAAAATATAAGACAGATGCAAACAAAACAAAAAGAGCAATAGGAGGATTTTCTGTAGGAGGATATGGGGCAGCAAGCCTTTCACTAAGAAATCCTGATTTGTTTTCAAAAGCTCTTTTGATTTCCCCAACTCTTTGGGACAAACTTGATGAAGATAGCCTAATTAGGAGAAATTATATGGCGTTTTCAGATGGAAAGCAAATGTGGTCTGATGAAGTTTATAAAGAAAAATTTCCTTCAAATTTTATAAATGAAAATACAAAAGATATTAATTTTTATATTAGAGCAAGCGAAGGAGATTCAAAAATAAACATTGAAGATATAGAAAAATTCAACAAAGACTTAGAAAAATCTGAAATAAATACACAATTCAAAAAAGACGGCAAAGAATTCGACCACGATTGGGATTATTGGAATAAAATTACAGAAGAATCTTATATGTGGGTTTTGGAACAATTTAATAAATAAATTTTAAAAAATTCTCTTGATTTGAAAAAAATTAAGAGGATTTTTTTGTTTGAAAAATCTTTTCATAATAACTTTTTATTAAAAATAAAATCATCAAAATTTTAAATTTATATTAATAATTTATTTAAATAACATATCTAAAAAATATTGACTAAAAACTTATAAAGTTATATAATTAATTATAATTAGAAGTGTGTAAAAATTAGGAAATTTCAACTTTTAATTTAAAAAATTATAACTAATTTCTTTAATTGATTATACTGAAAAAATTAAATTTCAAAGCTGATTAAAGAAGATAAAAATACTAATTATAAACAAAAATCAAATTTTCAAAAAGGAGTTATTATGAAAAAGATTTTAAGAAAAATGATGTCATTTGTTATGGCTGTTTTTATGGTTTTACAAGTGATGTTGCCAGCTTTTGCAAGCTCATCAAAAGCTGAAGAAGAAAAACCAAATTCTATAAAGGGATTAGAGGAGATGAAAGATGATACCGATGTATATTTTTCAATCCTAAAATCACAGGAAATTTATGACAAAAGCAAAAAGAAAAAGGACGAAGATAAATTTTCTATAGCAATTTCTATGCCCGATACAACTTCGCAATTTAGGTTAATAAAAAGAAATGACCTAAAATTGTATGAAGATGGATATTTCGATACAAACGAAAAGGCTAGCAAGGAATATTGGCGAGTAAAAGATATGCTAAATTCCCAAGGACTTGACCTTGATTTGGAAATCATAAAAGAAGATGAAGGCTATAAAATTGTAACAAAAGACCAATTAGAAAAGCTTGAAGAAGACGAAAATAAGAATATTTACGGTCAAAATTATTCCTACATAGATTTAAAAATAATGGATGATTTTGATTTTAATGAAAAAGGAATTCAAAAATTATTTGATGAAGATAAATTATTATTTAACTTAGAATTTATCAAATACACAAGCCTAGAGCCTAATTTCGAACTATACGAAAAAGACGAAAAGGGAAATTTGAAAATCAAAAACCAAGGGGATCTTTTTGCCCTAATTCGTGAAGATAAAATAAAATTATATAATACAAACTCCTTAGAAGAAGATTACAATAAATTAAAAGCTTACAAAGAAGAAAAACAAGCTGAACAACAAAAGGCTCAAGATAAAAAAGAGCAAGAAAATGCTCCAAGCCAAAGCCAAGAAGAAAAAGTACAAGATGAAAAATCTTCTTCTAATAAAGAAAATCTTTCACAAGATAAAAAAGAACAAGAAAACAAAGAAGATACAAAAGAAAACAAAGAAAGCAATACAGAAGTCCAAGTAGAATCAAAGGAAAATACAAAAGAGAACACAGAAAATAAAGATAATAAAGATTCTGCACAAGAACCAAAAAAAGAAGAACAAAAAGAAAAATCTTCACAAAAAACTCAAACACAAGAAAAAAGTGAAGATAAAAAAGAAAAGAAAACTACAGAGAAAAAAGGCTTGATGCCAAAACTTAGAATGTTATTTTTAGGTCAAGACGAACCAGCAAAGGTACAAGTAAGAGCAAACCAAAATAGAGAAAGTGAACCTAGTTTAGAAAACAACAAATTCACAATTATGACAAGGTTTGAAACATCAAACCAAGCTGGTCCTATACAACCAGGTCAACATTTTGATATAAAACTTGACGATAGACTAATAGTAAAAGATCCAAAAAGTCTAAAACCAATAACCTATAAAAATGAGCAAATAGCAACGCCTTCTTATAATGAGGAAACTAATACAATCACATATAGAATAACAAGACAAATTGAAGATAATGCAAAAATCCCTCTAAATATTGATGTTGATTATAATGTCACAAAAATTAGAAAACTTGATGGAGATGCTAAAAAGCATTCTATACAAAATACTATAAGTGGACTTGGAGTAAAAGAAACAAAATTGCCACAAGTTGTAGTAGATGATAAGGGAAATGTAATAAATACAATTGCAGAACCGGGAAGTCATCAAGTTTTAGAAATTGTAGATCAAGGAGAAGATTACCAAGTATACATGGATGCAAATGGTACTCCTGTTTTGACAGATGGAGAATTAACAGCAATTGATTGGACAGTACATTTTTCAGCAACAAAAGACTTACTGGATTTAGGACTTATTTCAAACGCTACTCTAGTAAAAGGATCAGGTTTAAAAAATTTTGAAAATATTATTTTAAATGGAAAACCTATTGATTCAGATGATATAACAACAAACGAAATCGAAGGAAAATTTGGTATAAGAGAATCCAAAAATCATACCCTAAAAGAGTCAACAAAAGATGTTGTAGTTAATTTCCAAACACCAATAATGGGAAAACAACAAACATACATGATAGACTTTTCAGTTTTACTTAAAAATAGAGGGAAAACTGGTGCAGTAAGATTGCTTTTTGATAAAGGGTATCCTGAACAAAAAGTAAAAGATGATACATCCATTCGTGTAGGAATGAATAATAGAACTACAATAATGGGAGAATTTACAAGCAATGATTCTGCAAAATGGACAGTAACAGATGGAGTATCTACAGGAGATGAAAATCATGGTCTTCCTCTTCAAACAAGAGAATTATCAGGAAAACAAAGCCTAACATCATCAAAAATGGCAGTTTATGGAATAGATACAACAACAGGCAAGATGGTTGAAAAAATTGGAGAAACAGATCTAAATAAAACTATTCCAAAAAAAGAAACAAATCCAAGCGAAACTCAACTTCCAGGAAGAATAGCAGTTTACGAATACAAGACTAATATAGATGAAGACGAAGCAGGATATACATTAGCTGGAGTAAACATAAATAAATATGAAGATGTAAAAGTAAATCAAAGTTGGAATAAACTTGATAGTCAAAAAATTCCAGACCAAAAAATTATAGTTGAAGATGAAAAGGGAAATAAAATAAAAACAATAGATGTTCCTGGAGAAACAGACTATAAAAGTCAAAGAGATTTGGTACTTGATAAGGTAAAAACATGGAATATTTCTGCTGATGGGAAAGAAGAAAAAATAAATCATAAATTAGTTCAAGAATTCCCAGCTGATTTTCAAGATGGCACAAAAACCTACACCTACACAGAAGTAGCTAATTACCAAAAATCAGATGATAAAGTTCATCATCTTGTAAACTGGATATCAGAAAAAGACGAAAGCATAAATGCAAACTTTACAATAGTAAAAACCGATGCAAAAGATGGAAATAAAAAATTATCAGGAGCAACATTTAAATTAGAAAATGCTAATGGAGTAAGAGAAGTTATCACAGATGATAATGGTCAAGCTAGATTTTCAAATGTAAAACCTGGCACTTACGTACTTTCAGAATCAAAAGCTCCAACAGGATATAAATTAGACCAAGAAGAAAAAGAAGTTATAGTGTCTAAAAATGGAAAAGTATCTGTAAGCGGAAATAATGTAAGTATTACAGGAGGAAAAACTCAAACCCAATTTAGAGAACATAATCAAAAACCAAGTTGGCCAGATTATATGAACTCAATGGATTTTGCAAAGATTGATGGTAATGGAAATATAACAAGCTACATTTACCTAAAACCAAGAGCGAATTATACAGGAGGTTCAACAAATAGAGATACAAGATTAAACCTAAACGTAAATGGTGGAAAAATACAAACAGTAGAAGTATTTGATGTCGACCCATACTATAGAGATAAAATTGTACAAGCTATGAAAGAACAAGGCACAGTTGAAAATGCAGAAAATCTTGGTTCTAGTGTCCTAAACAAAGGCGTAGAAGATGATATAACAGCAAATACAAATGTAAAAGATCCTTATACTGGAAAAACTGGTACACAAATTAAATTTCCTAAACAAAGATTTACAAATGATTGGGGATTTTTGGTAAAAGTCACAGCAACAGGAAATGAATCTACATCAGTATCTTACGATTGGTTGACCGATCCTCCACAAGATACATCAAAAAATGCAATGATACAAGCAGATGTAAATATTTCATCAGCCGATGCAGACGACAATGAGAGCATAATAAAAATTCAAAACGAAGAGTTGCCAAAACAATCTGTAAAAATCATAAAAGTAGATGATGATAGACAAAAAAGAAATCCATTAGCAAACGCAAACTTTGTCCTAAAAGATAAAGAAGGAAAAGTATTAAAAACAGTTATAACAGGAGTAGATGGACAAGCAGATTTTGGAAAACTTCCAGCAGGAACTTATAGAATAGAAGAAGAAAAAGCCCCAAGAAATCACAATGAATCAGATGTTTATTTTGAAGTAAATGTAAGTGAAAGTGGATCAGTAAAATATACAGCCAAATTCTTGGATGGAGTTGGTACACCAACCAATGGTATAGATTATTATATAGAAAATAAAGATATAGCTGACACAGGAGAAAAATTAAGAGTATTGAATGCTAGTCAAGAAATGACGCTTCCTGAAGGACCAGGATCAGGTTCTATAGGAAATAAACCAGGTGTATGGGAAGCTTATGAATTTGAATCACTTCACTACCACGCAGAGGCTCGTCTAGAAGGAGTAAGACCAGGTTCAGTATTTAAAATACAATTTGATCCTAACTTGAATTTTGTACAATATGTTTACGAAATTCCAGATTTAAGAGATGAAAATGGTCAAGTTATAGCAAAAGCATATTTTGACTACCAAACTAATCTTTTGACTTATATATTTACAGAAAATCAAAAACAAAACTATGCTAATTTAAAACTAGATATAAATGGAATAATTCCAGATAAATACTGGGCACAATACAGTGGAAAATGGACAGTAACAAATACTTTGGATCCAGATGGGGTAGCAAAAAAAGATTCATATACTATAGATGCAGATTATGAATGGTATTGGAATCAAGGACCAGGACCATTAACTGCAAATTACTATACAGATATATATGAAGAAAATGGAGAAAAATATTTTAAAGGAGTATCTTACTACAACGCAGTAGATGAAAAAAAATCAAAAGCAGCAAGGACTTTAAGATATGACTGGATATCAGCAATTCAAAAAGAAAGAGTTCCACTTATGGAGAACTACCCAGCAGATGGACAACCGGCTTATGAATTGGATAATATGCAAATTTACAAAGTATATCCATACAAAGCTCACTACAATGGAACTCATGGAAATCCAAAGGATATTGTAAATACAAAATTCAAATACATGCCTTTATCTTATGGTGTACGTCCTGAAAAAAATCCTGAAATATATAATTTAGTATATTCAAGAGACGATTTTACATCATCATTCCAAGATAGACAAAGTAACCTTTCAGTTAGATATAATAAAGATAATATTAAATCATCTGGAACAATAAACCAATATAAGCATGCAAAACACCCTCTTGAAATAGATGTGCCAGCAATTTCTACAGCAGATGAAGGTTACGTTATAATGCAAACTTTCAAAGTAACAGACTTTGAAAAATATAAGCAAAAATGGAGACTATATTATATGTCTGATGGTAATAGGCAAACTGCATCTTACCAAAAAGGAAATTATAACTCAGCTGCTGCTAGTCAATCTGGAAAAGAAATACCAAAAACTTATGTTCAAATTGTAAAATTGCCAAACTTCCCTTATACTGCTGGTAAGTTTAAAATAAAGAAAACAGACCAATCAACAGGAAAAGATTTAAGAGGAGCAGTATTTACTCTAACTTCAAAAAATGGAAATACAATAAATAGGTCTACAGATAATGAAGGTATAGTAAACTTCACAGAGCTTGCGCCTGGAACATATACTTTAATTGAAAGTAAAGCACCAGAAGGATATAAAAAACTTGAAACAAAATGGCAAGTTATAGTAAACGACGATGGAAATGTAAGAATTACAGAAAATTCTATCACTGGAGTAGGCGGAAGATATGAAGGAAAAGATCTAACAATCCCAGTAAGTAATAAGCCAGCTGGAACAAAGTTTAGAGTTTACAAAAAAGATAATGACGGCAAGGCTCTACAAGGAGCAAAATTTGCAATAACAGATAAAAAAGAAACCACAACAATAGCAGAAGGAATTTCAAATGCTAATGGTTTAGTTGAATTTAATAAGGAATTGCAAGATGGAACATACGTTCTAAAAGAAATCGAAACTCCAAAAGGATATAAAAAGCTTGATCAAAAATGGGTTCTTGAAGTAAGTGACGGAAAAACAAAAGTTTATACCTATGTTTCAGATTCAACACAAACTGATATAAAATCAATCCTTGCTCAAGGCGGAAATTGGATTAATGTAAAAGGAAGAGATACATCAAAGTTCACAAATTATGATAATAGATGGACAGGCTGGGCAGGAAATAATCAAAACGCACGTTACTTAGGAACAAGAATTATTGCAATAAATGAAGAAAAAAATTACGTTGTTCAAAGATTTATAATAAATCCAGAAGCATCTGAAATTGAAGAAAATACAAAAGTATCAATCCACAGAGAAAAACCACAGTACGATAATATGACTTGGTATAATGGAAATGCTGAATACAAAGTATTTAAATTGGATAATCCAGTAACAGGATTGATTTCAGATGTAAGACTTGCAAATTACAATGTAGAAGATATAACAGATGAAGTTAAAAAATCTGAAAAAGCAGAAGTAGGAAGATATGGAGAACCTAACCGTTTGGCAATGACTTTGCCTCCTACAAACAAACCTATAGTAGTTGATGTAAAAGTTCCATACAAAAATAAAGATGGCGGAGTTGGTCTTGGATTAGATTGGTACTCAGAAGATAATCAAATTTATTGGAAGAGTGATTACTACGAAAAAGTTTCAGGTATTAAAAAATCTGATCCAATAATTGGAGAAGCTGGAAATATAAAAGGAACTTATATTTCGGAGGACTCACTTGATGTAACAAACGAAAAAGAAAGATTCCAATTTAAAGTTAAAAAAGTAAGAAAGCTAGATCCTAATCAAGCAATAGAAGGAGCAACTTTCAAACTAATAGGACCAGATCCATCAAAAGATGAAAGATATATGACAACCGACAAAAAAGGTATGATAACTTTCACAAATCTTGAACCAGGAACATACACTTTGGTAGAAGAAAGCCCTGCTTCAGGTTACGAAAAAGTAGACACAGATTGGACAGTAACAATTACAGCTGAGGGAAAAACTTTTATAAAACAAAATAATCAAAATGCCCAAAATACATCACTTTTAAATTCTAAGTCAGAAAGATCACTTTCCAATAAAGATAATGCAAATGAAGAATTAATAAATAATAGAACATATTATCTAGCAAGAATGGCAAAAGATTCTAGAGATGAAAATGAAGGACTTGAAATTTCTGAAATAAATCCAAGAAATCTTTTGGAAAATGCACAAAGAGGAGAAAGTGATTGGGAAAAAGTTGATCCTGAAAAATCTGAAGGTAGAACTAGCAAAACTCATAGTGATACTAATATTGAAACAAAGATTACAGAGATTAACAAACAAGATGACAGGTTTAGACAAATTTTCTTGTTTAGGCCAGGAAAGCAAAACTTTGCAGGAAAAATTGAAATCCACAGAGAACCAGAACCAGGTAATGACTTGTATCTAAAATTAGGTACTAAGGTTATATCAACTGTAAAATTTTATGAGGTTGATTCAAGCTCAACAATTGATAATATTACTGGTAAAAAAGAAATAAGAATAAATCCTAAACAAGAAAGAAATGGCACTGGTCCTATGAGGATTAAGGCAACCCTACAGGCTAATAAAACAATTTTAGTAGAAGTAGAAAGTTCATACGCTAATGATAAGACAATTGGTTTAGGAGCTGACTATGTATATGATACTAAAGAGTTACACTCCACTAAAAAGATTGATTCATGGGCAGGAGATTCTTACGCAAGTGAAGATAAAATTAACAAAGGCCCAGTTATAACTTATGATTATGTTTGGAAATTTGAAAATGATATTCAACCAAGTACAATTGATGTTCCAGAGCCTGACAAATATGAGGATGAAACTTGGACGGTAGAAGGAAAAGCTGGTAAACTTTATAGAAAATATAAGAGAGAGCTAGCTAATGGAGTTGCAACTGGAAATGAAGAAAAAACAGAAGAAACAAAAGAAGATCCAGCACCAGTTCCTAACGAATATCATCATGGTACAAAGAAAAGACCAGAATCTAGAACAACAAATCCTGTAAGTTTAACAAAAGAAATTCCATTCGATACGATAACAACTGACGATCCTAATTTAAAACAAGGCGAGATAGTAGTTGATGTAGATGGAGAAAATGGACAAGCTGAATACAAATATTCTGTAACATTTGATAGGAAAAATGAACCAGATGCACAAAAACCAGCTGATTGGCCAGAAAATTTACCAGTGCCAGAAAAACAAGCAGGCGAAAGAATTGCAGCTTATAACATTGAATTTGTAAGAGAGATTAAGCCAAAAACTGATAAAAAACAACGTCGAGGAACAAGAGTTGACGGAGAAGAATTATTAGATAATACAGCAACAATTACAAATAAACAAACTGGTATAGAATTTAAAATTTTAAAACAAAAATCTTATGGTAAGTATATAAAAGGTGCAAAGTTCACTATTAAAAAATATACAGACAAAACTTACACAACTGTTGATGAAAAATTTGAAGAAGTAACAGCTACATCAGATGATAATGGTTTGGTAAGATTTATTGATAAAAATGAAGAAGTTGTAAAACTACAAAAAGATGGTTATTATCAAGTAGAAGAAGTGGAAGCTCCAGTTGGCTACAAAAAAGTTCCAGCTCCATGGAAGCTCCATGTTATTGAAGAAAAAGGACAATTGATTATTAAATCAACAGGTCCTGAGTACACACCAGCAAACTATGTTGCAAGTGATAAGGCAAAAGCTGGAGAAAACTTAAATGATACTAACGCTCAAATAAAATATTCATCAAAAATTACAAATATCGATACTACTCTAGGAACTTATGTTCAAAGAATCTATATTGATACGAGAGGATATACTGGAAATGAAAAAATAAATGTACAAATAAATCCAGTAATAAAAAGAGATGAAAGAGATTATGGTACAGCAGCAGCTCCAACAACAGAAACTGGAGGAGTAAAAACTGCTTATAGAACAACTTATAAAATCAATAACCCAGGTGGTGTAGATATTAATGAAGTATTGAACAAGTACGACATTTCAAATCAAAATGTTTCAATGGTTAATACTGCAAGATGGAGACCATTTGATTGGGGATTTGATGAAGACCAATTAAATCTTGAAAAGGGTGTTTATTTTATAGACATTGAAGGATATTTTGATAGAATTCCTAAAAATAGAGATGATATTAAAAAATTAGAAAATATTGATATAAAAATCGACTTCTATGAAGGAGAAAGAAAATTCCAACACCGTGGTGGAGCTGATAAGAACTATGGTTTTGTTGATGGCGGTTCTTATCAATTAGGTAACATTAACCTTGGTGCTACAGGTGATACTTATTGGGGTAAAATGAATACATCAAATAAGGAAGATCCAAATAAAAAAGGAAAATATCCAAATTATTTGAGTAAAGGTTGGTATGATGCTGATGGAACATGGTGGGATAGTGGTAGAATTTATCCTGCAATTGGAGATAAGGTAGAAAAACTTTCATCAGTAACTACAAGTGCCAATATCAATTCATTGTATGAATCTAACAATAGTGAAACTGTTGATAACGAGGGACTACGCATTAACAATGAACAGTCTGATTACAATATAACTTTCTCTAAACATGGAAGAGATGAAGAAGGATTAGACATAAATGATCCGAAAATTACTAAAAATAGACTAGAGGGTGCTGTATTTAAAATTCAAACTTATCTAGGTCCACAATATGGCTGGGAAGATGTTGAAGGAAAATATGTATCATCAGCTTTCAATGGATATTTTGGATTTAGAGGTCTTAAAGAAGGCCGTTATAGAGTTTTGGAAGTAAAGGCACCAAATGGCTACAAACAAATTAAAGATCCAATTATAGACTTTAATATAGAAGTTTCAAAGGAAGATTTAGTAATTACAGATCCAACTACTGGTTACGAAAAAATTATTCCAAAAGGAAATGGATATATTAGAATAAATTACCAAAATAAATCAATTTACCATTATGATGGAACAGAAACCGACGGTAAACTAATTGACTATGTAACGGCAGCAACTGCTAAGAACATGGGTAAAATTATCAACGAAAAACCTGGAAAAGGTAAAATAAGTGTAAATAAAGTTGACGATAAAGGAAAAAATTTAATCGGAGCAAAATTCAGACTAACAAGAACGAGTGCGAAGAAAAAAGAAGATGGAGAGCCTGTAAGCAAATCAGAATATACTGAAACTATTGGAAAAGATGGAAATTTAACATTTGAAGGACTTCCTATAGGAAATTATAGGCTTGAAGAAATTGAATCTCCTCCAGGATATGTAAAATCTGATAGTGTTTGGAACTTTACAATCGGTGGAGATAAACTTGACCCATACAGTGGTCCTATCCAAAGAACTGGTAAAAATCTTACTGACTCAATAGAAATGACTGATTCAAGTATAGAAATTCTTAGACCGCACAAGGAAAAGGGAGATAATACTACAGGAAATGATGAAATAAGACCTCATCTTGGCCAAAGTATGTTATTTGAAAATAAATTCAAACCAAAGGATGGACTTGATATTAATCCTGGAGATTATTTTGTATTAAATCTTAGTGACAATATTGATCTATGGGGAATATTGAGAAATGAAGATAAGAATATAGATATTTTTGCTGATGGAGTTGGTACAATAGCAAAAGGAGAGTATGACAGAGAAAATAATAGAATAATTTATACTTTCACTGATTATGCTAGACAATTTGAATTGATAGAATTTTCAAATGCTTTAACAGCTCACATTAACTTATACAAAGTTCAAAATTCTTCTACTCAAAATCTTGGAATGAGAGTAGGAAATGATACTAAAAATTATAAGAACATGCAAGTAACTTATGATCCAGAAATGGCTGAAAATATAGTAGGTAATACACATCTTAATATGGCATCAAAGATAACAAGCTTTGATGTAAAAACTGGTAAGTTTGAACAATACTTCTACATTAACAAGCTAAGAAAAACATCTGGTCCATTGAATTTCTATTATAGACCAAATCAATTAGTTACTAATTTGGAAATAGAAACACAAGCATTGAATAATAATTCTGGTCAAAATATTAACTTATACATGCCTGAATCTTTTGGAGTTGATGATAACAGCCCAGGAACAACTAAGTATCATAAAGCTTATTGGGAGAGTGTTCCTAAAGGTGGAAGTGCAAATTATCTTTTAGAAAGATCAAATGTTAGCCAAAATGATTCTTATATAGTAAAAGTCACAGGATATTTAAAAGTTGGAGAAGAAACTGATTATGAATCAACAGTATTTCTTGAAGATGCTATAACAAGATATTATGTACAAAGAGTTAATAGTATCTACGTCTTTAAACAAAAAAATACAGGAGAAGCTAAGTTTAGTATAAAAGCTATAAATAAACCTAATAAAATACTATTTAAAAAGGTTGATTCAAAGAAAAATCCATTAAAGGGTGCAACATTTGGTTTGTACAAAAAAGATACAAAAGATGGAATCTTTAAGTATGTTGATGGTTTTGATAAACAATCACAAGAAGATGGAACATTTGGATTTGATCATCTTGAAGAAGGAGATTATCAAGTACAAGAATTTAATCCACCTACTGGTTATAAAAAAATTGAAGGTGCTGTTTACGAGTTTACTGTTGAAAAAACTGGTAGAATTGTAAGAAAAATAGTCAAAGAAGATGGAAGCGAACAAGTTGAAGAAATAAGTTCTACTGTTCCAATCGAAATTGTAAATCTTAAAGAGCAAATAATTAAGTTTAAGAAAACTGACCAAGATGGTAAACAACTTGCTGGTGCAGAATTTGAACTTTATTATAAAGAAAATCCAGATGCAGATTACGAAAAAGATAAATTCGTCTTATACAAAGAAAATAATGGTAAGGGAAGAATATTCTTGAAAGAATCTGAAAAAGCTCCGCTAGGTTATACAAAGTCAGATGATAATATTCTAAAATCAGGAGATGATGGACTTATAGAATTTAAATTCTATGAGAATGGCTACTATGCACTAAAAGAAGTTAAAGCTCCAGATGGATATTCAAAAGTTGATGGTTTTGTAAGAGAATTTGCTATAATTGATGGAAAACTTAGAGTAAAATCACAAGCAAGTGTTGGAAATATTAAAAAGGATGAAAAATCTACAGATGCTAATGATACAGTAGCTTATGCTACGCTAACAAACAGAACTACTTCAGGTCTTGGATTGTTAGAAATGTATTATGTAATAAATCCAAACAACGAAGAAAGAACTTACTCTGATAATGATAAATTTATAATCGACTACATCAATAATACAGATAACAGGTCTGGAAACGTAGATGTTTATAGACTTAAAAAAGGAGAAAAACTATCAGATAAGACAAAAGCTGATGCGAATATAGATGCTAATTTACCAACAGAATTTGAAGGTAAGAGAGTAGAATTTAGTTTGAAAGAACTTGCAGGAGCTGAAAAATCTTCTGATAAGATTGTAATAAAGGTAAATGCACTAGACTATGGTGTAGGTAGAAATGATGAAATAAAAACAAGCTTAATTGCAAATGGAAAAACAGTTGAAGCTATGTATAGTTTTAATTCTGGAAGAATTCCAGCTAATTTACAAGCTTTACTTGATAACATAGAAAAACAAAAACAAAACGATGAAAAATCTTATGTTTATGTAGACTATGTTGAGCCAAAGGCAGATAATTCTGATGTAATGCAAATTATTAATAGGAAAGTATCTCTTCCAATGACAAATGGTATTAGAGCTTGGATTGGATTTACAATTATAGGACTTGTTCTTATGATTCTTGCGGCTTATTATTACAACAAAAAGAAAAACAAAGCGCTAGAAATTGAAAAAAATTAATAGTAAAAATTAAAATTTAATTTATAAATTTTAAAAGTTTTAACTGACTTTGATTTGAATTTTTTCAAATTAGAGTCAGTTTTTTTGTATAAAATTTAAATTTATATTGGTTAGTTTTGGGTAAGTATTTACTAGAGAAAAAAAGGAGGATTTATGTTAGATTTTACTTATAATATTCCAACAAAAATACATTTTGGTAAAGATGCTCTTGATTTTGTGGGCGAGGAAGTTAAAAAATATGCTGATAAGGTGCTTATCACTTATGGTGGTGGCTCTATAAAGAAAAACGGAGTTTATGATAAGGTTATAAAAGAGCTTAAAAATTCTGGAGTTGAAATTTTTGAGCTTTCTGGAATTGAACCAAATCCTAGGATTGATTCTGTAAGAGAAGGGGTCAAAATTATTAAGGAAAATAATATTGGTGCAATTCTTGCTGTTGGTGGTGGATCTACAATTGATGCATCAAAATTTATGGCAGCTGGTGCTTGTGCAGATTTTGATCCTTGGGAATTTATTTCCAAAGGAAAGCCTATGAGCCCAGCAATTCCACTTTTGTCAGTTCTTACCATGGCTGCAACTGGTTCTGAAATGGATAATGGTGGGGTTATTACAAATCCTGAAACAAAAGAAAAACTTTCATCAGGCCATCCTGATACCAGACCAAAAGTTTCATTTTTAAATCCAGAAATAACATATTCTGTAAATGAATTCCAAACAGCTTGTGGTTCTAGTGACATTTTATCTCACATTTTTGAATCCTATTTTAATGTTGATGATTCAATGTTTATGCTTGATAGAATTATGGAATCTTTGATGAAAACTGTAATAAAATATGGTCCAATTGCCATGAAAGATCCAAAAAATTATGAGGCAAGGGCAAATCTTATGTGGGCATCATCTTGGGCAATCAATGATTTTATTGCAAATTCTGCAAAGGCATCTTGGACAGTTCATCCAATCGAACACGAACTTTCAGCATTTTATGATATTACCCACGGACTTGGGCTTGCAATTTTAACACCAAGATGGATGGAATATGTTTTGAGTGAAAAAACTGTTCATAAATTCTATGATTTGGGAGTAAATGTTTTTGATATTGACAAAAACCTTGACAAAATGGAAGTTGCAAAAAAAGCTATAGAAAAAACAAAAGAATTTTTCTTTGATACCCTTGGACTAGATTCAAATTTAAGAAAAATAAATATAGACGATGAATATTTTGAACAAATGAGCAAAAAAGCCTGTGGCAAAAACGGCAAAATAAATGGTTTTGTAGAACTTAAACCTGAAGATGTGAAAAAAATTTATCAAATGTGCCTTGAGGATTAATTTTATTTTGAAATAAAAAAACATGATATTGCCTAGGCAATATAAAGATTTGTGTTGACAAGTAATACAAAAATGCTAAAATCTTAGTAAGAGGTGATAGTATGGCAAATGCAAATCTAAATATTAGAACAGAAAAAGATATTAAGGAAAAAGCAGAAAAATTATACGCTGAGCTTGGCTTAAATATGTCAACTGCTATTAATATGTTTTTGAGGGCAAGCATAAGGGAAAATGGAATTCCCTTTGATTTAAAACTTGATAATCTAAATAGACAAAGCCAAAATGCAATAGAAGAAGGAAGAAAAATAGCTTATGATAAAGATTATCCTTCATATAACAATATGGATGATTTGAAAAAGGCTTTGGAATTATGATTTATAAAATTAAATTTACAAGTAAATTTAAAAAAGATTTAAAACTTGCAAAAAAACAAAATAGAGATATTGAAAAGTTAATGGATGTAATTGAAAAACTTGCTAATGATGAAAAATTGGATGAAAAATATAAGGATCATCCATTAAAAGGGAAATATTATTCTACAAGAGAATGTCATATTGAGCCAGATTTTTTGTTGATATATGAAAAATTTAATGATGTAATGGTACTATCTTTACTAAGATTAGGAACACATTCTGATTTATTTATTTAAACCACCCTGCAAAAGGGTGTTTTAAATTGCTTATTTTTGTGTTTTCTTATAAAATATAAGAGGTGAAAAAATATGAGAGAATTTAGTAATGATTTAAAAAAAATAGTTATAAAAGTGGGTTCTTCTTCTGTAAGCCATGAAAATGGTGGGGTTGATATTGAAAGAATTGAAGAGCTTGCTAAGGAAATTGTAAATTTGGAAAACAAGGGCATTAAGGTAATTTTGGTTTCATCTGGTGCGATTGCAACTGGGGCAAATAGGCTCAATGTTAAAAGACCTAGAAATGATATTAGCAAAAAACAAGCCACAGCTGCAGTTGGGCAGGTTACTTTGATGAATACTTTCCTAAAAGCTTTTGCGGAATATGGGTATTCTATTGGGCAGATTCTTCTTACAAGAATGGTTGAAACTAACGAGGTTATGAATTTTAATGCCAAAAATACTATAAATGATTTGTTGGAAATGGGTGTTATACCAATTGTAAATGAAAATGACACGATTTCTACTTACGAAATTGATTTTGGGGACAATGATACCCTATCATCGGTTGTTGCAAAATTGGTTGATGCTGATTTGCTTATGCTTTTGTCAGATATTGACGGGCTTTATACGGACGATCCAAGACTTAATAAGGATGCAAAATTAATCAAAGAAGTTAATGTGATTGACGAAAAATTAAGGTCAATGGGTAAGGATTCTTATTCAAATCTTGGAACAGGTGGGATGGCTACAAAAATTAATGCAGCCAACCTTTGTATGGAAAAGGGAATTGATACGGTAATTGCAAATTCAAAAGATTTGAAAAATATTAGAAGAATTGTGAAAGGAGAGGAAATTGGAACAATCTTTAAAAGAAAAATTGACTAAAATGGGCAAGCTTTCCAAAAAAGCAAAAAAAGATTTTGTAAAGCTTTCAACAAAAGATAAAAATAAAATTTTAGAAAATATAAAAAATTCCATGGAAAAAAACAGGGAAAATATTCTTGATGCAAACAAAAAAGACTATGATAAGGGACTTTCTAACAATATGGCAGAGGGCCTTCTTGATAGGCTTAAACTTGATGATGAAAGAATTGATTCAATGATTTTTTCAATTGATCAAATGATAAAACTTCCTGATCCAATTGGAAAAATGACTGATGTGAGAACTCTTGAAAATGGACTTTTGATTGGGAAAAAATCAGTTGCAATCGGAGTTTTGGCAATGATTTATGAGGCAAGGCCAAATGTAACTTTGGATGCGTCAATTCTTGCTATAAAATCTTCAAATTCCATAATTTTAAGAAGTGGAAAAGAGGCAATAAATTCTTCTCTTGCAATAGCAAAATCAATCAGAGAAGGAATAAAAAACACAGGCTTTGATGAAAATATTGTCCAAATAATTGACGATACAAGTAGGGAATCATCAACTGAGCTTATGAAATTAAATGGCTATGTAGATTTGTTAATTCCAAGAGGCTCAGCATCTCTTATAAATGCAGTTGTAAAAAATGCAAGCGTACCAACCCTTGAAACTGGAGTGGGAAATTGCCATTTGTATGTTGATAAGTACGCTGATATTGAAAAGGCCTTGAAGATTTTTGAAAACGGCAAAACCCAAAGAATCGGCGTGTGCAATGCCCTTGAAAGTTTAGTCGTTCACAAAGACATCGACCAAAGTTTTTATGATGGATTAAATAAAATTGTAGAAAAATACAAATTAAAAGTCCATGCTTGTAAAAATACAATAGGAAAAATAAAGGGAGCAATTCCTGCAAGTGAGAAAGATTATGGCAAAGAATATTTGGACTACGAATTTTCAGTAAAAGAAGTAGAAAATATAGATTGTGCAATTGACCACATTTACAAATATTCCACAGGCCATTCAGATGCAATAATCACAGAAAAAATAGAAGAAGCAAATAAATTTATCCAAGAAGTGGACTCAGCCTGCGTTTATGTAAATGCCTCAACAAGATTTACAGATGGATCAGAATTTGGATTTGGAGCAGAAATAGGAATCTCAACCCAAAGACTTCACGCAAGAGGTCCAGTTGGATTGAATGAGCTTACAACTTATAAATATGTGATTTTGGGAGAAGGGCAAATTAGGGAATAATCTTTTTGAAGATTATTTTATAAATTTAGGTTTTTTCTTGTAATAAATTACTGTTTTTTATTTAATCCTTCGTTATTAAGGGGACAAATTAGGGGACTTCCGATTGTCCCTTTTTACCACGCTAACTTGCTTTTAAAATTTAAAAAAATCTTAAATCAAAATTCAATTTCAAATTAAAACTACGAATAAAGTCCGCGGTATAATTATTGAAATTGTACCACTGGCACAATTTCAAGCTAATTATATCCCCTAAAACCCCCACTTTTTTGACCCCCTGCAACCGACCATTGCATGGAGCTAGTTTTGTAAGAAGCTGACGCTTCTTTCAAGTTTTTATCGACTGACTGCTGTTTAAAAATAACTATAAATTCAAGTGAATTATTAGAGAAAAAATTGTTTGAACGTTAGTGAGTTATTTTTTCTCTTTTAATGAACTTAGAATTTATTTATTTTGGGTATTTATCTTTATTAAATTTGGATAATCAATTAAAAAAACGAAAGAAACGGAAGTTTCTTTCTAAATTTTGCTCCCTGCAAGGGCCGGTTAAGGGGTTATAAAGATGGGGGTTCTTAGGGGGAAGGAAAAAGGGGACAATCGGAAGTCCCCTGTTCCTTCCGCCCTAAGTCTACGAAGTATTAATTTAATACATTAAAAAAACTAAAATAAATATATTTTTCTATAAGGAGGAAATATGAAAATTGGTATTATCGGCATTGGCAACATGGGTTCTGCTATTGCAAAAGGTCTTTTGGGCAAAAATGAACTTTTTTTATCTAATAGAGGATCAAATTTAGAATTTTTTAAGGATAAAGAAGTTTCTATTTTGGAAAATAGAGAAGTTGTTGAAAATTCTGATTATATAATTTTGGCTGTAAAACCAAATTATTATAAAGAAGTGATTGATGAGATAAAAGATTTGTTGGAAAATAAAGTATTTATTTCAATTGCTGCAGGTTTTACTCTTGAAAAACTTGAAAATTTATTGGGATCTGAAAAAAAAATTGTCATTACTATGCCAAATACTCCTGCATCTGTTGGGGAAGGGATGTCAATTCTTTGTCCAAATAAAAGTGTAAGTGATGATGAATTTTCAAATGTTTTAGAAATTTTTTCATCTTTTGGTAAGGCTATAAAAATTGACGAAAATCAATTTGATGCAGCAAGTGTTGTAAATGGTTGTCTGCCTGCTTTTGTAGATTTATTTATGGAAAGCTTGTCTGATGGGGCAGTCCTTTGTGGACTTAAAAGAGATATTTCTTACAAATTAATCGCTCAAACCATAATAGGATCAGCAAAATTAATGGAAGAGTCAGGAGAGCATCCAGGACTTTTAAAAGATAAGGTAACAAGCCCAAAAGGAACAACAATCGAAGGAGTGAAGGCCTTGGAAGAAAATAATTTTAGGGCAGGATTGATAAATGCAGTAGAGGCTTCTTTTAATAAAGCTAAAAATATGTAATTAAATTCATGGGGGATTTTTTAAATAAAATTTCCTATGAATTTATTTTTTTATTAGCAAAAATAATTAAGAGCTCTCTTTTATTGACTTAGCTTTGTATTTATTTTTTATTCTTATTTTAATAGCTATTTTAAATTTAACCTAATACAATTTATCATTTTAAATCTCTCCCCGCGTGACTTGCGTGGGATATTTTTTTGGAAATTATTTTACTTCAGCGTATAATTATTACAATAATATATTAAAGTAAAGAGGTAAAAAATGAAAAAATCATTAGCTATAAAAATTTTAGAAAACCATCTTTTACAAGGAAAGATTAAAACTGGCGAGGAGATTTGTATTAAAATCGATCAAACTTTAACTCAAGATTCTACTGGGACTATGGCTTATTTGCAACTTGAGGCAATGGAAATTGAGGATGTAAAAACTGAAAATTCTCTTGCATACATTGATCATAATATTCTCCAACAAGGATTTGAAAATGCTGACGACCATGAATTTATAAAATCTGCTGCTAATAAATTTGGTATAACTTTTTCCAAGGCTGGTTGTGGAATTTGCCATCAAGTTCAATTGGAACAATTTGGAAAAGTTGGCAACACTCTTCTAGGTTCTGATTCTCACACTCCAACTGGCGGTGCTTTGGCACAAATTGCAATTGGGGCAGGGGGACTTGATGTAGCTGTTGCTATGGCAAGAGGTTTTTATTTTATAAAAGTGCCAAAAATTTTTAATATAAAACTCAAAAATTCTTTGAAGGATTATGTAAATGCCAAGGATTTAATTTTATATATTTTGGGGAAATTATCAGTCAAAGGCGGAACGGGGTATATTATGGAATATTCTGGAGAAGGTGTAAAATCTTTGTCTGTAACTGACAGGGCGACAATTTGTAATATGGGAGCTGAGCTTGGGGCGACGACTTCGATTTTTCCATCTGATGAAAATACTTTAAAATATTTAAAAAGCCAAAATAGAAAAGAAGATTATAAAAAATTAGAGGCAGACGAAGATGCTTTTTATGATGAAGTCATGGAAATTGATTTGGAAAAAATTGAACCTGCTGTGGCAAGGCCTCATTTTCCAGACCAATACCAAAAAATTTCTGAAATGGAGAAAGTAAAAATCGACCAAGTTGCAATCGGATCTTGTACAAATTCATCTTATATGGATATGATGAAAGTTGCATCAATTCTTGATGGGAAAAAAGTTCATCCTGATGTATCTCTTGTAATTTCTCCAGGTTCTGCCACAATTTTGGAAAAATTATCAGAAAACGGGGCCCTTGCAAAAATGATTAAGGCTGGGGCGAGGATTTTGGAATCGGGTTGTGGGCCTTGTATAGGCATGGGCCAAGCTCCAAAAGCTGGTGGAATTTCTCTAAGATCTTTTAATAGAAATTTTAAGGGAAGATCTGGTACGATTGATGCTAAAATTTATCTTGCAAGTCCAGAAACCTGTGCGATTTCTGCGATTAACGGTTACATATCAAATCCTAAAGATGCCAAATTTAAAAAAGATTTTGACGAAAATATTATTTTTGACCATACTGATGCTTATTTTATAAAAAGAGAAGAAGACTTATCAAAAAGAATCAAAGAAACTGTAAAGGGAAAAAATATCAAGCCATTTCCAAAGGCAAGTCCTGTTTCTGAAATAAATTCAAAAATAATTTATAAGGCGGGCGATGGAATTACTACTGATGATATTTGCCCATCAAATGCTAGACTTTTGCCATTTAGGTCAAATATAGAATACTTATCAGAATTTGCCTTTACAACAAAAATCGACGATTTCAAAAAAAGAGCCGAAAAAAATTCTGGTGGTCTTATTGTTGCGGGTGTAAATTACGGTCAAGGCTCATCAAGAGAGCACGCTGCTTTAATTCCTTTGTATCTTAATATAAAAGCAGTAGTTGCAAAATCTTTTGCAAGAATCCACAGGTCAAATTTGATTAACAATGCAATCTTGCCATTAGAATTTGGAAATGAAAGTGACTATGAAAAATTATCTGAATTTGATAATATTCAAATAAAAAATATAGAAAATTCTTTAGAAAGCGGGGAATTTATTTTAAAAGATTTGGACAAGGATATAGAAATAAAAGTTAGGGGAGAATTTTCAAAAAGAGAAATTGAAATATTAAAAATGGGTGGCTATTTAAATTATGCCAAAAATTTAGAATTGGAGTAATTATGAAAGTAACTTTGATAAAAGGAGATGGAATCGGTCCAGAAATTTGCGATTCTATGAAAAAAGTTTTAAAGGCTTTGGGATCAAAGGTTGAATTTGAAGAAGTGAATGCTGGAGCGAGCGTTTTTGAAAAGGAAAATACCTTTATTCCAGATGAAGTTTTTAAATCAATTGAAAAAAATAAAATTGCTATTAAAGGTCCAATCACAACCCCAATTGGACATGGTTTTAGGTCAATTAATGTTGAGCTTAGAAAAAAATACGATCTTTTTGCAAATATTAGGCCAATAAAATCAATCAAAAATATAAAAACAAAATATGAAAATGTCGATATGGTAATTTTTAGGGAAAATACTGAAGATTTGTATATGGGACTTGAAGAAAAAATTTCTGATGACGAATTTCATTCAATCAAGGTAATCACAAGAAAAAAATCTGAAAGAATTATAAGGGCAGCCTTTGAATATGCAAAAAAATTTAATAGGAAAAAAGTTACCATAGTTACCAAGGCAAATATAATGAAATTTACTGATGGTTTGTTTTTAAATGTTGGACGTGAAATTGCAAAATCTTATCCAAATATAGAATTTGAAGAGCTTTTGGTAGATAATACTGCCATGCAAATGGTTTTAAATCCAAATAAATTTGATGTGATAGTAACTGAAAATTTGTACGGAGATATTTTGTCAGATTTGGGAGCAGGTCTTGTCGGTGGACTTGGCTTAATTCCTGGAGTAAATAAGGGAGAGGATATTTCAATTTATGAATCAGTTCATGGTTCTGCTCCTGATATTGCTGGGAAAAATCTTGCAAACCCTATTGCCATGCTTTTAACATCAGCTCTTATGCTTGATGATATTGGGGAAGGAAATTTGTCCGAAAAATTAAGAAAGTCAATTGAAAAAACAATGGAAGATAAGAAAAACTATACAAAAGATTTGGGCGGAGAGGCAAGTTTGGAAAAAATCACCCAAGAAATAATCAAAAATTTGGGAGGAGAAAATGAATAAAGATAAACTTGTAGACCTTTCAAAAAAAATAAAAATAGAAAATACAATAGATAAAAATCTCTACGATAAATTTTCTATAAAAAGAGGACTTAGAAATAAAAATGGGACTGGAGTTTTGGTTGGAGTAACAAAAGTCGGCGATGTATGCGGTTATAAAATCGAAAATGGAGAAAAAATTCCAAGCCAAGGAGAGCTTTTTTATAGGGGTTATCCACTTACAAAAATGGTAGAAGATTTTAATAATACAAAAAGATTTGGCTTTGAAGAAATTATTTATCTTTTGCTTTTTAATAAATTGGCAAATAAAAACGACCTAGAAAGTTTCAAAAAAATTCTAGTAGAAGAAAGAAATTTGCCAAATAAATTTTTTGAAGATACAATCCTAAATCTTCCAGGCAATAATATCGTAAATATAATGATGAGGTCAGTGCTTGCCCTTTATTCTTATGATGAAATGGCTGATGATACAGATACTTTAAATGTTTTGTCCCAATCTCTGTCCTTGATTTCAAAAATGCCCATAATTGCAATTTATTCCTACCAAGTTAAAATTCACAATTTTGATGGAAAATCTTTGGTAATTCACAATCAAGATGAAAACAAATCAATTGCAGAAAATATACTTTCTATGCTTAGAATCGACCAAAAATATAAAAAAGAAGAAGCAGATATTTTGGATTTATTACTAATAATTCATGCAGAACACGGAGGAGGAAATAATTCTGCCTTTGCAACTCACGTGGTTTCATCATCAGGAACTGACACCTATTCAGCCATTGCCACAGGACTTGGTTCGCTCAAAGGTCCAAGACATGGGGGAGCAAATTTAAAAGTAAGTCAAATGCTTGAAAATATTAGGGAAAATTTAAAAAATATAGAAGATGAAAAAGAAATAGAAAAATATTTGAAAAAAATTTTGGACAAAAAGGCCTTTGATAAAAAAGGTTTAATTTATGGTTTGGGACATGCGGTTTATACAATCTCAGATCCAAGGGCAGTTTTATTAAAAGAGAAGGCAAGAGAGCTTTCAAAAATAAAAAATAGACAAAAAGATTTTGAATTTATAGAAAAAATCGAAAAAATTGGTGGAAGGCTTTTGATGGAAAAATTAAAAAAACCATATCCGATTTGTGCAAATGTAGATTTATATTCAGGATTTTGCTATGAAATGCTAGATATTCCAAAAGATTTATATATACCAATTTTTGCCATAGCAAGAACAGTTGGATGGGCTGCTCACAGACTTGAACAAATCGAAGATTCAAAAATAATAAGACCAGCCTACAAATCACTAAGCCAAATAAAAAATTACATATCTTTAAAAGATAGGTAAAAAATATTTTGCAAATAAAATAAATTTGTCCTATAATAAAAATAGCTAGGGGTGCTTTTAGCTGAGAGATGATTTTTCATCAACCCTTTAAACTTGATTAGGTTAAAACCTGCGTAAGAAAGCGACGATTTTTTAAAAGAAGTTTAAAGACCCTAGTTAGGGTCTTTTTTTTGATCCTAATAAAAAATTAATTTATAGTAGTTAGTCAAATAATCTATGTGCAAAACACAAATGGGGCATACCACCTCGGGTATGGTTTCTATTTGTGTTCTTTTTTTTAGGAGGTGAATATGGTTTTAATAAATGGCAAGGAAGTAAAAATAAAAAATGAAATTTCCTTGTATGAATTTTTAAAAGAAAATAAATTCGATCCTCACTTTGTGGCTGTCGAAGTCAACCAAGAGCTTGTAAAAAGAGAAAATTTCAAAAACTTTCTTGTAAAAGATGGCTATAAGGTGGAAGTTTTTTCATTTGTTGGAGGGGGTTGATGGATTTAAGAGATAAAATTTTAAAAAGACAAAATAAAAATGACAATGAAATATTTGAAAAAGCAAAAGTTTCGATTTTGGGTTGTGGGGGACTTGGTTCAAATGTTGCAATGATTTTGGCAAGAGCGGGCATTGGAGAAATTTTCTTGTATGATTTTGATAAGGTTGAATATTCGAATTTAAACAGGCAAAATTATAAAATTTCTGATATTGGCAAAGAAAAAGTCCTTGCAACAAAAAAAATAATCGAAGAAACTATTCCCTTTACAAAAATTCATGCAAAAAATATGCATTTGGATGAAAAAAATATGGATGAAATTATTGAAAAAACTGATTATTTTATTGAAGCTTTTGACAAGAAAGAGTCCAAGGTCATGACTTTTGATTATTTTTCAAAAAAAGAAAATAAATTTCTTTTTACCGCATCGGGCATGGCAGGACTTGGAGATTTTTCAGATATTAAGGTAAAAAAAATAAATAATATCACTATGGTTGGTGATTTTAAATCAGACGCAAAAAAAGATGGGCTTTATCTTGCCTATGTATCAATTATGGCAAGCCTTGAGGCACTTGAGTGTTTGAAAAAAATAAGGAAGGATTATTATGGAAGATAAATTTATACTAGGTGGCAAGGAATTTAATTCAAGATTTATTCTTGGTAGTGGGAAATATTCTGTAGATTTGATTGATGCTGCTGTAAAAAACGCAGAATGTGAAATGATTACAGTTGCTCTAAGGCGAGCTAATACAAAAGATGTGGCAAATATTTTAAATTATATACCAAAACACGTTACAATTATTCCAAATACATCTGGAGCAAGAAACGCTGATGAGGCAATTAGAATTGCAAGACTTGCAAGAGAGATGGGATGTGGAAATTTTGTAAAAATTGAAATTATGAGAGATACAAAATATCTTTTGCCAGATAACGAAGAGACTTTGAAGGCTACAAAAGTTTTGGCTGATGAAGGATTTGTTGTTCTTCCTTATATGTATCCAGATTTAAATTATGCAAGAGATTTAAAAGATGCGGGAGCCGCTGCTATAATGCCACTTGCTGCTCCAATTGGATCTAACAAGGGCCTTGTTACAAAAGAATTTATAAAAATAATTATTGATGAAGTTGATCTTCCAGTAATTGTTGATGCAGGAATTGGTCTTCCAAGTCAAGCCGCAGAGGCGATGGAAATGGGAACTTGTGCAATTATGGCAAATACAGGAATTGCTAGCGCATCTGATATTACAATGATGGCAAAAGCTTTTAAACTTGGGATTGAAGCAGGCCGCCTTGCTTATCTTTCAAAACCAGGTAGAGTTTTAGAATCTGGAGCTGATCCATCATCTCCACTAAGAGATTTTTTTGATTAAAATGAATATTAAAAAAGTTACAGATTATTTTCCAGAAATGGATATAATCAATTCTCATATAAAAACCGAAGTTTTAGATAATTACGAAAAAATAAAAAATAAAAATGTAAGTGATTCTGATATTCTAAGAAGTTTAGAAAAAGATAGACTTGATGAAGAAGATTTTTACAATCTTTTATCCGACAAAGCTTTAAATCATTTGGAAAAAATGGGAGAGCTTGCAAAAGATAAGAGGGTAAGATATTTTGGAAATAATGTTTGTCTTTTTTCTCCGATTTATATAGCAAATTATTGTGAAAATTCTTGTAGGTATTGTGGTTTTAGGGCAAAATCTGATATAAAAAGGGCAAAATTAAATTTTGAAGAAATTGAAGAAGAAATGAAGGCTCTTTCAGATACGGGAATCGAAGAAGTTTTGATTTTAACAGGGGAAAGTCAAAAATTTTCATCAGTAGACTATATAGCAAAAGCTTGTGAAATTGCCAAAAAATATTTCAAAACAATAGGAATTGAAGTTTATCCTGCAAATGTAGATGATTATAAAAAATTAAAAAAGGCAGGGGCAGATTTTGTTACAGTTTTTCAAGAATCTTACAATCCAAAAACTTATGATTTTTACCATCCTTATGGTCACAAAAGATCTTGGGTTTATAGAATCGATACTCAAGAAAGAGCAATGATGGCAGGATTTAGGGGAGTAGGTTTTGGTACACTTTTTGGCCTAAATGATCCAATTGAAGAAGCATTTAAATTAGGTCTTCACGCTCAAAAAATTCAAAAAAAATATCCTCACGCAGAAATTGCAATTTCTCTTCCAAGAATAAGACCAACTCACGGGGCAGATGAGCTTAAATTTTTTGAAGTAAATGATAAGAAATTTTTCCAAATTATGCTTGCTCTTAGAATATTTTTGCCATTTGCATCAATAACTCTTTCAACAAGAGAAGATCGTGATTTTAGAAATTTGGCAGTAAAATATGCAGCAACAAAAATTTCTGCATCAGTTGATACGTCAATCGGTCATAGATCAAAAAATTCTCAAGATACGGGAGATGAGCAATTTGAAATTGCCGATAATAGGTCTTGTGACGATGCAATTAAAGATTTAAAAGCAATTGGCATGACTCCAGTTTTTACTGATTATATAAATGTTTAGGAGAGATTATGAAAAAAAATAATTCTTTGCTTATTATGCTAACTCTTTGTATGTTTGTGACAATTGGAGTTGTTATTTCTCCAATTTTAAGATTTGAAGGTTTTGCTCCAACGGCTCATTTTGTAAATATTGTTTGCTCAGTTTTTTTGGGCCCTTGGTATTCGCTTTTAAATGGATTAATAACTGCATTTTTGAGAATGAGTTTTCTAGGAATTCCTCCTCTTGCCATAACTGGACAAATTTTTGGGGCTATGCTTTCAGGAATTTTTTATAGAAAATCGAAAGGAAATTTATTGGCAGCTGTAGTTGGAGAAATAATTGGAACAGGAATAATTGGAGCTATTGTTTCTTATCCAGTTATGAAATTATTTTATGGAACAGGCGATATAACTTGGTATTTTTACCTGCCTTCTTTTACAATTGCAACAATTATTGGAGGAAGTGTAGCTTATATTTTCTTAAAAACTTTGCAAAAATCTAAAGTTTTATATTCCATACAAAAAAAGCTTGGAGTAAATGTCTATGAAAAATCTAAAAAAAATTCTTGAAAATAGAAAACTTGTTAGGGAAAAAATTCCATTAATTCACGCAATTACAAATCCAATTGCCATAAATATGGTGGCAAATGCGATTTTATTTCAAGGAGCCAAGGCAATTTGCGCCGAATGTGAAGATGAAATGGAAGAAATTGTAAAAATTTCTGATTCTCTTTCTATAAATCTTGGAAATATTACAAATTCGAGATTAAAAGCAATGGAAATAGCGACAAAGTTTGCAAATGAGAAAAATATTCCCGTAATAATGGATGTGGTTGGAGTTGGTGCAAGCAAAATTAGGCTTGATTTTGCAAAAAATTTACTAGAAAAATATAAATTTGAAGTCATTAAAGGAAATTCATCAGAAATTCTTTCTCTTTGTGGAGAAAAATCTCATGCCAAAGGAATAGATGCAGGAGATGAGGATAAGATTTCTTGTGAAAATATAAAATATTTTACGGAAATTTCTCAAAAGCTTTCAAAAAAATACAAAACGACAGTTTTGATTACAGGAAAAACTGATATTTTATTAAAAGATGATAAGTATTTTTTGTTTGAAAATGGTTGTGAAAATCTTTCAAAAATTACAGCCACAGGTTGTATGCTGACAGGCTTAATTTCTACATTTTTATCAGTTTCAAATCCAATCGATGCGTCAATTTTAGCTCTTCTTATTTTGGAAATATCTGGAGAAATTTCTGATACAAAAAAGCCCTATAGTTTTTTTGTAAATTTGATGGATAATATATCAGAAATCAGCGATGAAGAAATTATAAAAAGAGCAAAAATAAGGGAGGGAAATTTGTGAAAAAATTATATTTGGTAACAAATTCAGATAAATACAGCGAAGAAGAATTTTTAGAAAGAATTGAAGATGCCATAAAAGGCGGAGTAGATATTGTTCAATTGAGAGAAAAAGAAAAATCTGATATTGAAATTTTAAATTTAGGGAAAAAAGTAAAAAAAATTTGTGACAAATACGATATTCCTTTGTTAATTGATGATAAGGTTCATCTTGCTTGGGCTCTTGGCTGTGGCGTTCATGTTGGAAAAGATGATATGCCAATTGCACTTTGTAGAAAACTTTTGGGAGAAAAAGCAATAATAGGAGCAACTGCAAAATCAGTAGAAGATTCCAAAAAAGCAAAAAAAGATGGAGCAAATTATTTGGGAGTTGGAGCAATTTTTGAAACCAAAACTCACGTAAAAACCAAAAGAACATCAATAGAAACTTTGAAAAAAATAAAAGAAGAAGTGGACATAGACATTTATGCAATCGGTGGTTTAAATATTGAAAATGTAGAAATATTAAAAAATACAAAAGTCGATGGAATTTGCGTGGTAAGAGCAATAATGGATGCAAAAGACGTCTATCAAACAAGCCTTGAATTAAAAGAAAAAATTCAAGAGTTATAAAGTAAAAGTAATTTTAATTATAAAAAAATTTATAATTAAAAAATCCGTCAATACCCATTTAACCTTTCGGAGAGATCTCTCTACCTTGTGGAGAGATCTCTTTTATTAATTAAATCTAAAAATTTAATTTATCCGAAGAAATCTATGGGATATTATTTCCAAACTTATTTTTTATTTACAAAATCAAGCAAAATATTATCTATTGATTCTATTTCTATATATTTAATTTCTCTAATGTCAATTTCAAATTCATCGTAAATTTGTCCGGAATTTATATCTACTGCGTCAATTATTGCAAAATCATCTTCTATATTTTTTACATAACCACAAATTTGGTCGAAATAATCTAAGGATTTTCCTAAATTTATTATTTTTTTATTTTCTTTGGCGTATTTTACTATATCAAAAAAATCTGTCATATTTTTAAATATTTCACCTATATTTTCGCCTGTCTTTTCTTCTTTAGTTGACTTCCAATATTCATTATAAATTTTTAATTTTTTCAAAAAATCAGATTTTTCATTTATTTTTACTAAATCTTTTGAAATCAAAGTGTAACCGTCAAATCTTCCTTGGTCGTCTAGGTTTTTTATCAAATAATTTTTTTCATTTTCATCTAGCAAAAATCCGTATGCAAATGATGAGCCATTATTTAAAATTTCTATTAATTTATTTTCCATAATTACCTCTTTTCATTTCCATTATACTAAAAATATATAAAATAAAAAGCAGGAAAAATCCTGCTTTTATCCCATATATCTTTTTAAGAAATCTTTTGTTCTTTGATTTTTTGGATTTGTGAAAATTTCTTCTGGAGAGCCTTCTTCTAAAATTATTCCTTCATTCATAAACAAAACTCTTGTAGAAACTTCTCTTGCAAAATCCATTTCGTGGGTTACAACTATCATTGTGATTCCTTCTTTTGCAAGTTTTGTCATAACTTCCAAAACTTCTCCAACCATTTCTGGATCAAGGGCGCTTGTTGGTTCATCGAAAAGTAATACTTCTGGATCCATGCAAAGGGCTCTTGCTATGGCAACTCTTTGTTTTTGCCCACCAGAAATTTGTGATGGCTTTGCGTTTATATATTGGTCCATGCCTACTAATTGTAGGAATTTTTTTGCTTTTTCTTCTGCATCCTTTTTTGAAATTTTTAAAACTTTTTCTTGGCTTAGGGTGCAGTTTTGTAGGACAGTTTTATTTTCAAACAAATTAAAATTTTGAAAAACCATGCCGACTTTTGTTCTGTAGGCTCTTAGGTCAAATTTTTTGTCTAAAATATTTTCATTTTTGTACAAAATTTCTCCGCTTGTTGGTTCTTCTAATAGATTTAAACATCTTAAAAGTGTAGATTTTCCTGAGCCTGATGAGCCTATTATTGTAACTACTTCTCCTTTTTGAACCTCCATATTTATATCTTTTAAAACTAAATTTTGTCCGAATTTTTTTTCTAGATTATTTACTTTTATTATATTAGGCATGAATTCCTCCTGTTACAGATCCAAGTACAAATTCTTTGTTGGTAAATTTCTTTTCAATTAACAAGATAATTCTTGTTGTTATGAAAGTTAAAATGAAATATATTATTGCAGTTATCAAATATGTTTGGAATATTTGGTAGGTTGAACCTGCTATTGATTTTGATACAAAGAATAATTCTGTTACGCTTATTACGTTTAATACTGATGTATCTTTTATATTTACGACAAATTCGTTTGCAATTGCTGGCAAAATTGATTTTATTGTTTGTGGAATTACAACATTAAACATTGTTTGTGAATGGGTCATTCCAAGTGCCTTACAAGCTTCGAATTGTCCTTCATCAACTGAATTTATTCCGCCTCTTACAACTTCTGCTAAGTAAGCTCCAGTATTAATTGAAACTATTATAAAGGCTGCAAGCATGGTTGACATATCGATTGATAAAAATTGTTTTGCACCATAAAATATTAGGATTGCTTGAACCATCATTGGAGTTCCCCTAAATACTTCTATATAACAAACCAAGATAAAGTTTACAATTTTTTGTAAAATATAGGCTAAAATATTTTTATTTTTATCTACTTTTATTTTTCTAATAACTGCAACTATAAGTCCAATTACAAATCCTATCAAGGTTGAAATAATTGAAATGAAAAGTGTTGAGAAAATTCCGTTTATAAATAGGGAAGAATATTCGCTCCAAATAGCTTTCATTTGTCCAAAAAATGAAAGTTGTTCGCCATCATCTTCTGATAATTTTACCATTTCATTCATTATTTTATCTTGATCTTTAACATTCATTTGAGATAAAATGTCGTTTATTTGCTCTTTCATTGGGGAATTTTTTCTAAGACCTACGGCAATTGATGTATCGTCTGTTTCAGTTTTAAATCCCTTGCCTTTTTCAAATTCTACATAAGTTAAATCTTCGTTTGCAGAAACGGCTGACATTGCTCCAGGTTTTTCTGAAACATATCCGTCAATATTTCCAGCTTTTGTTGCAGAAATCATTGAAGGGAAAGATTCCATTGCAGCTTGCTTATTAACTCCATAAATTTGATCAAGTACTGTGTAATGGAAAGTATTTAATTGTCCAGTAATTTTTGCATCTTTAAAATCAGCTATAGATTTTGCCTTTGCAAAAGAAGAATCTTTTTTCAAAACTATAACCAAATCAGAAATATAATATGAATTTGTAAAGTCAATTTCTTTTCTTCTTTCAGCAGTAGGGCTCATACCAGCAATAATTGCATCAATTTTTCCACTTGTAAGAGCAGGTGGAAGACCATCCCATTCGATTTTGTAAATTTCTAATTTTTTTCCAAGTTCATCAGCAATTTTTTTTGCAATTTGAACGTCATATCCATTTGCAAATTCTCCCTTAGAATTTTTAATTTCAACAGCTCCATTAGCATCATTAACTTGAGAGAAGTTAAAAGGAGCATAATTAACTTCCATTCCAACCTTAAATGTGTCCTCATCGGCGTGTGAAATTCCCATTGTAAAAACAAAAGTCAAAACAAAAGCCATAAGAAACTTTAATACCTTTTTCATTATTTCCTCCAAATTTTTTTCTTTTTTTTAGTTGTAACTTTTTTATGGATTAAATATAAAAAAAAACGATCCGCATCCCAAGGGACGAAGACCGTGTTACCACCCAAATTTAATATTTTTTCACAAAAATATCCTTATTAAGTACAAAATATACTTTCAAAGGATCCAATAAGAAAGTACAAAATTATACCCCTTTGCTATAACGTGCAAAATACGATACCGAATCAAAATATCCTCGGTACAACTCTAAGTCTTTATTCACTAAGATTATAAGATCTTTTTTCAGCCTACAAAGATTCTCTGTGCATATAATTTATTAGCTACTCTTCTTTTCAAAGTTTTTATATTTAATCTTAGACTAATAATACATCCTCAAATTACATTTGTCAAATAAATATTTATATTTTTATTTGAAAATTTATTATTTTTTTTGATTTTTGCTTTTAAAACTTTTTTATTACAAAATTATAAGATATTATTAGCTTGAAAAAATTGGGATAAATTATAAATAGAAAAATATAAAAAATACCATATAATATATTTGAAAAAATCTTAAAGGAGATAGAAATGACACAAAAGAAAATGAATTTCGACAAATTTATAATAAAACCCAAAGAAGGATCAAATATAAAAAAAACAATTGCAATAATGTCAGGCAAGGGAGGCGTTGGCAAATCTTCTGTAACAAGTATGCTTGCAGCAAAACTTTCTAAAGATGGAAATAAAGTTGCGATTTTGGATGCAGACATAACAGGCCCATCAATCCCACAAGCTTTTGGAATAAAAGAAAGTGTGAGAAGTCTTGAAGATGGAACTTTAATTGCACCAGAAAGCAAGAGCGGAATAAAAATTATGTCAATAAATTTAGTTTTAGAAGACAAATCCGCTCCAGTTGTTTGGAGATCATCAATTGTAAATAATGTTTTAAAACAATTTTACACAGACGTTGATTGGGGAGAAATTGATTATCTATTAATTGATATGCCACCAGGAACAAGTGATATTCCACTTACAGTTTTTCAATCATTGAATATTGATGGGGCGATTGCAGTTACAACTCCTCAAGATTTGGTAGGAATGGTTGTAGAAAAATCATTAAATATGGCAAAAATGATGGGCAAAGAAATTCTTGGAATAGTTGAAAATATGTCTTATTTTAAGGCAAAAGACACTGGAAATATTTACAAAATATTTGGAGAAGGAAAAACAGACGAAATTGCTGAAAAATTTAAAATTGATACAGTAGCAAAACTTGCAATAAATCCAGAAATTACAAGTTTGATTGACCAAGGAAAAATTGAAGAAGTTGAAGAAAGTGACCTTGATAAATTAGTAGAAAAAATCGAAAAATTATAAGGAGATATTATGAAAAAAATATTTAAAAACAAAATATTAAAGGCATTTGCCTTGGGATTAATTTTAATTATCCCACAAGTTGCAAAAGCAAGTGGAGAATTTGATTCACAAAAAGAAGCTTATATGTATGGAGCTGGCTTAAATCAAAATCAAATTGAAGAAGTAAAAAATAAATTGGGACTATCTGATGATATAAATAAATCAAGTGTAAATGGTGCTGATTGCCAAAAATATTTAGGCTACAAAGCAGAAGATTATAATATGATTTCATCAGTTTCAGTAAAAAAACTTCCAAAGGGAAGTGGAATCAAGGTAGAAATTTTAACACCAGAAAATATTACATCAATTACTCAAAGCCAATACACAAACGCTGCAATCACATCAGGAATTACCGATGCAGAAATTAAAGTTGCAAGTCCAACAAAAGTTACAGGAGAATCTGCCCTTGTTGGGGTGTATAAGGCTATAGAAATGTTTGGAGAAAAAGTTAATACACAAAGCACTCAAACTGCCCAAGAAGAGCTTGGAACATTAAAGAAAATAAGCGAAGAAAATGAAAATAAGGAATCTTTTGACAAAGATAAATTGGACCAAGCAGTTGCAGAAGTAAAACAAAATTTAAAAGATTACAAAGATAAAAATGGACAAACCGCCGATAGCGAGCAAATTCAAATTTTTATAAAAGATGCTTTGAACAATGTAAATATGGGAGATATTTTATCAAATAACAATATACAAATTTTAGTAAATTATTTTGAAAAATATCAAGAAAGCCCAGCAATTGATAGCAAGGCAGTAGAAGAAAATCTTAAAAAATTTGCAGGAACTTTGACAGAAAAAGGAAAAAAATTCTACGAAGACAACAAAGAAGACATTGACAAAGTAGGAAATGATATAAAAGAGTCAGGTCTTTGGGATAAAATAGTACAATTTTTCAAAGACTTATTTGCATCTTTTACAAATTCAAATGACGATAGTTCAAATAATTAAAAATTAAAAAAAATATCTTAAAATTAAAAGGAGGAGAAATCTATTACGATTTCTCCTCCATTTTTGTGCAAAAAATTGTAATTTACAAACTAAGCATTTGCATACAATTTTATTTTTATTTTTTCAAATTATTGGCTAATAAATGTAGATTTTTTAATACCAACCACGAAGCTCCATCGCTTCGGCAATTCTTTTGATTGCAAACATATAAGATGCTTCTCTTATATTTGTATCAAATTCTTCTTTAATTTCAAAAATTCCTTCAAGAGCTTTTAGCATATCTTTTTCTTGTTTTTCTTGAACTTCTTCTTTTGACCAATAATTTCCATATTGATTTTGAATCCATTCATAATATGAAACCAAAACTCCACCAGAATTTGCTAGGACATCTGGAATTACTTCTACATTTTTTTCTTTTAAAATAATATCAGCTTCTGGAGTTGTTGGACCATTTGCACCTTCTGCAATTAATTTTACATCTAAATTTTTGGCGATTTTTTCAGTAATTATATTTTCTAAAGCTGCAGGAATTAAAATATCAAATTTTGTTTGCCAAAATTCTTCATCAGATATTTTTTTTGCCTTAGGATAGCCTGCAAGAGTTTTATTTTCATCTCTATATTTTTGCAAAGATTCATAATCAAATCCATCTTCAGAATATAGGGCTGATCTTCCGCACTCTTCATTTTCATCTCTTATAGATATATATTTAACTTTAGCACCTTCTTCTAGCAAATATTTTAAAGTAAAACTTCCAACATTTCCAAAACCTTGAAGACCAATTTCTGCATTTTTCAAATCAAGTCCAATTTTTTTTGCTGCATATTTTGTTGTAATAACAACTCCATATCCTGTAGCTTCACTTCTACCCAAACTTCCACCAAGGATTAAAGGCTTGCCTGTAAAAGTTCCGAAATCTTCTTTGTCGCCATTTAATTTTGTATATTCGTCAATAAAATATGACATAATTTTTCCATTTGTATTTACATCAGGAGCTGGTATGTCTATTCTTTCTCCCAAATATTTGTACAAGCCTCTAACATATCCACGAGAAAGACTTTCAAGTTCTCTATCAGATAATTTTTTTGGGTCAACACATATTCCGCCCTTACCACCGCCGTAAGGAATTGACAAAAGCCCTGCCTTTAAAGTCATCCAAGTTGAAAGAGCTTTTACTTCTTCTACATTTACACTTTGATGAAACCTTACTCCACCTTTTGAAGGACCTAGGGCATGGTTGTGAGCTGATCTATATCCTTTAAAAACTTTTAGAGAACCATCATCCATTTTTACTGGAATAGAAATTTCTATAAATCTTTGAGGCTGTTTTAAAATTTCATAAACTGCTGGATTTAAATTTAATTTTTCACACGCTTTTTTTATTTGTAATTGTGCAGATTCTAAGGGATTTAATGTATCTGTCATTTTTGACTCCTTTATATTTACTAATTAATTTCTATAAAATTTAATCTTTTAAATAATTATAACATTATTTTTTTTTGCTTACAATAAAAAAATACGCCACAAAGGGCGTATTTTAATCTTCAATTAATCTTTTTATAATTGTTGGATTTCCAATTCCTGAAGTTATAATTCCACTTCTAGGATTTGCTGCATGAACAATTCCTCCTTGGCCATCGGCAATTGCAACGTGGGTAATATTTGAAAGGCTTGTTCCATAAAATACCAAATCACCTGCTTTTTCTTCTCCAAGTTTTATAGTTTTTCCATAATCAGCTTGGCTTTGAGCAAAATGAGGAAGACTAATTCCAAATTCTTTATAAACTTGTTGGGTAAATCCAGAACAATCAACTCCATTTGTAAGACTTATTCCACCCCAAACGTAAGGATTTCCAATAAATTTTGTTGCAAAATTATAGGCTTGTGATCCAATATCATCTCCTGAAACTGTGTAATAAATATATTCAACTTCTTCAGTTTTTTCTTCTGGCTCATCTACCACATAATTTCTAACAATTTCATTTTCTTTTGCCTTATCTTTTTGATCGATTGGATACAAACTCAAATTATTCCTATCAAGATAATCCATATATCTTTTTACAGAATCATATATTTTTTTGTATTTATCTTTTATTTTATTTAAATCTTTTTCATCTTTTTTTGATAAATCAAAATTATCAATTTTTGCAAAACCAATTTTGTCGCCTTTTTTGACCTTTACAAAATTTTTGTTAGAATCAAAATCTATTAAATCAATTTTTTCTTTCTTTTTAAAATTTGAAATTTCTTTTGATTTTTCGTCAGATTTTTCATAAATTTTGCCATTTTTAATTGCTTTCATATCATCTAAAATATGAAACCAAATTTTTGCTACATATCCGTCTTTTCCTTCAAAATTAATTTTTAACCAATTACCATTTTCTTCTTTTATTTCATAAAAATCAGGATAATCTATTCCTCCTAAAATTTTAGAATCATCTGCAAAAGATTGTTTTTCTCTAACATTTACACCTTCTGCAAGATCATAATTTATTAAAATAGATTTCGCCTTAGAAGTATTTGTTGGTGCAAATAATTGAAAAGAAATAAGAGTGGATAATAATAAAATTATTTTTTTGTTTTTTCTCATTTTCCCATCCTCGAATTATTTTAATTTCAACTACTATTAATTTATCATTATATTGATACAGTGTCAATTAATTAAATTTAATTTGCAAAATATTTATAAAGCAAAAAAATATTCTTTGCAAAAAATTATGCATTAAAAATTTAATATGTATTTTTTTATGATATAATTATTTAAACAAATTTTAAAATATCAAGAAAGGTAAAAATATGGATTTAAAAGAATTTGGAAATTTGGCTTTTGATAAAAAAACTATGAAAGAAAATGTCCCTTATCCTGTTTATTTAAAATGGAAAGAGGCTGCAAGAAATAATACAACTCTTGATAAAGAAACTGCTGATTCCATTGCTCATGCTATGAAAATTTGGGCGATTTCAAAGGGAGCAACTTCATATACTCATTGGTTTCAACCTTTAAATGGGAAAACTGCAAATAAAAAAACGGCGTTTTTAAATAGAGATGATAAACACAATCCAATCAATAGATTTTCTGGAAATGAATTAATAAAAGGAGAGCCAGACGCATCATCATTTCCATCAGGTGGAATGAGATCGACTTTTGAGGCTCGTGGTTATACATATTGGGATTTGACTGCAAATTCTTTTATTGAAGATAAAGTTTTATATATTCCATCAGTTTTTGTTTCCTTTTATGGGGAAAAACTTGATAAAAAATTGCCCTTAATTGAATCAATGAATATCTTGAGCAAGTATGCAAGTCCAATTTGCAATATGTTTTTGAAAGATGAAAAAACTTATAGGGTAAAGGCGAAAGTTGGACTTGAACAAGAATTTTATTTAATTGATAAAGAGTTTTATGATAAAAGAATAGATTTAGAATATTGCGGAATGAGTCTTGTTGGACGTGATTCTATGGTTGAAAAGGAAATAATTTCCCATTATCTTGGTGCAATTCCTCAAAGAGTAAATAATTTTTTTGAAGATGTGAACGAACAGTTATATAATTTGGGAATTTATATGGAGGCTGAGCATAATGAAGTTGGGCCAAATCAATTTGAAATCGCAATAATGTATGAAAATTGTAATATTTCTGTAGACAACAACCAATTACTCATGCATATTTTAGAAAAAACTGCCATCAAACACAATCTTTATTGCCTATTAAAAGAAAAACCTTTCAAAAATATGGCTGGAAGCGGAAAACACAATAATTATTCCCTTACAACAAATTACGGAAAAAATTGTTTTTCTCCAGGAGATGACCCAAAAAATAATTATTTATTTTTATTATTTTTATCAGCAATGATTAAAGTTTGTAATAAATACCAAAATTTAATAAGACTTTCTTCATCATCAGTTTCAAATGATTATAGACTTGGCGGAAATGAAGCACCACCTTCAATAATTTCTGTTTTTATCGGCGAAGATTTAGAAAATATTTTAAAATCAATAGCAAAAGACCAAGAGATAAAAGGAATAAATAATAAAGTTAAAATTCCACATCTTGGAGAAATTCAAACAGATTCATCAGACAGAAATAGAACATCTCCAGTTGCCTTTACAGGAAATAAATTTGAATTTAGGATGTTAGGCTCTTCAAAATCAGCCGCAGATTTAAATACAGTAATTAATCTTGCTATGGCAGAAGTTTTAAAAGATATAGGCAAAAGACTTGAAGGAAAAAATGAAAAAGATTTAAAAGAAGAAGTATACAAAATTGTCAAAGAAATCTACAAGGAAAATTCAAAAATTTTATTCCAAGGCGATGGCTACTCAAAAGAATGGATAAAAGAAGCAGAAAAAAGAGGACTTATTAATCATAAAAGCTTCTTAGATGCCCTAGTCTATGCAAAGAAAAATTCATCATACGAAATATTTAAAGAAGAAAAAATATTTAGCCAAAAAGAAATAGATTCAATAATAAACGTAGAATTTGAAGAAATAATAAAATTTTGCCAACAAGAGCTTGAAATTTTATCAAATTTAATCTATCAAGAAATCCTTCCTTCAGCAATGAAAGAAATAAAGGAAATAAAATCCTATCTTGCCTTTTTAGAAAATGAAAAATTAGAAGAAAAGGCAAAAAGAATAAATGAAAATGTAAAAGTTTTATTAGAATTTGGAGAAGAAATAAAAGAAATTCTAAAAGATTTTGAAAAAATAAAAGAAATAGAAGAAAAAGCAATCTACATCCAAGAAAAAACCAGAAAAATAACAGAAGAAATAAGAGAAGTAGCAGATAATTTAGAAAAAGAAATTTCCAGAGAAAACTATTCAATGCCTAGATATGTGGATATGTTGAAATCTTTATAATTTTTAAAAAATTTAGAAGCTTGAAAAAGCTTCTTTTTTTGTGATTCAAAATTAAATTATTTTATAAATTTAAAACTTCGTAGACTTAGGGCGGAAGGAACAGGGGACTTCCGATTGTCCCCTTTTTCCACGCTAACTTGCTTTTAAAATTTAAAAAAATCTTAAATCAAAATTCAATTTCAAATTAAAACTACGAATAAACTCCGCGGTATAATTATTGAAATTGTACCACTGGCACAATTTCAAGCTAATTATACCCCCTAAAACCCCCACTTTTTTGCCCCCCCTGCAACAGACCATTGCATGGAGCTAATTATGTAAGAAGCTTCGCTTCTTTCAAGTTTTTAAAGCTTGATTGCTATTTGAAAATAATTATAAATTCAAGTGAATTATTAGAGAAAAAATTGTTTGAACGTTAGTGAGTTTATTTTTTCTCTTTTAATGAACTTAGAATTTATTTATTTTGGGTATATATTTTTATTAAATTTGGCTAATTAAATTAAAAAATGAAAGAAACGCAAGTTTCTTTCTAATTTTGCTCCCTGCAAGGGCCGGTTAAGGGGGGTCGTTGAAAGGGGTTTAAGGGGAAAAATTGTGGGGACAATCGGAAGTCCCCTAATTTGTCCCCTTAACTAACGAAGAATTAAAAAAATATTATGATTTATTATTTTATTAAATTTTTTATTCAAAAAAGTCTTTTCATATTTCTACAGAAATATATTAAGTCCTAAGTCTGCTGATAATATTTTTAATAAATTTTTCCCAACAACTGAATTTCCTGACTTATCTAATTTTGGGGAATATACGCAGATTCCGCATTTGTTTGGTACAACGCCTAAAATCGCTCCGCCTACTCCTGATTTTGATGGGATTCCTACTTTCATTAAATATTCCCCACTTTTTTCGTACATTCCACACGATGCCATTTGGGCAATTGTCATTTGGACTATGTTTTGTGGAATTATTAAATTTGATGAGTGTATGTCAAAGCCTTCGTTGGCAAGAAGCGCTCCTAGTTTTGCAAGGGATTCTACGTTTGTTCCTATTGAACAAATTCTAACGTATAAATCTAAAACTTCATCAGCGTTTTGGGCGAAAATATTTTTGCTTTTTAAATAATAAGCAATTGCTCTGTTTCTGTCTGTTGTAGAAATTTCTGATTTGTAAATATTTTCCATAAATGTAAATGTGCCATCGTTGCTCATTTGTTTTATTAATTCCATAACTCTATTAAATTTTTCTTCTTCGCTTTTTCCATAAATCATTGATGTTGTTGTCATTGCTCCAGCGTTTATAAAGGGATTTGCTGCTCTTTGGTCGATTGGAATTAATGAATTAAATTCGTATCTTGTTGGTTCTGTTCCAACTTTTGAAAATACTTCGTCTGTTGTGTTGTCTTTTAGTGCCATAATTAGGGTAAAAATTTTTGAAATGGATTGAACTGAAAATATTTTTTCTTTTTCTCCAAAATTATAAATATCTCCACCTGTTGTTACAATAGAAAGGGCAAAGGCGTTTTCGTCTACGTTTTTAAGCTCGGGAATGTAGGAGGCAACTTCGCCTTGATTGGAAAAATTTTTTGCTTTTTTTATGCATTCTTCTATTTCTTTTTCTATATCTTCTCTTTTCATAAACATAATATCACCTACTTACAATTTTATATAAATTATTTACCCGATTTGATATAATAATAATTAATTAAAGAAATAAAAGGAGTTTCTTATGATTATTTTGGAAATATTAAATGAAGATAAATGGCTAGAAGATTATAAATTTTTTGAGGATTTTAAAAATTCTTCTTATTACAAAATTTTGTTAGATACTTATAAAAATTTAAATACAAAAATTCTTTACCAAAGCAAAATCCACGGTCAAGGTCATATTGAAAGAGTAATTTTTATTTCTATGCTTTTGGCTTTTAATTATAAATTGGACAAAAATGATACTGATATTTTAAGATTTGCTGCATCTTTGCATGATACAAAAAGAGTTGACGATTCTTATGATACAGAACATGGTTATAGGGCAGCACTTTATTCGATTGACTATGCAAAAATAAATGAAAATGATAAAAATATTCTTCAAGCAGTTTTGGCAGTTCATTCAAGACCTGACAAACAAATGGATGAAACAATTGAAGAATTTTTTGTAAAAGATATGGATAGGGCAAGATATTTGTCAAAACTTTTCAAGGATGCTGATGCTCTTGATAGGGTTAGGCTTGGAGATTTGAATGAAAAATATTTGAGAAATGATTTTTCTCATGATTTGATAGATTTTTCTAATAAATTATTTGAAAAATATTTGGATAGACAATGAAAGAAAATTCTATTAGACAAAAAATTGCAATTTTATCAATTTCTTTGATTTTAACAAGCAATAGCATAATTTCTGGAAGTTTAGTTTATATACAAGAAGCCTTCAATCTTACTAGAAATGAGGCTGAATTTATAATTAGTCTTTCAAGCCTTGCTGTTATGATTTTTATTTTTTTGGCAGAATATTTGGCGATTTTTATTGGAATAAAAAATACAGTTTTATTGGGACTTTTGCTTGTGGGATTTAGCGGAATTATTCCCCTTGTTTTTAGGACTTATTTATCAATAATTATTTCAAGATTTCTCCTTGGATCAGGTCTTGGTCTTTTTAATGGGCATTCGGCAAATTATATTAATTTGCTCTACCATGATAATAATGAGAGAACAAAACTTCATGGTCTAAGAAATGCTTTTGAATTTATTGGGCAAATAATTCTTTTTTCCTTGGCAGGAATCCTTGTAAAATTTGATTATATGTACACATTTGCACTTTATACATCAGCATTTCTTATTTTTATATTTTTTAAAATCAATGTAGAAGATGTAAAAATTGAAAAAGAGAAGGCAAAAATCAATTTTGATTCAAATATTTTTCTTTTTATAATTTTTGCCATGCTTATGATTTTAAATGGAACGGCAATGCTAATGAGATTTCCTTTTGTTGCAAGCAAAAGCTGTGGAATTGATGTAAATGTAAGCTTTTATTTAAATTTTGTTCCAATTGTTGGAATGATTTCAGCATTTTTATTTACACCAATCAATTTGAAATTAAGAGAAAAAACTATATTTTTTGGCTTGGGATTTTTTATACTAGCAAATTTTTTGATAGTAAATTTTGAAAAAAATCTTTTAGGATTTTTATTTTCTATTTTGCTTTTGACTTTTGGGCAATCAATGTGTATGCCTTACATATTTGCAGAAGTGCCAAGATTTGTAAAAGGTCACAGCTCACGAATAGCCACAAATTTAATTTTTATAGGGTGTAATATAGGAGTATTTTTAGCACCATTTTTTATGAAAAGCATGGACAAGCTAATAAATACAAATTCCCTATCACAAGGCTTTGGAAGTTTTGTAATAATTTATTTTATTTTTGTTGCAATATTTTTTAGAAGAAATAAAAAAAGAGCCTAGCTGGCTCTTTTATTTATAATACACGTCCTTATATTTTTCATCTTTTTCAAATTTATCTTTTATATATGGGCAGGTTGGGATTATTTTTTTATTTTTATCTCTTGCGTATTGAACTAATTCGTCTACCAATTTTCCTGCTATTCCTTGACCGCCATATTCTTCATTAACCTCTGTGTGTGGTGCATCGATTAGATTTTCTTTTTCTACTATATCTATAAATCCTATCTTATTTTCCTTATCAAAAACTTGCACTTGTTTTTCTTTTTTATTTATTTTATATTCCATAATATCACCTCTATTTTTTTATACCCTCAATGAGCTTAAAATATATTTAATTTAATATAAAAAAATATAATATTTTTGTTTAAAGTCGAATTTGCGGGTATAAATATTTTTGTAAGAGAAAATTTATGGAAAAATGAAAGGAATTATTATGAAAAGAGAATATAGTTATGGTTCAGTTATTTTGGTTGAGATTATAGTTGCAGTTTTTGCTTTTGTTCTCAACAGAATTTTTGGTAGCAGTGCAGATGAAAATACAATTTATAATTTCTTATCTTCTGTTATCACTTGGCTTGGTTCTTTTATAATCGCATCAGGTTTAATCAACAATAGAAAGGGAAGTGTTGGAGATTATTTAAATCAATTGCAAAGACTTGATAAAAAAGCAATAATTGTAAATTTAATTCTTATAGCTATTACAATTGTTTTAACTTTTTCTTTTGGAAAAATTGGAGTTTTTGATGTAGAAAGTAAGAAATTTAATTTATTATCACTTTCTGTTCTTGGAACACTTCTCTTAGGCATTCTTTCAATCTTTACAGCCTACGCAAATCATATAGTTTCAGATCCAAGAAACAAAGACCAATCAATCATGGATGCACTTAAAAGTGTGTTTGCAATTGGGATAAAATTATTTGGCAAAACAATTTCTTTATATTTGTTGTATATAGTTTTACCAATTATCCTTATTTTTGGAATAATTGTTGGAATTGTCGTTGGAACAAGTAGTCCTGAAGCAGGTATTGGAATTATTATGTTAGGAGGCGGAATTTTAGGCTTGTATTATATATTAATTTCGCCACTGGTTTCAGCAAGACTTTCTGATAATTATTTAAATTTTACAGGAGATATAGACCAAGAAATTGAAAAAGATAATCCAGAAAACAATAACGAATTTACAATTACAAGAAATATATAAAAAATAAGCAGGAAGATAAAAATTCTTCCTGCTAAATTTTTTTATTAAAAATTTTAATTGATGACAAGATTGAAATAATTAAAACTAATGCATCAACAAGGCTTACAAGCCACATTGGACAATATCCAATTAAAGTTAAAATTAAAAGGACAATTCTTGTAAAAATAAGTAAGATAAGATTTTTTTTGGCAGTTTTGTCTACAATTTTTGCAATTTTCATCAAATCTCTTAATTTCCCATAAGATTTATCAGAGATCATTATGTCAGAATTATAAATTGCAATATCAGAAGATTTTTGCCCCATGCTAATGCCAATATCAGAATTTTTCAAAACTTCGCCTTCTTTTATACCATCTCCAACATAAATAATTTTGTGTTTATTTTTTTGCTCATTATTTATAAGTTCGACTTTTTCATTTGTAGAAATTTCTGCTGCATAAGAAATGCTAAGATTTTTCGCAAGATTTTCAACAACTTTTTCTTTTTCAGCTGATAAAACAGCAATATCAGAAAATTCATTTTTTAAATAATCTATGCTTTCTTTGGCATCATCTTTGATATTATCTTCCAAAATAACCTTGCAAACCAAAATATTATTTATTGACATAAAAATTGCCTTTTCATTTGAATCATCTTCAACATCTACAAAGTCTTTTGAGCCGATTTTTATTTCTTCATTTTCATAAGTTTTTGCCCAAATGTCAATATCATTTATATTTTTACTTGCTATAAAATACGAAAAATTATCTCTGCGTCTAAGATTTTTCACTATGGCTTTTGCGATAGGATCAGCTGATAATTTTTCCAAATTATACAAATAATCCAAAAGTAAATTTTTGTTATAAGGAGAATAATATACAATTTCTTTTAAATCAAATTCCCCAACAGTCAAAGTATTTGTCATATCTGTATAAAAATAATCGCAATCAATCAACTTTTCAAAAGATTCTATATCTTTTACAAGGATTTTATTTTTATTTGCAAGAATTAAAGCAGAAATATATGAAAGAGAAATCCCAAGTATAAAAACTTTTGGACAAGAAACAATCAAAAAACTTGCAGATTTTTGCAAATATTTACTCAAATCTCCTCCCAAAATAGGAGGGACTACAGCAAGAAAAATTGCCATAGCAACAAGACAAGGCGTATAAATTTTTGTAAATTGCTTAATCAATTTTTCACTTTGAGATTTTTTATTTCTTGATTTTTTTATCAAATTTATAATTTTTGCTGCCATAGATTCATCAAAAACTTTCACAGCCTTGTATTTGATCTCTCCAGTTTTTAGCATAGAAGTTGATAAAATTTCACTTCCCTTTTTAATTTCAATTGGCAAAGATTTGCCATTTAAAAATGAAGTATCCAAAAGCCCTTCGCCAGAAATCACAACAGAATCAACAGGGATAATATCTGCCTCTTTTGCAAGAAGTATATCGCCTTTTTTTATTTTTTTAATCGAAATTTTTGCCAAAGTTCCATCATCCAAAACTTTTGTAACTGTTTTTGGGACAATATCTAATAATTTTTTGAAATTTTCATCAATCCTATCTTTTGAAAGATTTTCAAAAAATTTTCCAAAATTAAATAAAAACATTATGGCACAAGCATCAACAAAAAATCCCATAAAAAACGCAAAAAAACTTGCAAGAGTAATAAGGAAATTTTCATCCATAAATTTTTTATTAGAAATTGAATTTATTGCATTTACAATAGTATCTGCTCCAACAGCAAGATATATTGCAAGAAAACTAATAACAACAAAAAAATTTTTCCCATTTTGTTTAAATTTATAAGTAACAAAGATAAAGAAAATTGCAAAAATTGTTAGGACTAACAATTCTTTTTTTCTTTCCTTTTTCATATTTTTAAAAATTTCCATATATATCAACCTTTCATAATTAAATTTTAAATTAAAATTTTTAGACTTATATTCACAAAAAATTATAGCAGAAAGGCGAATTTGTGGCAAGATTTAAAGCTTTTAATCCCGAGTAAATAAGTTGAATTTAAAAAGTGAAAGTGTATATTGGAAAAGACTGAAGATAGATTTGAAATTAGATTTAAAAAGAAAAAATTTAAAAAATTATGATTTACATAAAGGAAGTGTCAAATGACAAAAGATAAATTTATTTTAAAATCAGACTACACTCCAAAAGGAGATCAGCCAGATGCAATTAAAAAACTTGCTGATGGAATAAAAAATGGAAAAGCTCATCAAATTCTCCAAGGAGTTACAGGATCTGGTAAAACTTTTACTATGGCAAATATAATTCAAGAAGTTCAAAAGCCAACTCTTGTTCTTGCCCACAACAAAACACTTGCCTACCAATTATTTACAGAATTTAAAGAATTTTTCCCAGACAATGCCGTTGAATATTTCGTATCGTATTACGATTATTATCAACCAGAAGCCTACGTTGCGGCAACCGACACATATATTGCAAAAGATTCTTCAATCAATGACGAAATTGATAAATTAAGACACTCAGCAACAATGAGTTTGTTTGAAAGACGCGATGTAATAATTGTGGCGAGCGTTTCTTGTATTTACGGCTTGGGAGATCCAGAAGAATATAGAAAATTAGTTTTGTCCCTAAGACCAGGTCAAGAAATTTCTCCAGAAGAAGTTATGAAAGAATTAATCGAAAGACAATTTGTAAGAAATGATTTTGATTTTTCGCGTGGAACTTTTAGAAGAAGAGGAGATGTTTTGGATATTTTCCCAGCAGGAAACGAAGAAAAAGCAATAAGAGTAGAATTTTTTGGAGATGAAATTGATAGGATTTCAGAATTTGATTCTTTGACAGGAAAAGTTACAAGCCACATTTCACACGGCTATATTTATCCTGCAAGTCACTACGCAACAAGTGCCGAAAAAGCAGCAGCTGCAATTACAACTATAAAAGAAGAATTAAAAGAAAGACTTCTTGAACTTGAAAATGAAAATAAATTAGTAGAGGCTCAAAGGCTTGAGCAAAGAACAAATTACGATATAGAAATGCTAGAAGAAATTGGTTTTTGTTCGGGAATAGAAAATTATTCAAGGCATTTGTCTCAAAGACAACCAGGCTCAAGACCTTACACCCTTATAGATTACTTTCCAGATGATTTTATGCTTTTTGTCGATGAATCTCACGTTTCAATTCCTCAAGTTGGTGGAATGTATGAGGGGGATAGGTCAAGAAAACAAAATCTTGTAGATTTTGGATTTAGACTTCCATCAGCTCTTGACAATAGACCTTTAAAATTTCCAGAATTTGAAAAATTAATTAAGCAAACAATTTATGTTTCAGCAACTCCCGGTCCTTACGAAATGGAAAAAACGGGAGGAGAAGTTGTTGAACAAATTATAAGACCAACAGGACTTTTAGATCCATTGATTGATGTAAGACCAGTAGAAAATCAAATTGATGATTTGATAGAAAATATCCATCAAATTATCGACAAAAATGAAAGAGTTCTTGTAACAACTCTAACCAAAAGAATGGCAGAAGATTTGACCGATTATTTATCAGAAAATGGAATTAAGGTAAAATATCTCCATTCAGATATAAAAACAATCGAGCGAAGTGAAATAATTAGGGATTTAAGACTTGGAAAATTTGATGTTTTGGTTGGAATAAATCTTCTACGTGAAGGATTAGATTTGCCAGAAGTTTCCTTAATTGCAATTTTAGATGCAGATAAGGAAGGATTTTTAAGAAGTGAAACTTCCCTTATCCAAACAATAGGAAGGGCTGCTAGAAATTCAAAAGGTCATGTGATAATGTATGCAGATAAAATTACAAGATCGATGAAAAAAGCCATTGACGAAACTGAAAGAAGAAGAAAAATTCAAACAGAATTTAACGAAAAACACGGAATAATCCCAACGACAATCAAGAAAAACATAGCAGAAATTATTCAAGTCACAAAATCAACAGAAAATGTAGAAGAAGTAAAAGAAGAATTCTCACAAGAACAAATTGAAAATATAATTATAAATTTGGAAACAGAAATGTACAAGGCTGCAGAAGAATTAGATTTTGAAAAAGCAGCACAAATCCGTGACCAAATAGCAAAAATGAAAAGAGAATTTGCGGAGGTATAAATGAGTGAAAATAAAATAGTAATAAAGGGGGCAAGGACTAATAATTTAAAAAACGTAGACCTTACCCTTCCTCGCGATAAAATGATTGTATTTACTGGACTTTCCGGATCGGGAAAGTCCACCTTGGCTTTTGACACAATTTATGCCGAAGGTCAAAGAAGATATGTAGAAAGTTTATCGTCATACGCCAGACAATTTTTGGGAAATTTGGACAAGGCAGATGTCGATACAATTGAAGGACTTTCTCCATCAATTTCAATCGATCAAAAAACAACCAACAGAAACCCAAGATCAACAGTTGCAACCGTAACAGAAATTTACGACTATTATAGACTTTTGTTTGCAAGAATTGGCGATGCCTACTGCCCAGTTTGTGGCAAAAAAATTGAAGCCCAATCCATTGACCAAATGGTTGATAGGATTTTAAAACTTGAAGAAAAAACAAGAATCCAAATTCTTGCCCCAGTAGTAAGATCCCAAAAAGGTCAACACAAAAAGAAACTCGAAAATATTCAAAAAATGGGCTATGTGAGGGTGATGATTGATGGCGAAAGATATGATCTTGAAGAAGAAATTGAACTTTCAAAAACAAAAAAACACGATATATCAATAATTGTAGATAGGATTGTAATAAAAGAAGGAATAAATTCAAGACTTGCTGATTCCTTGGAAACTGCCCTTGAATTAACAGATGGACTTGTAGAAATAAATGTAATAGACGGAGATGATTTTATCCTTTCATCCAAACTCGCCTGCCCAGAAGGTCATATTTCCCTTCCAGAAATTACCCCAAATATGTTTTCATTCAACGCTCCTCAAGGAATGTGCCCAGAATGTAACGGGCTTGGTTTTCATTTGCAAATTGATCCAGACCTTGTAATTCCAGATAAAAATCTTTCCATAAATGAAGGGGCAATCGATCCTTATGCCACAAGCGGGAAAGGAACCTATTATAATGAAATAATTAAAGCCATTGCTAAAAATCACAAATTTTCCCTTGATGAGCCAATCAAAAATGCTCCAAAAAAAATGATTGATGAAATTTTGTACGGGACAAAAAAAGAAATTTCTTTTACCTTTGACAGCCATTTTTCTGGAAGAAAAAATTACACAGGGCATTTTGAAGGGGCAATCAAAAATTTATCAGACAGGTACGAAAGAACAAATTCCGATTCTCAAAAGAAAAGAATGAGAGGATTTATGAGCGAGGAAGAATGTAAAACTTGTCACGGGCAAAGATTAAAAGATGAAATTCTTGCCATAAAAGTAGACGGCAAATCAATTTCAGAAATTGCAGATATGTCAGTCGATAAAACCATAGAATTTTTTGATAATTTAAAACTTTCGCCAATGAAAGAAAAAATTGCAGAATTAATTATAAAAGAAATAAAGGCAAGAATTAAATTTTTGCAAGACGTAGGACTTGGCTACCTTTCCCTTTCAAGAGCAGCCTCAACCCTTTCAGGAGGAGAAAGCCAAAGAATAAGACTTGCAACCCAAATCGGATCAGGTCTTGTTGGAGTTTGCTATGTTTTGGATGAGCCATCAATCGGACTTCATCAAAGAGATAATAACAAATTAATCAAATCACTTAGAAATTTAACAGATATTGGAAATACACTAATAATTGTAGAACACGACGAAGATACCATGAAAGCCGCAGATTATCTTGTAGATATTGGACCAAAAGCAGGAGTCCATGGAGGAGAGATTGTTGCAAAAGGATCACTTTCCGATATAAAAAAATGCAAAAAATCAATTACAGGAGCCTATCTTTCAGGAAAAGAAAAAATTCCAGTTCCAAAACAAAGAAGAAAATGGGACAAATATATAGAAGTAAAAAATGCCAGACAAAATAATTTAAAAGGAATTGATGTAAAATTTCCCCTATCAACCTTCACAGCAGTAACAGGAGTATCAGGATCGGGAAAATCTTCCTTGGTAAATGAAATTTTGTACAAGGCAGTTACAAAAAAATTAAATAAATCCAAAACCCACCCAGGAAAACACGATTCAATTGAAGGCGTAGAACAAATTGACAAAATTATTTCCATCGACCAATCCCCAATAGGAAGAACGCCAAGGTCAAATCCTGCAACCTACACCAAATTATTTGACAATATCAGAGATGTTTTCGCCATGACAACCGAAGCAAAAATGAAAGGCTTTGACAAGGGAAGATTTTCCTTTAACGTAAAAGGCGGAAGGTGCGAAGCCTGTAATGGCGATGGAACAATAAAAGTAGATATGATGTTCTTGCCAGACGTCTATGTTCCATGCGAAGTTTGCCATGGACAAAGATACAATAGAGAAACCTTGGAAGTAAAATACAAGGGGAAAAATATATCCGAAGTTTTGGATATGACAGTAGAAGAAGCCCTCAAATTTTTCGAAAACCATCCATCAATAGTAAAAAAATTACAAACCCTATATGATGTAGGACTAGGCTATATAAAAATCGGTCAACCATCAACAGAACTTTCGGGAGGAGAAGCCCAAAGAGTAAAACTTGCAAGCGAACTTGCAAAAAGATCCACAGGTCAAACCCTATACATTTTAGACGAACCAACAACAGGCCTTCACATGGCAGACGTTCACAAATTAATAGAAGTTTTAAACAGATTAGTCGACCAAAATAATACAGTTGTAGTAATCGAACACAATCTTGACGTAATAAAAGTAGCAGATTACATCATAGACCTAGGACCTGAAGGCGGAGATGGTGGAGGAGAATTAGTAAAAACAGGCACACCAGAAGAAATAGCAAAAACAAAAAAATCCTACACAGGACAATTTCTTAAAAAAATATTGTAGAAGATAAAATATATTTCAATAAGAAAATCAAGAAGAAAAACTAGGATAAAGATTAAAAATATAAAAATAATAAAACTTTAGCAATAAAATAAAAATACAGTACCCCATCTTGACCTTGTGGAGAGATCTCATAAAAATAGTTAGTCTATGGATATAGTATATTTTCAAAAACAAATATAGAATTACAAAGAAAAAAATGGGGTTTAGCGTATTTTATTTTCAAATTAATAATGAATCACTAAACTAACTTTGTTTACAATCTAAGGCCACCTTGATGTGGTCTTTTATTTTTTCTATTTTGCTGGTATAGTAGAAAAAATCAAAACTCATTTTTCAAATATTTTAAGCAAGTAGCCAAGTCGTGATTTTTTATTTTTTTCAGATTTTTTCACGACTTAGCTATCTCATTTTTTTATTTAAATATTCAAAAATTTTTAAAATCTTTAAATTTAGAATTCTTTATTTTTATTTCCAAATATTTATAAAATAATCTTTTTTAAGAATAAAAATTCATCATTATACAAGATTTTTTGATAACAAAAATCAAAATCTTGAAAAATTAGACGGGAATTTAAATATATTTACTTGAAAAATAGATTGAAAAAATATTTATAAATTTTAAAGTGAATTTTTTATGAATATTTTCAACTTTGATAAATTCAAAACCAAGTAGATATTTTGAACGAATATGATATAATAACTTATATAAAAAATAGTTAACAGTGTGAATACAATAAATTTGTGGCTATTTTATTGCATAAATTACCACATTTTCATATTACCACTTTAACAAAATATATTAATGAAAGGATAAGAAAATCATGAACAATTCGAAAAAGATGACTGAAATCATCGAAAGGAAAAAAGAATTAAGTCAAGAGAAAACTCCTAAGTATGGTACAAGAAAACTATCCATTGGATTAGTTTCATGTATGTTAGGATTTTCATTAATAATTGCTCCGGGATCTTCTAAGGCTGCTGAAGCTAGTGAAAATGAAACAGTAGCAACAGAGAAAAATACGCCAGAAGAAAATCCAGTTGAAGAAGCTACACCAGTAGCAAATGAAGAAATTAAAAAATAAGAAATTGTTGCAAAACAAGCTGATACTTTTGTAGAAAAATTAGAAACTATAGAAGTAGAAGAAGGAGAAGAAATCGATTACAAAGAAGCTGTAACCAATCTTCCACAAGATGCAAAACTTGATGTAGTAACACCAGTTGACACAAAAGAAGCTGGCGAAAAAACTACAAGTGCAAAAATAACTTTTGCTGATGGATCTGAAAAAGAAATTCAAATCAAAGTTAATGTTAAAGCTGTTGAAGCAAAAGAAGAAGCAGAGGATTTGGAATTTTCTGAAAATGTAGAAAGAAAACCAGCAAAAGCTCCAGAAAGTCCAACTACTGGAGTTAGAGAAGCAGATCAACCAGAAGATACAACTACTACTTCAGATGCAAAAAATGCTGTACACGGCTATGTCGGCGTACAAGTAGGCGATGATATAAACAAAGATTTATCTAAAGCAGGTAAAGGTCAATTTAGACCAATTGAAGGCGTAAGAGTATACTTCCAATGGTTTGAAAAAGAAGGTAACAGAGTTTCTCCAGTTTATTCTGCAGTATCAGATTCCACAGGTCAATTCCACATGGAAATCAAATCATATATTGGAGAAGATGGAAAACTAGTTAAATTTGATGCTGATACAACTTCATCTGCAGGCTCTGAATCTTATAAGTTTTGGGTAGATGCATCTACAATCCCAGCTGGCTACCAACTTCAATATTCAACAGGAGAATCAGTTGAATTTACAGATAGGGGAGTAGCTGGTGCAAATTACTATTTAATACCTAATAAACTTACTGATTTTAAAGTACTTCTAATGGAAATTCCAAAAGAAGATCTAATGCATAAACAAGATAAAGAGACACCTGCTCAAATATTTAAAACAGATCCAGGTCAAGGTGCAGTACGTGGTAAAGTATCTTGGGACTATGAATCTGCAGGCGGTATCCAATGGGGTATTGTAGCAACTCATACATCACCAGCTCCAGGAGTAAAAGTAAGAGCTTCTTATTTATCTGACTATGCTCTAAAACAAATATTTAGCGCAGAAACTGCTAAAATGTTAAACGTTTCATCTCCTAGTAAAATCCGTGGTGCAGGTTGGACCTATAATCTTGAAAAACAATTGCAAGATTGGATAAAAGAACAAGTGGCAAAAGACCCAGACAAATGGATTGCAGAAACAGTAAGTGCTGTTACAAACGCAGAAGGCGATTATAAAATCCAATTTAATGGTACTTGGGGACCTGAAAGAAACGGAGTAAATGTAGCTGAATATAATAGAGTAGCTGGAAAATATTACGCTGGAGATGCCCACAAATGGACAGAAGAAGAAGTAAATAGACTTGGTACTGTTGCAAATAGTGCTGAAGAAGGATCTTTCTTAACAGGTGCATTAGATTGGAAAGAAAAACATATTAACTCTGATTGGTTATTCATTTCTGTAGAAGGCACAGACAAGCTAAGAGTTATGACTCCATGGAACAACAACTGGTACACAGGTTCTAACAATGCTTGGGGTATCCACGGTGGTTGGGCTCAAACAGCTTTTGGTGTATCAACAGCTCAAGCAGCAAACTCTACAAGAGCTGACTTCGCATTGGCTCCAGCAGAAATTAAATTTAATATTACAAATTATGACACCGGAAACAATACAGCAACACCAGGAGATGTAGCAAAAACTGAAACAGCTGGACTTCCTTATAGCAATACTACTGATTCATTTAGAATAGTTTGGTATGATGCAGAAGGAAATGTAGTTAAAACTGAAAATGCATCTAAACCTTCATCAACAGGTGGATTCCCTGAAGCAACTTTTGATACAAAAGATGTAACAGAAACAAAAACTTTCACAGCTAAATTATATAGAGTTGATTCAAAAGGAAATAATGCACAATTATTAGCTCAAGACTCATTTACAGTTGAAGTTAATAAAAATGTTGGTTCATTAAACGAAGAAGTTAAATTTGATAATGAACCTATTGACGGTGCAAAATATAGTGCTGAAGGTCTTCCAGCAGGATTAACTATAGATGAGACAACTGGAGTTGTATCAGGTAAACCTACTGAAGCTGGTAAATTTAAGGCAACAATAACAGTAAAAGTACCAGATGATGCAGGCGAAATATCTGTAACAAAGACACAAGAATACATTATAACAGATTCTCCATTAAAAGATGGTAATGTAGGAAAAGAATATAATACTACAGTAAAACCAAGTCCAATTGATGGATATGTATTTAAAAATGTAACAGCTAAATTTATAGATGGAAAAGCTATTGATGGTCTAACAATCACAGGAGATCAAATTACAGGAAAACCAACAGCAAAAGTTGAAGCAACACAAGATGCTCCAAATGTAGAAGTAACTTATGATATTTATAAATTAAATGAAAAAGGCGAAGAAATATTAATCAAAAAAGGACACGTTGATAGAGTTCCACTTTCAATTAAAGAAGTTCAAGAAGTAAAAACTGCAGAAAAAGTACAACCAGAATACACAGGTGCCGATGCACAAGTTGGAAAACCAACTACAATTACAGCACCAAACTTCACAGACGATAAAGGACAAGATACAACAAAACCAGAAGGAACAAAATTTGCATTGGGCAAAGATGCTCCAGAAGGTGCAAAAATCAATCCAGAAACAGGCGAAATAACATACACACCAACAGAAGCTGACGCTGGAAAAGATGTAAAAATTCCTGTAGTTGTAACTTATAAAGACGGTTCAACAGACGAAGTTAATGCAAATGTAACAGTAGCAGCATTAGAGGACATCATAGACAGAACAGCTGATCCAACAAAACCAACACCAGCAGGATATGTAAGAGTAACATTTGAAGCTGGCGAAGGAGTAAATCCTCTTGAAGGAGCTAAAGTTTATGATGTAAAAGAAGGCACAGTTCTACCAGCTGACAAATATCCAACAGTAACAGCAAAAGACGGATTTGAAAATCCAACATGGTCAACAAAACCAGGAACAGCAATTACAAAAGATAATGCAAAAATTATAGCAACAGCTACCAAGAAAAAAGAAACTTCAGAAAAACCAGTAATCAATGATGTAACTGAAAATGATAAAACAATTTCTGGTAAAGGTGTAGCTGGATCAGATATTGTTGTAACAAGAGGCGAAGATGTTATTGGAGAAACTAAAGTAAAAGACGACGGAACTTGGTCTGTAGATGTTCCAGCTGGAGAAACTCTTGCAAAAGATGATGAAATAGTTGTAACACAAACTGAAAAAGACAAAAATCCAGCTGAAGAAAAAACAACTGTAAAAGAAAAAGCTCCAGTAGCTAAACCAGATGCTCCAAGTCTAAAAGCAAATGATGATGGATCAGTAACAGTAACACCACCAACTGACAAAGACGTTGATGTTGTTCAAATCACATACACTGATGAAAACAATCATCAAGGAACTCTTGTAGCAACAAAGGACAAAGATGGAAATTGGAAATTGCCAGATGGAACTGACCCATCTATAACAATAGACCCAGCAACAGGCGTTGTAACAATTCCTGCAAATCAAGTTAAAGATGGAAGTGAAGTAAAAGCAGTAGCTGAAAAAGATGGTACACATTCTGATGAAGCAAAAGTAAATGCAAAGAATAATCCAGTAACTAAAAAAGAAATCACAAAATGGGTACAAGAAACAGCTGATGGAAGAACAATTGAATTAAAAACAGAAGATGGTGCACATCCAGATAACGATGGAAAATCAGATATAGAAGGATATGAATTTGTTCGTACAGACAAGACTGAAGACGATACAACAATAACATATACAAATGTATATAAATTATTGTTAGGATCAAAAGCAGTTGGACTTGATGGAAAAGAACTTAAAGAAGCTACCATAGGATATGATAAGGAAAATCCAGAAAAATTTGAAGGATATACTTATTTATTTGATGAAGGCGAAAACACACCATCAGATGTACAAGGTCAAAAAGCATATCTAGTAAATAGAATTTATGCTAAAAACCCAGAAGTAGTAGAAGTAGCAAATCCTGATTCCTTAACACCAGATGAACAAAAAGCAGTTAAAGCTGCAGTTAAAGCTGCAAACCCAGATCTATTAGATAATCAAATCTCTGTAAATGATAAGGGAGAAGTTACAATAACAAGAGGAAAACAAACTGCTAAATTAGATCCTACTTTAACTGTTGTAAAACAAGGTCAAACAACAGCGCCAAAAATCACAGCACCAAAAGCAGGCGATACAACAGTATCAGGAACAGCAGAACCAGGTGCAACAGTAAAAGTAACTCTTCCAGACGGAACAGAAAAAGAAACAAA